>Ga0068863_100001664_pt1 | contig 21972 bp, 19 predicted proteins | sample KBSSwiS62_FD_66596 | JGI IMG/M metagenome (GOLD analysis project Ga0068863, IMG submission 66596) | Switchgrass rhizosphere microbial communities from Kellogg Biological Station, Michigan, USA - KBS Switchgrass S6-2 | ecosystem: Host-associated > Plants > Roots > Rhizosphere > Soil ...
GGTCAGGCCAAGGCGGATGCCTCTTCGGTCGGGGCCCAATACCACCGCCACGCACTCGTCCCGGCGTGTGACCGAAGGATCCCTGCCTGGCCAACCATAGGAGGCGTCACCATAACAAACCGCACCGTTCCGTGTCAAAATGAAGGAGATGTTCCACCGAAAACTACCAGTCCTGCTCGCTTTTGCCGGCATCGGTGCCGCCGTGCTGTCACTGGCGTCGCCCGGCCTCCGCGGGGCCACCGTGCAGATGCCGGTTTCCGAGATTCGTCCGGGGATGGTGGGCATCGGGCACACCGTGTTCGACGGCACCCATGTCGAGGAGTTCAAGGCGCACATCCTGGGCGTGCTCGAGAATGTCATCGGCACGCAGCGAAACCTCATCCTGGCGCGGCTAGAGGGCGGTCCTCTCGCCAATACCGGGGTCATCGCGGGGATGAGCGGCAGCCCGGTGTACATCGACGACCGTCTCGTCGGTGCCGTGTCGTATGCGCTGGGAAGCTTCTCGAAAGAACCGATCGCCGGCATTACGCCGATCGCCGAGATGACGGACGCGACCACGCTGAACGCGCCGCGGCCCGCCGGCTCTCGCGTGCGCCTCGAGTATCCGCTCACGCGCGAGAACCTCCAGGCCGCCTTCCGCAAGGCGTTGAACTGGAATCGACCGTTCGCCGATCGACCCGGCGATGCACAGTTTTCCGGCGTGACCGCCGTCGCCGACGTCGGCGGCCCGCAGCTCGGCACGCTGCTCCGTCCGATCGCGACCCCGCTCGTCATGGCCGGGTTCGAGCCTGAAATTGCCGACATGCTCGGCAGCGCGTTCCGCGAACAGGGCTTCATCCCGATGGGCGGCAACGCCGCCGGGTTCCATGCCGGCGAGAAGCCATTCGAAGGACCGTTGAAGCCGGGTGACGGCGTCGGCGTCATGCTCGTCAGCGGCGATCTGTCGCTTGGCGCGACCGGCACGGTGACACATATCGACGGCGACCGCGTGTATGCGTTCGGTCATCCGATGTACAACCTCGGTCCCACCGAGTTTCCGATGACGCGCGCCTACACCTACACCGTGCTGCCGAGCCTGTTCTCGTCGATGAAGCTCTCGAGCACCGGCGAGATCATCGGCACGGTCCTGCAGGATCGCGCCACGGCGATCGCCGGCACGCTCGGCCCCGGCCCGCGGATGCTGCCGGTCACGGTGGCGCTCGAGTCGAACCGCCGCCCGACGCGCACGTTCAAGTTCGGCGTCGTCAACGATCCGCTGTTCGGACCGCTGATGACCTATGCGACGATCGTCAACACCCTCACCTCCTACGAACGCCAGTTCGAATCGATGACCCTCAGCGTGCGCGGCTCCGCGAAGGTGCGAAAGCACGACGCAATCGGGTTCAACAACCTGTTCTCCGGCGAGCAGGCCGCGACGGCCGCCGCGGCGTATGTCGTTGCCCCGATTACCTATCTCCTCGGGAACGACTACGAGAGGGTGGACATCGAAGGCGTCGAGATCACCATCGGCACGACCGAGGCTCCCCGAACCGCGACGCTCGAGCGGGTCTGGCTCGACGACCCCCGTCCGCGCGCCGGACGCGACACGTCGCTGAAAGTCCTCTACCGGACGTATCGCGGCGAGGAAATCGTCCGCACGGTGCCAATTGCCATCCCGGCAAACGCGACCGGCTCGTTGTCCGTGCTGGTGTCCGACGGCAACCGCCTGGGACTGTCCGAGCAGCGCGAGGCGCGAGGATCGCAGTCCCGGAGCGTGGACCAGATGATCAAGGCGCTCAACAAAGGGCGCCGCAACAACACGCTGTACGTCAAGCTGCTCGGCTCGGATGCCGGCGCGGTCGTCAACGGCGAGCTGCTGTCGTCGCTGCCGCCCTCGGTGCTCGGCGTCCTTGAAGGCGATCGCAACGGCGGCAACTTCAACCCACTCCAGAGCGCGACGCTCGGTGAATGGGAACTCGCCACCGATCACGCCATCTCCGGCTCCCGCACGCTCACGATCACCGTGTCGCAGAACTGATGCGATCTTTCACGGCGGCGGTGTTCGTGGCGCTGGCAGCGCTCGCGCTGCAGGCGTCGTCACCGAAGTTCTTCCAGTCGTCGACCCAGGCCGATTTTCTCAAGGGCGACGTCGAGAACCTGTCGATTGACAGCCACGGCCAGCTGACGCTCGGCCCGGCCACCGAGCTCGTGTTCGAGACGTCGGCGCCGTTTCTGTGGTCAATGATCGCGGAGTCCGACGGCTCGCTGTTCGTCGGCACCGGCAACGAGGGCAAGGTCTTTCGCATCGATCCGCAGGGCAAGGGATCGCTGTTCTTCGACAGCACCGAGCTCGAGGCCCACGCGCTCGCGCCCGCGACGAACGGCGGGATCTACGTCGGCACCTCGCCCGACGGCCGCATTTACAAAGTCGATCGCAACGGCAACGCGTCGCCGTTTTTCAGCTCCGAGGACAAGTACATCTGGGCGCTGGCCGTCGACGCGAAAGGCAACCTGTTCGCAGCCACCGGCGACAAGGGGATCATCTACAAGATCGCACCGGACGGCAAAGGCGTGCCGTTCTACAAGACCAACGCGACGCACGCCACCGCGCTCGCCTTCGACAAGGCCGGTAACCTCCTGGCTGGGACCGGCACGCCGGGAAAGGTGCTGCGGATCGATCCGGAGGGGAAGGCGTTCGTCCTGCTCGATTCGCCGTTCCAGGAAATCCGCGCGCTCCGATTCGACGACAAGGGCACGTTGTACGTGGCGGCGCTGAGTGGACGCCCCGGGAGCAGCGGTGGCGGCGCTCCGGCGCTGACAGACGATCGCGGCGACCGCCCGGCGGTGCCGGAAGCCCGCGCGCCAATCCCGTCGGTGTCCGTCGAGGTCACCTCGATGTCGATCGTCGACGTCGGCGGGAGCAGCGGCGCCCCGACGCGGGAGGATCGCCGCCAGCCGAAGGGTGCCGTCTATCGCATCACTCCCGACGGCGTGTGGGACCAGCTCTGGGAGTCGCGCGACGACGCACCGTACGATCTGACCTTCGATCAGAACGGCACGCTCGTCGTCGGCACTGGCGGCAAGGGCAAGATCTACCGCCTCGAGGGCGACCCGCCGCGGCCGACGCTCCTGGCGCGCGCCAGCGCGCAGCAGGTGACCGCGTTCCACAAGGACGCGCGCGGCCGCCTGTACTACGCGACCGCGAATCCGGGCAAGGTCTTCAGGCTCTCCCCGGACCGCGCCCCGCGGGGCACGTACGAATCCGACGTGCGCGACGCGCAGATGGTGTCCACCTGGGGCGCAATCAGCTGGCGCGCCACCACGCCGGCCGGCAGCCGCATCGAGATGTACACGCGGGCTGGGAATACCGAAACCCCAGACGACACCTGGAGCGCCTGGGCCGGACCGTACGTCAACGCCGAGGGATCGCCGGTGACGAGCCCCAAGGCGCGCTACCTGCAATGGCGGTGCGTCGTCACCGGCCAGGGCGGCCCAGGGCCCGTGCTGACGTCGGTGACGGCCGCCTACCTGCAACGCAATCTGCGGCCGGTGGTCCGCTCGATCACCGTGCATCCACCTGGCATCGTGTTTCAGAAGCCGTTCTCGACGGGCGATCCGGAGCTCGCCGGCTTCGAGGATCAGTCGACGCCGGACCGTAAGCTCGCCGCCGCGGCCAGCGCCCAGCCCGGGACGTCGTCGTCGCTCGGCCGGCGCACCTACCAAAAGTCGCTGCAGACGCTGATTTGGAAAGCCGACGACGAGAACGACGACGACCTGGTGTACGACGTGCTCTACCGGCGCGAAGGTGAGACGGCGTGGAAGACGCTGCGGAAGGCGACGCCGGAAGCCATTCTCGTGTGGGACACGACCACCATTCCGAACGGGACCTATTTCGTCAAGATCGTCGCCTCCGACTCGCCGTCGAATCCGGCGGCGTCCGCGCTGACCGGCGAGCTGGACAGCGTCGCGTTCGAGGTGGACAACGCGCCGCCGGCGATTGTCGTCGGCAACGTTCGCGTCGATCGCGGTCGCACCATCATCCCCTTCGACGTCAAGGACGACCACTCCCCCATCCAGCGCGTCGAGTTCTCACAGGACGGCCAGCGCTGGCGCGGCGTCTTCCCGGTGGACGGGATTGCCGACTCCCGCGACGAACACTACGAGCTGTCTGTGGACGGCGAGCTCGGCGAGCGCGGCTTGACGCTTCGCGCCAGCGACTCGATGAACAACGTCGCGACTACTCATGTTCCACCTCCGCGCCGACGATAGAGAACCCCAGAACGGCTTATCACGAAGACACGAAGAGACCGAAGACCACGAAGAGGCTTTTCGTAAGAGAAGAACTTCGCGTCCTTCGTCTGTCTTCGCGTCTTCGTGATTGATCGTAGCGTCGGAGCGCGACAGCCTGCCTCGCCGAAGCTCCTGGGTTGACCGAGCGAAGGCGGGGCTTTAGCCGAGCGTTACGCCCGGACCGAGCGGATGTGGGTGGTGGTGTCCGCGCGCTTCTTTGGTGGCAGCGGCACGTCGAGCGGCTTGTTGGCGCGGACGGTCGCGCGCTCGACGAGCAGCAGCACCTGGGCGGTTCCCGGCAGGACCGGCTGCGCCGCATCGAGACGTGAGCGCGACACCACGTCGAGCAGCCCTTCGATCAATTGCACCTGGCTCGCCGCCGTCTGTCGGCCGTTGCGCAGCAGCGGCAAGTTCGGCAGGCGGCCATGCCGCGTCAGCACGGCCTCGAGGGTGAAGACCGCGTCTTGCCCCGCCGACGCGTTCGCGCGTTGAAAGCGCTCGGCCCAGCGTTCGCGGCAGGCCAGCGTCTCTCCCAGATCGGTGACCGAGTCGCATTCGAGCGGTGTCGCCAGCACGCTGACGATCGCCGCCAGCGAATCGGGCCGTTCATCGGCCGCGAAACGCATCATGCCGAGCACGATGACCATGCAGACCAACGCCGCAGCCGCCGCCCCGAGCCCGGCGTAAACGAAGTGCATGTCGTCGAACAACCCACGGACGGTGGTGACGAACGCCGCGTCCTCCTCGGCCTTGAGGCGGTTGACGACGTTGGCATTGAAGGCGGCGGCTTCTTCGTGCGTGAAGACAGGACGGCTCGACGCGCACGTCTGCAGCAGCGTCCGCACCTCGCCAAGCTCCGCGAGCGCCGCGGCACAGTGATCGCACCACTCGAGATGCGAGCCGACCGCAATCTGATCCCGGACGTCGAGCTCGCGATCATGAAACGCTTGCAGCCGTCGGCGCGCCGCCGCGCAGGAAAGCGGTCTCATGCCGTCCTCGCTTCGCGCAGCTCGAGCCGCAACGACTGGCGCGCGCGGGTGAGGCGCGACTTGACCGTGCCGATCGCGACGCCAAGGGAGAATGCGATCTCCTCGTAGCTCAGGCCGTCGATTTCGCGCAGCACGATGGCGGTGCGCTGATCGAACGGCAGCTGATCGAGTGCGTGCTGCAGCCGCTCGGCCAGCTCTTTCTGAGCGAGGACGCGGTCCGGCGTCGTGTCGCCGTTCGAACGGAACTCGCCGTGCAGCGCGATGTGCTGATCGAGCGACACCTGATCCGCTCGGTGCCGCCGCCGCCAGAACCGGTGCCGGTTGCGCGCCTGGTTGACGGCGATGCGGTAGATCCAGGTGCGGAGGCTCGACTGGCCGCGGAACCGGTGAATGGTGCGGAAGACCCTAAGAAAGACTTCCTGCGAGAGGTCCAGCGCTTCGTCGTGATCGCCGAGCAGGTTCATGGCCAGCTGGACGACCATCCGCTGGTGCTCGGCCACAAGCTCCGAACAGGCCGATTCCTCGCCGGCCGAACAGCGCTGGATGAGCGCTGCCTCGCGGCCGCCTACGTCGCTCCAACTGGCAACGCGCGCCTGTTTCACGGAGATCTCCACTATACCAAGTTAGACCCCGGCCGTGGCCCAGAGTTCCACCGGGGGCTGCTAGGATAGACGCCAGTCCACAGGCCCCCTATGAAGCGCTCCCTTGCCGTCGTCGCGGTACTGGCCCTGAGCGCCGCGGGGGCCTTCAGCGCCTACCAGGCGGTGGCCCGGCAGCGCGACTACCGGAAAGCGCTGAGCCGCGGCGATACCGCGTTGCGCGAGGACCAGACCTTTGCGGCCATCGAGGCGTACAGCGGGGCGATCGCCCTGCGCGGCGACTCGATGCTCGCCTACCTGCGACGAGGCGAAACCTACCAACGCCGTGGCGACCGCGGCGACCTCGATGCCGCCGCCCGCGATTTTCGCAAGGCGGCGTCGCTCGACCCCAGCGCCACCCACCCGCTGGAATCGCTGGGGGACGTGCTGTATCAGGTCCAGCGGTATGGTAACGCGGCGGACGCGTTCGCCCAGTGCCTGCGGCTGGACGATCGCTCGGCGCGCGTGAGCTACAAGCTCGCGCTGTCCCGCTACCGCGACGGCGACGTGAACGGAGCGCTCGCCGCCGTGAATCAGGCGGTGCGATTGGACGATCGGATGGCCGACGGCTACTACCTCCTGGGGATTTGCCTGCGGGAAAAACGCCGGATGTCCGACGCGCTGCCGGCGCTCGAAAAAGCGGTCGCGCTTTCTCCGGGCTTGATCGCGGCACGCGAGGAGCTGGCCGACGTGTTCGCGGCGCTCGGCCGGCGCGGAGACGAGCTGGAGCAGCTGCAGCTGCTGGCGGGGCTCGATCGGGATCACGTCGAACGTCAGGTGGCCGTCGGCCTGGCGCACGCGCGCGCCGGGCACTGGGATCTCGCCGTGCTCACCCTCGGGAATGCGCTCGAACGCAATCCGGACGAACCCCAGATTTATCGGGCGCTGGGGCAGGTCTGGCTGGAACGTCCTCGCGACGACCGCACCTACTTGAGCAAGGCGCGGCAGGCGCTCGAGCGGGCCGCTGCGAGCACGAACGCGGGCAGCGACGTGTTGACCTTGTACGGGCGCGCCCTGCTGCAGGAGGACGAGAACGAGGCGGCCGAGCATACGCTGCAGCAGGCGACGAGCCGCTATCCGATCGAGCCGGCCGCGTTCCTGCTCTACGCGTCCGCCGCCGAAAGACAGAATCATCTGGATGCCGCTCGCAACGCCTTGATTCTCTATGGCAGCGTCGTCCCGGAGGATCGCGACTTCGTGGCGCGGGCGTCGCGGATCGCGGCGTTGTCACTGCGGCTCAGCGACCCTGACACCGCGGTCGAATGGCTGGATCAGGCGGCGTCCGCCAGCCCGAACGATACAAGGCTCATCGTGCTCCTGGCTGAGGCCCAGCTGAAAGCGGGCGACACCGAAGCGGCGTCGGCGTCGATCGAACGTGGCCTGGCAAAGGATGCGGCGAATGCCACGCTTCGGAGCCTGAAGCTCCGGGCCGACGCCCTCAAATCGAAACGCTGACTGCGCCGCGGCTACAGCAGGCTGATCCGCGGATTGGCGGCGGTGTCGTCCAGCGCCACGCACACCATGTTGAGCCGATAGTACAAATCGTCGAGAAACGCCTTCTGCGAGACGCGCGGAAACAGCTGACTCTCGGAAATGGACACGATCTGTACGTTCGCACCTGCGCCCGTCATCCACGCGAGCAGGTGGTGTTGCTGGTCCAGGCTCAGCGTACCAACGCCCCAGATGATCAGCGCGCCGCTGGTGACCCGTGGAGGATCGGCCGCGACCGCTGGACGCCAGTGCGAGATCGGTCGTCTCAGCTGTGGACGGAGCCGCTCCAGCGCCGGGCTGATGCTCGTGTCGTTTCCCACGAGGAGGACGTGCGGGTGCCACTCGCGAAACAACGGCGGCTCGTCGACGTGACGGGCCGCCGCAACGGCGAATCTTTCAGGTGGGGCGAATGATTGAAGCATGTGTGGCTGTCAGCCTTGTTGTCCACAAACGGCGGACGCATCTCCGGAGCAACGAAGGTGCCATCGCGTTGATTCTTCCGCATCGGCGACCGCAACATGACGGCCAGCTCGGCCGACCGTCTCAGCCTGATACAGACGTTGTAATGCTTTGATTCTATGAGCCGGCTTGTTGCAGGACATCTCGATTTGATTCCTGCCCAAATTGGCCTGCTCCCGCTGGCACTAAACCTGCTCCGCGTCGATAGTCCCCCAGTGTGTGGTTGGTGTTTTCTGCGCACGCTGCCGATCGTGTTTGTGGTTGGGAGCGCCCTCGCTCTAGCCATCCCGCGGGCCGCCGCGGCCCACACCGGCGCCAACGTCCTGGTGGTCATCAAGCACGATACGCAGATCGAGCAGCCCATCGTTTTCCTGCATCGCGAACCGGCAGGCACAGGATCGAATCCGGTACATCGTCTGACCAAGAATGTACCGATTCGACTCAGCGGTACCAGCGGGCGATCGCGTACGAACGCGAACGTGGATTCGGAGCTGACGCTGCTCTACCGCGCCGCCGTGTCCGGGACAGACGGCGTTTTTGTTTTCCACAGCGGCGGCGAAGGCGGACCTGATACGCATCAGGCGTCGGCCGAACTGAGCGCGGCCGTCACCGCCGATCCCACGCTCGTGCATCGCGCGGAGATCCAGAAAGCCGCGGCCGCAACTCGCGGCCAGACAATTGATCTCCGGTAAAATTGGAGGGTCTTCGCCGAATGGCCGCACGTCCGCAGCGACAGCATCCGTTAAACCGACCAGAACAAGCTCACCCGCTTCTGCGACCTCATCGACAAATAGCTCAACCTGTGGCGCCGCCAGCCATCGCACCTGGCAAGCGCTTCGAGGCACCGTGGGCAGAGCGTCTGTGGGTACGGCTCGTGTGCCTGGCACTCAAGCCGCTCGGGTGGATCCTCCGCTGCAAATGCTGCTGGCGGGGGCGCCTTCGAGCGAAGGTTGGCCATCGGCCGGATCATCTGGTGGTGCTGCACGTCTGCCCGGTCTGCAACGCGGCAAGACCCGTCCCCTTTTGGCTGCAGCCGGCATCACACCGGAAGCACCTCCTCGTTTAGCTTGCCGCGTCGTTTACGTCCGACGCGATGCCAAGACGTGTCATCAGTTTTGTCAGTCCCTGCCGCGACACGCCGAGCTCTTCCGCGGCACGGCTCCGATGCCCGCCGGTCCGCACGAGAGCGGCCCGGATGAACTGCTCGTCGAAGACACGGCGCGCCGCATCGAGGCGCCACGACTCGTCGTCTCGCCGTCCACCGAAAACAGGCGGCAGCGCCGTCGGTGGCACGACACCGCGTTTCGGACTGCGCACAGCCAGCGCGGCCAGCACGTTCTGAAGTTCGCGGACGTTCCCCGGCCAGTCGTAGCGTGACAGCGCCGCAATCGTCGCCGCGCTAAGGGCGGCGCGGCTGCCCACGCGCTCCGTCGCGTCGCGCCAGATGTGTTCGGCCAGCAGCGCGATGTCTTCGCGCCGCTCGCGGAGCGGCGGCAGCGTGATGCGAATGACATCCAGCCGGTACAACAGATCGAGCCGGAAGCGTCCCGCTTCGACCTCCGCGTGCAACTGACGGTTCGTCGCCGCGACGATGCGGACGTCGATCCGGCGAGAGACGTTCTCACCGATGCGCCGCAGTTCTCCTTCCTGAATCACCCGGAGCACTTTCGCCTGCGCGCGCGGCGAGAGCTCGCCGATTTCATCCAGGAACAACGTACCGCCGTGCGCTTCTTCGAACACCCCGGCACGCTCTGACAAGGCGCCGGTGAACGAGCCGCGCGCGTGGCCGAACAGCTCGGCCTCCACCAGGTCGTCGGGGAGCGCGGCACAGTTCAGCGTCGAAAACGCGCGGTCGCGGCGCGCGCCAAGGCGGTGAATGGCCCGCGCGACCAGCTCCTTGCCACTGCCGCTCTCGCCGTCAATCAGTACGGCGAACGGCGCCGCCGCCGCGCGCTCAATGCCCTGCCGCAGGTCCACCATCGCCGGCGTGACGCCGATCAGCCCGCCGAGAGCCGCGGTCACCGGCTGATTTCGACGCACGAGCGCCGCGGAGACCAGTGGCGCCGCGGCCGTCGCCGCCATCGTCAACACGCTGGCGGCGCGTGAAAGGTCGTATGTGGATCCGACCGTCCAGCGCGCGCACAGCGCAGCGATCGGCGTGCCGCCATACTGCACCGGCGCCGCGGCCTCAGTTCGATCGTCGCGGCGGTGGGGAGCGATGGTGATGCCGGCCGCAATCGCCCGCTCCGAGATGTCGCCGTCCAGTCGCCCGCCATCGCCGACGAGGACGTCGCAGTGGCCGTTCCGGCTGGTCACCACACCAACCGCTGCCGCGTGCAATTGCGTCCGGATCCGGCCGCACAAATCCTTCAACACGGCTGCCTCGTCTTCCGCGGTCTGACACGCACGGAGAATGGCGACGACGTCGCCGACCTCGCAGGCTGCCGGCAGTGACGTACCTGCCGCCGGCGGATCGCTCGACGACGGCAGATACAAGGCGAGGGCTTTCAGGCCCGTCGATGCGATCTGCCGGCGCAGGAACTCGCGGCAGTCGGCGCCTGCGATCGTCGCCGCCAGGAGCTCCCATTGCGTCCGGAGGAGAGGCGGCAGCGTCGCTCTCATACGTGTCAGCCGCTGAAGCTGCGATTGCGCGGCGGCGATTCGACCGCGCCGCCGGTCGGCCTCCGCAAGCAGGAGCCGCGCCTGCAGGCCGCGCAGCGGATCGTGCGCCGCCCGCGCCGCCTGCGCCGATTCGGCGACGTCGCGATCGACGGCGTCCAGATCGCCGACCGCCAGATGAACGAACGCGGCTGTACTCGCGATCGCGGCCACCGTGCCCGGATCGCCGCATCCCTGGCACCGCTGCCTCGCATCCGCGATCGCCGACATCGCCGACCGCAAGTCCGCCCGCCCCACGGCGATCCGCGACGCCAACCTCGCGTGGCGCGATGCGAGCGCGGCAGACACGCCGTCAGGCAGCGTGGCCAGCACCGTCTGCGCGTCGGCATACTGACCGCGCCAGAAGAGGCAGCGCGCGAGCGAGAGAGACGCACCCGCCGATTGTGCACAATCGCCCTCGGCTTTCGCGGCAGCCAGCGCTGCGCCAAGGACACGTTCGGCTTCGTCGAGCCGGGCCAGGCTCACCCAGGCGTCCCCGGCGAGCGTGGCGATGTCGATCAACAGGCGATCGCAGCCGGCACGCACGGCATAGCCCTGCGCCTCGTCGAGCACCGATTGCGCGTCCCGCGCTCGACCCCGGTGAAGAAGGGCGCCGGCCAGCGAAATCGCGCCATCGGCGGCGTCGGACCAAACCGCCCGACGAGCCAGACCGCCGATAGCCTGTCGAAGGTGTCGAACGCCTGGCGCGTGGCGGCCCGCTGCCAGTTGGACACGCGCTGCTTCGATACGCCGGCGAAGGGTCGCCAGTTCCCCTGGAGCAGGCCACGTCGAAGCGACCGCGGCGGCATCTGTCGCCTCGAGGTCGCCGTTGACGGCGCCCTGCCACCCGTACACGGGGGCCCGCTCCGCGGCGCGCGACGGGCTTGAATGCCGCGCTGCATGTCGATTGGTGACCGGGCCAGGCCAGAGCGCTTGCACGAAACGCCCCGGCAGTCCGCGTGAGTGACGCGCCGCCTGCCGCACAATCCTGATCGCCCGGAGGTCCATCCGCTCGACATCGGGTCGAAGAGCCGCCATCAGCATGTCGGGATCGATTCGCTCGACCGCCACGGTGTCTACGCCTCTCACCTCGTCGTCTCCGGCGAGCAGCAGAACGTGCGGTTGTGGCGTCGTCGTCATCGCCCGAAGGAATGGTGAAAATCCGTTCGACGTGCCGCGATGGATGATGAACAGGCTGCGGCCGCGGCACACCTCCGCAAACCGGGAGCCGACGAGCGGCGAGGCGATCGGCACGAACCCCTGCTGGCGGGCTGTCCGCGCCAGTTCGCCCACGATTGTCGTCCTCCCTGAACCCGCGGGTCCGATCAGGGCGGTCACGTGAGGCCGATCCCCACATGGCGCTCGAAACATCTCTGCAAGAACGGCAACGATCGGGCGTGCGATGACGGTCATGCCACAGGTGTCCAGGGATACGGCCTCGCGAGGCGGATCGATCGGCGATCGGTATCCGGTTCCCGTATCGGGTAGCACGACCGCACGAGTCTCCGCGGAGTAGACGCACGCATGCGCGACGTGCTGCGTGATTAACGCATTCGATCTGAAAAAGCGAGCGGCACGTTCGCGCACCGCGCGTGCGATGTCTGGCGACCCTTGCCAGATTTCTGTACAACGCCAGGCTTCAAATCGCGACGTTTCGCCGACCATGCCAAAATCCACCAGCGCCGCAATCGATCGATGGCGCAAACGGTGCAACCAGTCGCACCGCACTGACCATCGCGTCTGCTCGGAGGTGCCGCCCGCCGTCCCGATCGCGAGGATGACAGGCGCCCCGGTCGCAAGGTCGATCGCGCGGCGCATCCCATGTTCGATTCCATCCTCGAGCACGAATCGGTCAGCGACGAGCTGCATCGGTGCCTCCATCGGTCAGTGGTCGCCACGCGGTGCAAAAATGCCGCCTGTGTTTTTGGATAGAATGAGGCGCTCATGCTGCGCTTTCTCACCGCCGGCGAATCGCACGGCCAGGCGCTCGTTGCGATTCTCGAAGGGATGCCGGCGGGCCTTTCGATCGACTTCGAGGCGATCACGACGCAGTTGCGTCGCCGGCAAACCGGTTACGGGCGCGGCCGCCGCATGGCGATCGAATCGGACCGCGCGCAGGCGCTCAGCGGCATCCGTCACGGCGTGTCCACCGGCGCGCCCATTGCCCTGCAGATCCCGAACAAGGACTGGGAGAACTGGCAGCGCACCATGCACGTGGAAGCGACGATGCCCGAGGGCGCGACGGGCGCCGATCGGCCGGAGGTCACGCGCCCGCGGCCGGGCCACGCCGACCTTGCGGGCTTCGTGAAATACGGCCACAACGACATGCGCAACATCCTCGAACGCGCCAGCGCCCGCGAGACTGCGGCGCGTGTCGCCGTCGGGGCGATCGCCCGGCAACTGCTTCAGGTCGTCGGCGTCGAGATTGTCAGTCACGTGACGGGCATCGGCTCGGCCGTCGTCACGGATCCGCTCGCGATTGGGTTCGACGAGGCTCGGGCGATCTCCGCTGAATCGCCCCTGCACTGCGCGGATGCCGGAATCGAGCGAGAGATGATCGCGGAGATCGATCGTGCGCGGGACGCCGGCGACACCATGGGCGGCAGCTTCGAGGTGATCGCTCACGCGGTCCCGCCCGGGCTGGGCAGCCACGTGCAGTGGGACCGAAAGCTCGATGGCCGGCTGGCCCAGGCCCTGATGTCGATTCCCGCCATCAAGGCGGTCGGCATCGGCCGCGGCCCCGCGGTCGCCACCGTGCCTGGATCACAGGTTCACGACGAGATCCTCCCCGGTCATGCCAAGGCGCCGGTTCCCCTGCGACGGCCGACCAACAACGCCGGCGGCCTCGAGGGCGGCGTGACCAACGGCGAGGATCTGCGGGTGACCGGCTACATGAAGCCGATTTCCACGCTGATGAAGCCGCTGCGCTCCGTCGATCTCGCCACCATGACCGAAAGCCCGGCCGCGATCGAACGTAGCGACGTCTGCGCCGTTCCGGCCGCTGCCGTGGTCGCCGAAGCGATGGTCGCGATCGTCCTCGCCGACGCGGTCGTCGAAAAATTCGGCGGCGATTCCGTCGAGGAGATGGTGGCGAACTGGCAGGCCTTTAGCAAGCGAACCGCAGCCCGCTTTCAGCGCCTGCCGTCGTAGAACGCAAAGATCGCTAAGGCCGCCAAGCAGTTTTTGCGTGCATCTCAACGTACCAACCTCGTCGAGTAGGGATTGCAAGTCGTGCGGCAGAAACCGTTACCGCTGATCTATCGCGGCCGCCGTGTCGACTGCGGCGATCGAATCGACATGCTGATGAACGACTTGGTCGTCGTTGAGGTCAAGGCTATCGAGCAGCTCGCACGCGTACACGCGGCCCAGTTACGATCCCCCTCAAACTGTCCGACCTGACGCTTGGATTGCTGATCAACTTCAACGTTCATCGGTTGCGAGACGGCATCAAACGGGTCGTGAACGGGTTTCCCGAGTAGAGTATTCTTTGCGGTCTTTGCGGCCTTTGCGTTCATCCGTCGGCTAAGCATGATTCGGCCCATCCTGCGATACGGCGATTCGACCCTCCACACTCGTGCCTTGCCCGTGGAGACCATCACGCTGGAGATCGATCGCCTCATCGACGACATGATCGAGACGATGTACGCGGCGCCGGGCGTGGGGCTCGCCGCTCCGCAGGTCGGTGTTGCGCTGCGAATCTTCGTCGTGGACGTGTCGGTCGGACGCGATCCGGCGGGTCTCTTCATCTTCGTCAACCCGGAGTTCGTCCAGCGCGACGGGATGCAGCTCGAGGAAGAGGGCTGCCTGAGCGTCCCGGGATTCAATGCGACGGTGGTCCGGCCCTCTCATGCCGTGCTGAAAGGTCTGGATCGTCACGGCGACTCCCAGCAGATCGAGGGATCAGGACTGCTCGCGCGGGCGTTCCAGCACGAGATGGATCATCTGGACGGCACGCTGTTCGTGGATCGTCTGCGCGGGCTGAAGCGCGACATCATCGTTCGGAAGATTCGCAAGCTGACACGCGCGGGCAAATGGTAACGACCGCCGGGTTGCGGGTTGTCTTCTTCGGTACACCGGACTTCGCCGTTCCCTCGCTCGACGCGCTTCTCGCCTCGCGCCATCAGGTCGTCGCTGTCGTCACACAGCCGGATCGCCCGCGCGGACGCGGGCACAAGACGACGATCGGCCCGGTGAAAGCCCGCGCCGAAGCGGCGGGCGTGCCGATTCTGCAGCCGGAACGTTTGAAGGATCAGCTGTTTCTGGACGCCTTGGGCGCGCTTGGCGCCGACCTCGGCGTCGTCGCCGCTTACGGCAAGATCCTCACCGATGCGGTTCTCGCCACACCGCGGATGGGGATGGTCAACGTGCACGCGTCCCTGCTGCCCCGCCACCGCGGAGCCGCCCCCGTACATCGCGCGATCATCGCCGGCGACACCGAGACCGGCGTCACGATCATGCGTGTGGTCAAGGCGCTCGACGCCGGACCGATGCTGGCCAAAGTGTCGCGCGCGATCGGGCCGAACGACACCAGCGACGAGGTCGAACGCGATCTGGCGTCGAAAGGCGCGGCGCTCCTGGTCGTGACGCTCGACGCGCTCATGGAAGGCCGCGCGCGCGAGCTACCGCAGATCGACGCCGACGCGACCTATGCCCACCGCCTCACGAAAGACGATGGCCTCGTCGACTGGAGTCGGCCGGCGGAAGCGATTCACAACCTGATCCGGGGCCTCCACCCATGGCCGCACGCCTTCACGTTCGCGCGCGGCCAGCGGCTGATCCTTCATCGTGCCGCGCCCGGGGACAGCGATGTCGCGGCCGTCGCGCCCGCCACCGTCGTCGAAGCGGCTGGCGATCGGATTGTGGTCGGGACGGGCCAGGGATCGTTGAACCTTCTGGTCGTCCAGATGGAGGGTAAGCGACCGATGGCGGCCCGCGAGTTTCTGGCCGGCCATCCGCTGACAGCCGGCGAGCGCTTCACCACGGCCGTATGATCGCGCCGGCGCGCATCGCAACCTACGAGATCCTCAGGGCTGTCTCGTCCGGCCGCGCCGACCTGCCGACGGCCATCGCCTCTGCGCGCGATAGCCTGCGCGACGATCGCGACCGCGCGCTCGCGGCGGAGATTGCTACCGGGGTCCAACGCTGGCGCGCCGCGCTCGATCACCTGATCGCCGCGCTGTCCAAGCGCCCCGTCGATCGTCTGGATTCGGAGGTTGTCGACATCCTCCGGCTGAGCGGCTATCAACTGCTGCATCTCACCCGGGTGCCGGCTTCTGCGGTCGTAGACGATGCGGTAAAGCTGGTGCGGCGTGCGGGGAAACAAAGCGCCGCGGGTTTCGTGAACGCCGTTCTGCGGGCGCTGTCGCGCCGCCGAAACGATCTGCCGCTGCCTGCGCGACCTTCGTCCTCGTCAGCGACCCGCGACGCGCTACTCGACTACCTCTCGATCACGCTGTCGCACCCGCGGTGGCTGGTGGAGCGGTGGCTCGATCGCCGTGGATTCGAGGCCACCGAAACCTGGCTGCGTTTCAACAACACGCCCGCGCCACTGACGCTCCGGGCGAACCGGCTTCGAGCGTCGCCGGAAGAGGTCATCGAACGCCTCGCCCAAGACGACGTCCACTTGGTACGCGGACGTTTTGCGCCGGACGCGTTGATCGTCGAGTCCGGTCACCCGCTTCGTGGCCGGCCGGAAGGACTCTTCGTCGTGCAGGACGAGGCGTCCCAACTGGTGGCGCTCCTCGCCGAGCCCCGGCCCGAGTGGCGTGTGCTGGACGCGTGTGCGTCGCCAGGAGGGAAAACCACCGCGCTTGCGGCCGCGCTCGATGCTTCGGGCCGTTTGATCGCAAGCGACGTCCGACGCCGGCGCATGACACTGCTGCGGAAAACGCTCACCACCGCCGGCGCTGACCAGGTGCGCCTGGTGCAGATGGACCTCCTCCATCCGCTGCCGTTTACGCGTCCATTTGATCTCGTGCTCGTCGACGCGCCGTGCTCGGGGCTGGGCACGCTGCGGCGCGATCCCGATCTCCGCTGGCGCCGGAACGAGCGCGACCTCCCGGCGCTGGCCGCCGCCGAGCTCGTCATGCTGCAGCACGCCGGCGCCGCAGTCGCGCCAGGAGGCCGTCTCGTCTACGCCACCTGTTCGAGCGAACCGGACGAGAACGAAGGCGTCGTCGACGCCTTCCTGGCGATGACGCCCGATTTCGCGCCGCTCGACGCGCGCGAGGCGGCGCCGCGCCTACCGCCCGAGGTGATCGACGCGCGGGGACACCTGCGCACCGTACCCCATACCCACGGCCTCGAAGCGTTCTTCGGCGCTGTTCTCATCAGGCGCGGCGGCACCGACCTGTAGTACGATCTTTGTAATCCATGCCCTTCGGTACGCGCATGTGGAGCGCGGGCAAGTTCGTGATGCTGGTCGGCGCGCTTGTCGCCACCTACGTCTTGTTTGCCGCGGCCTCGATGCGGATCGCCTTGCGCGCCCGGGAAGTCACGATTCCGGATCTGACCAACCGGACGGCCAACGACGCGACCGCGCTTGCCAGCGACTTAGGACTCACGCTGCGAGTCGACGAAACGCGCCGTCCCGATCCGAAGATTGCCGCCGGTCGCGTGCTGGCTCAGGAACCGGCCGCCGGCTCGATTGCCCGGCGCCAGCGGAGCATCAGAATCTGGCTGAGCGCCGGCCAGCGGTCGGCAACCGTACCGATGCTGGTGGGCGAAACGGAACGGACCGCCCAACTCCGCCTCGCCCAGGATGGTCTGACGCTGACCGGCATTGCCGAAATCCGCTCCCCGTCCTTCGCGCCTGACGTCGTCATCGCGCAAATGCCGCCGGCCAAGAGCGCCGCCGGCAACGTCTCGCTACTCGTCAACCGTGGCGACCGCGGCGCCAGCTACGTGATGCCCGATCTGATCGGCGTCAACGGCGATCGGGCGGCGGAAATCCTCCGCGCCCGCGGCTTTCGCGTCGCGGTGGTGGGGTCGAACCCGTATCCCGGCGTCGCCGCCGGTGTCGTCATCCGACAGGGTCCTCAGGCCGGTTTTCAGATCGGACCGGGCGAGCCGATTTCACTCGAGGTGAGCCGGTGAGCGTGCTCATCGCTCCATCGATCCTCTCGGCCGACTTCGCGGCGCTCGGAGACGCGATTGGCGCCGTCGAGCGCGGCGGCGCCGATCTCATTCACGTGGACGTCATGGACGGCCATTTCGTGCCGAACATCACCATCGGCCCGCCCGTCGTGAAATCGATTCGGCGGGTGGCGAAGGTGCCGCTGGATGTTCACCTCATGATCACGGATCCGGACAGCTACCTCGACGCGTTCGCCGAGGCGGGCGCGGCGATGCTGTCGGTGCACGTCGAAGTGCTGCCGCACCTGCATCGCACCGTCCACGCCATCAAGGCATTGGGCGTCAAGGCCGGCGTGGTTCTCAATCCGTCGACGCCGGTCGGCGCGCTGGAACAGATCGCCGGCGACGTGGACTATGTGCTGGTGATGTCGGTCAATCCCGGGTTCGGGGGACAGACTTTCATCCCGCGGAGCGAGTCCAAAGTTCGTGCAGTACGAGCGTTGCTCGATCGGGCGGGCAACAACGCGGCCGTCGAAATCGACGGCGGCGTCGACCAACAGAACGTGGCGCGCGTCGTCGCCGCCGGCGTGCGGATCGTCGTTGCCGGCTCAGCGGTGTTCCACAGCCCCGATCCGGAACGGGCCACGCGCGAGCTCAAGGCCGCGGCGCTCGCCGGGCTTCCCGCCGCCTCCGTTCCGCGGTGAGCGCTCCCGCGTCCATTTCCCGCGTGCGCGTGCGATACGCCGAAACGGATCAGATGGGCGTGGTGTACTACGCCAATTACCTCGTCTGGTTCGAGATCGGGCGCACGGATCTTCTGCGGCAGAACGGCTGGAGCTACCGGGAGATGGAAGTCGACGGCTACTCGCTGCCGGTCATCGACGCGCAGTGCGCCTACAAGGCGTCGGCGAAGTACGACGACGAGATCGAGGTACGGACGAGCGGCGGCATGGTGTCACCGGTTCGTGTGAAATTCAGCTACGAGGTCGTGCGCACCGCCGATCGCGCGCTCCTCGCGACCGGCAGTACCCTGCACGCGACCCTCGATCGCGCCGGCAAACCCTGCCGGCTTCCCGAGCGCGTGCGCGCATTGTTTTCATGAAGGCTCTCATTACCGGCGTCGCCGGATTCATCGGATCGACGCTCGCCGAGCGACTGCTGGGCGATGGCGCGGACGTCGTCGGTCTCGATTGTTTCACCGACTACTACCCGCGCCAGGTCAAGGAGCGGAACCTGCAGGCGGCCCGCGCCCATCAGCGGTTCCGCTTCATCGAGTCGCGCGTGCAGGACGTCGACCTTCCCGCGATGCTGACCGATCGCACGCACGTCTTTCACCTCGCGGCGCAGGCCGGCGTGAGAAAAAGCTGGGGCAAGGACTTCGAGATCTACACCGTCAACAACATCGAAGCCACGCAGGTGTTGCTCGAGGCGTGCACGCGCACGAAGATCGAACGTCTCGTCTACGCATCCAGCTCGTCGGTGTACGGTGACAACAGGCCGATGCCATTTCGCGAAGACACGCTGCCTCAGCCGCTCTCTCCATACGGCGTTTCGAAGCTCGCGGCCGAACAGCTCTGCTACCTCTACTTCGCAAATTACGGGGTGCCGACGGTCGCGCTGCGGTATTTCACCGTGTACGGACCGCGGCAGCGGCCAGACATGGCGTTTCACAAATTTCTGCGCGCGACTCTGCAAGGCGCGCCGATCACGCTGTACGGGGATGGCGAACAGACACGCGATTTCACGTATGTCGCCGATATTGCAAGCGCGACCGCGACTGCGGCCACCCGGGGCGTCCCGGGGCGCGTGTACAATGTTGGAGGCGGCTCACGCGTATCGGTCAACGACGTGTTGCAGATCATTCAGCGCGTGAGCGGCCGCTCGCCAATCGTGAAAATCGACGAGACGCAGAAGGGTGACATGCGTCACACCTGGGCCGATACGTCGCTGGCGAAGGCCGACCTCGGGTTCGTTCCAGCCGTGGGACTCGAAGAGGGTCTCGCGGCCGAGTATCAGTGGCTGACTGGAATACTTTGATCATTTATCGACGCGTGTCGCTCCTCCTCGGATGTCTGCTCGCCACCGCCGTTCTGGGCGCCAGTGCGTGCGCCGGCCGTACCCGCAGCATGGTTCCGGCTGGAACCAGCGAGCCGGACAAGTTCCTGTTCGACAAGGGCACCGAGGCGCTCAACAGCAAGAAATGGCTCACGGCACGGGAGTTCTTCAAGCAGGTCACCGAGACCTACACCGCGAGCCCCTATCGACCGGACTCGAAGCTCGGCATCGGCGACACCTACCTCGGCGAGGGCACCGCCGAAGCGCTGGTGTTGGCGATCAACGAGTTCCGCGAGTTCCTGTCGTTCTACCCGACCAGCAAACGGGCCGATTACGCCCAATACAAGCTCGCGGTGGCGCACGTCCGCCAGATGCGGGCGCCGCAGCGCGACCAGACCGAAACGCGCGAAGCGATTAAGGAGTTCGAGACGTTTGTCGCGCGCTATCCGAACAGCAGCCTGATGCCCGAAGTCAAGGCGAAGCTGCGCGAGGCGAAGGATCGTCTCGACGAGTCGGACTATCTCGTCGGCTACTTCTACTTCCGCCAGCGTTGGTATCCCGGCGCGATCGATCGCTTCAAAGCCCTGTTGAAGGACGACCCCGAGTTCTCGGGACGCGACGCCGTCTACTTCTACCTCGCCGAATCATTGGTGAGGATGAAGCAGGAGGCGGAAGCCTTGCCGTATTTCGAGAAGCTTCAGCAGGAATTCGAAAAGAGCCAGTATCTCCCGGACACCCACAAGCGCATCGCCGAATTGAAAGCGGTGGCGCAAACCAAGTAAGGAAGAGTATGAGACGGACCGTGTCGTGTTCTCTGCTGATGCTCCTCGCTTCGTTTTCGTCATCGCGCATCGACGCGCAGGCCGGCGCGCCGAGCCTGTCCGCGATCGAGACTGCCGTCGCGTGTGCGCCCCCGCTCGCGACGGACGATGCGCCCTCGAACTCGCCCCGCATCATCGGCGCACAGGACACGACCGCGCGCGGCCTGTATGGCCCACGGGATCTTCTGATCGTCAGCGCCGGCACCAGTTCGGGCCTGCAACTCGGTCAGCAGTTTTTCGTCAGGCGCGCGAACCGGTTTGGCTCCCCTGCCGATCGACGGTGGCAAGGCGCTCGTACGCTCGGGTGGATTCGGCTCGTGGCCGTGAACGATTCGACGGCGATCGCCGCCGTGGATCACGGCTGTGACGTGATCTCACAGGGCGATTACATCGAGCCGTTCGTCGCGCCGGTCGTCCCTGCGGATGTCGAACGCGACCGACCGGCGGGCGATCCCGATTTCACGGCGATCGGCCGCGTGCTGGCGGGTCTCGAGGATCGGCAGAGCGCCGGTCCCGGCGGCTATGTGCTGATCGATCGCGGCACCGACCAGGGCGTCACCGCAGGCGCCCGGTATGCGATCTATCGCGACATCCGGTCGGCCGGGATGCCGCTGGCGTCCGTCGGCGAAGCTGTGGTGCTGAGTACTGGCAAGACGCTGGCCCTCACAAAGATCACGAGCGCGCGCGACGCGGTGCTGAGCGGCGACTACGTCGCGCCGCGGCGATAAACGCAGCCTGCCTCGCCGAAGCTCGGAGCCGCTCAGGCTGAGCGAAGGCGGGTCAGCCGACTTTACGATCGGTGACGCGGCGCTGAGCCGTGGTTGGCAGGTCGGCGGCGCGCGGGCCGGCGAAGAGGTTGAAGCGGCGGAAGTAGTCTGCGGCAGAGACGAGCGCGGCGAGCACGGCGACCCACAGCGCGGCCTGGCCGATCGCGAAGAACTCGCGGCGCCCGTGCGACAGGATCAGCGCCAGGATCGCCACGACCTGCGCAACCATCTTGATCTTGCCGATCGGCGACGCCGGAATCCCGACCCCGCGCGCGTACGACAGGCTGCGCAGCGCCGTCACCGCAAAATCGCGCCCAAGAATCACCGCCACCATCCATGCCGGCGCGAGATCCATCTGCACCAGCGACACGAGCGCCGCCAGCGTCAGCAGTTTGTCGGCGAGCGGATCGATGAACTGTCCGAACGGCGTAATCTGCTTGCGGCGGCGCGCCAGGTAGCCGTCGGCCCAGTCGGTGAGTGAGGCCAGGCCGAAAATCGCGGCGCCGACGAACTCCGTCGGCACGCCGAGAATCTGACGGCCTTCGAACTTCGTCAGCAGCACGACCACGAGCAACGGCACGAGGCAGATGCGCGTCACCGTGAGCGAGTTCGGCAGGTTCATGGACCGACTCGCTAATGATAACATCGGTGGTTGCGCATGAAGGCCATCCTGCTCGCAGGGGGCAAGGGCACACGCCTGCGCCCGCTCACGATTCACACGCCAAAACCGATCGTCCCGATCTTCGACCGC
>Ga0068863_100001665_pt1 | contig 21965 bp, 24 predicted proteins | sample KBSSwiS62_FD_66596 | JGI IMG/M metagenome (GOLD analysis project Ga0068863, IMG submission 66596) | Switchgrass rhizosphere microbial communities from Kellogg Biological Station, Michigan, USA - KBS Switchgrass S6-2 | ecosystem: Host-associated > Plants > Roots > Rhizosphere > Soil ...
GGCAGTGGTCCGGGGTTCAACCCGCAGCACGGCGACGCCCAGGCGCGTCAGACCGGCGGCAGCAGCGGCTCGCGTTTCCGCAGCGGCTCGGCCGCGGGCATTTACAATTTGAAGCCATACGGGGAGGATGACTACAGCGATCCGACCGGGCAGAACTACGACCCGATGCGGGATGTCGATCCGAACAGCTTCCAGTACGGCGGCGACAATTACCTGCAGGCGCAGGATGGCTACAACATGAACGTTGGCCAGCCGGGATATTCGGACGCGCCGGTCCCCTACCTCGACGACAACCCGTTCAACAACTCGGACTTCGGCCAGACCTACGACTACGGTGGCCCGGACCAGACCTTCACCGGCGGAGACGGCGGACGCAACACGGAGTGGGGCGACATCAACTATGATCCCCAGGCCAACGCGTACGATCCCGGCTGGGACAACATGTACGACCAACCCGTGCAGACCGACTGGGGTAACGGGGCCGATGCGTACCAGGACTACGGGAACAACTCGTCCGCGAATTACGACACGACGTCGCCGAGCAGCGACTTCTATGCTGGCGACTACACGGGCAATTATGACGACTACGGCGGGGTCTACGCCAAGGGCGGCCCTGTGCCGAACCGCCCCACCCACCAGATGCCGGGCGGCCAGACGATGCGCGGCGCCCAGCATCCCGGCGGCGGCCATGTGCCGCAACAGATGAGCCCCAGCGGTGGACGACAGGTCGACGATATCCCAGCCATGTCGCCCGGCGGCCCGGCGAAACTGAACTCGGATGAATTTGTGATCCCGCGCGACGTCGCGTTGTGGAAGGGACAGGAGTTCTTCCAGAACCTGATCGACCAGTCGCGGAAGAAGCGGGTGACCGCTCCGGCACAGCCGCAGATGCAGGCAATGGGGTAACCGATGGCGCAGCAAAACATGCTATCCGGCCGGGACAGTTTCGGGACTGACATCGCCAGCCCGGGCCTCCATTTGGAGCCCCGCAGTGGCGGCGGCCATGCCGTGTCGAACAGCTGGAACTTTGGCACGCAGACGATGCGTCCGGAGCGGCAGCCGTTCACCGGCGTGCCGGGCTATGCCCAGGGCGGCGCCATTGATACCGACGAGACCAACCCGTTGATGGAGAGCACGGGCGCGCAGCTCCAGGTCGACATCAATGCGGCGTTGGGCGTGATCAACAACGTCCTGTCATATGGCCGCAAGCTCCACGGGCTGGGTGGTGAGAGCGGGGGCGACGAGGGCGGCGAGCAGCAGACCGCCGGCGTTATTCCGGCGCAGCCCTTCAGCGAGACCCCGAAGCCTCGTCCCATGCCGAGCCCCGGCAATTTCCCGTATGGCCCGAACGAAAAGCCGTTCGGCCGCCGGTCGGAAGCGGACCCGAACGAGCCCGAGCCGGATGGGGACGCCGACGACAAGGGGGCGATCGAGATGGCCGGCGTGCTGCCGTCGAAGCCCTTCAGCGAGACCCCGAAGCCTCAGCCGATGCCGGGACCGCTACCGCCCACCTCGAACCCGTTTGGCCGGCGCAATATGTCTGAGGCCGAGCCCGAGCCGGACAACGACGAGGTTGGTGCGATTGACACCGAGGAGACCGCGTGATGGCGTTCGAAGACGAGGAAGCAATCGACACGACCAGCGGCGATGAGAGCGCTGGCCTTGACACGTCTCGCCGCGTCCCCGCTGGTGAAGACAACAGCGGAGCTGCGCCTGTCATCGCCCCGCCAGACGACAACAGCGGAGCTGCGCCGGTTACTGGGGCGATCGACACCAGCGAGCAGCCGCAAGAGGCCGCGGGGCCGAATGGCCCGATCGCGCGCAACCTCAAAGCCTTCCCTGGCAACGTCAAGCGCATCGTCAGCTATCTGATGGGCGAAGGTGCCGCGGATCCCGCTTCGCTCAACCAGATCGGTGCCCAGGTCGATCCTGGCGGCCAGCTGAATGCGGACGATCGCAACCTTCTCGCGGTCCAGAAGGTCGCCGAGACCGAGGGCCCGGAGGCGGCCTGGAAGCTCGTGCAGGCCAACCGCGTTGCCTATAACGCCAAGCAGGCGTTCGCCTACACCGCGCTCAACGGCACGCAGCAGAAGCCGCCGGATCTCAATGCGGCGATCGATGCTGCCAACAAGGCGGCATCGCACGTGCTGGACGGGTCGAGCGTGGCGTTCGCGCCGGCGCAGGGCGGAGTTACCGCCACGGTAAAGGCGCCGGGCTCCGATCAGCCGCAGACCTACAACCTCTCCATGGACGCGTTCCGCCGCTACCTCAACGTGGGCGGCGACGGCCAGTACGATCGCGTGATGCAGGCCACCGTGCCGCAGACGCTGGCGCGCCTCTCTCAGGGCGGCGGTCAGGGTCAAGACCGGATTGATCAGCTGCGCCCGATGCGCCCGCCCGCCGCGCCCGCTGCCGCTGAGCCCACGGAGCCGGCGGAAATTCCGCAGACCAATTTCGGCAAGACGCCCTCGACCATGAACCTCTCGGGGAGCACCGCCGTTCAGGGCGGGCGCCCCCTGCCGAGCGAAGAGACCAACTACGGCGACGAGCTTGAAGCTCGGGCGCGCCGCATGTTCCCCAGCGTGTCCCAGGAGGCTGAGCGCAATGCCTGGATGGCGCAGGAAGAGCAGCGTCAGGAAGCCAATCAGGTCAAGATCGACGTCGCCCGCCAGACCGGCGAGGGCCGGGTGCAGGCCGCCCAGGCCGCCGGCGGCGCGCGCGTTGAAGCCGAGAGGGAGCGCGGCGCGGCCCAGCGCGATGTGGCCGGTATCAAGACCAAGGGGTGGCAATACGCCAGCGACGCCAAGAAGGCCTCGGCCCAAATCGCCGCTGATGCCAAGCTCGCTCATGACGGGAACGTGGATGCTCGGGCTCGCCTTGAGACCGCGCGCAAGGCCATTGCGACCAAGCGCTTGACCGCGGAGCCGCTGACGCCGGAGGAGAAGCAGCTGGAGCAGCAGATGGCCGCCGGCGGTGCCGCCTCCGCCTCGCCGACGTCCCGCCAGCCGGCACCCCAACAGGCTCCGCAGCAGCGTCCCCAGGGCGGCTCGCAACAGCCACCGGTGCAGGGCGCAAAGCTTTATAAAGGACAGTGGTATACTCGTGGCCCGAACGGCGAGAGTGTGCCCTATCAACCGTAAGGCCAGCTATGGCTAACGAAGTACCCGCGTTCGACGACATCCCGTCGTTCGACGATTTGCCCGACGCGCCAGCGGCTTCGCAGGCGTCACAGCAAAGTGATGCCGTTCCGGCATTCGATGCGATACCCTCTTTCGATGCCCTCCCTGACGAGACCGCTAAGCCAAGCCGATCAGCTGAGACTGCTCTTGGATCTGGAGTTCGGGAAGCCGCACATGGAGTTGTCCCTGCGGGCGCAGGCCTTGTGGGCGCAGGCGCTGGTGGCGCACTTGCAGGCTTCCTCGGAGCTGGTCCGGTTGGCGCGTTTGTCGGCGGCGTCGCCGGAATGGTCGCTGGAAGCATGGGAGCCAACTACGTCCAGGAAAAAGCCCTCGACGCAGCAGGTTTCGATGACGCAGAGCAACGTGCAGCTAACACTGAAGCGCATCCCGCCGCCGCGTTCGTTGGAGGACTAGCGCCCGCGGTGGCGACGATGAGCCCGCTTGTCGCTGCCGAGAAACTGAGCGCGCAGGCGATCCAGCGCGGCGCGGGCGCCGTCATGATGGGCGGCTTTGAAGCAGGTCAGGAGTATCTGAATGAAGGCCACGTTGATCCCGCAAAGGCAGCAGCAGCAGCGGCAGTTGGCGCAGTATTCCCGGGTGTCAACCGCGTGGGTCAGAAGTTCGTGGGAGCAGGGGAGCGCTTTGTACCCGGCCGTCCCAACCGCACGGCTAATCCGGCTGCAGATCAAGCCCATGTCGACGTGGCTGATGCGAACCAGGAAGTCGAGGTTGGAACAAGCTCCCTCGCTCAGCCTCCGCATGTCGCTACTGGGGACACCACCGGCAACCCTCAGTCGGCACCGGAGCGCTCCGCCCGCGTCTACGCAAAGGACAAAGGACCGGTACCGCCCGAAGGGGACATGCTCACCCAGGGCCACTCGGATCCCGCGACCCAGGCGGCTCTCGAAGCCTCTAACCCAGCTCCCGCTGCCGGACAAGCTGAAGTACCTCAGCCGCCGGCTCAGCCGGCTGGCGAGCCTGTCGTATCGCCCAATGCAGCGAAGCCCCGTCTTTCGCTCAAGCGTCCGCCGGTTGAAGAAGCTCCCCAGGCCACTATGCCATCTGAGCCTGTGGTCGAGGCTGGTTTCCCCCAGGCCGGTGAGCCAGTCGCAGTAGGCGCCAACGAAGCCACTCCCGTGCCTCCCGGCACCCCGGAGCGGGCAGCGAAGGCGATCGCGCGCTCGAAGGGCCGTCAGAAAGTGACCGCGGATCCCACCGAGCTGTCGCTCAATGACAACGCCGTGCCGCCGCCTGCCTCCAAGCCCATGCCCGAGCTGAAGGGGGAGACCCCGCTCAACGATAGCATCACGGATGCGCAGAAGGCGGCTGGCAACTATCCCAAGGCGCGCACGCACGATTTCGGCAAGCCGGTGAAGGTGGAGACCCATGCGGGCGACATCCGCCGGAGCCCCGCCGACGCGCCGGTGAAATGGGAGAACACCAGCCCCTACGACTACGGCTACTTCAACAAGACTGTCGGGCCGGACAAGGACCCGATCGACTTCGCACGCCCGAAGGCTGGCGACGCGGCCCAGGGCGACAAGCACTTCATCATTGACCAGCGCGACCTTGCCACCGGCAAATACGATGAGCCGAAGGTGTTCACCTATTACAAGGACGCCGATGCCGCGCGCGCCCATTACGAGGCGGGCTTCAGCGACGGTAAGGGCGCCGAGCGCCTTGGCGCGATTACCGAAGTGACGCGGCCGGAGCTGGTCAAGTTCCTGGCCAAGCACACCAGCAAGCCGCCGAAGGCCCCTTATGGCGAGATGACGCAGCCGACGTCCGCTGTCCCAGGACAGAAGAAGCCGGTGAAGGAGCGCGCCGTCTTCCAGGATCTGCTGGCGAAGAAGCCCGAGATGGCCGCGGCCCTGCAAAACGCGCCCGATGAGGCCATCGAGGCTGCGATCGCCGGCAAGCGCACGCGCAAGTACGGCGTCGGCACGGGCGCATCTGCTGGCTATCCGGTCGAGGGGGTGCTCACCTCCGAGGGCAAGCCGGTCACTGCCAACACCAAGGCGAAGGCGGCTGAGCGCGGCGAAGCCCACAAGGCCGTCAGTCAGTGGTTCGAGAAAGCCAAGGCAGCAGCGAAGCCAGATGAGAGCAACGGCGACCTGCTCGACCGCGTGCGCTCGACGCACACCGACGTCAAGAGCACGTGGGTACCCTCGCACAAGCCGAAGGAATGGCTGTGGGCGCGTGAGGCGAAGAAGCTGCTCACCAAGCCCACCCCGGGCAACATCGCCAAGTTCCGCGAAGCGGAGCGCCTTCTGCACGGCGATGAGGCGGCAGTCGAGGCTTACCGTGGCGGTAACCGCGTGGAAGCCGATATCGCGCAGAGCCGCCGCTCGGGCGACGAGGCGGTAACCGCGGCTGAGAACGCGCAGCACCTGCCCGGCGTCAATGCCGAGGAAGATGCGATGATCGCTGCGATCGACGCCAAGAAAGGTGGCAAGTTCGATGTGCCGCACGAGGAAGCCGAGGCGATGGTCAAGCCCACGCCGGTGACGTCCCGCGCCGGGCTCAAGAAGCTGCCGCGCAAAACGGTGGATGCCAGCGACAGCTCGCTGGCCAAGATTGACACCAAGGCGATCTCGAAGGAGGAGCTGCGCAAGGCCGAGGCTGCCAAGCTCGCCGGACAGAAGTCGGCCAAGCCTGCCGGCGTCGAGAGCGAAGGCGGAGCCAGCACGGTGCGCCAGATCAAGGTTACCGACCCTGCCGAGATCGCACGCCTCACTGAGATGCTCAACAAGGCGTCGTCGAAGAAGGCTGGCCTCGACGCGCTGCCGGCCGAGCCCGAGGCGAAAGCACCGCGCGGCGCCAAGGATCTGTTCGACCACTTCATGAACGACGAGCGCGGCTCTGCCGACATCGGCAAGATCAAGCAGGATCTGGACCGCTGGATGAGCAGCGCGTTCAAGCGCACGGAGCCGAAGAGCTATCGCGCCAAGACCTTGAAGACGGCACATGACGAGTACGTGCAGTCGCTCTCGGATGATCTGCACAAGATCAACCAGGAGGATCGCAACTACTTCATCCAGAACCTGCAGAAGCTGGAAGCAATGCCGGGCGAGCTGCGCGCGCCGGAGGCGATGAAGAAGATCTACGAGGCGCGTGACAAGGACAGCGCGAACTTCCCGCTGCCGGCAGGGCAGACGGGGACGCACGTCGACAATCTGCCGCCGCGCCTGAAGGCGCTCTACGACGAGCACCTCAAGCCGATCCTCGATCAGAACGACCAGTTCGTCCAGGCGATCCGCGCGCTCGATCCCGATCGCATTGGTCCCGACGTGATGAACCACATCTCGCGTATCACCAAGGGGGACACGTCCGAATACAATATGCTGAAGTCGACGGACGATCCGACGCAGCCGACCTACAACGGACTGTCGGTGAGCGCGAACGCCGCCAAGCTGCGCAAGTTCTACGCGCTGGAAGGCGCGGACGGTCGCCGCTATGTGGTGCAGCCGACCGACAAGGGCTTCGTGAAGTGGGACAAATTCAAGCGAGAGAACATCAAGGACCCGACGTTCGAGTTCGAGGACGGCAAGGTCTATAAGGCCGGGCCGAACGATTACACGATGCGTCAGGCCACCACCAAAGAGATCATGGACAACGCGCTCGGCGGCGACGGCAAGGGTAAGCCGATGCGCTACTACACCAACGCCGGGTTTAGCGCTGCCGTGTCCAATGCCCAGCTCGGGTCGATGATGCGCCACCTCACGGAGCTGCACCGGCTGACCGAGACCCCGCAGTTCAAGAAGCTGTCGACGCGCAACGCGGCGAAGGCAGATGAGCGCGGCTGGGAGCAGAGCACCCTGCCGAACATGAAGGGGACCTATCTCCACCCCGAACTCAAGGCTGTGTTCGACGACTTCGCTGGTCATCCGCAGGGCACCTACCGCAAGCTCAACAGCGCGATTACGAAGATGCTGTTCTGGATGCCGACCGCCCATATCAACAACGTGGCGGCGCACTGGGTCGTCGGTCGCGGCTGGGATAACTTTGCCCCCATGAAGCAATACCGGATGGTGTTCGAGGACATCCCGAAGGCGATCAAATCGGTGGTCAACCAGGATGCGCTCCAGATGGAGATGCGGCGGGAGGGCGCCGGCACCATCTACGGCAGCGTCGTGACCCGCCGGTTGATGGAGCAGTTCGCCAAGAAGCTGCAGATCCAGATGGAGCAGGAGCCCGGACGATGGGGGCCGATTGCGGACAAGCTCGGCGTGCCGCTCAAGGCGCTCGGCCGCGCGGTCTACGACAACTCGTCCAAGGTGATGTGGGCAGCAAACGATGTGTTCCTGACGCAGCGGGTGCTGGAGCTGCAGCGCAAGGGCATGACGATGAAGCAGGCCATCGTCGAGGCGGAGCGCGACATCCCGAACTACCGTATCCCGCACGTGATCGGTGGCTCGGGCGAGAAGAGCCGGATGTTCGCCCAGTTCATGGGTGACCCGGCGCTGACTGCGTTCGGCCGCTACCACTACGGCATGTACAACTCCTACGCCAACATCATCAAGGATGCCGTCGGCAAGCACGCCATGCTCGGCGATCGCGTCGACGCGGCTGGCAAGCTGCTGGCGATGGGTGTGCTGGCCATGTCGATCTACCCGCTGCTGGATAAGTTTGCCCAGTTCGTCACCGGCAACGAGGCGGGCAAGGCGGCGCGCCGCGGTCCTGTCACGGTCCCGACCCATCTGCTCGAAGCGGCCGAGGGCAAGCAGGATATCGCTGCGTTCGCCCGGGGCTCGCTCACCATTCCGCCGCTGATCTCGGCGCTGCTCGGTGCCTACTCGAACAAGGACTTCCGCGGCAAGTCGATCGTGGAGCCCGGCGACGTCCGCAGTGCCTTCCACGGCAGCGGCAAGGCGGCGGTGCGCGCCGCTACCCAGGCCGGCGAGTACACCGCGCGCAGCCTCGTGAGCCCGTTCAGCACGTTTGCCAACGCTGCCCAGAAGGCAGAGCCCGGCACGAACCCGCTCGTCAGCGCGGCTCGGGCGGTCCGGGATCAGGCTCTGGACATCAAGGATCCCAGCAAGAAGGCGGTCAAGTATGAGAAGCTGATCCCGGTCAAGACCAACCGGGACGCGCTCAGCCGCTTCCGCCATGGCGGCTCGGGCCCGGTGGAAGGCCTCGTTAACAAGGGGACTGGATACCGATAATTAACCCGCTTTTGCCTAGGGTCAGTACGAACACGGAGTGCACCCCATGCCCTTCAAAAAGGTTGGGAATAACGATTACGTGAGCCCGTCAGGTCGCCATTTTAATGGGGCCCAGGTGCGGCTATACCATGCAAATGGGGAGAAATTCCCCGGCCAGAAAACATCGGAGCAGGCCAATGGCGGAGTACGCAAAGGGGGAAGCGCCCCGAAACCTGGAAGCAGCGTGCGGCGGCCCAACGCTCGGTCGCGTTAGGGACTTTCAGAAGTCCCAGGACGTCGGCATGCTCGGCCCGCCGAACAAGCAGGACTACGCCGCCAAGGGTTCGCCGGCGAAGCGCACAGGTGACAAATGTCTGCCCACGATCAAGCCGAAGTCCTAGCGGACTGCGAGCACGAGCTACCCGCCTTTCTCTGCCGTCGTTGTCACGTGGAGTTGAACAATGCGTCGCGTCCAGCCCCAGCAACCGAAGACAAGGAAACAGCGACGCCCATACAACCCGGTTGATCCGCTCGAACCGGCAGCGGGCTGGATCATCGTCCGCGCTGACGAGCAGGATAACCCGGACTGGCTGGTAGGAGCGAACTGATGGCTCGACCGCCGGTGGTGCATATTGATGATGGTGAATGGGTCACCATCGCGTGGAAAGGGCAGCGCGAGAAGTGCTGCGATTGTAACCTGGAACACGTCGTCGATTATCAGGTGGTCGATGGCAAGCTTCAGTTCCGCGCAAGCCGGCTGGGGAAGAAGCGCAAATGAAATACCTTGCCCCCATCTTGGTAGCGGCGTCGCTGCTGCTCTCATCCTTGAACGTCCCCGCACACGACGCCCATCATCCGGAGCACGACGGCTGGTATCGCACGCTGATGCAGCCGGACAACCCCGACGTTTCCTGCTGCGGTCTGGCCGACGCCTACTGGGCCGATGAAGTCCACGTCAAAGACGGCAAGACCTACGTTGTGATCCAAGATGACCGCGACAACGAAGCGCTCGGGCGCCCGCCGATCGCCAACGGCACCTGGGTCCATGTGCCGAACCACAAGCTCAAATTTGATCGCGGCAATCCCACCGGACACGGCGTCGTGTTCATGCGCGGGGTCGACACCGTATTCTGCTACGTCTACGGGCAGCTCTCATGAGTTCATCGCTGCTGATTGGGATCGTAGGCCTGCTCTACGCCGGAACCGTGGTCATGCTGGCCATCGAGGGGCAGTGGATGAAGGCGCTGATCTTCACCGGGTACACGATCGGGCAGATCGGATTTTATTTCGATACCCGTTTACCGTGACGGTAAATCAGGCCTGGGCAGACCGTAGCGCCCGCGCATAGCTTCTCCGAACCCCTTGATACTGCTTCGGCGTCAGGCGCCGATGGTCCAGCCAATGCTGATGCACGCTATCCAGCCACTGCCAGAACTCTTCGTTGTCTGAGCGCGGCTGCGAGTAGATCGCCCGGAACATGGTCTCGATGATCACCTTGTCGGTGAGATGCGGCGGAGACCAGTCGGCATCGCTGCCCTCGTAGTCAGCCTGGGACATGCCGAAAGGGCCGGGACCGGGTTGCTTCAGTCCGATCTGGATGTTGACCGCGTGCTGCGTCGCCAGCACCTCGCTCCAGTCCAGATCAGCCCCCTTCACGATGTCGTTCGCCTTGCGGATCGCGGCCAGTGCCTCGGCATCGTTGGGCGATGTCGTGAGAGCCAGCACCTTCGCCAGCCGATCTCTGTCAAGCACGAGTTGCTCCCTTTACGAAGGCCACCACGTCGTCCGCGGGTGTCAGCCCCGTGTCGACCGGCACAGCGACCACCGGCTCGTCGTCCGTCGGTCGCTCATTCATCGGCGTCCATTTATAGAGCAGGTCGAAGAAGTCGTGGTCGACGCCGATGTTCGGGAAGACGCAGCATGTAGCCCGTCCAGTCACGAAGGCGCCGGCGCCGATACGCACGCGCCGCTGGAAGGTCATCCCGTATTCCTTCGCGAGGCTCTCCAGGCAGGTGCCAGCGCCAACGCCAGTCTCGGTGAGGAAGTCCACCAGATGGTCTTTGAGGACATAGCAGGTTCGCGACTGCACATCCCAGCGCACCGCGATGGCGGTCGAGACTGAGACGTTCTTGGTATCCTTCGGACCGTGAACAATGTTGATCCCGGATGGCTTACCAGGACCAAATGGCATACCGGCTGTCCACATCGCCTGATCGCTGGTGTCGACCTTGGCGAAGTAGGCAGTCATGATCCCTTCAGTGGTCTCGCGCACGCCGCTCACCGCCATCAAGCTGTCTCGCTTCGAGCGGTTGGCTTGGTAGGTGCGGTAGAGGAAATCCTTGAGCGCGATCACGTCCAGATCCGCGCCGAGAGTGTTCGCCAGCTTGGCGCCGACCAGCAGCGTGCCGACCAGCGCCACCCAGAGGCGCTCGGGCTCCTGGGCCTGCATGTCGATCTCGACCTGTTTGCAGGTGTCCACGCAGTCCTTCTTGATGGCGTCGTGGTTCATCGCCAGCAGCTTGGAATAGCGCAGCCCCATCTGCCCGTAGGACGTCTGCAGCTTGTCGAAGATCACGTCGGCGTCGGTCTGACTGATCCGGCCGACCGGGTTGGTGCTCTTCTGGACGCGGTACTCCAGGACGCGCGAGACGCCGGCGATGTGGCTTGGGTCCTTCTTCATAACGAAGTCGGTGAAGCTGATGTTGGCGGCCATGCACATCTGGGTCTGCCACGTGCCCTTGTCTTGCAGGGACGTGTCTGCCTTCATGCGACCCTTCTCCACGCCGTCGCTGGCGTTGTAGATGAAGTCGTACACCGCCTGCTGCGCCTTCGCATCCTTGATCTCGTCCCAGTAGAGCGGCAGGTTGCACAGCTCACCCATCTGCTTCATCACACTGTTGAAGGTCGAGTGCGAGACCTGCTTGCCCTTCTTGCTGTGACCCCACACCGAGACGCCGACTGAGTAGGCTGCGGTCTTTCCGACGCCGCTGTCTCCGTAGGCGCACATGGTCATGGCGTTCTTGCCGACCAACGCCGTTAGGGGCGCACTGAACGAGAGCGCGATGATGGCGTCCAGCTCGGGCCGGCGCTGCCCGGTGATCGTGCTGCACGCGTCGTACCAGTGCTGGATGTCGCCGGTGGGATGGAACACGTTGCGCAGCTGGGCGTCGCCCACGCCACAGGGCATCTCCGTGCCGTCGTCCCGCAGCAGCTTGCCCGCATAGACGAAGCCCTTGATGTGGTCACCTTCGCGAAACCACCCGAACGGCAGGGCCTTCTGGGCGGCGGCGATCTCGTGGAGCTTGGTGAGCCAGGACATGATGAAGTGTTCCAATTTCGATTTGTGCTTCGGGAAGATCTTCACCTTGTTATGGGCGAAGGCCCGATCGAGACCCATCGAGACCATATCCGTGTGCCGGATCGAAGCGGCATAGGTGGTGCCTTTGTCGACGGTGGTCGTGAAGTTAAGGCAGTCCGGGTTGCTCTGGACCCACGGGTCCGAAATCCTGGACCAGAACAACTGCAGATACGTCGGCGGCATCAGCTCGCCGTTGACTTCGTTCTGCACCACCTCGCAGATGTAGCCGTCGGCGTTCACATCGTAACCCAGCGGCAGCGACAAGTCACGTGCCGTCTGCGTCTGGGCGATGTGCGGCGCCGCCATGTTGAGGTTTACCGCCGCGGTAATTACAGGCCGGAGGTTGAGCGGTGATTTGCCCTTCGCGAAGATCGGGCACGTCTTGCACGCTTCGCAGCCAGCACCTGCAATGGCGGCGCAACTGGGATATCCAATTCCTCGATCAGCCCGCTCAGCCACCTTGCGATCGTAGAGCGCCTGCGTGTCAGCCGGGGAATACGATGAGTGTCCTTTCGAGATAGCGTGCGCGATCGCATTGCCGTTCTCCATGAATGTCGCGCCGAGGACTGAGTACATCCAGAGCGCATTGTCGTAATCGACGCCGCCGGTCATCAGCGCGTCGCGATAGAAGCCGCATTGTTTGAAGATGGGCTTCGGGTCCAGCAGAACATCCTCGTGCTTGTCGATCCCTCCCTGCAGCGTGTCATCCGGGGTCGCCTTCAATACCGGCGGTGCGTCGAACCCCGGGTGACGCACGCCGTCAACGAAGATATTGTGCTCCGGCTTCACCTGAATGGTGGCGGAGATCGCCGGCGCCAACGTCGGCAGCAGAGCGAGCTGCGTCGGGAAGTCGTACATCACCAGCGGCACGTTGAAGAGCTGCACGGGCTTCGGTGGGTTGGTCTTATGGTTGAAGGTGCCAGGGACGCGGAGGATGCGCGCAACGTCGGTGGTGACCCCGGGATCTTTCACCAGCTTGTCCTGGATCAGAAGCGTGCGCAGGCCGTCAGCGAAAGGAGCCCACTCCGTCACCGTGAGGGCGGTCTGACTGATCCAGTAGGCGTGGATGCCGCCGCCAGAGCCTACGAGCGCGCTGTAGGCCGGCAGCGCATGCCGCTCCCTGAACTCGATCAGCGCCTTCAGCGCGTCTTCGACCGTGGCATACTCGCCTTTCCCGGGTCCGACGTCAGCGTCGATCCAGATCGCCTTGACAGCAAGCGCGTTGGCAGCGAGGCGATGCGCCCTCGGCTTTGCCGGGTCTTTGACGTTTGCTTTCAGGTCCGATTGGAGCGAGAGGCAAAACCAGACATCTTTGAATTGGGTCGTGGAGTTGATCCACGAGGCGCGGCCAACGAACGTGTCCACGCTCCGGAACGGCCAGCCCCCACCTTTGCGGAGGGGGCCGGTCGGGTTCTTCCGGTCGACCGACGAGAAATGCAGGTTGACGTAGCCTCTGTCCTGGGGGGACGCGGGCCACGGCACCACATTGGCCATGAAGGCCGATACTGCATTCCAATCGGTCATCAGCTTACTTCGGCAGCAGCGCAGCGATACGAGCGTCCATCTCGGCGTCGGCATCCTCCGGTGCGCCAGTGTCACTGATCGTGTTCTGGGTCACCGCAGGCGTCGAGGGAGTGTCGTCCAGGCCGAACCCGGTCGTGACCGGAGCCGTCGTCTTTACCCCAGCCACCGCTTCCGTGATCGCCGTGCTCGCCGCGCCGATGTCACCGAAGCCGGTGTCGACGGTCTGGGCGGCAGCCTTCTCAGCGGCTGCCTTCGCAGCAGCTTCCTGGGCTGCCTTCTTGGTCGCGGCAAGTGCAGCAGCCTTCGCAGCAGCTTCCGCCGCCAGCACGGCGGCTTGAACAGCCGGGTCGGCCTCAACGGCGCCAGCGGGGCCAGGAGCAGCAGCTCGGGGCCGTCCGATCTCGCTCTCACCGGTGATACGGATCGCCGTCGTGTCCTCGCGCAGCGGCAGCACAACCGGGGCTTCCTTGTCCGTCAGGGGTTGCAACGCGCGGAACGTCATCTGCGGATGCGGCTTCTCCGGATTGAACCCGATCCGGGTGATGTAGGACGAGTAGTGGAAGCCTTGCGCATTCATGCCCTCACCCAGCAGGGCGAGATCATTCAGCGATGCCGCCGGCACGCGGAGGAAGACCGGCTCCATGAGCGGAGCGCCCAATAGCGCCTTCGTCATGCTCGGCAGGATCAGCACTGCGAGCCGCTTGTAGTCAGAGCAGTCCCGGGTCTTGCGGCCCTCGTTGTTGATCTTGAACGTGTTGCGCGGACACACCGCGCAGGCGTTCGACTGCGGCTCAGCGATGTCGGCGTCGGGGGTCACGCCATCGAGCGCAGCACACACCGGGCGCGTGCCGATCTGTCCGTCTTGATAGGTGCCCGGCGGATAGAAGCTCTTGGACTTGTAGCTCGGCGATCGCAGGATGATCACGTCGAGGAACGCGGCCGGCGAGCCGTCGTCGGGGCGGGTGAACATATAGGTCTCGCCGCGCAGCCGCAGGGACCACACCTTGCCCTTGTAGCCGACGATGCCGTAGCTCGATCCGATACCATCGGCCAAGCTCTCAGCGTGCGGGTCGAGAACTGCAAACGCGCCTGCCGGGGCAAGTCCCTTGAAGGCGGAAACATTCATCAGGTCGGTACTCATTGGATTTCCTTCGTTGGTGGTTACGGATTAGTCGACGCTCATATAGAACATCGTAGAGACGAGGGCGCATCCGGCGGTGAACACCGCGCACCCGATCATCCATGGCGTCGGTGAGCCCGCGACCATGAACGCCTGAAAGGCGACGAGGACCCAGCTGAAAAGTAGAAGCGCAAGCATAGGTAACTCCGTAGTTGGGGGTTTACCGCGACGGTAATTACTTGCCGGAGGCGCGGCGCACTCCGACGGTCTTGATCGAAGACAGGTTCACCCCCGGCGGGAGCGTGCCTTTCTCCCGCACGAAGTCCTTGACCGCGGTGACGTTGGCCTTGCGGTCCAGCATATCGAAAGCTTGGTTATCGATGATATACTTCATGAAGGCTTCGGGGTCCGCCAATGATGCCGTGTACCTCGTCGTCGAGTAGCACGTGCCGTGCGCAGTCTTGATGTTGTCGGCGCCGGCTTTCTCCAGGAAGTTCTGCATCCAACCAGTTAACAAATTCTGTAGCTCCACGAGGGGCTTCATCTTCTCGTCGTGAGCCTTGTTAGCTTCCTGGATGGCGTCGCGCACCTGGATGTATTGCGCAACACGCTTGTCGACGGTGGCTCCGGCTGGGGTGATTGATGCGTCGCCGCCGGCCTGCTTTGCCAGCGCAACGTTCGCTACTGCAACCTGTAGTTCGTGGGTATCCGTGTCTGTCACTGTTTTTCGTCCTTCCCGTTGAGCGCGTCGGTGATCTGCACCGCTACATCGCGTAGGCGGCACTCAGCGATCGCGCGATAGACCCCACCAACGCCACGTCGGGCAATGATGGTCTTCCCTGTCTTGGTGAGCGGCTCGACGATCACATACTTCATGCCGCTTTCCTCTCCGTGGCCTCGCCGAGCAGCTCCAGCAAGGTATCCTGCACCTTCATCTTGCGCTGAAGCAATGCGTAGATCTTCCGTTCAACTTGTGTTGATTGAAGATGGAGGATTTTCTGTTTGTGCCGCTGCCCGACGCGAGTGATGCGTGCGTTGGCCTGCTCGTAGATCTCCAGGGACGTGATCGGCATGTACCAGATGATGGTGTCTGCGGCGGTCAGCGTCAGGCCGTGCGCGACGCACTGCGGGTGCGCCAGCAGCACCTTGAACTTCGTGGTGTGCTGGAACTGGTTGAAGATTTCGCCTCGCGCGCTGATGTCGCCGTGCACTACGGCGTGCTCGATGCCGGCCGCGTCGAGGATTGGAGAGAGGCCTTCGATGGCGTGACGGAACGGGACGTAGACAATCACCTTGCGCTCGTTCTCGTTGATCAGGTCGACCAACGTCTGATGCCGGGGCATCGGATCGTCCGTCTTGAACACAGGGACCGAGATACCTTCCTGCACGCCGGGCATCTTGGCGTAGACCCAGCCGCCGGATACCTGCAGCAGCTTGCCCATGGCGACCGCAGCATTCACTGCGCTCACCTGCCCGTTGCCGATTTCAGCGCAGAACTCATCAGCCAGCTTCTTGTAGACCTTCGCCTGCATGGGAGTGAGCGGGACGTCGATGGTGCGCGAGATCACCTCGGGAAGCTCCACCACCTGATCGAGGGCGAAGCGCACGTTCGGCTGCAGCATGGCCATCGCGCGCTCGATCGCCTCGGGTCGCGGGATCCACTTAAAATTGTTGATCTTCGTCATCAGCATCTCTTGCGCCTGCCGGAAATACTTCGGCGAGGTGTTCGGCGTGACGACTTTGGAGATGCCCCATACGTCGGTCGGCTCGTTCGGCATCGGGCGGCCGGTGAGACCCCATACGATCTTGAAGCGCTGGCTGAACTTGCGCATATCCTTCGAGCGCTCGCTGTTGTTGCGGTAGACCGCAACTTCGTCCAGCGCCAACACGTCGATGTCGGTACGTTGGAGCAGCTCGGGCATGATGGTCTTGAGCCCGTCGTGGTTGATCACGTAGATGTCCGCTTCGGCTGCGAGACGCTCCAGGCGCTTCGCCTTGGTACCGTGCAGCACTTCCACCTTGCGGTTCGGCAGCGTCGAGAAAGCCTCAGCCTGCCAGACGAAATTCAGGTTCGAGAGCGTCGCGACAACCAGCAGCTTGCCGCAGTAGCCGTTGCTGTGCAGGTAGTCCCAGGCCCAGAGCGTCGCCTTCGTCTTGCCCGTGCCCATCGAGTTGAGCACGTAACATCGCGCCGAAGTCGTCATCAGATCCATCGTGTGCTTCTGCACGGCGAAGGGCGGCTTGGCTCCGAAGTCGTAATAGCACATCATCGGGTTCGGGCATTTGAAGCCCAGCGACCGGAGCACCATGGTCTGCGGCAGCTCGTGCGGCACCATCCAGCGCTCGACCGGATCATCTGCAGTAGGGGGGATGGCGATACCGTTCGGGAAAAGCGCCTCAGTCTGCGGCTCGCGCGCCACAACGATTTTGCGGAAGGTCCGTGAGACTTTGAGGTTCATCGTTGTGCTACTTTCTTAATCCGCGGCCTCGTGCCGACCGGTCGCAGGGTGTCCCCGCAATATGAACACCAGTGGTCGTGCATCCCTTCTCGGGCCGCCCCATGATAGGTCTCGCAATTCGGGCAGAACCGCAGGTCGGGGTTGAACCGCAGCGCGAGATACCGCGCTGCGTCGTCTTCGTCGCTTAGCCCCGTTACGACCGCCGGGACTTGTGGGGCGCAGATAGGGTCGTCCTTCGGGGCTGGACGATCCAGCCCCAGCGGGTCGTCGTAGCGATCAGGGAAGGTCATCGCACAGGTCGAGGGCGTAGCGCAGCCCCATGGCAGCCACCTGCATGGCTTCCTTGCGGGCTTCTGGCGTGCGGCCTGTGTCCGCGCAGACGTGCGCCCACAGTTCGACATCCAGCTCTTCGCGTATCACGCTGATGCCTTCGTGGGGAGAGTGCATCGGCGCATGTTTCGTCATAGCCTTGATCAACTCGGTTCGAAGCTGGTTCAAAGCGTAGTCGATGCGTTTCACCAGATGCGGGTCCGGGTCTGATCCGGCTCTGTCAGCGTTGCCCATCAGGCAATCTCCTTAGTGTGTTCCACCAGTCTGAGAGGCGCTCGGCTTCTTCGAGCCAAACACCAAACGCATGGCCGGGGCACAGCGGCTGGCGATCGCAGTGCGCGTTGTAGATCAGCCACGCGGTAAAGAGCGGGTGCATTATTCCCATCCATTGCCGTTTGGAAAGAGCGGGCGGTGCGACGCCGCCAGCCCGGAATTATCGTTTACCGTCGCAGTAACTCGTTGATCGTGTCGACGCGCTTCCGGCTCAGGATGTCGGTCGGGTGGCGTTCCAGGTGCGCCATGATGCCCGCAAGCTGTCGCGTCAGCCGCTTGTGCAGGCTCGACGGCGCCTTCGTGTTCAAGGTCGCGCCACGCTTCTTTCTCGGAGGTGTGGTAGGCGACGATGCCGCCGTTTTCTCGTTGTGCGGGGGAGAAGACTTCGGGGAGGCAGTCACTGATTGAGTTGTTGCCACTTGGGGAGAACTCCAGAGCTAGGATGATCTTCATTGCGATCGCGAGCGATCCTTCGTCCCACACTATAAGCACGATCCCGCCGGCTTTTTCAATAGCCGCCTTGGTACCTTCTTGCAGTGGGGTGAGCTTCTTGCCGGGGGCCTTCGTCTCGATAGCGACAAAGCGCCCCCGGATCGACAAAAGGAAGTCGAGGGCCGGCGAGCCGAAGCCGGTCTGCACTGGCATAAAGCGCCAGCAGTCGCCGCCCAACGTGTCGAGCGCCTTCTTGACCATCTTCTTTACGCGGCCCTCGGGTGTCATCGGACCATCATCGCAGGCGGCGCCACAGTAGGGGTATCGCAGTCTCGGATGCGAGGCGCCGGTGGAGTATCGTCGCCTGTCCCCAGCCCGTGCGTCCACAGATCGCAGATCTGCAGCTCGCAGTCCTTCAATGGGTGGTGCGGCGGCATATCGCTGATTGCTATCGGTGGAAGGGTACGGATTGGTGACCTGTCATCGCAATACGTCCGCACGTCGCGGATCGTGTTGTACCGCCACGGCGACTTCATGCCGTAGCACTGGTAGAGGCTGTCGAGGATCGCGATGTCGAAGTGCGGCCCCCTGGCCCAGACGCGCGGGGCGTCCCTGACAAACGTATGCAGCTCAGCGAGTGCCGTCCGCACCGTGAACGCCTTGCTTGGGGTGCGCCAGTGCGTCGCCGCCTGCGGATCCTGCTTACTCCACCACTCCTGTGTCGACCGATCCACACGCCGGCCCATGAGAAGCTGGTCAACGAGATCGGGGACGACGAGCAGGGCTTCACCGAACCACGGTCCCTCTCGTCCGACACAATCGAACTGACGGGCACCGATCGAGAGCACAAGCGCGTCCGGTGCGGTAGAGAGCGTCTCGATGTCAATCATCACGTCTTTGGTGGTCATTTGAAGCGGCTCCATTCGTCGGCTGTCATATCAGCCTCGGCTAGGGTGACAGGGACCGCTGCGTCCACTTCTGGATCGCGGCCGATGGTGTGGAAAATTTTCCCTTCAGGATTTACCGCCGCGGTAAGCGGCGGACCTTCCAGTCCGGGCGGTCCGGCCGGCGTACTGTTCAGTGGACCTTCCAGTCCGGGCGGGCCCGGTGGGGTCGTGCTGCGCCGCCCGGCCCTCGGCAATGCCTTGATAGCCTGCTCGACCGCCTCGACCGGATCGAGTGTCGTGACGTGCACGTACTTGTGCATCGTGGATGGCGTCGCCGTGCAGCGCCAATAGACGGTCTTGGTGTCCTCGCTGTGCACGGGATGCAGCGAGAGGTGCGTCAGCCCCTTTGCAGCGGCCTCGCGTAGCAGGTCCTCTAACGCCATGCGCCGGCCGCTCCAAGGACGCACACCACGAACGCGACCAAAAGGAACGTCGCGAGCAGCGAACGAAGGTTGATGTGGATTTCGAACTTGTCAGGTTCGCCGTCGGGATGATGAAACACGCTATCCTCCTGTCAGTAGGGTTGACCTATCCGCCGCAGAGCCTCGCGCTGTGCGACTTGCCGATCCACGGGTCGTGCTCGGCAATACGTTTGCGGGCTTCTTCGTCCGCGATCTCTCTGCCGCGTCGGGCAGGCTTGTCGTATGGCTTGGGCACGATGATGTAGCCCAGGTCCGCCAGTTCTCGGACAACGCCGGTCGCGGTGGTCGCGGTTTTCATCGCTGCATGCAGAGCCGACGTGGCTCGCTCACTGGTTCGTGCTCGATTGCTCGCGACCATAGGCTTCCTCCAATATCTGTCGTGCTCGCTGCGTGTCAGTCTGGTATATGTAAGCCGGGTCGTATACACTACCGTCGTTTGTGCACCATCGATAGCCAAACCAGTAGCGCCAGTGCCATCGGGATGTTCGCTCCCATTTGGGAGGGCTCCACATCGTCGCACTACCAGCAGCGCCGTGCATCAGCCGAACTCCTGCTCCAAGAGTATACGAGCGTGTTGTTCGTAAGTGCGGTATTGCCACTCGCCATCATGTGGGCCGATAAAGTCATCCCACGACCATCGTCGCATGCTGTATCCAACCCAGCGACGCCAGTGCCACCTCGGCGTTTGCTGCCACGGATCGTACATATTTCCGTAGTCACCGCCCATCACCTTGCTCCCTTGCCGTGGAACGGGCACGAGGTGACCGGGCAATACGAACGGCAGAGCCGGCCGGGCTTCGGTGGATAGTTCATGTCCTTGTGGGCTTGCTCCATCCCGTTGACGCGATCCAGCAGGCCCACCCATTGGTCAGCCACTTCCTGGCGTGTGAACAGCTCGGGTGTCTCACAGTCGTCTTTCAGCCAGACGAATGAGCTGCGCACAAACTTGAGAGCCGGGTAGTGGCTGAACAGGCACTGCGCCATCAGCATCAGCTGCACGCTGTCTTCCAGAATTTTTCCGGTCTTCCAGTCCACGATCAGCGCGACGTCAGTGTCGAGCCGGATCACGTCGCCGATGCCGCGGTACCAAACGTCGTTGGCAAAGTAGCCAGTCTTCTGGAACTGCCGATTGATGGCGTACTTCTGCTCCACAAGCAGCTGGCCAGAACCGCGGCGAACCCGGTCTACCCAATAGTCGTATTGCTTCATCTCGGCTGGCAAGGGGGTGTTGTTCTTGAGGGACGTGGCGAGCGCGTCATGCACCGCGTTGCCCCAGGTCAGCGCTTCACCACCGCCGTCTTGGAAGTTCTTCGCAACGTCCACCTCGTACATGCGCTTCGGGCACACCTCGAAGTTCTTCAGCTTCGAATAAGACCATGACCAGCCCTTGCCGGCGGCCTTGGTCGCGGCAGGGCGATCAGGTGCGTGGTGGGTTTCCAGTTTAGCCACAGACGCCCCCCGCGCAGATGAACGCCTTTAAGGCATAGAGCACGGCCCCGATAATGACGGCCCAGCCGAGTAGATACGCGAACAAGTTCATGGCTGCAACTTTGCGAGTTTTTTGGTTTTACCGCGACGGTAACCGCTTTCAAACGGCATGAACGGGTCTGCCGCTACCTCGTCCACCCAGATCTGGTCGTAGGACAGGGCGACGTGATTGTGCATCGCGTAGCGCATCGCATCGACGGTGTCGTACTCGTCTCGTGGGCTGTTCTGGCTGCTCTGACCGGCGGCGATCGCCAACTGCAGGCGAGCCATCAACACGATCGACGGGAAGTCGGTGCGGGCGTCGGTAAAGATTTCGTCCTCAACCTGAACCCGAATAACCTCGGGGTCGCAGTCCAGCAGGATCTTGACGTGGCCCACCGCAACCAGCTTGCCGAACGCATCTCTACGGGCTTCGTGCTCTTTCGCACGCGCCATCCTGATCTCGCTGATCGGCACGTCGTCCACGATCATGATGCACGGCTTCCTCATGATTTGTCTACCTGTGCGCCCATGCGGCTGCGGTACTCGTCTCGCTGGCGCCGGACTTCGGGGTCGATCTTGCTGTCGGGCAGCATGTCGGGATTGCTCGGCCCTCTGTAGTCTGGATCGAAACTCTTGGCGAGGAAATTACGCGCGACGTGCTGGTTCTGCTCCTCCGCCAACCGGGTGGAGATCTCTCGACCGCGCTCGATTTCGGCTTGGCGTCTTGCTTCCCTGGATCCGACCACAGCCTGTACTCCGTTTTTGGCTGGCGTCCGGGCTCCAGGAACCAGGAGCCCGGACAAGTTACCGCCGCGGTAAATCAGGGAGCGCGAGCGCCCCGCGGGAGCGGCAGGTTGAACTCCTGTTCAAGTTCTTCCTGCAGCAGCGCCAGCGCCCGCCACGCGAGGGCCGCCGTGTGCCGCAGCTTGCCGTCGAAGCCACCGCGCTCCATGAGGTGCCGGCCGATGCAGTCGGCGTGATCCATCGACTTGCCGCGCGCATGGTGCATCGGTTCGCCGGGATTGTGCTTCTGGTTGCCCAGGTAGCTCACCTCGCTCACCGCCGCTAGCGCGTCGGGGAAATAGTCAATCAGTCCGGTCGTCAGCGGGAACTGCTTGCGGTAGGTGCTGTCCCCCTCGATCAGGCGCAGCCTCGGCGTCGCCGGCTGCAGTAGATTTTCGCCTGTCTCCGCCCGAAGCGAAATTGTCAGCGGCGGCGCGGCGATTGGCGCGGCGGATTTTAAAGAACGCGCGCGGTGGGCACGGCGGGGCTTAGCTTTGGTCTTGCGCGTCATCAGCAGGTTCCTT
>Ga0068863_100001666_pt1 | contig 21952 bp, 25 predicted proteins | sample KBSSwiS62_FD_66596 | JGI IMG/M metagenome (GOLD analysis project Ga0068863, IMG submission 66596) | Switchgrass rhizosphere microbial communities from Kellogg Biological Station, Michigan, USA - KBS Switchgrass S6-2 | ecosystem: Host-associated > Plants > Roots > Rhizosphere > Soil ...
CTGCGGCGTCTACGGTTGGCGTGAAACAAGGAATGAATTACAAACTCGACGTTCCCGAGAACATTCCTCGGGACCTACTCGATAAAGCTGAATGTGTAATTGTATACCCTTCTGTTCTAAAGGCGGCCTTTGTAGTCGGCGGCAGTTACGGTCGCGGAGCAATGACCTGCCGCACTGGCAAGAACTTCACCGGCCCGTGGAGCGCTCCTTCCATGATGGCGTTGGAAGCAGGAAGCGTGGGCCTCCAAATAGGCGGCGAGGCGACGGACTTCATTTTTCTGGTGATGAATGACCGCGGTGCGCATTCCATTCTGAGTAGCAAAGTCAAGCTTGGTGCTGATGCTGCTGTGGCGGCCGGACCCAAGGGCCGTGATGCTCAAGCAGCAACGGATGTGACCTTACGCTCCCGTTCTCGTGGTCTCTTCGCCGGAATATCGGCGGCGACGTCTGCAAGGATAAGAATCCGGAGTAAGAATCGTAACTCATCCCAAATCACTTCGAACCAATCAACAAGGCAGGGGCGCAGAAGCAGAGAAGGCTTTTGTGCCCTGCTCCTCATCGAATTCCTGCCGGAAACCGTGCCAGAAAGTCAGTTACAGTAATTTTACTCAGTTTGTGAGCTTCCCGATCGTCTGTCCTCGGCGGAAAGTTGGGCGAGTTCTTCAACGGTTCGCTTGAGTTCTTGCACTATCTGCCAGGTCGGGCATCTCTCTTCGTAAACTTTGATCAGTTCGTCGAAATACCACAGCTGATGCGTGCGTCCTCGCTTGAACCGACTCCAGACCTCCGAACCGACTTGTCTGTACTCCTTCAAAATTGCACGAGCGTTGTACAGTTTGTCCGCAACGGAGACCAGTAAAGTCTCAGGTGGCTCGTTCCATAGCCGTTCGATGTAGGAAGACTTCCGCTGTTCCCATTCCTCTTTCTTGTCAGGGTACTCCACGAAGCTATCCGTGCAACCCTCAACTATTTTTGCGACTTTGTTTCCGAACTTGGCTTCAATATCGCGCAGCCTTGGCAGGCCACCCTCATCTTCCACCGCATCGTGGAGGAGTGCCGCTATCGCCATGTCTTCAGTCACGGGGAATGGTACATGCCCGGTCTCTCCAAGCACGAGCGAGGCGACACCCAACAAGTGCGCCATATACGGCACTTGAGTGCCCTTGCGAAGGCTGACGTGAACTTGACGTGCGTAATCCACGGCCAGGGTGAAGCGAGGTGTCAGCTGGACGGGATTTTCCATGCGGCTATTGTATCCACCACCACAAAGATTTGAAGCATCTGAGACGGAATAAACGCAGCGGCAGGAGAGCTGCTGAGTTGCTACCTATCGTCAACCTACAACACCGCTCGAACCTCACAGACCGAAAGTTCCGCAAGGGAGCGGAAAATCGTCCCGTGCAACGCGAATTCTCGGTTGACATGGTAGTGACCGCAATACCATCGATCCGGTCCGTGAGCCTCGAACATTTTCTGCAATATGGCGCAGGTCCGGGAACTTGTGGTTTCCGCATTCGCCGCGAAGTAACTTCCTGCCAGCTCGTTCAAGACTTCGCGAGCAGCTTCGCCCTGAGCCTCATGCGAAATTACAATCGATGGTTTCGATTCTTCATATATGGTGAACGTTGCTTGTAATTGTTCCGGGGACAACTCCTCGTCCCGATACCCGTATTTCGAGTTTCCGAGAACGCGCCAACTTGCCGTCTGGGCGCCACTCACGAATAACAGATCGTCGTCTGGCAGATAACCGTAATCGCCAAGATAGTTTGGATGTTTGCGGCACAACGCCGGATCGTCGTGATTGCCACGAATGAATTTGTGCTCAGCCGGCAACTCGGGGAAATCGACGCCAGGACCGCCGAGGTAGAGGTCGCCGAGCGCAATCGAACGGGAACCAGGCGGTAATGACGCCAGCAGCTTGTGGCATTCGTCGATGCGACCGTGCGGATCGCCGATTAGAAAGAGGCTCATTCGGTTTTACCTGCCATGCACGCTGTCCATCGAGGACCGTGATCGGCCTTCTCGTCCCACGTCGCGATGTGGCAGGCTTCATGTGTTGAGGGTCTGACGGGCCTTGCTCTCGGAGGTGATCGCGTTTCGGTCGAGAACAATCACGAATGAATCGTCGGTGAACCGATAGGTGATTCCTTCCGCGTCTGTCTTCGTTGACTTGGTTTCTGCCGCAACCTAAAATGAGCGCAAATGGCGGGCTCCCCATCTCTAGTCGGGCAGACCGTCTCCCACTACCGCGTCCTTGAAAGGATTGGGGGCGGCGGTATGGGAGTCGTTTACAAAGCCGAAGATACGCGTCTCAATCGTTTTGTTGCCCTGAAATTCCTTCCGAACGATGTTGCGAACAACTTACATGCGCTTGCCCGTTTCAAGAGAGAAGCTCAAGCCGCGTCGGCTCTCAGCCACCCCAACATTTGCACCATTTACGACATCGGCGAGGAAAATGGTCGCGCTTTCATCGCTATGGAGTATCTCGAAGGCCAGACGCTGAAGCACCTCATCCAACAGGATCATCCTCCAGGAACTGATCAGGTCCTTGTCCTCGCTGTACAAATTGTCGACGCTCTCGACGCCGCTCATGCAAAAAACATCATTCACCGCGATATAAAACCGGCGAACATCTTCGTCGCACATCGTGGGCAGGCGAAAATCCTAGACTTTGGGCTTGCCAAGGTATCGAGCAGGAATGTTGTCGAGCCAGCAGAAATGACAGCTGCCACAGTGGACGCCTCGAATGATTCTCTAACTAGTCCGGGCTCGGCCGTAGGAACGGTGGCGTATATGTCGCCCGAACAAGTGCGTGGCGACAAACTGGACGTACGGACCGATCTGTTCTCCTTCGGTGTGGTGCTTTATGAGATGGCAACGGGGCAGATGGCGTTCCCCGGCAAGACGTCTGGCATCATTATTGATGCGATCCTGAATCGTGCCCCGATATCCCCGATCCGATTGAAACCCGACCTGCCCGCTCGCCTCGAAGAGATCATCAACAAGGCGCTGCAAAAAAGGCGGGACGTTCGCTACCAGCACGCCTCGGAAATCCGCGCTGATCTCCAGCGTGTGATACGGGAGATCGATTCAGGCAGGCCAACAGCTTTGAAGCAACCTCCAACAGCAGTAGCGGCCTGGCTGCATGATGCCGTAAATCATCGAAAAGGATTGTACTTGGCTGGACTCCTGATCGCGGTGCTGCTGATTGTCGCCGTAGGTTATGGGCTTCGTTCCCGGAGTCGCTCCAAGGGCTCAGACACGCCATTCCAAAATTTCACGATCACAAAGCTAACGGAGTCGGGTAATGTGACCGTGGCAGGGATTTCGCCCGATGGCAGGTATTTGTTGAATGTGGTTGAAGAAAACGGAATGGAGAGCCTATGGCTTCGAAACGTGGCAACAAGTAGCGACACGCAGATAGTTGCGCCGGCACAAACTCACTATTACTCCGTGAAGTTCTACCCGGACGCGGACCATATCTACTTCTGTCGCGACGAGGGTTTGCAGACAAATCTCTACTACGTGCCTGTCTTAGGCGGTAATCCTCGGCGTGCTGTAACAAATATCAATGGTTGTGCCTCCTTCTCCCCGAACGGGCAGCGTATGTCCTTCATCACCGTTCCTACTGGGCCGCCAGGTTCTGCAAATTCTCGCTTGAAGTTGGTAACTGCTAATCCAGAAGGTGGAGAGAAAAAGGAACTGCTTTCGATTGATATGGATGCCGTCCAGTACCAGTCCCCCGCATGGTCGCCCGACGGCAAGTTGATCGTAGTTACGTCGGGAGACAGAAGCACGCCCAGCGCCAGTCTTACTGCGGTGGACGTAGCGAGTGGAAAACAAAAAACCATCATCTCGTCGACCGAAATGGCCTTTGCTGATGCGGTCTGGCTGCCTAATCAGAGTGGGTTGGTCGTTCTTTATGGAGACAAAACGCTAAGAGCTGGGCAGCGGCAGCTCGCATTCATTTCATATCCCGAAGGAACATTTCGAGTGATTACTAGGGATACAAACAGTTACTCGGGAATAGGTGTCTCACGAGACGGCAAAACACTGACCACGATTCAGAAGGAACAGGGCTACAGGCTCTATGTGATGCCGTCACGCGAGCAGAGCGAAGAGCACGCGACTGCGATTACACCGCGAGGATTCGGATACCTGTTCACCTGGATGGATGAGAGACATCTATTTTTGGGAAGTCCTGAGAGGTTTTTTCGAATAAATGATCACGGGGGAGAGAAATCTCTTTTGATGGAAGGTTTGCCGTATCCTCTCTTTGGTTACCCCACAGCATGTCAGAGCGGACGCTATATTGTTTTCGTGGCTATAGATCCAAAATCGCCAGGTCGCGAGACTGCTCTCTGGCGATTGGAACCGAGCAAAAACGACATCACTAAACTTACAGCTGGACCGGATGATACATCTCCCGTTTGCTCGCCTGACGGGAAATGGATTTATTTTGTTTCTATCTACAGCGAAGAACTTAAACTTCAAAAGGTCTCCATCGACGGGGGCAAAACACAAACTGTATGGGAGCTGGAAGCGGCCTTGCCAGGCATCGACATTTCTCGTGATGGAAAATTGCTTGCCGTCTCGACAGCCCTCGGTGACCAGGACGTCGCGGAGAATGTGTTTGGCCTGATCAGTACTGAAAGCGGCAAGTTAATGAGGAAGGTTCCAATAGAGCCGCGCGCGGGAAATTCAAGAACCACTCCGCTTCAACAGACCCGGCAGCTTACCTTCCGCGGCCGTGTACACCCGCAGCTTCCGAACTTCACACCAGATGGTAAAGCTTTAGCGTACACAATCGATGTGAAGGGCGTGGATAATATCTGGGCTCAGCCGATCGATGGAGCAAGAGCTTATCCGATCACGTCCTTCAGGTCCGAGAAAATTCTTGGGTTCCACTGGTCTCCGAGTGGTGAGAAGCTTGGCATAGTTCGTGGCCGCACAGACTCGAACGTCGTGCTGATTCGCGGAGTGACTCCTTGACCCTTGAACAGACGAAGCTTTGAGGTGGTGTTCAAAAATGCCTCGCGGTCATCTTTTGCGCGGGACAGACTGAAGTATTCGGGACAATCGCAGCAAATCCCCTCACAGTACCTCCGTACCATTTGAAATAAGCTCGAACCGCGATATTCTTTCCGCGTATCAAGAGTGAGCGTGCAGTCGGCGCTCCAGCAACCGAGCCAATGGCCACGGTGCTAACCTTCGAAAGAAGGGATACGGCCTGTAGGGGGCAAAACCCACCTTAGTCCTTCCCAACATTTCGAGGCATCTCTCTCCGTTGGAGGCATGATGTCTTCGCATAACGATTCATTTGTAGCTTCGGGCAGTTCTCCCACTTCGAATGATGGGCCTGATTTCCGCTGCGAGAATCACGATTCGCTGTTCCTGTTTTTTCCTCTCAGTCATTCCGCTCAATCCTGGATCGAAGACCACCTCCCGTCAGATGCCCAATGGTTTGGCAACGCGGTCGCAATTGAGCATCGGTATATCTGGGCGATTCTCGAAGGCATTCAGAACGATGGCTGGGCGGTGTCGCGATGAAGGCTGCTCACGGAGTACTCGGAGAGGCTCAATCCGCACCTGTACGAAGCGGCCAAGAGGACTAAACCCGAGTTGTTTTTCTGACCGTTCTGAGCGGGGACGATTTGCCCCCGTTTGAGCGGATTCTGACGGGGCAGAAGCGGGGCACGAGTGGGGGCAAAACGTCCACGCTCCTGACGGGGCAAAAGCGTCCACATCAGATGCCCCGCAAGTGCCCCACTCAGATTGTCGCGCAAGTCCTTTTGTTTTCAATCGGTTCTAGACGTGGACGATTTGCACCCGTCAAACATTGTGTTACCAACGTTTGTTAGCTGAAAAGCAGCCTCAGCAACAAAAACCTCGAGAACTCAATTTAGATATAACTAATTGATTCTATTATGGTTAATTAAAAAAAGAGACTCTATCGTATAGAAGAGAAGAAGAACACCCACATGGTCACAGCATTTTTGGTGGCAGCACGGACCAATTTTCTGGTAACAGCGCGGCAAAATGGTGATGGTTCGCTGTTTTCATGGCCTAAGCGGTACACGCTGAGCCGGATGGTAGTGCGTCAGTACCGGCGGCAGCGTGGCGCATGTCGCCCGCACGAAAATTTCTTCGACAAACGTCAAAATCACGATTTTGTAATTCACGCCAGATCGCACAGGAACGCTCAGGACGGCTTTCTAAGATCAAAGGCGAGGAAGGAATAAGCTTGCGGTAGTTGCCGACCGGCCCTGGAAGGCTTATGGAGTGGAACGAAGCCGGAACCACAACCAGGTCACGCCGCCAGCTAAGATTGCGGCGACAATGAACCTTCGGCATTGCCAAGAGATGAGGAAGGATTCTGTAGGCACGGGTAGTAGGCGCTCTAACCCGAAGGTCAAGACGAACAACGCGGCGAAGAGGACCGTTTTGGAGCGCATGCAGTTGGTACGAACGCCGTCGATCAAAGTTCCGTCTCGTCGCCGAAGTCCGGGCACATAGTGAACTCTCGACCCCTGAAATGCAACATTACGTCGAGGGTTAACGTTTTACGGCTATCGGAAACAAACGGCTTGCAGGTGGAAAATCGCGAATAACGAGACGATTCCTGTATTTTGTTGCGTTTCTGAACGGGGACAAACTGCATCGCTTAAAGATGCGGATGCCGCATAAATTCAATCCTTTTGAGAAGGTACAGCACGATCAATATGCCGACAGTCACAACGAGGATGCACTTTCTTGAGCGGGACTTCATTCCGGCATCGTACTGCTTTGAGAGGATGGGGTCTCTAGAACATGCTGGCTAGAGCGGCGGTCACAGCCTTACCAGCCGTCTCGTCCGTGGGAACCGTATAAACCGCGGTGCTGGCAATGGATTTGTGGCCCAGAGCCTGTTTGATGACGGCCAGGTTGACGTTGGCCTCTACCAGCGAAACGCCCAACGAATGCTTTAAGCAATGGAAATGGCGCTTGTCTTTAGGCAGTCCAGCGCGTTCCGCGATGCCGGCAAAGATGCGATGAAGCTGGGAACGATGAAGCCGACCTGACTTCTGCGATACGAAGACGAAGCGCGAAGGATGGTTCCCACGCTCTTCTAGCCAGGCACGGAGAACGCGCTTTTCCGAAAGCAGCGGCTGACCTTGGATATCTGCAATAGGTTGAGTCGTTTTCAGACTGCCCTTGAGCCTGCGAATCGTAATCTCACCGTTTTTCAGGTCTAAGTCCTTCAGTTCGAGTCCGCAGACTTCCGAAGCGCGCATCCCGTGTTTGAAGCCGAGCAAGATCATCGCGAGATTGCGACGGTCCTCTGACGCAATCTTCAGAACCTTGAGGATTTCTTCTTGCGTGAGTGATTTCATAGAGTTAAGAGACATTACTATAGTTACGTTGCATTGTCAAGAACAATTCGCAACGTAGTGACCCGGTTTGAGGTCCCCTTTTTCAGACCCCCGGCAGATGGCAGGGGCGGAACGCCCCAGGCCGTCAAGTCCCTGGGCGGGATAGCGCCTGGTACAGCAATTTTCAGCAAGTCAAAAAGTCAAAAGGAGCAACTATGAAGCTAAAGGAAATGACGTCGGAACAGCGTCGGGAGTACAACCGCGTTCAAAAGCAGCAGCAGCGAGATCGTGAACGCGAAGAAGCCGCCGCGAAGCGTATCCCGAACGCGAATGACTTCAAGATGCCAGAAGCCAAACAGAAGTTGTTGGACCAGCACTCCAGCGAGATTGTGAAAACAGTTCGGGCTGAACTTTCAGATCACAAATTCAAGGCCCAGGACGAATACGTTATCGAGGCGACGGCGCATGTTCTGGCTGGGCTGGAAAACAACATCATCCAGAAAGTCGTAAATCCGCACGGAATGCTGGTTGGTGGACATTACCCGGACGCAGTAGCAAGCACGGCGATTGCACACGTACATCGTTTTCCAAGTCTTCTTGACTCGGCGACGTTCAAGGCAATGTACGACAAGCTTCTTCCAGCTGTTAAAGCGTGGGACGCGAAATTCAACCACGCTTACTCGTCGCATGAGTCGATGGCTGACATTCGCGCGGAACTCGACGGGAATTATATTTTGAAACCAAAATACACCCCCTCCGCACCCGCCCCCAGACGTACCTGAAATTTTCGGCGGGTGAGCCTAGTGCAAACATTCTGCCCCGTGGCCGAGTCCGATTGACTCGACAGTTCGACCCTCATCTTTCACCAGAGGCGCGCCGCTTCTTGGACGGCACTTAACGAGACGCAATGGCAACACAATCGCAGCAAGAGGTCGAAGCAGCCATCAAGGTTCCGTCGGCAGCGGCCAAGGCAATCGTAATCGAGCGGCTCGACTCGTACGTCCAGCGAAACGAAGCGATAGCAGCCCGAGTCCGACAGCAGGTCGACAGCGCCAACGGAAGCATCCGCAGCGAGTTTCAGAACATCGTCAACAGCGCGGCTGTTAAGGCATTGCGCGATGCTCTTGAGAACGAAGTGGCTGCGCTTGTTTTGAAGATTCTGGTTGAGTACCAGGTCGCGGACGTCGCAGGTGACCCAATCAAGATTGACTGAACAACGGGCGCGGCTCAGATCGGGTCGCGCATTCGTTCGTTCCGAACAGGCGAGGATTTATATATGAGTAGCTATGTAGGAGCATTTGATTGTGTTGGAGTTCCACTAACGACAAAGCTCGGTCATACTGACGACATGACCGCGATAGTTGCCACGTACACCCCCGATGGCTTCGTCATCGGTGCGGACGGACTTCGTAGAGACACCAACGGCAAAGTTGTAACCGAAGCGGCTCGAAAACTTTATGGTATTCGCGTACGCGATTGGGTCTTAGTTTTTGCTTGGGCCGGAAAAACTCACTTACTAGATCAGTCCGGCAACGTGGTATTCGATTTCGCGACAACATCACAAGAATTGTTACACGCAATCGGAAGAGAGCCTATTTCGGATTTCCCACAACTACTGGCACGCTTTTGCGATGTAATGTTTGTGCAATTACTTGCTAAATTCGGCCCGAGAAATTCAGGGAACTCAAATATCCTCACGCCAGGCGAAATATCAACAGCATTGATGGTCGGATATTTCAAAGGCGAGCCGTCTTCCGGCGAAATATCAGTACGCCACAACGGCGCAGGGTTCGAGAAACCAATTGTGCAGAGACTTGACCTGCGTTCAATTAACATTTTTAGTGGCTCCAGAGCGATGTTTAACATTTTTCGACCGAACGGCGAATTCAAAAAGGAGGAACTTACGTCCGTGAATGACGGCGTCAAGCTGGTCAGAGAGTACATCGAATTGTGCGTGCGCCATCGGAACAGTGAACCCGATTGTGCAGATATCGGCGGTCACATCCATATCGCCAAAGTTTCGCCTCGAGGAGTGCTGTGGATTGATCAGCCGATAATGTAGCCTCTACGAATTCCCAACGAAGGTGCCCAGCTCGTTCATCGAGAATTGTCAGTCTGGCAATCTCTCGAAATATGGTTTCACCAGCAATTGTGCAGGTTCGGCACCACCCGGTGCCACCCACGTTCCGCGACGGGAACCTGTGATGTGTCGCGACCGAAGCAGGTATCGCCATGTGCGTAACCGGAAAACCTGCTTAGGGGATATGAAACCGAGTAGCCAAGTAAGCCTACCAGGCTGAAATGGTCAAGGCTACGCAGCCACAGACAGCAATTCTTTGGCACTCCGAGTTCAGGGCACAGTGTGCCTGGATTCTGGACGTAGCCCATGCAGTTTTCTTCAGACTCAAATGCAGTTACCAGCAGTTCTAGCCAAACGGCACCATTGCCGACTGATGCCGCTGCGGATATCCTTACGCCGGCGACACCGATAAGGCGGAGAGGCAAGTGCATGACCCGCCGTGTCGGTCAGAACGGAAATGTGTTCGTGAAATCAAAATGCAAACTCGGGAGGTGCGACCACCAAAAAGGACTATGTCCGAAATATGGCCGTTATTGGAAGGATCAGCCCGGTCAGCATGAGCGTTTGCGTGTTGTAGTCTCGCTCGGGAACGTTACCCAGACGGTTGCGGAACGAAACCTTCGAGACCACATTCGCAAGATGCAAGTTGACTCCCCGGCAACGTTCGTGGAAGTCACATCGCCAACCATCACCTTCAAGAAGCAAGCGCAGTGGTGGCTCGACGAAATGCGTGCGGGGCGGATAGTCAGCCGCAAAAGACGTACGCCGATCAAGCCAGCCACACTGGTAGGCTACCAGGCCGCCGTGAACCGGCTAAATGAAACGATTGGCAGCGTGGCTCTGACTGATATCAAGAATGAGGTTGCGAAGCAGCTTGTCATCAAAATGAAAGCTACGAAGCTGGCTGACAAGACCGTCGTCAATTACTTCCAAGTCGTTAAGGCAGTAGTTGCGTCAGCGATGTCGAGCGAAGGCGAGCAACTCTATCCACGCAACTGGAACTTCCACTTCATCGGCCTTCCGGTCGTAGACGAGAAGAAACAACGCAAACCTTCTTTGACCACTTCGGAAGTCGAACAAATCCTCGGAAGAGCTAAGGGCCGTTACAACGTGCTCTTTGCGCTTCTCGCAGGAACCGGACTTCGCATCGGTGAGGCCCTCGGGCTGAAACTAGGCGCGCACCTGTCCGGCGACTTCTCCACGATCAGCGTCCGTCAAAGCGTGTGGCGCGGCTCTGTTCAAACTCCGAAAACCGACAACGCTGTTCGAGAGATCGACGTTCCGTCCTCGCTGGCCGCTTTATTGAAGGCCAGTGTAGGCGGCCGGACATCAGGGTTTCTCTTCCAGACGGAGTCGGGCCGACCGCTGACGCAGCGCAACGTTCTGCGAGACGGCCTCGGGAAAATTCGCAGGGATTTGAATCTGGAGTACGGAAAGGCATTCCATTCATTTCGCCGATTCCGAACTGCACACTTGCGAAAGAACCGTGTCCCGTGGGACCTGCAGAAGCTGTGGCTCGGCCATGCCAGTCAGGATGTCACCGACAGGTATGCGGAGCAGTTGAAGGAAGATGTTGAGTGGCGCAAGCAGGAAGCAGAGAAGGCTGGTTTGGGGTTCAAGCTGCCGACCTTGGAAAGTTCAGTTGGGCTACTTGGGCTACCAAAGCAGCAAAAATCGAAGTTGAAGAAAGTCGCTTAACTGATTGAGGGATTGAGAATTAAGTTGGCTCCCCGGGCTAGATTCGAACTAGCAACCCTTCGGTTAACAGCCGAATGCTCTACCGTTGAGCTACCGGGGAACAGCCTTATTTTCTGATAGTTGCGAGCGATTTTCAAGGATCGAATACGTGGGGACATCATTTGCCACGATTGCAGAGAAGGACAGAAGCACGATAATTCTCAATGGTTTATGCGCCGTAGAGTATTCGGTTGCGCCTCGATTGCTCTTGGATGAGGGATTGATTTTCCGGAGGCGTTTCCTGTGGGCGCGTCGCACCTTAGCACTCATGTTGAGCTAATCATGTACGGTCCCTAGCGCCTGCCTGCCAAGCAGACGTGCGTTTGGAGCAGGTCGCTTGTCTAGTGAGCAGGAGTCGCTTCCGTTTCTATTCCAACTGACGATTGATCTCCCGCACCAACTCAAGAAGTTTGTCAGGGTTTTGCTCAAAAGCCGCCTGCTCACTTCGGCAATCAGCGTCGAATCGCCTTGGTCGTGATTATCGTCTGCCACCTGCCGTTAGCTTTCATTGCCGCAAGCAGAGTGTGACTAGTCGATGTAAAGGAAAATGAGTCGCGCCACGCTGTTTTCTTCCCATTGACCATCTCATCGTAATCATTCACAAATGAATCGGCTTCCCAATGAGCGTTGCCGCGCATCTTGCATGGGTGGTTAGGATTGTTGAAGCAGGTGAAAAAATGATATGAGCTCTCATCTTTGTCCCACCAAATCACCAACATTCCGTCGAGTTTTCCAGCTGAACCGTCAGAGCGAACTTCATAAATCAGGGTAGTCCCGCCGGCGGCTAGGCTGGCGTGAACACTGCCGCGTCGTTCACCGGCGTTGGGGAAGAATTCTCCCTTCTCCATCGTCTCTGTCGTTTCCCAATCTCCCGCTAGAACTTTCGCAAGGCGACTCATTTCCGGCACTGGGCTCCCGTGGTCCTGTGCAACAGCCCGCTGCGCTGGTTGAGCGGGATGTGGAAGTGCACTCAGAATGTTTGGGATCAAGACGCAAAACAGTAGGCAGCTCTTCATGAGTTTCTCCTGTGTGAAGGTCTTTATTTCAGAAACACCGCACTAATTGGGGATCGTTCCAATTGTGCGGATGCGCAGTCTTGCCGTTTTTTGGTTATAGAGGTTTGTGCACGCGATGGCTTGGAAGTCCGAGCCAGAACTGCACCGGTCAGAACTAAGTGACGATCAAGAACGCAGTTTGACTTAACACGTCGTCTGCTTGTTGAGAAGCGCGGCTGTAGTCCAGAAAGATGGTCTCCGACATAACTAGCTCCGCTAGAGGACAGTGCGACATTCTTCAAGCTACCTCCGCCGCGCGGCACAACTCCGCCAATCGCTCTTGCGTCCCCTCTGGATCGGGAGCTTTCTCCGGCGCCGCCCATGCGCGTGGCGAACCTGCTGCCAGCAGCAATCGCGCCACCTCGACATGATCCGCGCCGTTCTGCGACCCGTGTCGCCAGCCTTCGCATGCCCAGACGAGCGGCGTAGCGGCAAACATTCCATCTAGTCCATTCACAGATGCACCGTTCGCAAGGAGGACTCGAACCGCTTCCACATGACCGCCCATCGCGGCGCGGTGCAAGGCCATCACTCCATTACCGTCCTTCACGTTTGGATCAAACCCGCACTCCAGCATCGTTTCAAGGATCCTTGCATCGCCGTGTTCCGCCGGAGTATGCATCATCAAATGATGCTCCGCGCAAAGCGCGTTGCGCAGATTCGAGTGGTCCTTTAGCAACGAATACGCCTGGCCCTTATTGCCAGAGGCACACGCCGCAACAAACCGATCGAGCGGCGAAAGTTCGTCCTTGGCGCCATGACGCAACAACCAGTCTGCTACTTGATCATTTCCATGCAACGCGGCCAGTGCATGTGCAGTACGTCCATCAGGCCGACGCTTACTTACGTCAGCTCCGTATGTAACCAGCAACTCCACCGTCCTGACGTCCAAACGCTGCGCAGCAACATGGAGTGGCGCCTCGCCCGATTGCGCCCACGCCAAATTTGGGTCCGCTTTGTGTTCGAGAAGCCATCTCACGCCGGCACTGTCTTCCGGCCTCGTCCAACCAAGAATGTACGCAAGAGGTGGAACCCCGTCTGGAATTCCGTTCACGTTCGCGCCAAACTGATGCAGCAGGTCTAGCGCGGCAACGTTCCCGCTGCCCGCCGCGATGTGCATGGAAACGCCATCCGTCGGATTTGCACCGCTCTCCAGGAGCACCTGGGCAAGCTCTTGGTGCCCAATCGCGATCAGCGCTCCCCAAAGTGCCGTCCGCGGCAGCTCCGGATGCCAGTTCCAGTCATACTCCGCGTTCGGATTAGCACCCAAGCGAACCAACTCCCGCGCAATCTTTACGAGTCCCGTCACTCGCTCGGGCGAATTTTTGTGTAGGAATGTATGGCACACATACAGCAGGGGCACCCAATTCTGGACACCGCCTCGCTGCCGCGCGATTGCCGGATTCGCTTTGAGCCGGGATTCCACCGAATCCGCGTCCCCCAGCACCAGCTCCGTGTACAAATTCGCATGTGCGATGCCCGCGTGTCTCTTCCACAATCGCATCGCACGCTCGGGCGCATTTCCCGTCGCACACCGCAGGAACTCATCCACGGCAGCGGAAAACGAAAGTAACCGCTCTTCCACTTGGTCTTTTAAGTCATTCCACGACTTAAAGCCATATTCGCGCGCAAGCACAAATTGCGCGTCGTGTAAGGCAATCGCGTCTGGTTTAAGGGATCGCCCGATTAAGACCGCCTCAAACCTCTGGATTGCATTCGGTTCTTGGCTTCGGGCTGCGGCAAGTAACGACTTGGCTTGCTTTTTGAGCTGCTCTAAATTGGCGCGCTCGGGCAGCTGGTGCAACGTCATGACGACCTCCATGCTTTAGCCTGGGTTCGCAATCAGGCAGCACGGGATCTTGACGTGCATTCGACCTTAAGAATCAGTGGGCTTGGCCCTTCGCGCGAACCTGCTGGCGCCTGGAGCGCACGAAGGTTCTATAGCATGTTGTTTCTCGCTGCGTCAACGCGGAGTTGCTGCGCGAGCTTTACCTCAGCCTCTGCCGAATACTTGATTCCAGCTAGCGCGGACAGCGCGAAGGAGTGACGGGTAGACGAAAAACTTGCGGAACGGGTCGACGAGAGCCATGTAAATGGGCGTAAGACGACTGACGTTTTCCACGTAAACGGCGAAATAGAAGCGGTACGCATCGGCTGTTTCAACCAAGGCGCTCAATACTGCCGCGTGGACCGTACGGTTAATCAGTTCAAGGAGCTGCTCGTTCGCGAAGCGGTATACCACCCGGAAAAGTCCCTCGCGTTTCCCCGCTGTCGCAAGCGATCTCGAGCGATCGACAGTTGTGAGGCGCGTTGCGAAGGATGCCCAGGCAGTTGCAGCCGGCTCGCGATCCCAGCCGAGCAGGCGCCCCACGAGAAGACGGATATTCGGAGCCCTCGCACGAGGGGCGGAGGTGTACACGTACACGCGCTGGACTTCCCTAAGAACTCATCCAGCGTGATCCCAGAGCGCGCCCGCGGCAGATCGATGGCCCACACATCATGAAGTGGAACACGAGCAAGAAAGTCGTGAACCCGCAGTGGCAGCCGTTCGTATTCTTGTCTCGAGATCTGCGGCAGCGGGCCTCCTTTGCCAGTTTGCTCTTCTGGTTTGCTCGCTCGGATAACGGAGCGAGTCGAAACAGTGAATTCGGCACGGCTTACCGAATTGCCGACAACTGGTCCAGAAATTCTTTTAGCTAAACGCGTCCGACTTGCATAGGAGGGCTTTCAGGAACTCCGTTGTACCTGCTGGGCCCGTCATCCGAACCATCACGGGCCCCATATCGCGTAGTGCAACCACCTCGAATTCCAAGAAGGGGCAACATTCGCGCTCAGCCACAATCAATTCGGTCACAAGCTTAATTCGCTCGCCATCGCCCGGAAGACGAAAGGCATAACCATTCTGAAGCTCTTCCGTTTCAATGACGGCAGATTTGAATTGGGCAAGAAGCGTCGCTTCGCGATCGCGGAATTCCGCGGTCGTGAGGGAACAAGCAATCGGCTCGCTATCGCAAGGATTTTTCATGGCCGGCTCGCCGGCGGTACGACCCCATTCATCCTGAGGTATTCGACGAGCTGTCCATAATGGTCACAAGCATGGATCAGCGCCTCCGCAACTAGAGCCGAGCGCGTCACATCCCCCTTTTTCAGTGGCGAGATGGGTGAGGGATTCACTGCCACGTTTGTCTGGCCAATCGCTTTGACGGCTTTGGCTAATTGCGCGAACGAGCCATTCAGGTAATCGAGTATTTCGGCTTTGGTTCGAACACTTTCAGGACCGACCTCATCCCCAGCATCTGTCGGCGGCTCTTCTCCCAAGGCTGCTGCGGCCAAAATGTAATTGGTCGCTGAAAGGTGTTTCACCATTTGACCGAAGGTACGCACTCCTTTGAACTCCCCATCGGTCGGCGCAAACCCGAATTTGTCGGCGGGCATGGCATCCACTGCGGAGATTAGTTGCTGCTGGACGATTGTCAATAGAGACTGCAGTGCGCGCCTCTCCCGCTGTGCATCGAGGGGCGTCGCGTCCCTTGTCTCAAAGTTCCGTTGGCCCGTCTGAGCAGAAAGATTACCTACGGCTAGCCACAGCATGACTATTGGGACCCATCTAAATTTCCGCATGAGCTTTCTCCTTTTCGGAGGCAAATTCTGAGGCCCCCGTTCTCTGTTTGCAACGCTACAACTTAAAGCGGACTTTAAGGCAAGCGGCATTTTGCAGAGAATTTATCAAGGAGCGCATTTTGGGATGCTAGGTCAGCGGTAGAATGGCGCCATGGCTCGACTAACCATTTCGCAGATCGCACGACAGATTCGTCTTCGGCCCTCGGCGATTCGCTATTACGAGCGGATTGGCCTGCTTCCACAGGCAGAACGGGTGAGTGGGCAGCGACGTTACGATCCGACGGTGCTTTACCGCTTAGCGATCATTCAGCGTTCGCGGCAACTAGGTTTCACGTTGAGCGAAATCCGTTATTTGTTCTTTGGTTTCCGCGAGGTCACCGGCGCTCCGGCGCGCTGGCGAACGCTCTCCCAAAGAAAGCTCGCGGAGTTGGATCAGCTGATGGACAGTATAAAAACGGTGCAAGGAGTGCTCAACAAGTTGATGACGCAGTGCCGCTGCGAGACCTTAGATCAGTGCGGTAAGAGGATATTCGAAAGCATGAATGCAGATCCAAGCAGCACATTCGACTCTGGAAGTCAGCGACGTCGAGGAAAACATCCGAAGAGTCTTCGAGCTTAACCTGCGGCCGTGTGCAACTTTCTAGAGCCTTCCGTCGAGACACTTGTGCGTCAAGCGCTGAGAGCACGGCGCATTCGGGTATCGAGGTGCCGCCCAATCTCAAGGACCAGACTTCGCAACCAAAGGGAGGAAGAATCCTTAATCACACGCCGAGGATAGAACAGTCCTTCTTCATATTCTCCTGGATCGATCGGGGGCGGGAGTAGAGTCAGCGACAACGGTTTTGCAAAGTATTCAGCGAGACGTTTGGGAACGAAAGCCACCAAATCGGTTTGGGCTACCGTCTGAAGCGCCTGAAGGTAGCTGGGAACGCGTAGCACGATTTGTCGTTCCAGCCCTTCCTGTCGAAGCCATGTATCTACTGGATCCTCTGCCAAACCTCTGCCAACAACGGCTACATGCATCGAACCGAGAAATATCTTGAGATTTTTCATTCGATGCGCAGACGGATGTCCTAAGCGCACAACGGTTACCTCCGTGTCGGTGAACAGGGCTTCACGCCGAAATCCGAGAATTTCGTTTGCGGTGCAGGAAAAGAGCAGGTCGATGGACCGCAGCCGTTCTGTGCTGAACGACTGTGGGCTCTGCCATGGCAGAGCATGCAAACGGACACCAGGTGCAATCGAATGCGCGCGCCGCACCAACGTTGGCAAGATCAGGTGCGCGATGTGGTCCTGCATCATCATTGAAAAGCGTTGCGTGCTTTCCTGAGGTTCAAAGGTGTCCGGTACAAGGAGGTCTTCAGCGCGCTGCAAGGTCTCAGCGACGGGCTCACGTAAACTTATCGCCCGCGGTGTCAGTTCCATCCGCGCGCCGACTCGCACCAGCAGGGGATCGGAGAAGAGATCTCTGAGCCGGTTGAGAGCATGGGTGGTCGCTGGTTGGGAACGTCCAATCCTGCGAGCGGCGCGCCCCACATGGGACTCGCGGAGCAACGCGTCCAAGGCCACCAGGAGATTCAGGTCAATCGAAGCTAAATTCATGGCGTGTACCAACGTATGTCCTGAATCGATTCAGCGCTCAATCAGCGGAGGTCTCATAGGATCGCAGATGCACCGCTGTTCGGAACCCTCGCGAGAAGCTGCCCAATTCAATACGTCGTTTCCTCCAATATATATTCTCTGCATGAATTTGCAATGTGCATACAATCGATTAGACGAATTGACCTAGCGAAAGTAGGCTGCTCTGCGAGGAGCCTCTGATGCGAACAACACGAGACCTGACGCTTGTGGGGTCCGCAAGACATGTAATTGTTCGCCGACAATACGTGCTGTTGTTGGTTATGGCGGTCACGGCTTGTACAGTTCTGGCGCAAAGCGCCTCGCACGCACCATCGGCACCGAGTATGCCAACACGGAGCCATCCGATGACGGAACTGAAATCGCGTCACCTTTTCAGGATCACCATGAAGCTTCCTCCGACCTTGGAGCTGGGAGCTACTCCAGCGGGCACTCGTCGTGTGTATACGGTCTCCGCGGGGGAATTCAACGGTGATCGAATCCGAGGCAAGGTCTTGCCACAAGCCGGCTCGGACCTGCTCCTGCTTCGTGCGGACGGGTCCGCTCAGCAAGACGTCCGTCTGATCCTGCGAACGGACGATGGCGCACTCATTCTTATGACTTATCGCGGCGTGCGCCATGCTTTGCCAGAGGTAAATGAACGGATAGCTCGCGGCGAGCGGGTGGCCGCGTCAGACTACTACCTACGGACAGCGCCATTCTTCGAGACTTCCTCAGCCAAATACGCCTGGCTGAACAAGATCGTTAGTGTCGCAATTGGGGAAAGACAACCTGAAGGAGTGACCTATGAAGTCTTCGAGATTCTCTAACTCTGCGCGAACCGGGCGGCGTCTCGTTTACGTCCTGCGGCACTCTGTCTCTCGTCGTTTTTGTCAATGTCTCCCTGGCTTTGGGAACTCGACGGGAAAGCCTTAAATGTGGAAACCAACCTCTTCTGCGCTGCCTTTGGCCGGCCAAACACTGGGTTCCGAGGCCGATAACTTCGTAATCGCGGAGTACCGCGATCCTGGCGGCACGAGTGAAAAGCCGCGGCTCATTGCACCGCGGCACCTGCATTGCCACGACGACGAGGCCTGGTACGTGCTTGAAGGTACTCTGCACATTGAGGTTGATAGTCGAATAGTAGAGGCGCACACAGGCTCTGCGGTATTCGTGCCCCGGGGAATGCCCCATTCTTACTGGAATCCAGGGCCAAGCCCCGCGCGCTATCTCTTGATAATGACCGGCAACATCCATCGGCTGATTAAGGAGATACATGCACTAAAGGATCGTTCGCGTCCCGCGCTCGAAGCTCTGTTTCGTCAGTTCGATTCCGAGCTGTTAGGCTAAGGGGCTTCAGGAGCTGCTAGCTGGTTCCCTATGGTCCTGGGACGAAGATGGCGGAGACTCACACAAGCCCGCGCCGATAATGAAGCTCAGTATTCGCCCGCTTACGCCCAACCTGTGGCCGGCTCTTAAAGAGCTTTTCGGCGAAAATGGCGCCTGCTACGGTTGCTGGTGCATGTACTGGCGCATTGGAAGCGCCTATCGCAAGACTCCGCGCGAGAAAAACAAGGCGGCCTTCCGCAAACTAGTGAAGCGCGGTCCACCCCCAGGTTTGATCGCCTTCCATGGACATTTGCCTGTTGGGTGGTGCCAACTGACGCCGCGCGATGCCTTGCCTTGGCTGGAACGCAGTTGGAGACTGAAGCGCCTGGACGATCTTCCAGTTTGGTCGATTTCCTGCTTTTACATTCGTAAGGGTTATCGAAGGAAGGGCATCACATCTGCGCTTATCGCAGCCGCTGTGAAACTTGCGAAAAAGGCAGGTGCTCCGGCACTTGAAGCGTACCCGCTAGACGCCAATTTAACGCCTAGCGCGTCGGGAACCGGGTATGCCTCAACTTTCGAGCGCACTGGTTTCAAAATCGTTGGCCGCCAGGTGCCGTCTCGCCCAATTATGCGCCGCGACCTACGGTGACTGGAACTGGACGGAAGTGAGCCTCGTAGAGCACCACGCCAAATGAAAACAAATCCGTGCGTGCATCTAGCTCTTAACCCCGCACCTGTTCGGGTGACATGTACGAGATGGTGCCAATTGCCGTGCCCGGTCGCGTAAGCTGCTCCACCTCGCTGACTGTGGGCATCGCCGAAGGATTCGTAGCGGCGCCCGCAGGTGCCAGCTTTGCCAAACCGAAATCGAGAATCTTGGCGTGCCCCCGCTTGGTGATAAAGATGTTCGCTGGCTTGATGTCGCGGTGAACGATGCCTTCGGCGTGGGCAGCTTCGAGCGCATCCGCTATCTCAATTCCCAATTCCAGAACCTGTTCCTGCGGCAGAGACCGACCATCGATAAGGTGCTTCAGAGTCTTCCCATCGAGAAACTCCATTGCAATGAAGGGCTGGCCGTTGTGTTCGCCGATTTCATAGATGGTGCAAATATTTGGACGATTCAGGGCGGAAGCAGCCTGGGCCTCGCGCTCGAAGCGGCTCAGAGCTTGCCAATCTGGTGCGAACGCGTCAGGAAGGAACTTCAAGGCAACGAAACGATGCAGGCGTGTGTCCTCAGCCTTGTACACCACACCCATACCGCCGCCACCGAGTTTCTCGACAATTCGGTAGTGGGAGACAGTCTGGCCGATGAGGGGGGGACTCCGGCATTTGGCGAGCACATTAGGTTGCGGGACTGAAGCAAGTCAACGAATCCGCGCGAATCCGCGCGACAGCAATGGTGCAGCACTGCGCCCTAAGGTTTGAGATGTGGCATTCAGCAATCCGCTCTGGCCTCGCCCAACTGCTCATGCGATTGATGGAGGGCAGCTGGTGCACGCCGGGTGTGGACATTCTTTGACATTTCGTCACGAATTTCACATTTCGGAAATAACCTTTCTCTTACATAGCGATGACAACGGGCTGCTGGCGCGTAGCTACAGTGAAGGTATAACTATTTTACTTCACACCACTAAGGAGTTTCATTTGCTTATCCACACGGCTTTCGCTTCAAGAAGAACCAAAACAATCGCAAACAACGTAATCCGCGTCGCGCTGGGAATAGCTGTCGCCTTAGTAGCGACCGGCCGGGCTTCGGCTCAATACGGAGGAGGAACGGGAAGCATGGGCGGCACCGGAGGCGGCACGTACACGGCACCGGGCGGCGGCTACGGGAGTTCCGGAAAAGCCATCGGCATCGGTGTCGGCGCGGCGGCTGGCGCGGGACTACTGTATCTGGCGCTGCACCACAGTTCCGTGACCGGCTGCGTGCAGCCGGCGGAAGACGGATTGCGGTTTGTCGACGAAAAGAAGAATACGTCGTACTCGCTGGCGGCCGGCGAGGTCTCTCTTAAGGCTGGCCAGCATGTGCAGTTGCAGGGTAAAAAGTCCAAGAGCACTTCCGGCGGAGAGACGTTTGTTGCGAAGAAGCTCGTGAAGGACCTGGGGTCGTGCAACACAGCAGCGCCGGCTCCGCAAGCTCAAACATCGGGGCAGTAACACGAAACAGTTTGGCTAGCAGAGGTTTTTCTAGGGTGAGCACCAAAACAAAGAGGTTGGCGGGAAATTGTCCGCCAGCCTCCAGACCTATCACAGCGCAGCATCGAGCGCAGCACGTTCGTTCATCTGGGGGAGTTGATCATTTTCGTGCGGCGACATTTGCGTCGGCCGCTCTGAGGCGATGCAACTCCTCCGCCAGAGATCTTCGCGGCGGCGGGACGGAATTTTCACGGGATGGAACGGGCTCCAGAGGCTGAAACAGCTCTTGTGGCAGCGGGAAAACCGGTGGCGCAAAGGCAAGGTCGTCACGAATCGGCGAGAGCGCGAAGCCGAACTCTGCTGCCAGCTCTTTCAGCCTTGTGAGGTGCCGCTTTTGCCTGCGCCGTGCAACCGACTGGCTTTCGGCCCGCCACTTGGGATCGCTGAGCGAGTTGGCACGGCAACTCACTGGCGTGCTCTGCCAGTATGCGGTGCGGCAGCGAGCGCGGGCGCGCGGCGGGTCAGGGGAGTTTTGGCGTGGCGTCCAGCGCCAGCCGCAACGGGAGCAAACATATTTGCCAGCCACTGCCGCCTAACAGCTTCGTTCTTTCAGTTCGCTCACACACTCTGTCCGTTCGCGCACAGAAGCACACCCCTCGTGGTAGTATTCACGCAGGTCTTGATTAAACAGGTGAGCTGCAAGCCTCGACTGGCATCGGGGCTTTTTCTTTTCTGATTACATCATGGCTGTCAAGTCACACTAGATTCCGCGTTCACGGCGCAGACCAGATTAGAGTGCCCTCCTGGTCGAACATCATGGCGGATGCGATTATCCACAAATCCGGCTTGGCCGCGCTGTCCTACCCATAGCCGGGAATTCATTGGTTTCGCCACCTCTTTGTTTTTGGGTTGTGAATCACCTTTTGCGGGTTCCCATGAGCGATGGTTTCGGAAACGAACAGATTAGCGCAGTTGTTCTGTCATCCCTGAGATCGCCATTTTACTCGCATTGCGATCGGTTA
>Ga0068863_100001673_pt1 | contig 21931 bp, 21 predicted proteins | sample KBSSwiS62_FD_66596 | JGI IMG/M metagenome (GOLD analysis project Ga0068863, IMG submission 66596) | Switchgrass rhizosphere microbial communities from Kellogg Biological Station, Michigan, USA - KBS Switchgrass S6-2 | ecosystem: Host-associated > Plants > Roots > Rhizosphere > Soil ...
AATTGCGGCGCAATTGATCAAGTTTCTGGCTATTTATTGGCTCGCCGGCCCCCGACACTAGCAGCGCTTCAGGTGCCGCAAGGGTGGAGAGAAGATCATGGTGGACTACATTGGCGTTGAGCGGGTTCAGGAGCTCGTGTCCCGTATCGGACCGGCGCGGTTCATCGAGGCGCTCGCCCACGAAATCGAATCCGATTACCGGCGCTGGCGTGAATTCGACAAATCGCCGCGGCATGCAACGCATTCCCCCGTGGGCGTCATTGAGCTCATGCCCACCAGCGATGGCCGCCTGTACTCCTTCAAGTACGTCAACGGTCATCCGAAGAACACCGCCGAGGGACTTCTGACGGTTACCGCCTTTGGCGTGCTCGCCGATGTTGAAACCGGTTATCCGCTTTTGCTTTCAGAGCTGACATTCACGACCGCGCTGCGTACGGCAGCGATGTCTGCGCTGGCCGCACGCCGCATGGCGCGTCACTCGAGCCGGGTGATGGCCCTGATCGGCAACGGCGCGCAGAGTGAGTTCCAGGCCATTGCCTTCCATCACATGTTGGGCATTCGCGAGGTGCGGCTGTATGACACCGACCCGAAGGCGATTCTGAAGCTGGAGCGCAATCTCACCGGTCTCGGACTGCAAGCGCTGAAGATCGTGCGTTGCCGCTCGACGGCCGAGGCCGTTCACGGCGCGGACATTGTCACCACCGTGACCGCGGACAAGCGTAACGCCTTGATCCTCACACCCGAAATGATTCAGCCCGGCATGCACATCAATGCCGTTGGCGGCGACTGTCCTGGTAAGACAGAGCTGCATGCGGACATCCTGCGCAGGCCTGATGCGCGCGTGATCGTTGAATTCGAGCCGCAGTGTCGCATCGAGGGCGAGATACAGCAGCTAGAGTCCTGGTTCCGCGTGACCGAGCTGTGCGACGTACTGGCTGGCAAATCGCCGGGTCGTGCCAACGAGCAGGAAGTGACGATATTCGACTCTGTTGGATTCGCGCTGACCGATTTCTCCGCCCTGAGGTACCTGTATCGCTTGAATCGTGACCAGCGTACGGCGCCCGAGGAGATTGACCTCGTGCCTGACCTCGAAGATCCGAAGGATCTGTATGGCGGTCTCGAACACAACGCGGGGCGTCGGCCGGCGGGCAAATGGCCCGCGACGGATAGCTTGCGTGCCGGCGCTGATGGGCGGCTGGGATCGTGATGGGCCAGGGCTTGCGCACGGCCAGTCTGATTGGCGCGCCCACCGATGTGGGCGCGAGCGATCGTGGATCCTCCATGGGCCCCGAGGCGCTGCGCGTAGCCGGGCTCGGCGCGGCACTCGTTCGTCATGGCTTGAAGGTCATTGACCGCGGCAACTTGAGCGGGCCGCCGAATCCCTGCCTGCCCGCAGTCGATGGTTACAGGCATCGGGCGGAAGTGTTCGAATGGAACCGCAGCGTCCACGATGCCGTCTACCGGGATCTGACTCTCGGCAATCTGCCCATACTGCTGGGTGGCGATCATAGTCTGGGCATAGGCTCAATCAGCGCCGTGGGGCGCTACTGCCGCGAGGCGGGGCTGAACCTGCGCGTCCTGTGGCTCGACGCTCATGCGGACTTCAACACGAGCGAGTTGTCTCCGAGCGGCAACCTGCATGGGATGCCGTTGGCATGCCTGTGCGGATTTGGGCCTCGGGAACTGGTGCAACTCGGAGGCAGCACTCCGGCCATCAGTCCGGGATGCATCCGGCAGGTCGGTATCCGTAGCGTCGATGCCGGGGAAAAGCGCTTCGTCCACGAGCAGGGCCTCGAAGTATTCGACATGCGCTCGATCGATGAGATGGGAGTGCAGCAGGTCATGGACCTGGCGCTCGCCGACCTCGATAGCCGCACTCACCTGCATGTGAGTTTCGATGTGGACTTCCTGGATCCGGAAATTGCACCCGGAGTGGGCACGACCGTGCCGGGCGGACCCTCGTACCGCGAGGCCCAGCTGTGCATGGAAATGATCGCGGATACCGGCCGGCTCGGATCCGTGGACATCGTCGAGCTGAATCCAGCGCTCGACGTGCGCAACAAGACCGCCACGCTCGCAGTGGATCTCGTCGAGTCATTGTTCGGTAAGAGCACGTTGATCCGCAGGCCAGCCGTGAAGCGCACATTGCAACAGCAGCACGCCCGGCCGCGGCTGCTCGCTGGCGGTGGCGCGGTCAGACCGCGCCGGGCATCCGCTCTGCCAAAAAATCAATGAAGGCCCGCACCGAGGGCAGCAAACCGCGCCGGGTTGGGAATACGACATGAAAGACGCCGAGCGGCAGAGTCCAGGCCGGTAGAACCTGCTCGAGGCGACCGCTCTCGATGTCTGTCTTCACTACGCTCTCGGGCAGCAGCGCTATGCCCAGACCTGCCAACACCGCAGCGCGCAGCAGCGGGAAGTCGTGACATACCAGCCGCGGTGAATGTTCAACACGCGCCGCGACGCCACTGGAATCCAGCAGATCCCAACTGTGACGTTCTGTTTGCGGCGCAAAGGAGAGGGTGCCGTGTTGGGCGAGATCCTCTGGCCGCTCAGGGCGGCCGCGTTGCTCGAGATACGTACCACTGGCGACGAGCAGATGGCGCGACTGGCCGAAGGTACGCATCACGAGCCCATCCTCGCCTGTTGGTGTCGTGCGGACGCGCAGTGCGACGTCAAATCCTTCATTGAGTACGTCTACGCGCCGATTTGTCGCATCCAACACGAGGCGAATATTGGGATAGCGCGCCAGGAACTCGGGTAGCAACTGCGCCATGGCCGTCTGGGCCAGTGAGATAGGGCAGCTGGCTTTGACTACGCCACGTGGCTCGGCTCGCGCAAACTCCACGGCCTCGACAGCGGCATCAGCCTCCGCAAGCATCGCCAGCGCATGGCGCCGCACCTCCTGGCCGACCTCGGTTACGACAAACCGCCTCGTCGAGCGGTTGAGAAGCCGGACACCGAGGCGGGTCTCAAGGGCTGCGACGTGGCGGGAAAGGCGTGACTTCGGAATCCCCAGCGCCCGGGCGGCCTTGGCGTAGCCGCCGTGCTCGAGCACCTTGGCGAAATAGTAGAAGTCATCGAGGGGCTGCATGGTGGCCTATAATTGATACCATCAATGGAACAATATGTTCTGATTTGACTGGATTCTCAAGTATTGTTCCACGGACTAGGCTACATCCCACGGTTAAACACCCCTTGGGAGCCAAAGTCCATGAACGTACTGCACATTGATTCGAGCATCCTCGGCGCCAATTCGGCGAGCCGGTTGCTCAGCCGCGAGCTCGTGTCGCGGCTGACCGCGGAGAACCCCGGTGCCCAGGTCAAGTACCTGGACCTCGCCGCGGATTCATTGCCCCACCTCTCGGGCGAATCGCTGGCACAGGCAGACCTGACCGAGACCGCGCGCAACACCCAGGCGATGAGTGATTTCTTCGCTGCTGATGTAATTGTGATCGGCGCCCCCATGTACAACTTTGGGATTCCGTCGCAGCTCAAGGCCTGGATAGACCGCATCGTCGTGAAAGACAAGACGTTCCGCTATACGCAGACGGGTCCGGAAGGGCTCGTGAAGGGCAAGCGGGTGTTTGTTGCCGTGTCACGCGGCAGCTTCTATGCGCCTGGCTCGCCAGCCGAGTTCGCCGAGTCCTACCTGAAGCACGTACTCGGGTTCATCGGCATCAGCGATGTGACCTTCGTGCGGGCTGAGGGGCTCGGGATCTCGGCGGAACAGCGTACCAAGAGCCTGAATATGGCGTTGGCTACAATACCTACGCCGATTGCCGCAGCAGCTTGATGCCAGCGGGCGAATGCCCGCCCAAAAGAGGTGCAACGCATGCGTTGCACGGGTGGCCCGCGAGGGGCACCCCGGATCGACGGTGAGCGGGCGAATGCTCGCGCAAAAGGAGAGTTAGAGATGACAGGTTCCAACGGCACCCTTACCACAGGGGCCATCACTCGCGGGGTGGCTCGTGTCGTACGTGGCATGCCGACTTCGGATGGCGCGGGCGTGAAGCTGCGGCGTGTGATTGGTCAGCCGGAGCTCGCGGACCTCGATCCGTTCCTGATGCTCGACGAGTTCGGCACGGACTCGCCTGACGACTACATTGCGGGTTTCCCGGAGCATCCGCATCGCGGCTTCGAGACGGTGACCTACATGTTGGATGGACGCATGCGTCATCGCGACAATCATGGTCACGAAGGTGTACTGGTGCCCGGCAGCGTGCAATGGATGACCGCGGGCCGCGGGATCGTGCACTCGGAAATGCCGCAACAGCAGGAAGGGCGGATGCGCGGCTTCCAGTTGTGGTTGAACCTGCCGGCGCGCGACAAGATGACGCAGCCGAAGTATCAGGAGTTCGGTCCCGAGCGGATTCCGGTCGCAACACCTGCGGCCGGTGTCCAGGTGAAGGTGATTGCCGGCGAGGTGGGGGCCGTCAAGGGGCCAATCTTCCAGCCCGCCACGGATCCCACTTACCTGGATGTTGCGTTGGAAAGCGGCGCGGGCTACGTACATGAGCTTCCGCAGCAACATGCCGCGTTCATGTATGTCTACGAAGGGACTGTGCGGGTTGGCAAGGGTGGCGGGGAGTCCATTGTAAAGAGCGGAGAGTTGGCAGTTCTGGGCGAGGGCACCGAGGTGCGGCTTGGGGGCGCTGCAAGCGAGACCAGCCGTGCGATTCTGGTCGCCGGCAAACCTTTGCGGGAGCCGGTGGCGCGCTACGGGCCGTTCGTAATGAATACGCGCGAGCAACTCGTCCAGGCGGTCGAGGACTTCCAGCAAGGGAAGTTCTGAGACCGCCGCGGCCCTCTGCCCAGCGAGGCCGCAGATAGCGCCGGCGGCTAGCTTCCCGCTATCCCCAGGATCTGCACGTCGGTCATCTCCGACTCAGCAGCGGCCGCCGGTGTGCGCACGCCCGGCGAGTTCGATCCCATGACCGCGACGCTGGTGTCATACACAGCGACGCGGTTCCGGCCCGCGCGCTTGGCGGCATACAGCGCCGAGTCGGCATGCGCAAGCAGCTGGCGCAGGTCGTAACCAGATGCGGTAGTCGAGGCGATGCCAAAGCTCGCGGATACGGTGGAATCCATCGCGCCATCGGCGCATATACCCGCTATGGTCAATCGCAGCTGCTCGGCCCGCAGCCGCGCGTCTTCCAACTCACAGCCCGCCATCAGGAAGCTGAATTCCTCGCCACCGAAACGGCCGAACAGATCACCGGAGCGCATGTAGGTCTGGCACTCCGTTGCCGTCTGCCGCAACACCTGGTCGCCGGCCGCGTGGCCGTGCCTGTCGTTGATGGACTTGAAGTGATCCAGATCACACAGAATGATGCACAGGGGCTGCCGCGCCTTGTGAGCACTCGCGAGCGTGTCCTGCGCCTGCTGCAGGAAGTGCGGGCGGTTGGCGATACCTGTCAGCCCGTCAACCTGTGACAGGCTCATGAAATGCAACTGCAGGCGCTTGGTCCGGTAAGCCCAGAATCCGACGAAACCCACGATCATCAGCAGCAACATGATGTAGAGCCGGCTGTTCTCCACGGCCTTCGCGCCGAGTGCCTGCTCCAGCTGCAACACATGGTTTTCCTTGTTCAAAGCCTCGATCTGCAGCCTGCTCGCAACGCTCTCGTGTGCAACGCGCTGATAAGCAAGCTGCCGCGCCGTCGTAACGTCCAGGTAGCCCTTGTCCGCGGCCGCGTACTTCTCGTGATACTCGAGCGCCGATTTGTAGTCGCCCGCCTCCCGGGCCTGTTCGTAGAGCAGGCGGTAGGCCACGACCAGAGGCTCAGTGACTTCGTTGGGTACGGCGCTGCCGATCGTCCGCAGCGCGAACTGCCGGGCCGCGGCGAAGTTGCCCTTCTTCTGATAGCCTTCCGCAAGCAGTGACTCGAAGCGTGAGACCAGATGCCGGTAGTGGGTTTGAACGGCTTCCGGGTAGTGTTCGGTCAGCAGCCGGATGGCTTCGTCGAGCTGGTTGTTTGCGATATACACCGTCGCCGCATACGTGCGGATGAAGTTGGCATAGGCTGGCTCCTTCAACTTGTTGCATGCCTCGACAGCCGCGGCGAATTCGGGTCCCACCGAACGGACCTTACCGCTCGCCACCTCGGCCTTCAGCTTCTGATCCGAGCCCTTGCAGATTCCACGGCCGAGCCAGTTCTCATCCACTACCTTTTGCGAGTAGCTAATCCCCAGATCGTACTGCCCGACTTCGTTGTATAGCTGCGCAGCCACAACGAGTCCCTGTTCGCGCGCGGCCGGGTCCGTGACCTTGGGCAACAACACCAGGAGTTGACTCAGGTAAGTGAACGCCTCCTCGTAATGCGATCCCACCAGCAGTACGTTGGTGATCGAGGCATTGGCGCGGAATTTCAGGGTGACGTCGTGAGTCTCGCGGACCGTCGCCCGGAAGCGGGCGAGCGCGGTCTCGTACTCGGCGTCATAGGCGCTCTTCCATCCCCGCAGATAACGCACGAATTCCTGCTGCGGCGCGGACAGATCGTTCGATTCGGCCTCCAGCGATTCCAGCAGGGCCGTGAAGCCGGCCGGATCGGAGGTCTTGATCCGGTCCGCCCGCTGCAACAGCGTGGCCGCTTCACCGGGCTGTAAGGCCGCGGCCGGCTGCGCAAACAGCGTCACAGCCTGGGCAATGATCAGCAAGACGATACCGATGCCGCCCGGCGACCAACGCCGGGCGGGCAGAGAATCGGTACAACGATGGGTAGTGCGCCTAGCCCACACGACGCACGGTTGAGCGACGAGGTGTCAGGCTGTTTTCCTCTTCTTCATCTTCGTCATCATCATCTTCGTCGTCCTCATCTTCGTCTTCGTCATCGTCGTCCTCGAAGTCGTCATCCTCGTCATCGTCTTCATCTTCGTCGTCTTCGTCATCCTCGAAGTCGTCTTCGTCCTCTTCCTCGTCGTCTTCCTTCTTGCCCGGCGAGATCATGGCGCACACATTGGTGTCCGCACCCAGCAGAGTCTCCAGCTTGCGCTGATCCGCCCCGAGAAGTGCCTCACGCAAGGCCGGGTCAATGTTCGCCTCGGCCAAGGCCACCTCGAGCGCCGTGCGGGAGGCATGGCGCAGGTCGGCGTCCTGGCCTAGTTTCTGTAGAAAATCAATGACATTCGACACGAAATCATCTCCTTGGGGGGGTAGTCGGGCGAAAGCGACACGGAAGCTGAGTCTATCGGGGGTCGCGCCTCCGCGCGATCCCCCTGGAAAGTTTGGCCGCAGGCCATGAGAAGCATTCAAGGGTTCCCGCCCGCGGACAGCTCAATGGCCGCCAGCCGCTTTCGGACCTCGGGATTAGGTTGCATCGCCCGGGCTGGCGGGATAACTGCTGTCATATGCATGTCAACTTCGGCGGCCGGCAATGCACCGAGTGGCAGACGCGCGACAATGGGCTGCTGCGTTGGGAGCGTCGCAACCTTGTACAGAATGATCTCATGGTCCAATGGATAGTCTCGGGACAGAAGGTCAACGAGCACCTGCCTGTAGGCGGATCCCGTCTTGAAGCGTGTCAGGGTCCGGTCGCCGGCCACACCGACTTGCCATAGCACCAGGTAGCCGGCCGTATCGATGACGCGCCTATAGAGCATGAACTGGCTGGCCTCGAAATGCTGGCATCCTACTTTTCCGGGATCTATCCCCAGATCGGCATAGAGACAATCCTCGGCCGAGATGCCTGGTTCCATGTGAGCCCGATACCCTTCCTGGCGCGCGATCTCCACCGCCTTATGGGGTGGCCACGCAAAGACTCCCGGGTGGCCGTAGAACGCGCCGCAAACGCGCTTGCCGGCACGCACCTCGGTCAGCATGGAGTCCACCATCTGGCGATATGTGTCCATGCGCGATTTGCCTTCCTGATAGAGCGGCTGAAAGCTTCGGACGTCCGGATTCAGCTTCGCCAGCCACATCTCGATGATGCCATCGGACGTTGCAGCGAAGACGACGTCCGATTTCTCGATATGGCTTCTGGCGAGCGGGGTGAGGTGCGAGCCCAGCGTCATGCCTATTCCCACACAAACCAGGCTTCCTGCTTCACTCATCCGTCCTCCTCGTGTGTTGCAGAAAGCCGTCCCGGGCCGAGTAGGCAGGCTGCGGCGGAGCTGTCGATTGTAGGGCCGCGGCGGCGGTTGTACAGCCTACCGCGCTTCCCGTAGTCTCTCGCACCTTCAGACACATGCGCTACGGTGAAGGTAGGGGTCGATGGATCAAGCCGTTACAGCGGTTCTCGCAGGATATCGCGGGGCCCTGATTCTGGCACTCGCAGCGTGCACGTCGTTGGCAATTGCCCGGCCTTCAGGGGAGCCTCCCGTCCGCCCTGTCGGCATCGTCGAGCAGCCCTGTCCCGCTGCACCAACGGGTGACACGGAAAAGCTTATGAAGGATTGGCATGAGCACATCCTGGACCCCGAGGAGGGCCGGGAATTCGAGCCTCCCGACATGAACACCCTCAACTTGCTGCACACAGCGGAAGAGGAACGGTTGCACAACGACTGGGCGTCTCTTTGCCGTTACCGAGCGGAGAATGCCGCACTACGCCGTGCGACTGGCCCGCGTGTCGTTTTCATGGGTGACTCCATCACCGAGTTGTGGAAGGTTGCTCATCCCGAATTCTTCGGGGAGAACTACATCGATCGCGGGGTGAGCGGTCAGACGACGGCGCAGATGCTCGTGCGTTTTCGCCAGGACGTGATCGCGTTAAAGCCCGCTGTGGTGCACATCATGGCCGGTACAAATGATTTCGCCGGCAATGGCGGACCGACGACGCTCGACGCAATCAAAAACAACATTGCCTCCATGGTGGACCTGGCGATTGCGAATGAGATTCGCGTCGTGCTTGGGTCGGTACCTCCGGCGGGCGCATTTCCCTGGCGCCCAACGGTGCTGGAGCCCGCTCAGCACATTGTCGAGATGAACGAGTGGCTCAGGCGGTTCGCCCGCGAGAAGAACCTGATCTACGTGGATTACCACGAGCCACTCGCCGATGAGCGTGACGCGATGAAGCAGACCTTCAGCAATGATGGCGTGCATCCCAACCGCGATGGGTATTCAGTGATGGAACCCTTGGCGCGCCATGCGCTCGAGCAGGCTCTTGCTGCCAGTGCTGAGACCCCTGGCAAGGCAGCGCCGAAGCCGCCCAAGAGCAAAGACAGCAACAAGCGCTGACTGCGCTGAAGACGAAGGTCGCGATGCGATTTGACCAAATCAAGGCCGGAATGGTCATCGAGGGCGGCCGCCGGACAGTGACGGAAGCGGAGATCATTGAGTTTGCCACGCGCTACGACCCGCAGTGGTTTCACACCGATCCGGTGCGCGCCCGGGACAGTCGCTGGAAGGGCCTCATTTCCAGTGGCTGGATGACCTGTTCGATTGCCATGGAGCTGGCGGTGAAGAGCGTGCTGGCAACTTCCGAATCCATTGGCTCCCCCGGCGTTGAGCAGCTCAAATGGCTGAATCCTGTGCGGCCCGGGGATGAGCTCGAACTGCGCATGGAAGTCCTCGAGACGCGTCACTCCCGGTCCGGGGCGGTGGGCATAGTGAAGTGGCGCTGGATGCTGACGACCCAGGCGGCTGTGCAGGTGCTCGAGCTCACAGCCACCAGCCTGTTCCAGATCCGGTAGCCTTCTCATGCGCTGCGCGCAGGGTTCAAGGGGGATCGCTTCGCGACCCGAAGGGTAGCGGCGCGAAGACGCGCCGGAAGATAAGTCAGTGCCGCATATCGGCCAGTGTTCGCTGTTAGCGCTGCCCATAATAGGGCGGTGTGCCCATTGCGGTCATTTTTCGGGGGTACGATATGGATGAGTCAGGTCAAGTCTCGCGGTCACGCCGACCGAGCGGACGCGATGCAAAAAGGGCGGCACGCACGGCGCGCAGCGCGGCGTTCGTCCCCTATATCACCCGAAAGATTCCGTACTACGAGGTTCTCGGGACCGAAGGGCTGGAGCTGCTCGAGCACAATGCCGATACCATTCTGCAGGAGATCGGCATCGACTTCAGGGATGACCCTGAAGCACTGCAGCTGCTGAGGGAGGCCGGCGCCGACGTTCAGGCGGAGCGCGTGCGTTTTCCGCGCGGCATGTGCCGAACCATTGTCAGCCGCTCCGCGCCCAGGGAGTTCACCCAACACGCCCGAAATCCTGCTCATACAGTCATCATCGGCGGCAATCGCACGGTTTTCGCGCCGGCCTATGGCTCCCCATTCGTGCGCAACCTGGATGAGGGCCGCCGGTACGCCAAGATCGAGGATTTCCGCAATTTCGTGAAGCTCGCCTACATGGCGAGCTCGTTGCATCACTCCGGCGGCACCATCTGCGAGCCGGTCGATCTGCCCGTCAACAAGCGGCATTTCGACATGGTGTACACGCACATGAAATACAGCGACAAGCCGTACATGGGATCGGTGACTCATCCCGAGCGCGCCCAGGATACGGTGGAGATGACGAAGATCCTGTTTGGCGATGACTACCTGGATGCGGCTACCGGCAAGCCTAAGACGTTCATCACCAGCCTGATCAATGCCAACTCTCCGCTGACATGGGATTCAACCATGCTCGGCGCATTGAAGACGTATGCTCGCGCCAACCAGGCCACGATTGTCACACCCTTCATTCTGGCGGGGGCAATGTCCCCGGTAACAGTTGCCGGTACCGTGGCCCAGACACTGGCTGAATCACTTGCGGGAATGACGCTCGCCCAGCTCGTAAATCCCGGCGCGCCCGTGGTGATGGGTAGTTTCGCTTCGTCGCTGTCGATGCAGTCGGGAGCGCCAACCTTCGGAACACCTGAGCCGGCGCTCGTTCTTTACGCGATGGCGGCGCTGGCACGCAGGCTCGGAGTTCCATTCCGCTCGGGTGGGGCTTTGTGTGCCGCCAAGATTGCGGACGCGCAAGCGGCTTACGAGTCCGCCAACACCATGATTCCCACCGTGCTGGGTGGAGTCAACTTCGTTCTGCACACGGCGGGTTGGCTCGAAGGTGGGCTCTCGATGGGCTACGAGAAGTTCATGATGGACGTGGACCAGGCCGGCATGATGCACACGTTGCTCGAGGGTGTGGACCTGTCCGACAACGGCCAGGCGCTGGATGCGATCCGCGAAGTCGGCCCGGGTAAGCACTTCCTCGGCTGCGCACACACGCAGGCCAATTTCCAGACGGCTTTCTATCGCTCACCACTCGCTGACAACAACAGCTTTGAGCAATGGGAGAGTGAGGGCGCCGCGGACATGAACAAGCGCGCCAACGCCCAGTGGAAGAAACAGCTGGCGGAGTACGAGGCGCCGCCTATGGATCCGGCAGTAGACGAAGCCCTTCTGGACTACATGAACCGCCGCAAGGCCTCGTTCCCGGATTCCAATATCTAAGCGCGGCCGGGGCGGCGATTGCGGGTGTTGGTGCGAGGAGCGGCCGCCTTGGGGGCCGGCAGCTCGACCGCCTTGCGCAAGTGCACATACTCGGCCGTCGAGTGCGGAATGCCCATGGCCTGCACGAAGTGCTCCTGAAAGCGCGGCTCGATGGCCGTTTCTATCTTCTCAACCTGCCGGACCAACTCCTCGATCTTCGTGCGCGACGCGTTATCCAGCAGCGCAATGCGGGCACCCGTGCCGGCAGCGTTGCCCGCCGAGCCCACCTGGGAAAGATCGCAGTCAGGAATCATGCCGAGCAGCATCGCGTACTTCACGTCAATGTGACTGCCGAACGCGCCGGCCAGCCGGATCCGATCCACGTGGTCGGTTCCCATGTGCTCCATCAGGAGCCGTATACCCGCATATAACGCGGCTTTCGCCAGTTGAATCGCCCGTACGTCGTTCTGCGTGATCTGCAGCGGCACGGCTCCCTTGTGAACGATATAGCCGAAGGTCCTGCCAGATTGAACGATGCGGTCACTGGCTTGCGCGAGCTGCCCATCGACGACGCCGTCCTGGTTGATGATGCCGCACAGATACATCTCGGCGATGACTTCGATGATTCCCGAACCGCAGATGCCGGTGACGCCGGTGGCGTCGACGGCTGCATCGAACCCCGGCTCGTCGGACCACAGGTCCGAGCCGATGACCTTGAATCTGGCCTGCAGCGTTGCCGGATCTATCCGCACGCGCTCAATCGCGCCGGGGGCGGCGCGTTGACCGCAGCTGATCTGAGCTCCCTCGAATGCCGGCCCTGTCGGGCTCGAGCAGGCCAGCAGGCGAGTGCGATTACCCAACACGATCTCGGCGTTTGTCCCGACATCCACTAGGAGAGTCAGCTCGTCGCCGAGATCGGGGCGCTCCGCGAGTATCATTCCCGCGGCATCTGCGCCCACATGCCCTGCGATGCACGGCAGCACATAGATGCGCGCGTTAGGATGCAGCTTGAAGTCGATTTCGGACGCGCGGATCGTCAGCGCTCCGTCGGTGGTGAGCGCAAACGGAGCGCCGCCCAACTCCACGGGATCGATGCCCAGTAACAGGTGATGCATGATCGGATTGCCAACCAGCGTGACCTCGAGGATGTCGTCGACGGCAACTCCCGCTTCGCGCGCGACCTCCGCAGCCAGGGTATTGAGTGCGCCGTGGACGGCTTCGGTCATCTGCTGCGCCCCGCCGGGATTCATCATCGAGTAGGACACGCGGCTCATCAGGTCTTCGCCGAAGCGGATCTGGGGGTTCATCGAGCCGGCGGATGCGACGACTTCTCCGGACTCGAGATCACACAGGTGAGCGGCAATTGTTGTGGATCCGACGTCAATCGCCAGACCAAACACTTGCTCGTGAAAGCCGGCCCAGATACCGATGATCCGCGAACCGGCATGCACGGCGACCGTGACTTTCCATTGACCGGTGCGAAGCGCCGACTGCAGGTTCTGCAGTACCTGCAGATCACACTGCAGACCGCTGAGACTCCATTCATCCCGCAGCGCGTTCATCAGACGCTGCAGATCTCCACTGGGGTCGTGCATGTCAGGTTGCCGCACCTCGACGTAGTGCAGATGCACGACCGGGTCCAAGGTAATCACGCGGCTGTCGGCGGCTTTGCGTACCACCTGCCGATGAACTTGGCTGCCCGGCGGGACGTCCACCACCAGGTCGCCCTCGATGCGCGCTGAACAGGAGAGCCGGTGTCCGGCCGGCAACGGTCGCCGGCGCGCAAACTGCTGCTCGGCGGCGCTGAAGGGGGTCAGATTTTCGGCCCGGGAATTGACACCGTGTTTGGCGAAGTCACCTTCCATCACCAGGACCTGGCATCGGCCGCACAGTGCCCGGCCACCACAGACGGAATCCACGTCAACGCCAAGCGTACGCGCCGCCTGGAGGAGGGGGGTTCCGACCGGGAAGCGGCCACGCTTCCCTGAGGGAGTAAATACGACGAGTGCGTCTGTCATGTTGGTGTAGTGGGGCGCCGCCGATGTCCGCCTTCACGCCGTCCGCGCGCAGCACCTTCGGCGCTGGCAGGTGCCGCGCCGCCACCGGCCTGCATTGCAGGCGCTTCGCGGAAGCGGCGGATCCAGCGCGCACAATCCGGATCGTGTCCCATCATGACATCGGCAGCCATGCAGGCTTTGACAATCTCCAAGTGCATGGGGTTCATGATTGCTGAGGTCATTCCGGCGCCGATCGCCATAGTCAGAAACCCAGCACTGATGGCTTCACGCGCCGGCAGGCCGAAGCTGACATTGGACGCCCCACAAGTCGTGTTGACTTTGAGCTCGTTCTTCAAGCGGCCCAGCAGGCGCATCACCTGCACCCCGGCCTGGTTGATCGCGCCGATGGGCATCACCAGCGGGTCCACCACCACATCGCTGGCCGGAATGCCGTGATCGGCCGCGCGGTGAACGATTTTCTTTGCGACCTCGAAGCGTACATCCGGGTCTTCTGAAATACCGGTCTCGTCATTCGAGATCGCCACCACGGCGGCGCCGTATCTCTTGATGAGCGGCAGTACGGATTCCAGGCGTTCCTCCTCGCCGGTCACTGAGTTGACCAGGGGCTTGCCCTTGTAGACTGCGAGGCCCGCCTCGAGCGCGGCAACGATTGACGAGTCGATCGACAGCGGCACATCAGTGATGGACTGCACGAGCTGAATGGCCTTCGCGAGGATGGCCGGCTCGTCGGCCAGCGGAATGCCGGCATTGACGTCGAGCATGTGAGCGCCGGCGGCCAATTGGGCCCGGGTGTCGGCCTCGACGCGGCTGAAGTCGCCGGCTGCCATCTCCGCGGCAAGGATCTTGCGTCCCGTGGGGTTGATGCGCTCGCCGATCATGACGAATGGGCGCTCGAAGCCGATGACCACTTCGCGAGTTGCCGAGCTGATGACTGTATCTGTCATGAGAGCGTCCTGTTGGAGTTAGGGGCGGCGTCACGGCCCGGGTACCAGGGAATGCGGCCGCGCAGCACCCCCGAGCGGTCGACGATTTCAGGGATGCTGTCTTCCTGCCGGTACGCCATCAGGTGAATGCCACTGACGCCCGGCAGGGAGCGGATTTCCTGGATGAGATCGATACACACCTGGCGGCCCTCGCGCGCGGCATCGGCCGCGCCGGCCATTCGGGCAATCACTTCATCGGGAATGTGCAGGCCTGGCACATGCGTGCGCATCCATTGCGCCGCCTTGGCGGATCGTAAGGGTCCTACACCCACCAGGATGAACACCTTGCCCAGTAGCCCGAGGTCCTCGACCTGACGCAGAAAACTGCGCAGCAGGGGTACGTCAAAACAGTACTGGGTCTGGATGAACTGCGCGCCCGCCTGAACTTTCTTTGCAAGGCGTTGGGCTCGCCATTCGACGGGCGGCGCAAACGGATTCTCCGCCGCACCGAGCAGCACGCGCGGCGCGTAGGTGATTTTGCGGCCGCTCAGGAATCGATGCTCGTCGCGCAGGGTACGCGCGGTCGAGAGCAGTGACATTGAGTCAAGATCAAACACGGGCGCGGCCTGCGGATGATCTCCGGCCTGGACTCCATCGCCGCTGAGACACAGCACGTTACAGACTCCCATTGCAGCGCAGCCCAGGATGTCACCCTGGATTGCGATCCGGTTACGGTCGCGGCAGGAGATCTGCATCACAGGCGCATATCCAACCCGTGTCAGCAAGGCGCACACGGCCAGGCTCGACATGTGGCAGTTCGCTCCGCTTCCGTCCGTGGCGTTGATTGCATCGACATAGCGGTCGAACAGCCGGGCTCGTTGATAGACCTCCTCCGGGTCGGCTGAGTCGGGCGGTGCGAGCTCGCTGGTAATAGCGAACTCGCCGGCACGGAGGACTCTTTCCAGGCGGCCAGGGGAGGTATGTCCGGGGAGAATGGGTAGCGGGTACCCCGGCACCGGCTCGTCGTGGAAGTTCATCCGGGGTCCCCGGCGCGCAGGCGCGCAACTCGCAGCCAGGAGGATCGTCCTTGCAGGCGGCGGTCGATAGCCGGCTGCACCGTGCGCAGCGCTTCAACTCCTCCGGGGATGCGAGTGCTTCCGGCCACTGCCTCGTGCCACACACACTTCATCTCAGGGCGCACTTCGCAACAGCCATCGCTGCGTACGCCACCACAAGGACCGTTGCGGAGATTCTTTGGACAGTTCATGGGGCACGACATCCCCGTGGAGCTCAGAACGCACTGACCGCACATTCTGCAATCAAACAGGAGTCCCTTGATCGCGCGTTCGGCTGCTGCAACCGGCCGTTCCAACCTCGCGTACCCAATCCATTTCCACAGTGGATGCAGGCCGCAGATTGCGGCTTCGAAGCCGCGGTAGAAGGCGCTGAGTCCGCGGGCATGGCGCACCGACCAGCGGCGCATGGTGTACATCAGGCCCCCGAAGGGTCAGCGGGATCGCTGGGGTCCGTGGGCGGCGGGGGTTGCGCCGCCGGCGGCGCGGAGGCCGCAGCCGTCGATTCCGCGGCAGGCGAGGCAGTGGCGGCCAGCCCCTTCGCCTTGATCAGGCTCTCGAGATCCTCATCCGTGTAACGCGCCTCGATTTCCGCGGCCGTAGCCGCGACAACGCTCTGAATGTCATCGGCGCAAGATTGCGGCTCGCTGCGCTTCCAGTCCGCCAGGTAGGCATCGGAGCTGCCCTTGCCGGCCCGCATCGCCGCCCGGTCCACTGCCTCCTGGAAGCGCGCCGAGAGTTGGATCTTGGCGGTCTCGCGGCCGCGCTTGCCAACCACCTGCGCTGGGATATCCCGCCAGGAGATGATGGTCAGTGTGGCCATTGGCGCTCCTCACGGGAGGCCAGCAGGGCGCCGAGCCGCGACCCGAGCTCGCCGTATCCCGTGACGCGCGATTCAAACTCGAGGCCCATCCCAAGTGCAATCCGCCGCGCCTGCTCCACGGAGTCGGGCGCGGGATTCTGGGCAAGATAGACCAACTTGCGATAGTTGCGGAAGTACTCGAGTGCGAGCTGCGGATGGCGGTCCAACCCCAGGCCGCGAGTCACGAGGCGGTCAAAATGCCGCAGCAGAAAGTCCGTCAGATAGAAGGTCCCCGGTTCGGCGCTCTGCAATTGATCAAACACTGCCGCACCGGCGAAGAACTCATAACAGTGAGCCCCCGGCAGTCTCTCGACGCCCTCTTCGCGCAGCAACACATCGAGCATGCCGCCGGTTCCGCAGTCTGCATAGGCGACGAAGATGGTGTCGTAACGGGTACGGTGGGCGCTGATTTGCTCCCTGATCGCGGGGACTATGCGTTCAGGCCGGTTGTGCAGTTCTGGAGGCAGACATTGCACATCCACATCCGTCCAGCCATTAGCGCGCCTCAGCGCCGTGATCTCACGGGCCAGTGCTCCGCAGGCAATGATCAGGATGCCACGCCGCACGGTTCGTGCCTCTCGAGTCAGGCCCGTGCCGCGCGCCGCGCGGCCAGCAGTCCCTTGGCCGTTTCGACGGCAATCGCAGCGTCGCGGCAGTAAGCATCCGCTCCGACTGCCTTGCCAAATTCTTCATTGAGCGGCGCGCCGCCAACGAGCACGATGTAGTCGTTGCGGATGCCCTTGTCCTTCAAGGTGTCGATCACAACCTTCATGTAGGGCATGGTCGTCGTAAGCAGCGCCGACATGCCCAGGATGTCAGGTTTGTGCTGCTCGAGAGCCGCGAGGTATTTCTCCACGGGGTTGTTGATACCCAGATCGATGACCTCGAATCCGGCACCCTCGAGCATCATGGAAACGAGATTCTTGCCGATGTCGTGGATGTCGCCCTTGACCGTGCCGATGACAATCTTGCCTATGGGCTCGACGCCCGTTTCGGCGAGCAGCGGCCGCAGGATCTCCATGCCGCCCTTCATCGAATTGGCGGCGAGGAGCACCTCGGGGACGAACAGGATGCCGTCGCGGAAGTCGATACCTACTATCCGCATGCCCTCGACGAGCGCATCGTTCAGCACCTTCTCGGCGCTCCAGCCGCGCTCGAGAAAAATGCGGGTGGCTTCTTCGACCTCAGTCTTCAGACCGTTGTACAGGTCGTCATGCACCTGCTCGGTCAGTTCCTGGTCGTTCAGATCGCGTAAATTGAACTCGGCTTCGGGCTGCTCTGCCATGCTCAATCTCCAAAGGCGCTCAACAGGCGCGGTTTCGATGGTAAGTGGGGGTGTGCGTACACAGTGGTTGGTTCGCGACCATGGCATGCCCACAGGCGACATCGCGCGAGCGGGACGGGCAAGCCATGGACCGGATTAACTTAAATCCGCTGCTCCTACGCCCGTACCCGGCCGGCTGGGCCGGGGGGACGAGTTTTGCGCGTTGTGCCGCCGGTGGGGCGGCCAGCTCGGGTCTGCCGTTCCGCGCTCGGCGGGCAGCCGAACTGGGTGCGGTAGCAGCGCGAAAAATGCGGCGGTGATTGAAAGCCGCACGCCGCGGTGATGTCGATGATCGGCATCGAGGTCTGCAGTAATAGCTCGCGTGCGCGCCGCAAGCGCATCTGCAGGTAGTAACGGTTGGGCACACAGTCCAGGTGGCGCCTGAAGAGGCGCTCGATCTGTCTGCGCGACAGTGCCGTTGCGGCTGCGATCTCATCGAGCGAGAGTGGCTTCTCGATGTTGGCTTCCATCAGTTGTGCCACTTTGATCAGGGTGTCGTGACTGACGCCGATCTGGGCTCGCAGCGGCACATACTGCCGGTCGCGGTCGTTGCGCACCCGATCGACGATGAACTGTTCGGAGATGAGCTGCGCGATGCGCGCATCGAGTTTGGTCTTGACGAGCGTCAACATCAGATCGAGGGGCGCGACGCCGCCCGAGCAGGTGAAGCGGTCCCGGTCGATGGTGAAGAGCTGATCGTTCAGCAGAATACGCGGAAATTCTTCACGCAGGGCCGACAGGTTCTCCCAGTGGATGCTGGCGCGATACTTGTCCAGCAGCCCCGCTTTCGCGAGGGCATAGCCGCCCGTACACAGCGCGCCCAGGGGCGTGCGCCGGTCGGCGAACCGGCGCAGTGCCGCTACGACCTGCGGCGAGACGGCCGACTGCACTTCAACACCTGCGCAGACGAACAGAATGTCCGCTGACTTGATGGAATCGAGCGGCACGGTAGGAGACAGCTGCAGGCCATTGCTTGCAACGGTGGGTGTGCCATCGAGACTGGCGATCGACCAGTCATAGACTGGCTTGCCGGTCAGAATGTTGGCCATGCGCAGCGGCTCGACTGCATTCGACAATGCGATCATCGAGTACTTCGGCAGCGTCAGAAAAGCGAACTGTGTCCTGCTCTCGCGCACAGCCCCGATAGTACGCCATCTTGCCTATTTGCGACATCCGGCCGAGGTCACGCTCGGCGGGGGCGGGCTAGCCCGTGGAGGCGGGGGGCAACCCGCTGGGGGCCAAGCGCGGAGGCGGGCCGAACGCAGAGGCGGGCCAAACGCAGAGGCGGGCCAAACGCAGAGGCGGGCCAAACGCAGAGGCGGGCCAAACGCAGAGGCGGGCCAAACGCAGAGGCGGGCCACGCGCTCCGGTGGGCCAGCACGCCGAGGGCCAAGGGCATGGAGGGTCAGGGGCGCGATTGCAGCGCCAGCGCTTCGTCCACCCACTCGATCCAGTGCCGCACGGGTGTATCGGTCGCGCTTTGCAGGTGGGCTATGCAGCCAATATTGGCGGACAGCACGGCCTGGGGCCGGTTTTCGAGGAGCGTTTCCAGTTTGCGTGCCCGCAGGTTGTGGGACAGCTCGGACTGCAGCAGCGAGTAGGTGCCGGCTGAGCCGCAGCACAGGTGAGAGTCGCGCACCGGCACGACCTCGGCTCCCAGGGCCACCAGCAGGGCTTCGACCTTGCCGCGGATCTTCAGGGCGTGCTGCAGGGTGCAGGGCGGATGGAAGGCGACCCGCAGGACTTTGTTGCTGGGCGCCGCGCTGGTGCCGGGCGCCGCGCTGGTGCCGGGTGTCGCGCTGGTGCCGGGTGTCGCGCTGGTGCCGGGTGTCACGCTGGTGCCGATGCCGGCCGCCGCAAGGGCCTGTGGGACAAATTCGGCCACATCGCGCGCCAATTCGACCACGCGCTTTGCCTTGTTCGCGTAGACGGGGTCATCGCGAAGCAGGTGGGCGTACTCGGCAACCATGGCCCCGCAGCCTGAAGCGTTGATGACGATGGCTTCCACCTGCGCGGATTCGATGAAGGGCCACCAGGCATCGATATTGTGGCGGAAGTTGTCGCGCGCCCCTGCCTGATCGTCGAGGTGCTGTCGAATGGCTCCGCAGCAACCCGATCGAGGTGCAATGATTGACTGCACGCCGACTGCGTCGAGTATGCGCGCGGTTGCGGCGTCGATTGATGGAGACATCGAGGGCTGGACGCAATTGTTGAGCAGCAACACCTTCCGGGTATGTACGCGCGTCGGTACTGCACCGGGTGCCCTGGCCACACCTACCTTGGCCCGCAACGAGGGCGGAAGTGCCCATCTCATCGCCCGTGCGCACTTCAGTGCGGTCCCGAAAAGCCAGGATCGGCTCACTCCTTCCCGCAACAGCCATCGATAGGCTCGTTCACGCCATGGGCGTTCAACTCGCTCATCAACCGCGGCCCGGCCGATATCCACCAGATGTCCGTACTCGACACCCGAGGGGCAAGTAGTCTCACAACTTCGGCATGTCAGGCAGCGGTCGAGATGCAATTGGGTCTGGCGGGTGGGTGGGACACCCTCGAGAACTTGTTTGATCTGGTAGATCCGGCCGCGGGGACTGTCCAACTCGTCGCCCAGAAGCTGGTAGGTGGGGCACGTCGCCAGGCAAAACCCGCAATGTACGCAGGCGCGCAGAATCTCATCCGCCCTGGCACCGGCGGGCGTCGCCCGAATTGCTGCTGTAAGTCGCGTTTCCATCCCTTCACATGTCGGCCAACAACCGGCCCGGGTTGAAAATACCTTCCGGATCGAAGCTGCGCTTCAGCCGCCGATGGATTTCCACGAGTGCGGGTGGCAGCGGATGAAACCTGGGCCCCGTACCTGCGCCACGCCAGCGCATCGCCGTGCCTCCCAACGCCAGCGCCAGCCCGCGTACATCGGACGCCTGCAAATCACCGGAATACCAGCGAAGCGCGCCGCCCCAATCGATCAACGGTTCGGCCGCCAACTGCAATGGCGGCGCTTTAGCTGGCACCGAGACTCGCCACACCAACGGATCTGAGTACACCGGGTGCAGGTAGTGACGTAACGACTCCCACCACTTACGCGCCAACACCGGAAATACGCGATCGCCGCCAATGACAGCGCGGGCCGCTTGCACGGCCGCAGCCGCCCCCGACAGTCTTACCCATGCGGCGCCTTCGTGCCAGGCGGCCCCGGAAATCGGCAGCGGCTTTCCGCCCCAGCGGTTGAAAGCGTCCACCGCGTCACGCGCCGGCATCTCCAGGCGCACCGTTTCCTCGGCACGCGGCTGGGGCAGGACCTTTACTGAAACCTCCGTGAGGATGCCCAGGACGCCCAACGATCCGCACAGGAGCCGCGACACATCGAATCCCGCAACATTCTTCATCACCTGGCCACCGAATCGCAGCAACTCGCCATCGCCGGCGAGGAGCGTAGCACCCAGGACGAAATCGCGTGCCGCGCCTACTTGCATGCGCCGTGGACCTGACAACCCTGCCGCGATCATCCCGCCCAGAGTGGGATCGCCGTCGAACCGCGGCGGCTCGAAGCCCAGGAACTGACCATGCTCGGCCAGTGTCGTCTGGATGTCAGAGAGCCGCGTGCCACAGCGCGCAGTCAGCACCAACTCTGAAGGCTCGTAGTCGATGATGCCGCGATAAGCGGATAAGTCCAGCGGCTCACCCGCATCTGACTCGCCGTAGAAGTCCTTGGTGCGCCCGCCGTGCAACCGCAACGGCCGGTGTTCCGCCCGGGCAACCAGGACGCGTTCGCGCAACTGCAGCAGCTCGTTGTCCATGGGATCAGAAACGGGGGATTTCGGGATGTGCCAATGCTCCACCGTGCACGTGCATTTTCCCATACTCGGCACAGCGGGCGAGTGTGGGGATGGCTTTGCCGGGATTCAGCAATCCAACCGGGTCGAATGCCCGCTTCACGGCAAAGAAGGCCGCGCGCTCCCGAGGGGAAAATTGCACACACATGGAGTTGATTTTTTCGATTCCCACGCCGTGCTCGCCGGTGATGGTGCCGCCCAGTTGTACGCATAACTCGAGGATCTGCGCGCCGAAGCGGTCGGCACGCTCCCATTCGCCGGGCACGTTCGCATCGAACAGGATCAGCGGATGCAGATTGCCATCCCCGGCATGGAACACATTCATGCAGCGCAGCGCGTAGGTGTGCTCCATCTGTTCGATGGCCTTCAACATCCGGCCGAGATTCTTCCGGGGGATAGTGCCATCCATGCAGTAGTAGTCGGGCGAAACGCGCCCCGCAGCCGGAAAGGCATTCTTGCGCCCCGACCAGAAGCGCAATCGTTCGGCCTCCGAACTTGACACCGTGATCGCAGTCGCACCAGCGGCCCGCATCACCTGCTCGATCTGTGCAACCTG
>Ga0068863_100001677_pt1 | contig 21920 bp, 19 predicted proteins | sample KBSSwiS62_FD_66596 | JGI IMG/M metagenome (GOLD analysis project Ga0068863, IMG submission 66596) | Switchgrass rhizosphere microbial communities from Kellogg Biological Station, Michigan, USA - KBS Switchgrass S6-2 | ecosystem: Host-associated > Plants > Roots > Rhizosphere > Soil ...
TTGTTCTGGCGAAGCGCCACCGCAGCCTGCGCACCGCCATGGCCGGCGCCGACGATCAGCACATCATAATGCTGCACCTGGCAATCTCCCTGAAAACGATCCTAGCGGCGTCACTAATGTTTGCCGCGGGAAAGTCCAGTTGACCCCACAGGGCACGCCCCTTATAGGCCCGCTCCGCCGTATAGGCGTCGCCATGGGGCGGAGTAGCTCAGCTGGTTAGAGCAGCGGAATCATAATCCGCGTGTCGGGGGTTCAAGTCCCTCCTCCGCTACCATAACATTTTCACCATTTTTCAGTAGCTTGTCTGGGGTTCGGGCGCTTTTCATGGCCCAAATGTCTGACGTCTGGATTTACGGGGGAACCCCGGTGATTCCGGTTATTTCCGCGCTATCCGTCCTGTCCGTCGGACATGGTTCGTACACGGAAATTCTTCAGTGGTAATAGCGCTGAGCAAGCCAATCCAAACGTGGCACACCTCCTCCTATGGCGTCGTTGATGCGCGCGCGGGGCGCCGCAGATCGACGCACCGGCGAGGATCGCCAGCGGCGACAAAGCGAGTTTCATACCGTGCCACCCCCCGGGGAACCCGCAGATAAAACACCTGTTAGGATGAAAGCGGCCGGAAACCATCCTTCCTGGGGCGCTCCTCAATCTCCTCGCCTTTCGAGAGGACCAATCGCCCAAGGTGCGTTGCCATTGTAGCCACGGAGGCGGCCGCCTCAAAGCAGCTCGACCCGTCCGGCGGGCAGTCTTGCGGTCGAGCAGGTCGGATATCTGGCACGAAGAATCCCGAGGTTCGATACTGGCGTTCGGATGATCGAAGTCTCACGGACCAAAGTCCTCCTGGTCCGACTTGAGCCGATATGTGGTGACCGGCGCAAAGCCGAGCTTTGCGGCAATCCGATCATTCCACTGGTAAGGGTCCGACCGGACGATCGGATCGCCGCTCTCGTCGAACAGGATCGTCTGGTAGAGCATACGTACCGGGATCTTGCGCTTCAGGGGAACGAAGGTTTCCTTGCCGCTGGCTTGCGCCTCTTGCCACTGATCCTCAACGCCCTCGTCAGCGGCAATCATGGCAGCGAAGCCTGGCGCATCCTCTACGCGGACGCAGCCGTGACTGCGCTGACGCTGGGTGAGGGCAAATAGTGCTTTTGCCGGCGTGTCGTGGAGGTAGATGGCCCGGTCGTTTTCCATGTCGAACTTGACGAGACCGAGCGAGTTCTTGGGTCCCGAGCCCTGTACGATCCAGCCGTCCTGCCAGGTCATATTATTGGCTGTCAAATAGCCGGGCCCCTTGGGAGCAATCTCCTTCTCCTGAATTGAGCGTGGGACGGTCCAGGTCGGATTAGCCACGAGCCGGAAGATCGGTGATCCAAGCTGGGGCGTCTCGTGATCGGGCTTACCGACGACGACTTTGCGGACATTGACCAGCTTTCCATCACGCCAATAGCTGAGTCGAGCGGCGGCAAGATTGACGTCTATGCGAGTGGCCGGGGGATTGCGCTCGAGCCACCGCAGCCGTTCAAGGTTGACGGCGATGGCGCGGGCGCGCTCCTCGTCTGAGAGGTTGAGGATGGCAGCCGCGTCGGGCCCGATCACTCCGTCCGGCTTGAGACCGTAGTCAGCCTGCATCGCCCTCATTGCGGCGACCATCGCAGGAACATAGCGGTCGCCGGGCACTGGTTCGGGCAGATAGTCATACTTTGCAAGCTGCGCGGCGATGGCTGGGACGCGCGGGTCGACGACACCGGGCTCGATCGGTTCGGCAGGTGGCGGGATGGCCGGCGCGGGGGCAGCGGGCTTTTGGCGCAGAGCCAGATAGCTTTTCGAAAGCTTGCGGTAATTGGCATCCTGAGGAGCGAGGCCTTGCAGCCATTCGGCAAGGCGACCAGATGCGAGCGCTTGCTGGAGACCTACGCGCAAATCGGCGCGTGGCCGCGGCACGGTATAAACGTCATAAACCTTGGCGGGATCGACGACGCCGTGGGCCAATGCGTCGGCGTAAGCGAGAGCAGCGCGGCTGAGCGCAGCGTCACCGTCGGCACTGCCAAGCTTCGCATTGACCTGGAAGACGACGCGATCGAGTCCATGTGTTGCGCGCGCAGCTACAGCGTCCTCAAGCTGCTTGACCGCGTCACGCGTCCAGCCCGATCCCGTCTTCTCCCAGCGAATATCGTCGCAGCCCGAAAGGCCCGCCGTGGCGAATACCAAGATAAACGATGCGACTACCTGCCTACGCACACGCAACTCCCTGAACCTGCGGGAGAACGTCCGGTTCGGCGGTTTAGGTCCGGCTCTGTTGACTTCAGGGGCCAAGCGATCTGCCTCCGCGGCGGAAGTCTCTATCTGACAATCGGCTGAACGGGCACCAAGGGGAGAAGGCGCCCTACACTTCTCCTGGCAGCGACTGCTTTCGGGGACAATCCGGACAGGCGGCTTTTGGCCGCGAGGGGGAGTGTTTCAGCTGGTCGTTAGGATTCATGACCAACGGCAGCTTATGGGCCGTTCGTCATCAACGGCGTACCAACCCCTCCTAGGGTGTATGCTTCGAACTAGCGAACCAAGTAGCAGCCACGGTGCTCAGGTAGCTGGAGTTCCCAGCTGTTCATGTACGATCTGCATAAGTTCAGCACCCCTATAAGGCTTGGCGATAAATCTACCGTGATCAGGCAGATCTTCATCGGAAAAGTATCTGCGGCCCGACGACATCACAAGACGCAAATCCGGTCGCGCCTTCATAGCTTGGGCAGCCAAACCAAAGCCGTCTATATCGCCGGGCATGTTGACATGTAAACAGCAGTCCGATTTCGGGATGCGCTGCCAGGACGACCAAGGCTTCCTCGGCATCCGCAGCTTCGAGAACCGAGAATCCCGTGACTTCAAGGGAATCCACTACCATTATCCGGACAAGAGCCTCGTCGTCGTCGATCACCAAAATCGTCCGCTGTGAGTTGGATGGAGGCATCCGGCTAAAACCGGCTCTAATTGCGCAAGTTCTATCGTTTCAGCTACATATCGAACATGACGGGCTCAGAGCCCGCTGAGCGTAACCCGGGTCTGCTTGCCGCTTCGCATCGCGGCTCATCGAAGATTCTTCCGCCGGCCGTCTCGCCGTTCACTTCTGGCGGTGCCAATCTTCTTGATCTATGCATCGGAGTTCACGCAAAACCGAAAGCGGGATGAGCATGGCTCTCGTCAAGAAATCTACCCTGGCGAAGCGGCCGGCCACCAAAGCGGCGGGGCCTGTTGCCGCGCCCGCGATTGCCACTTCAACATCGCGTGCCCAGCAGCGCGCGGCACCGACGACGGACACCGTCGCGGAGCGGATCGGCTCGGCATCCCAGGAACTCGCGAGCGGCTTGACCGAAGCGGCCTCGGCCGCTGCCGAACTGCAGCGCGCGATGGACCAGATATCAACCGGTGCGGAGGAGGCAGCCGGTGCGGCGCAGGAGTCGCTGGGCCTGATCGGATCGCTCTCGGCGGAATTTGGCGCGGCGCGCGAGCGCGCCGAGGCGGCGCGGCGCCAGACCGACCTACTCCAGTCGACCTTTCTTGAGACCAATGCGCAGATCGACAATTCGATCGCCGCGATCGAACTCAACGCCAACCGCCAGCTCGCCTCGGTGGAGGTTATCGCATCGCTAGAACAACGCGCCAGCGACATCGGCGAGATCAGTCGTGTCGTTGCGGACATTTCCGATCAGACCAGCCTGCTCGCGCTCAACGCGACGATCGAGGCGGCCCGCGCCGGTGATCATGGCCAGGGCTTTGCGGTCGTGGCCGACGAGGTCCGCGCGCTCGCCGAAACCTCCGAGGCCAGCGCCAGCGACGTCCAGAAGCTCGCGCTCGACGTGGCCGACGAGGTGCGTACGATTGCGGCCCGGATCCGGGCGAGCGCAGAAGCTGCGGCGGCGGAGGCCGCTGCCGGGCGCACCGTGGTGGCTACGCTGGAAGAAGCGCGGCTCGATCTGACGGTGCTATCCGATGGGGCTCAGGCAATTTTGCTGGCCGCGATCGAGGCCGATGCGGGCGCACGGGAAGCGGCGCGTGGCTCCGAGCAGGTAGCGAGTGCGGCCGAGGAGCAATCCGCCGCCGCAGCCGAAGCGCAGCAGGGTGTCCAACAGCAGAGCGCATCGCTGGACCAGAGCCAGCAGACAGCCGACGAGCTCGCGGTCCTGACCGAGCGCCTGCATTCGGGAAGCGACGTTCGCGAATCCGCCGAGCAGGTCGCCGCCGCTGCCGAGGAGCTTTCGGCGACGGTGCAGGAGCTTTCCGGCGCGGCGGTGCAGATCCTCGTTGCCATCGAGGAGATCGGCCGAGGCGCTGAAGTTCAGGCCGCAGCGACCACCGAGGCCAATGCCGCGATGATGGAGATCGAGCGATCGGCCGGCGTCACCCAGGAAAATGCGCGCGCCGCGGTCGAGCGAGCCGATGCGGTCAGCACCAAGATCGCCGAGGGCGGCGAGCGGATGGGCAAGCTGGCAGATGGGGTGTCGGCGGCGCTCGTCGAGGCGCGCAGTGTGATGGGCGGGGTCGCAGGGCTCAACGAGGTGGTCCGCAACATCGAGAAGATCATCGACGCGCTGGCGCTGGTCGCCGTCCAGACCAACATGCTGGCGGTCAGCGGCTCGGTCGAGGCGACCCGCGCGGGTGACGCCGGGCGCGGCTTCGCGACGGTTTCAAATGACATTCGCAAGCTGGCCCGCGATTCCGCCGCCAATGCGGAACGTGCGCGCGACGTCGTACGGGCGATGCAGGACGAGATCATGACGGTCCGTCGCGACCTCGACCAGCTGGCCGGCGCGTCAGAAGTCGAGGTCGCCCGCAATCGGAGCATCATCGATCGATTCGACTCGATCGTGGCGGAAATGGACAATACCCGCTCCAGCAGTGCGGCGATCCTCGCCGGGAGCGACGAGATACTGAGCGCCGTCCGCGAGATCCGCGGTGGAACCGAGCAGATTGCGAGCGTGGCCGAGGAGGCGTCGACATCGGCGCGCCAGGCGGCTAGCGCGGCGCAGCAGCAATCGCAGAGCGCGGAGGATCTTGCCGCGGCGATAGAGGAGATCGCCTCGCTCGCGAACGCGCTGCTCACGACGAGCTGATCGCGCTCGCATGGGCTCGCGCCGCTCCGAACAGCTTTTGAGCTTTCGCGTCAATGACGAGCAGCTCGCCATTCCCGCCGCCGCGATCCGCGAGGTCATCCGGCTGCCGGCGATCGTCCGTGTCCCGCATGCGCCGCCCGCTCTTGTCGGCCTCGGCAATCTGCGGGGTACCGTGCTGTCGATCCTCTCGCTCGCCAGCCTGATCGATCGACCCGCGGGCGAGGGTAAACGGGTGATCGTGCTCGACGAAGCGCAGGATGTCGGGCTGCTGGTCGATGACGTCTCCGCGCTGATCGACAAGGATCAGACGCAGGGTGCCGATCGGGTCGCGCGCCTGCTGGATATCGGCACTCTGCTCGACCGTGGCTTCAAGACGAGCGGAAACCGCAAGACCGCACCGGCCGCTATCGCCGAGGTTGCCCGCGAGGTGACGGCTTCGGCCGACGAGGTCGTTCTGCTGTCCTTCTCGATCGGAGATCAGGAATTTGCGCTCCCGCTCGACCAGATCGATGAGGTGATACGCATGCCCGTGGGCATCGCCCTGATGCCGCACGCCGACGACGCCGTGATCGGCACAGCCGCGCACCGCGGAATGTTGCTGCCCATCTTGGCGCTGCGGCATCTCCTCTCCCTGCCTGGCGAGAGCGGCTCGTCGGCGTCGCGCGTGGTCATCGCACGCCTCGGCGGCAAGCGGGTCGGGCTGCTGGTCGACATGGTCCATGCGATCTTGCGGATCACCGAGGACATGGTCGATACCATCCCCGCGGTGCTCACCCGCGGTGCCGGCGAGGCGCGTATCCAGGCGATCTGTCGACTCGACGGGGGACGCCGGCTGATTTCCCTGCTGGCCACCCAGCAGCTGTTGCGCGATGACCTCGTCGCGCGGCTTTCCGAAGACAATATGGAGCTGGACGAGGTGGCTAATGATCAGGCCGGTGGCACCGGCGATACCGAGCAGTTCCTGATCTTCCGGATCGGCGATGAGAATTTCGGATTGCCCGTCGCGGCCGTCAACGAGGTCGTGCGCATGCCCGACACCCTTTCCTCGCTGCCCCGTGCACCCAAATTCGTGGAGGGCATCATGAACCTGCGCGGCCAGGCGGTGCCGGTGATCGATCAGCGCCGGCGCTTCGACGCCCCGGCGCAGGCGGGCCAGCGCCGCAGGGTGATCATCGTCGGCCTGGGCGACCTTCAGGCTGGCTTCGTCGTGGATGCCGTGTCCGATGTCATGCGAATCGCGAGCAAGGACCTCCGCGCTGCACCCGATCTCGGTGACGGGGCGGTGCGCGTATTCGATCGTGTGGCCAATCTCGAAGCTGAGAAGCGCATGATCCTGCTGGTCGAGCCGCGCGAGCTTCTCGATCGTGCCGAACGCGATCTGATCGCTGCCATGGCGCTGGGGGAAGCGTCCCCCGCCAAGTGATCAAGCTTCTGATCGTCGACGACTCCGCCCTGATGCGGCGCCTGCTCGGAGGCATATTCGCGGCTCAGGGCGATTTCGTCGTCGAGATCGCACGCGACGGCACCGAAGCGCTCGAAAAGCTCCATAGCTTCGGTCCGGACGTGATCACCCTCGATATCCACATGCCGGGTCTCGACGGCCTTGCCTGTCTTGACCGCATGATGGTCGACAAGCCTTGTCCGGTGGTGATGGTCTCATCCTTGACCGCCGAGGGAGCCAATGAGACGCTTGAGGCGATCAGCCTCGGCGCCATCGACTTCGTCGAAAAGCCGACTGGCGCGGTGTCGATCGAGATTGACCGGATCGCGCCGACGCTGGTGGAGAAGGTCAGGATCGCATCCCAGGCGCGACTGTCGCGAACCCATCGTCTCAGTGAGCGCCTGCGCCGCCGTAACGATCCTCTGCGGGTTCTGCCTCCTCCCGCACCGCGCCCTCGTGCCACCCGCGCAATAAAAGCTCCCGCGGGGGATGGTGTCGTGCTGGTGGGTAGCTCGACCGGCGGCCCGCCTGCGCTTGAAGCATTGCTGTGTCCGCTGCCAGCGGACTTTCCCTGGCCGATCGTCATCGCCCAGCACATGCCGGCCACCTTCACCCGCGCGTTGGCGAGCCGTCTCGACAAGATCTGCGCGCTCACCGTCGTCGAGGTCTCCTCGCCGGCGCGGTTGCTGCCAGGCCACGCCTATATCGGCCGCGGCGATGCCGATGTCGTGCTGTCGCGGCGCCCAACCGGTCTGATGGCGATGGCCGCGCCATCGGATTCCCAATATCACTGGCACCCCAGCGTCGACCGCCTCGTCCTGTCCGCAATGGATCATCTCGCGCCCGAAAGTCTTGTTGGCGTGTTGATGACGGGCATGGGGGCGGACGGAGCCGAAGCGATGAGCAGATTGCACGGCGCCGGGGGCCGCACGATTGCGGAAGCGGAGGAAAGCGCTGTCGTGTGGGGTATGCCCGGCGCGCTGGCCAAGATGGGCGGAGCCGAGTTCATCGTCAGCCTCGACAGGATCGCGGCCCGTCTCACCCAGATCGTGACCGCACGGTGAGCGATGCCGGGCGCGCTGACGCCGTTCCCGCGCTGTCGGCCGACGACCTGCGTCGTCTTACCGATTTTCTCTACGATCGGACCGGCATGATCTTTGGCGAAAGCAAACGCTATTTCATCCAGCGTCGCATCACCCAGCGCATGGTCGAGACCGGCTCCGACACGTTCCGCAATTACTTCCTGCGGCTGGCGGCCAATCCCGCCGAGATCGAGGAGTTGATCAACGCCTTCACGATCAACGAGACCTATTTCTACCGCGAGGAGCATCAGCTCGCCGCGCTCGGCAACTCGATCCTCCCCGATTTGATTGGCACACGCCGGCCCGGCGACCTGATCCGGATCTGGTCGATGCCCTGTGCCAGCGGGGAGGAGCCTTATTCGATCGCGATCTGGCTGCTCGAAAACTGGCGGTTGGTCGACGCCTACAATGTCGAGATCATTGGCTCCGACATCGACACCGCGAGATTGGCGCAAGCCGAGGCCGGACGTTACGGCGAGCGCGCCTTGTCGCGGCTGCCCCCAGATGTCGTCGAGCGCTATTTCGAGCGGAAGCGCGGCCAGATCCGGGAGTTGATCGACGACATCAGGGAATCGGTGCATTTCCAGCCGGTCAATTTGATCGATTCAGCCGAGATGGCGGCGATGGGGAAGTTCGACGTCGTCTTCTGCCGCAATCTCCTGATCTATTTCGACGGCGCCTCACGGCTGATCGCCGCCGACCACCTGTTCGATTGTCTCAATCCGAGTGGCTATCTCTGCCTCGGCCACACCGAATCCATGTCGCGGATCAGCGACCGTTTCGAGCTCACTCGCTTTGACGACGCGATCGTCTATCGTAGGCGTGATGGATGAGCTGCTCGAACAGTTTCTGATCGAGTCCCGCGACCTCATCGCGCAGGCGCATGAGGATATGGCGGCGCTGGAGCATGCTCCGACCGACCGCCCACGGATCGACAGCGCGTTTCGCGCCGTTCACACCCTCAAGGGCTCGGTCGCGGTGTTCAATCTGATGCCTGCGATCCAGGCGCTTCACGCTGCTGAGGACGTGCTCGACAAGGCGCGTTCGGGCGCGGCCGGGCTCGATGGCGAACGCATCGCGGCGCTCGTCGACTGCCTCGACCTGACCGACCGTTGGGTTGACGCCATGGAAGACCATGGCGTGCTTCCCGCCCAGGCCGTAGCCGATGCCGACCTGCTGGTCGCCCGCCTGTCGGGCGTGGCTCAGGTAGCTCGAGCCGGGGCCACCGAGGCCGCCGATTGGGCAATGGCTCTCGCCACCGAGCTGGGCAATGACGACGGCGAGGCCGGTGCCGTTGTCGCTTTCCGCTACTCCCCCGATCCGGACTGTTTCTTTCGCGGCGACGATCCCCTCGCGATCGTTGCTGCCATTCCCGAGCTCAGCGCGCTCCGGATCGAGCCGGTCGACCCTTGGCCCGCGCTGGCCGACATGGAGCCGTTTCGCTGCAACATCCAGCTGCTCGGCCTGTCCCGTGCGCCTCTGGCGGATGTGCAGGTTGTTTTCCGGCTGGTCGCCGATCAGGTTGAGATCAGCGCGGTGGAGCGCAATGCAGACGCCGCCGAAGCCGGCGCGGTCGGCAATACGGTCCGCTTGCTGCGGGTCGATGCCGCCAGGGTCGACGCTCTCGCCGATGGGGTCGGCGAATTGATCGTCGCGAGCAACGCGCTGTCGCAGGTCGCGAACCGGGCCGAACGTATCGACATCGGCCTGGCCGCCCAGATTCGCGCGGTCCAGGGCAATTTCGAGCGGGTCGTCGGCGACATGCACCGCAGCATCCTCGCCGTCCGCATGGTCTCTATCGCACCGACGTTGCGCCGCCTGCCGCGCATGGTCCGCGAGATCGCCGCCGCCACCGGTCGCGAGGTCACGCTGAAGATGACGGGTGAGACGACCGAGATCGACAAGGGCGTCGCCGACGAACTGTTCGAGCCGCTCCTCCACCTCGTGCGCAATGCCGTCGACCATGGCATCGAGCCCCCGGCCGATCGCGTCGCCGCGGGCAAGGCGGAGCAGGGGGTCATCAATCTCGACGTCAGCCGCTCGGGCGATCATGTGCGCATCGTCCTTGCCGACGATGGCAAGGGGATCGATCCGGCTCTCATCCGCCGGATCGCGGTCGAGCGCGGTGTGGTCGGTCCGGACACCGCCGCTGGCCTCGACGATCGTGCAGCGATCCGACTGATATTCGCGCCCGGCTTCTCGACGGCGGCAACCGTCAGTGACATCTCAGGGCGCGGCGTCGGGATGGATGCCGTTCAAACGGCGATCGACCGCATCGGTGGCAGGATCGAGGTTGCCAGCCGCCGGGGCGAAGGCACCGCGGTGACCCTGCTACTCCCGCTCCATGCGATCACCACCAAGTTGCTTATCGTCGAGGTGGGCGATGACCGCTTCGGCATCCCCCTCAACCACATCGTCGAGACGTCCACCATCCACGAAACCGATATCTTCCCGATCGGGCGGGGCAGGGCCTGTGTCCACCGCGACCACACCTTGCCGCTGCTCAGCCTCGCCCAATTGCTCGATCAGCGGGCGATCAGCGAGAACAAGCTGCTGGTGATGGGGACCGGCGCGGATTCGGTCGGCGTCATGGTCTCGGGTCTGCGTGAGCGGGTCGACGCGATGGTCAGACCGCCGCGCGGGCTGCTCGCCAATATCCCCGGCATTGCGGGCACGACCTTGCTCGGCAATGGCGGTGTGCTGATTGTTCTCGATCTCCCGGAACTTGTTGCATGACCGTGCATTGCAGCGACGATGTCATATTTCTCGAGGGGACGTGTCCGGTTGAGGATGCGGAGAATTTGCTGATCCTTTTGCAGGCAAATCCGCTCGGTCCGGTCGATCTGTCGCTGTGCACGCGTGCGCACGGCGCTGTCCTGCAAGTGTTGCTTGCCGCGTCTCCCGAATATTGTGGTGCCCCTCCGCATGGTTTCGTGCAGGAGTGGATCGTACCGAACCTTAAACGTGGCGTTGCCTGATTGGCGGCTAGTAAGTCGCCTCCCATTAACCTACGCCCTTCTATGAGGCGGCCACTGCCCAATCGACTGGAGTACATTGATGCCGATCACGGTGCTGATCGTAGACGACAGCAAGCTTGCCCGGATCGTCGCCGGCAAGGCCATCGCCGAGCTTCAGCCGGGCTGGCAGAGGGTGGAAGCCAACGGTGCCGCCGAGGCGCTTGAGATAGTCGCGGCGCAGTCCGTCGACCTGGCGCTGATCGATTATAACATGACCGAGAAGAACGGGCTGGAACTCGCGCAGGAATTGCGCGCCAGCTGTCCCGACCTTCCGATGGCCATCATCACCGCCAACATCCAGGACGAGATCATCGCCAGTGCCCGCGCGGTGAACGCCACTTTCGTGCCCAAGCCCGTCACCGCGGAGGGGCTGCAGGGCTTCATCTCGGGCACCGCGCTGCGCCTGAGGTCGTCCAAGGCATGACGCGTGAAGATGTCTCTCTCGGCGAGCTCGAACGCGACGCGCTGACCGAGATCGTCAATATCGGAGTGAGCCGCGCCGCCGCCAATCTGCGCAAGATGGTTGGCGATCAGGTGTCCTTATCCGTGCCGTCGATCGAAGTAGTGACCCAACGCCGTGCCGCGCGCCTGATCAGCGAGCGCGAGATCAGCCAGTTGGTCGCGATACGCCAGGATTTCACCGGGGCGTTCTCGGGCCGCGCGCTGCTGATCTTTCCCGAGACGAACAGCCTCGAACTTGTCCGCGCCGTCACTGGTGACGAGCTGACCGCCGAGGAAGTGCTCGAGATGGAGCATGAGGCGCTTGCCGAGACCGGCAACGTGATCCTCAACTCCTGTCTCGCGACTATGGCCAATATGCTCCGCCGGTCCCTCACCATGACGATACCCGAGGTGCTGCGCGGCGATGGGGCGTTGATGTTCGACATAAGGGATGACATGCCCTCCGACGGGCTGGTCCTCTTTCTCTACATCGACTTTGCCGTCCGTCGCCGCGACATCCGTGGCTATATCGCGGTTCTGATGGACCTGCCCGCGCTCACGATCCTGAGGGAACTGCTCACCGAGTTCATCGATCGCGTTGTCGGTGATGACGGCTAGGGATCGCGATACGACGGCTTCGCTCGCTGGAAGCATGGACGACCAGCAGCGAGCGATGTTTGCGGCGGCCGGCGCCAGTGGGATCTGGGACTGGGATATCGTCCGCGACCGGCTATACGTCGACGAGGCCTTTGCCGAACTTTACGGCTTCGATCCCGCCGCGATCCGCGCGGGTCTGCCGGTCAAGAGCTTCTTCTCGGCGATCCATCCCGACGATCGTCCCCGTATCCGGATTGCGGTCGCAGGAATTTTGGGCGGTGCCGAGCTCTTCTCGAAGGAATTCCGGCTCCGGACGGCGGACGGCTCGATCATCTGGGTTCACGGGCGCGGCCAATGCCAGCTCGATTCCAACGATGTGCCCACCCGCTTTACAGGCCTTCTTGTCGACGTCACCGAACGCAAGCGCACCGAGGAGCGGCTGCGGATCGCGCAGACCGCAGGTGGAGTCGGCACCTTCGAATATATCGATGGCTTCGCGACGGCATCGGTATCTGAACAATTCTGCCGGCTGCTCGGCCTTCATCCCGCCAATGTGCTGCCGGTACGGACGATCAACAGCGTTGTGCTCGGGGACGACGAGGCGATTATCCCGGATCCCGAACAGGCAGTCAGCTCGGCCATCGAGCCGCTGCTCGGCGAATTCCGCATCCGGCGCAGGGATGATGATGCCGAGCGCTGGATCGCGAGGCGTGGCGAGATCGTCAGCGACGGCGGCTCGGGCTACCGGTTTGTCGGCGTCATCTACGACGTCACCGCCGCCAAGGATGCCGAACAGGCGCTGCGCCATCTCAACGAGACGCTCGAGGAGCGCGTCCTTCAGGAGATCGCGGTGCGGCAGCAGACCGAGGATGCGTTGCGCCAGGCCCAGAAGATGGAGGCGGTCGGCCAGCTGACCGGCGGCATCGCGCATGATTTCAACAACCTGCTGACGATCATCACTGGCAATATCGATACCGTTCTGCGCCGCATCACGGCCACCGACCCGCGTATCCGGCGGTCGCTCGAAAACGCGCTCAAGGGGGCCGAGCGCGCCGCGGCGCTCACCCAGCGCTTGTTGGCCTTTTCCAGGCAACAGCCGCTTGCGCCCAAGCAGATTAATATAGCGCGGCTCATCGCTGGTATGTCGGACCTGCTGAACCGGACGATCAGCGAAGCGATCACGATCGAGATCCTCTCAGATCCCGATCTCTGGCGAGCGGAGGTCGATCCCCATCAACTCGAGAACGCGATCCTCAACCTCGCTGTAAATGCGCGCGATGCGATGGCGAACGGTGGACGCTTGACGATCCACGCGGCAAACATATGCTTCGATTCCGATAATCCACCGCCGGCCGGCATCGCTACCGGATTCTATATTCTGGTCAGCGTTGCCGATACCGGGATGGGTATGTCCGCCGAAACGCTCGAACGCGTGTTCGAGCCGTTCTTCACGACCAAAGAAGTCGGCAAGGGCACCGGTCTCGGCCTGTCGATGGTTTATGGCTTCATCAAGCAGACCGGCGGGCATGTCGACATCCGCTCCACGCTTGACGCCGGCACGACGATTTCGCTCTATCTTCCCGCGGCGCTGGTCGCGGCCGGAGAAGAACCTGCGCAACTTGACGATCATGTCGCGTTGGGCAGTGGATCGGAAACGATCCTCGTCGTCGAGGACGACGACGATGTGCGCGCCTACACTGTCGAAATGCTGCGCGAGCTCGGCTACCGCGTCGTCGAGGCCCATGATCCCACCTCCGCATTGCGCTTACTCGAGCGGCAGGACGAGCCGGTTCAATTGATGCTCACCGACGTCGTGATGCCGATTATGTCGGGCCGCGATCTCGCAGATTCGGCGCGGCAGCTGCAACCCGGCCTGCGGGTGCTCTTCACCTCTGGCTACCCCCGAGATGCGATCATGCAGTCAGGGCGCCTGGAAGACGGGGTGGAACTTCTCTCAAAGCCCTTCACCTACATAATGCTATCGGAGCGAGTGCGCAGCCTGATAGATCGCTGTCCACACTCCTAAGGTGCCGGACGGAAACCTATTTTGCTTAGGCAAGGATCCTCGAATGCCGATCTATCCAGTTTTCTGCATCCGGAATTGAGCTGTCTTGAAGGTGAGTCATTTCGACGCAGACCACGACAGCGAGGCCCTCACACTATCGGGCTTGCATCGCGTAATTGAGCGGAACCTATTTGTTGCAACAAAATAACTTAAGGATGTGCTCGGAGTCGGTGATTAGGAGCGGCTCGCTGAGCCAATGAGCGAGCGGCAGCTTTCGGAAATTAGCCTGCTCGCTGAACAGGCGAGATTGAGGCAGAAGCTGCTAAAAAGTGGGCCCCTCGTGGGCAAGGGGCCCAGGCTGCTTCATATCTCAGTGCGCTCGGCAAGTGTTAGCGCGTCATCGATATCTACGCCGAGATACAGCACAGTATTCTCTATCTTGCTGTGTCCCAGCAGGATTTGAATGGCGCGCAGATTGCCAGTCCGCTTGTAGATCATCGACGCCTTCGTCCGACGAAGTGAGTGCGTTCCATACGCATGAACGTTCAGGCCGATCGCGGTGACCCATTCGTCGACAAGCCGGGCATACTGACGAGTGCTGAGGTGGCCGAGATAGTCGACTCTGCTCGGGAAGATGAAATCATCATGCGAGCCGCCGCGGCGATCCAGCCAAGCCAAAAGGCTGCAACGAGCATCTTGCATGACCTCGAACTGGACCGGCCGCCCCGTCTTCTGCTGGATTATGGTAGCGCGGGTGCGGATCGAGGAGCCGGTTACGAGGTCGCCAATTCTGAGTTTGACGAGGTCGCAGCCTCGAAGCTTGCTGTCGATTGCTAGATCAAAGAGCGCTCGGTCACGCAGGCGGCGGTGCTCATCGAGGAAGAACCGGATCGCCCAAACGTCGCGCGGTTTGAGTGGGCGCTTGGCGCCTACGAGATTTCCGGCGTTCCACGGACGACGCCCGCGGGCGTCAGGGTCGAAGTCAGACATTCCCATGATACATCTCCTCGGCCGATATGGCCGGGGATATTATGCAGGATGGTGAAGTCTGACGGTCGGTTCGAAACCACCCCAACCCAGTCGTAGAAATCATCTGTACCGCCTGCACAAAGCTGACCGGCAGGAATCAGGGAACAGCTCACGTGCTTTGGATGTCGGCTATTCAGCGCTTAGCCGCCATTCAAGTGCTCCCCGATGGGGCGGCTGAACTGCACCCGCCAAAAGCTCGTTTCTGCGCCTAACACACCGAAATCGTTGTCGCTGACTAGCAGAAGCTCGGATGGTGACAGCGCCACCATTCCCTCGAGATCCCGCGCCACCTCGGGATGATCGTCAGTTGAGAACAGTAGGCTCTTCGTGAGAACCGGAAAGGCTGGCGCTAACTCGCGCGCACTTAGTTCCTCCAGCGTCGGCCGAGTGGTCAGGTCGAGGTGCTCGTCACCGAGCGCAGGGGCCTCCAGGCGGCAGAGGTAGAGTTTCGTCGTTGCTGAGCCACGCTCGAGCACGAGCAGGCTGTTCGCGGGCAACCACAACAGTTCGCTGACCTTGATATCGCTTGTGTCGAACGCACCGGCGGCACTGTCGAGTGCAAAGCTTGCCGGAGGATCTAGCGGATAGGCGTATTGCGCAACCACTTCTCCATTCCGAACGTCCATTTTCCAAATTCGGACATGGCGGGCCAGGCGATGGGCTTCCTCGTCTGGATGAGCCAGAGGACTTTGGAACGCAGCGAACAGGTAGCGCTCGTCGCCGGAAGTCGCCAGCGCCTCGAAGCCGCGGTTCAGCTGGCGCCGAGCCGCGATAGCAGGAAGGCATCGCGCGGCACGTGGAGCTCCAGCTGGCGCGGGGAGGAGGCGTTCCCGAACGATACCCGCAGCATCGAGCCGCACGAGCGATGGGCCGAATTCGTCCCCCACCCAAAATCCGCCATTGGCCAGCGCAACAATACCCTCGGTGTCGAGGCCTCCGTCGTCAGGGGGGATTGCCCTGCCGCTGATATTGAACACCGGTTCTGAGAGCAGCTGGACGCTGCCCGGATGTGGCAGCCCCGTGACAGGTCGACCATCACGATGCTTAAGAGGGATGATGCGCAACAGTTGGATCGCCTCACCGACCACCCTTAATTCGGCAATGGCGGGTCCAACCTCCAGCCACGGCATGATCTTGGCACCTGCCAAGTCACCTAATGCAGACAGTTGATCGAGTCCGTACAGCCGCACCGCGTCCTGCACCTTGATGTTCGGGCCGCGGTCGCCGGTGGCCCAGAAACTGCCGGAGGTGTCTCCGGGGCGGCTCGCAAGCCCCGACCCGAAGCCGTAGCGGAGCGTCATCGTCCCGCTCGGCAGTTCGAGAGCTCCAAATTCTGGGTCGCGCCAAATCAGTCGCTGGACTATCGCCTTCATCATGATCTGCTCATCGACTGCACCTTAGAGGTTTGAACGTCTGGGAAGGCCCGGGGTGGCGCGCGCCATGTTGAGGTTGAACCTGCACGGCGGCTGCTCGTTGGGCCGGCATGGCCCGCATCGCGCACATATCCGACATCCATTTCGGCGCCAAACCGTCCGGATTAGGCTTCAAGGTGCCTGCCTCGAATGGCCGAGATTATGGCGGAAAGCGCTAGCCGAGCAGCTCCATAATCGCCCTCCTCACGCGATCACGCTGAGCGCGTCTGAAGCCGAAAGCGCCTGCGCACCGCACCGAAAATCAATCACTTAGCGGCGTTGGACAGTAAGCGACGACCAGAGATCTAACATTCCGTCTAACGAGAAAGTAAATTTGGGCGGGCCCGTTCCAGACCCGCCCTGATAGGATCAAAAGTCGACCGGGGGCGGCGTCGCTAACAAAAATATAACCCAGCATCTTAATAGTTTAATGCAGTTTTGCTGGAATGTTGGCGCTTGTTGGCGGTGACAAAAAAATGACAAAACGTGCAGGAGTGGAGCAGTCGAAGGACGCGCGGATCGAGCCGCGGTTCGAGACCGCGATCGTGGCAAGCGCAATCGCCCGAGGCGCTGCGAACGATGGCCAGATGATCGTGCTATCGAACATATCTTTTGGCGGGTTTAGATCCACTAAGAGCGGCCTCACCCTAGGCGAGGTGGTCGTCGTGCACATCCCTCTGATCAGCCAGCGTCGGGCGCAGGTGCGCTGGATCGAGGGGGGACGAGCCGGCTGTAGGTTTGCCGAACCGCTTACCTTAACAGAGTTACGAAACGTTCTGGGGAGTGTCGAGATCGACGCTCGCTACTTCCCTGCGGAAGTGACGAAATAGCGCCGCGCGCAACGGGCGCATCAGCTCGTATCGGAACGATAAGAAGGTGCCGATCACCCGATGAAACTAGCAAACCCGCCGCCTGTAGTGGGCCAATTGAGTCGCAGCCACTCGCACTGATGAAGTCACGGCCGCGCACGAATCATAATCTATTCTGACTGATTCCTGACTGATTCCTGATAGAATAGGAATTTAATCGGTCTCGATGTCGCTCACATGACCAGAGGCTGAGCAGGTTTTGCGCTGCAAAGAAAACTTCCTTGATGCAAGACTCGGCGGTCCCGTGCTTGTTGTTTCGGAATTGTCACGACTACGAGCTCCTGATCTATTAGTTTGTCAATATTTCGGTAACTTCGTAGCTCAGACCTCTTATTGGAGGCGGATGTATGAAGCACGTTAACGTACTGATCGTAGACGATTCCTTCGTCAGCCGAGGCATGCTTGCGAGCATGATCGAGGACGATGCCAATCTGCGTGTTGTCGGCATGGCTGCCAGCGCGGCTGAAGCGGACACGATGCTTGAAAACACCGTTGTAAATATCGTGACGCTCGATCTCGAGATGCCTCGCTGCAGCGGGTGGGAATATCTCCCCTCACTGGTCCGTCGTCGCATACCGACCGTAATCGTAGCAGGCGGCGCTCGGGATAACGCCGTCTCGCGGAAGCTGCTGGCGCAGGGTGCGGCGGCATGTATCGACAAGGCGGAATTAGGACGTGATGCTTCGTGCGTTGCAGCAACGATTAACCGGATTGTAGGCGGCTCACCGGCGACCGAGATCGGCAACGCGAGCAATGGCAAACATCCGGATGAGCGAGATCAGTCTGCCGATACTCCCTCCTTTGAAATGCCACTGGAAGCGGGTGCGTTCGTATACCGTAAACCCGAAGATTATCGCGAGCCTGGGCCCGAGATGCTGCGATTCGCCTGTGAAAGGATCGGCCTTGCGTGCCTTCAGGGCGACCAGCTTAGTGTTGAGAAGTGGATGAATACGGCTCTCAGGTTGGACAGAGTGCTTGAACTTGGGCTCGCCGCAAAATCGGATCGGCGTGGTACTCCAGTTTGAGGAGTCGCAAACGCGGCGCAGGACCGGGGCGACGTTTGTGGAGCCAATGAGCGCATCACTTCCAGCCCGGAGGCGGTAGGCGCCGCCGAGATCGGTATAGCCCGCGCGACCTTATTTGCTCTGGCTTCATGTCAAAATCCGAGCTGCTAATAACTAGCTAAGTTCCCCACCTTGTTTATGCGTAGTGATCAGCCAGGCCTAGTTGCGGCCCGCGCCGGCTGGTCGAGTGCTGCGGCGGCAAAGAATGCCCAGCTGGCGCCCCCCGTCCAACCTGCGATCACATCGGTTGGAAAGTGGACGCCCAGCCAGACCCGGCTCAAGGCTATCAGCCAGGTCAAGGCCACAGCACTGGCGATGATCGTCCAGCGAACCGTGCGGCGGGAGCTCATCGCGGCGAACGCCAGTGCTATCGCAAGGAAGACGACCGCCGAGTTGAAGCTGTGGCCGCTCGGAAAGCTGTTGCCGCTGGCTTCGGTCAGATGGGGTACGATCGTGGGCCGCGCGCGGCCGACCAGCGCCTTGATCGCGCTGTTTGCGGCCCAGCCCCCGACAATCGTCCCGACAAGGACGATGGCCTCACGGCGTAGTTTCAAGAACAGCAGCGCGACGATCGCACAAAGAGCGAAGACATGCCGCATCACGACGCCCCCCATAGCGGTCACGTCACGCACAGCCTCGAGGAGCCAGCCCGGACCGCGCGGCATAAGGTGCGGCTGGAAGCGCCAGACATAGAGCCCCGCCGAATCGAGCGAAGAGGCGCGCCCCGTCCAGAGGAGAAAAACGGTCAGCACGCAGGCCGCTGCGCAGGCAGCCGCGGCGATCAACGCGTGGGTCGGGTGGATCCGCCAGCCTCGAAGGCTCGGCGGTGAATGTTGCTGGATCACGAGCACACGACGGCAGATGCTGATGAAGCGCGGTGTCCGACCATGCTGGATGCTATCAAGCCAATCGGGCCGCCGCATCCAAAAATCTCGCCACCGGGCGTTCACGCGCTGGCCAGTGTGAATGGACGGCGATGGCTGGGCACAAAGCAGAGTTGGACGCGTTTGGTGGACGCTGGAGGAGCAGGCGTGGTCGACAAATCAGAGAAATTCAACCTGCTTGTCCGCCTTGGCTATGCCGCCCGCGGGCTTGTCTACATCTTGCTCGGCTACCTCGCGCTCACGACAGCAGGTTCCGCCTCGGGAGGTCCGGAGGCATCGTTCGACATGCTGCAGGAAATCCCACTCGGGTCGGCAGTGCTCTACGTGACGGCCGTCGGCCTGATGGCCTATGCGATTTATAAACTTATCGCGGCGGTCGGCGACGTCGAGCATAAGGGAATTGATGCGAAGGGCATCGCCCAGCGCGTTGGCTATTTCGCAAGCGGGCTGGCGCACACGCTCCTCGCGTGGACCGCATTTCAGTTTGCGCATGGCGACAAGCGCTCCCCCGATGGCGATGGAGGCGGCCAAGCCGCCAGCTCTTTGCTCTCCTGGGATTTGGGCGCTGCCGTTCTCGGGCTCATCGGCATCGCGCTCGTGATCGGCGCCGCCTTCCAGGCCCGGAGCGCGTTCACTGCGAACTTCATGCGCACGGTCGGGGCGAACGCTCCCGCGGCGATATGCTGGATCGGTCGCATAGGGCATGCCTCGCGCGCAGTCGTGTTTCTTGTCATGGGTTGGTCGCTCATCAGGTCGGGGTGGCTACATTCCGGCGGCGCGGCGAAGGGCCTTGGCGGCGCATTAATGAGCCTGCGCGAGAACGTCGCCCTCTATACGGTCGTCGCGCTCGGGCTGCTCATGTTCGGAGTTTTCAGTCTGATCGTAGCACGCTTCCGGATCATTCCAGATGTCAACCGGAGAGACCTCAGGCCTAGCCTTCGCTGATGCTCATGCATCCAAGGCGATGGCGTTCCGAAGGGAGAAGGCCCGTGAAGCAGTTTTGGATATTGCTCCTCGGCGTGATGGCCTTGGCGCCGCAGGCTGTCGCACAGACACTATCGCCGGCCCCCGTCGTTGCATCGGGCAATGCACTGCTGACAATTTCCGCCCAAGGCAGATCACTGCAAGCGGGGACGTGGCGATCTTCAACGCCGGCGTGACGATACAAGGAAGAACCACGGGTGACGCGCTCTCCGCGAGCTCGGCCGCTATGGCGAAGGGCATAACTGAGCTACGCGGCGCCGCTATAGCTGAACGTGACATCCAAACCAGCAATCTGATGGTTGAACCGATCTAGCCGGAGCCCGACCGGGACGCAGCTATAGATGCACGTCAAAGCGGCCAGCGCTATGCCCCGCCCCCTCAGCCAAGCGTGCCGAAGATCGTTGGTTGTCACGCGACTAACTCCGTCTCGGTGCGCCAGCGTGATCTGAAGAGCTTCGGCCGGGTGATCAACACGTTAGTCGCCGCGGGGGGCCACTCAAGTGAACGGCCCAACATTCATGATGGACGGTCCTGAACCCGCGCTCGATGAGACGCGTGCGCGCGCCGTTTAACAGGCCCGCGAACGGGCCAAGCCCTATGCGCGCGCGGCGGGGCCTCGCGTGGTTCGGATCCTTTCGATCTCCGAGGGGGGCGGCCATTTCGGGCCGCCGCCGGTCGTCTTTACGCGGGGTAGCGTAGCAGGAGCGCCGCTGTCGCCCGCACCTACTTCCGGGACAAAACGGCCATGACGCACCTCAGCCTCAACACGATTGGGCAAGTCTCGATCAACTGCGTACTGGCCAAATGCTAAGCAGGTAGAAGGAACGGCCGCAGTTGGGGGTTGCCGTGCGGCTTCTGGAGCGACGGGGATTCAGCGCTAAAGCGGTCACGGCGTTTCGGATGAACGGACGACCGCTTCCAGGACGCTGAATCCGAGACACGAATGACCGCATTGTTGGCGGCTGCTGACGGATGCGTTGATGCGACCGGATGTCAGCTTCCTAAATTTCTTATCTTGAAACCCAAGGCCGCGAGCTCATGGCGCGGACCAAGTCTGACCTGCCACTGGCGCTGCCTGCGACGGCTGTTGCTGTTGTGCCACTGCCTGTAGCGCCATTGGGTTCGACTGCCACGCCCGCGGCGCCCACTGTCCCCGCCACACCTGCCGCTGTATCTCCTGCGGCAGCTGGCGGACCAACGGCTCAGATCATAAAGGCGTCTGTAGACGCAAAACAGGTGCGTCGAGAGTTTGGCGGGTGCCAAGTCGAGGCCGCATCACAAGCCGCTCGTCGGCGCATCGGCAACGATGGTCACCCTGACAGCTGGCATTCGTCGTCGGTACTGAGACGGACATCTCATACGCATCGCGTTCGAGGCGTGGCGGCATCCCCGCTGAGCGGCTGGTTCCCCTCGCCGAGGCGCTTAAGCGCCAGTCGCCGATGTCGGGCTGCCAGTTCTCGATGAATGGAGGCAATTTGCTCGTTCGCCGCCGCCTCCGCTAGCCGCAGACAGTGCGATTCACGGGCCCTGTGATAGGCCGCGATCTCGTCTTCCATGTTCCCGCCCTCTCCAAAGGGAACGCCGACGCCACTCGCCCTCTCCTTGAGGGGAACCGATAATACCAATTGGAGCTGACGGCAGGCTGACGCACGACTCCGCCTAAGTTAATCTTGGCTCATCATCCCTGTTTGCGCGTTAATGAACACTGCAGGGGATGAGGAGAGGACATGGACCGCCTATTCACCGTAATCGCCACCAAGTCGGCCAATTGGCTTGGTCAACCTCTGGCTTTCACATTGGCCACGCTCGGTACAATCATCTGGGCCATATCGGGACCGCTGTTCCACTACTCTGATACCTGGCAACTCGTCATCAACACCGCGACAACGGTTCTGACATTCCTGGCCGTTTTTCTCATCCAGAACAGCCAGAACCGGGACGGCGCGGCGATGCAGGCAAAGCTCGATGAAATTTTGCGGGCGCTCGA
>Ga0068863_100001680_pt1 | contig 21903 bp, 19 predicted proteins | sample KBSSwiS62_FD_66596 | JGI IMG/M metagenome (GOLD analysis project Ga0068863, IMG submission 66596) | Switchgrass rhizosphere microbial communities from Kellogg Biological Station, Michigan, USA - KBS Switchgrass S6-2 | ecosystem: Host-associated > Plants > Roots > Rhizosphere > Soil ...
GGCTACAAACCCGTTTTGATTCACAAATAGAGACTCAACAACTGAGAAGGGCGATCTCGTGATCGCCCTTTCTTGTTCTCTACTGCTTCTTCTGCAGAAACTTCATTCTGGGCGGGTGCGCGCTACCAGCGACGTCGTCGTACTTCAGGAGACTGATCGAGCCGTCAACCTCCAGCACCCCGAGCGCCACATCGGAAATATTGCTGATCCCATGCTCCCGGCATGCTCGCTGCACCTCATCAACGGTTACATGTTCCTTCGCCATATGCGTGAGGATCAGCTCGCCATTGTGAATCAGCAAGGATGGCGAACCCTGCACCAGCTTCCGGAACTTCCTGTTCTGTCCGCTTACCTCTGCGATGAAATAGTTCAGCACCAGTAGCGTCAATGCAGCCACCACGCCACCGGCGAGTGACGTATCCGGTCCCGTCATCGCGTTCTGCACCGCGTTGCTCAGCAGAAGCAGCAGCGTGAGATCGAACGGTGTCATCTGTCCGACCTCGCGCTTGCCGGTGATACGAACGCCCAACAGCACCAGCATGTAAATGCATGCTGTCCGAATGATGATGGCCACGAGTACTTGCGGTGATGGCATTTTGCAGTCTCCAGTGCTGAACAAAAGGCCCGCCGCGAGGCAGGCCTTCTATCCGCTTTCGCATTTTCCTTACATCTTCGGCGTGCTTAGATATCCGGTCACGGCATCCTTGCTGACGCTGAACACAACCAGTTCGTACAACTGGCGCGCGCCACCGGGCGTCGTGTAGAACTGCAGCGGCTCATTCGCCGTACGGTCCTTCTTCTCGATCGTCTTATCGTCTGCCAGCACGTTCAGCGTGAACTTGCTGCGCTTCGGGTCCGTCTTTTTCAACTGCAGGCTGATCGTTCCAACCGCCTGCTTCTGATTCTTCCGCAGAGTGAACTCGAAATAATTCCGGTCGCCCCGGTGCTTCAAGGACTCGAGCTCGTCATGGTTCGTCGCAATCAAGCCGCTCTGTACACCGAGATCGCCGATCGCCTTCTCCAGCTTCGCCTTAGTAGCTTCAAGGTCCGTCTTTGTTGAAGCGATGTCGGTCTTCGCCCCCGTCAGATCGGTCTTCACACCGCTGACCTCACCAGTGACTGCCGAAACCTGCTGCTGCTGTTTCTTTTGCTCTTCGGTGAGCTGGTTGAAGCCGGCCTTCTGGGTTCTATAAAGCTCCGCCGTGCGTCGCGCGAACTCTTCCTTGGTTTCGCCCACCTTCTGCTCCACCGAATGCACCGACTGCTGCATGCTGGAGCTCGTCATGTGCATCTTGTCCTGCATCTCTTTCTGGGCCGCGAGCGTGGTCTTCTGCGTCTCCTCCATGCTCTGCACACGGCTTCTAAGATTGAAGATCAGGAACAGCGAGACAACTACGTAGAGTCCTGCAACTGCTATAAGGACATTCCGCAACATGCTGGAACCGGACTCCTCGGGGGTGTAGTTCTCCTCAGACATGAAAACTCCTTTGGTTGGACTTGGGCTTCAACTCTGGATTGTTCAGCAGAAAAAACCGACTGTCAATGCAGGAAATTCCCAAGTTCCCACACTTCGGAACCGTAATTGCTCCTGCTTACAATGAACAATTCCAAGTGATGTGTTGTTGGCAAATTAGCGTAAGAAACCAAAAGGCTTACTGATGGGCAGCGCGGACGGCCTTGATCGTCCGCGGAATAGATAAGCCACACGTGAGTAGGCAGGTGCTCAGATCAACACCTGAGGTACTCACGTTCCCGGGGAGAAGCATGAAGTTGATAGAGAAATTTGTTCTGATTGCGGTACTCACAATTACACAGTTGGCGTTCAGTCAGGCGGGCTCTGCCCCACTTTCGCGCCAGCCGGGCGGAACCGATCCCAGCGCCGGCACCGTAAATCCGGCTCCCCAAAGCACCCTTATCCGTATCTTGACGCCGGTCGCCAGCCAAAAGCTCAACGACAACTTCACTACCGTTCGCTTCGAATTGATCAATCCATCGGCCTACGCCGGCACACCGAACTTCCAGCTCCAAATGGACGGCAACGATCCGGTCACAACCTCAGCTACGCAACAGCCATTCACCGGTCTGGCCCCCGGAGCCCACACGATCACGGTTCAGATGGTCGATGCAAATGGAACCCCGGTCCCGGGTGGTCGTGCAGCCGTGCAGTTCTTTGTTTCTCCAGCCACAACCCAGACTGGCGAGAGGCCCCCGGGTGCAGCCTCAACAACCGTGCCTCGCAAACCGTTCAGCTTTGCCGGTCTCAAATTCCTGGCACAGCCTAAAGTCGAGGACGTCGATTCTGACCTCCCTCCGGCCAGCAGTCCGCTACCTCTGATATCGATCATCGGATTCGGGATTCTCGTCGGCGGCATTATTTCCGCCATGAAGACACGCTCCTGATCTCTGGAAATACTGCCGTGAGACCCTGAAATCCGGCATCTAAATTTTTGATGCGTAAGGATATCCCTGCCCTACTCAAGTCTCGCTCCGCCGATGCGGGCGCCAGGCTACTTCAAGTAGCTAGGCGGCATTACTCCATGATCCTCATGGTCGTGGGAGTGATCCTGCTGGTCTACGTGGGAGTTCAATATGGGCAGATGTACTGGGCGCAACGGGATTTAGAACGGCGCTGGGCAGCCCAGCAGACCATTGGCAACGATCAACCCAAATCCGCTGCCCTGAAGATGGATGATGGCCTTATGCGCCTCTCCATTCCTAAAATCGATCTGGCCGCCGTCGTCGTAGAAGGAACCAGCCATCGTTCTCTTCTTCTAGGCCCGGGCCATATGAGAGAGACGCCTGCTCCCGGACAGGCCGGTAACGCCGTCATTACCGGGCACCGTGACACGTTCTTCCGGCATATCTATGAACTTCAAAAGGGCGACGAAATCCTGGTCCAGCGCAGCGGTAAGACCTTCAAGTATGAAGTCACCAGCAAGCGCATCGTTCAGCCGGATGATATGTCCGTTCTGAAGCCATCTCAGGAATCGCGTCTGACCCTGATCACCTGCTATCCGACCTACTACATCGGACCCGCGCCCGAGCGTCTCATTGTCACCTCCCGCTTGCTGGAGGAACCTGCTACCACCGACGCCTCCGTCCAGAAAACATCGACCGCCGGCGGTCACTAAAATCGCCTTTTACCTTCCTCTGAATCCAAAGAACCACTCCTGATATCTTCTTAAGCTGAATCTCAGGAGGATGCTTTGGCTAAATTTGCCAAGATTCTGATCATGCTGCTACGCGCTCTTTCGTTGGTAGCAATCGTTCTCGGAATCCTTATTTGGACCGGCAATTCGCCGCAACTACTTAGCTCTCACATCTCGATCGGTTTCACCATCACCTTGCTGGTCGCCATCCTGGCGATCTTGGCTTTGCTCAAGCGAGTCTTCCCCATCGGGATCCTCGGAATCGTTGCCGCGGTTGCTCTGCCCTGGATCGGCCTGAAGCAGTTCCCTCTGCTGTTCCGCCAAGTCGGAGCCATGCAGATCGCTCATATCCTGATCGTCCTGGCCGCCCTCGGCATAGCGGAGAGCGCCTACGGAGCCATTCGAAAGGCAAGTTGACCAAGGAAGAAGGGCGCGCCCGAAGACGCGCCCCCTCTTTCCGGAATTCCTCTTCACCAATACTTCAAGGTGAACTTGTCACCCCAGGTGCTGTAATCCGTTTGGTAGCGGTTCCCGTTGAGCTGGTAGTGGATGATGACTCGGCTACTGCTGGTCGACATCGACTTCGGATAGTAGCTGCGATTCACGTAATACTTCTTGCCGTTTACCGTGATCGAAACGAAAACCACCTTACCGTTTTCTCGCTTGCCCTCGAACGTCACGTGGGTCCAGGTATAGGGCGATGGCCGGTGACAAGGGATCGAAGTATCCGCCCATCTGGAGTACTTGTTGTCCCAAAGCCTCCAGTTTCCATTGATGTAGGAGCACTGCGTGTCCCACCGATACCACTGATAGCCCTTACGCTGGCTTACCGAGAACTCCATACCTGACGAAGCCGACGCCGATTTGTAGTAGTAGTGCACGTCGTAGACAAAATGAGTGGCTGTCGAATTCGTAGACATGTTCCGATAGAACAGAGCGTGGGACCAGGGCGTACTGCCTCCCAGGTTGAACTTCGTGGAATTTCCATCTAGCGACGGAGAATTGATTCCTTTCACCATCGAATACGTCGCTCCGCCGCCCGCGTTCGCACATCCACTGCAGGCATTCCAGCCCGACATCGACTCGATCTTCGAGAAAGTGGTTTGGGCCAGACCGGCACTAGCCATTCCGCATACCATGATTAATAATCCGAGCAACTTCATCCCAACATCCTCCAGTTGATTGCACCTCAACCAGTTCGTGGTCTAAGTGATTGTGCTTGCGATGTGGGAGAGCGTACGAGATGAACTACTCACGCTCAATAAGGGGAGGACCGTAAGCATCGGAAAACGAATGTTCCGAATTAAGGTGGGAGTAAGTATTGGAATAGTACTTACCGAAAGAAAAGGACGGCCAAGGCCGCCCGTTCTTCACGTCGAAACTGCAAATCGCCTACGGAGTCGTCTGTGGTCCGCCTGCTCCCGGAGGATTGATCAGGAAATCGGACATGCTGGTCGCATTTGCGGCAGCCCCAAGAGTATTAGGTACCTGCAGGGTCTCGCACATTAAACGAAGCACAGATTCCAGCTGCATGTACGTGTCACCTTCATACCCGTGCTTCACATTCGGACCTACCAGCACCAGCGGAATATGCCCTCCCCCATTCCTGCTGTCGTTGTCCCAGGACTCGTCCCAGCCGATAATCAACAATCCATCCTTCTGAAAGCTGGGTTGACTCAAAATCGGCGCGATTGTCTTCTGCAGCCACTGGTCCCCATACAGCTCTTTATCGTTGTTCGTGCAGGTCGTCATGCTCGGCGGACAATCATGCATGTTGCTCTGTTGGTTCGGAACGATATAAACGAAAGAAGGAAGGGTTCCATTCGCGATGTCCTGGTTCATCTGGTCCAGGGGAACCATGTTGTCCTTCTGTTCCTCGATGTAGTGCGTGTCGGTGAAATACGCGAACGGATTATGCGACTTCACGTATGGGTAAGCACGATCCTTGTCATACCCCACGCTCGGCAGGCTCTCCAGGTACGCCTTCCACGTCACTCCCTGCTGCCCTAACAGGCGAGCCAGATTGTCTCCATCGTAGAGCGTTGAATAATACAGGTCATTCGTGACGATGCTCCCCGTCGTCAGCATGAAATAGTCGCCGATCGATGGATGAGTATTCGCGTAGAGGTTGGTAGCCAGACCATACTGCTTTGCGAGGGAGTTGATGTAGGGAGCGTGAGGATTCCCTATTAACTTCTCGAACTCCTGGTTCTCAAACATCACTAGGTAGACTCGTGGCCGGGTATTGGCTTGAATTTTCGTCGTACTCGGGTCGGGCGGCTTCAGAATTGGAACGATTCCTCGGCACGCTATCCAGCTAAGTGAACCAAGCAGCAAGAGCAGACAAAGTGCGGCGATACGCTTCATGGGTCCCCACCTACGCACCCGACCGGGGGATCGGTAACTTCTGTGCTGGTTGAGACGCTACTCAGGGCCATGGTGTTGTCCTAGTAAACAGGCCAGAGCTGGAAAAAGCTTGACGGGCGCCGCTTTCAGGCACACGCCCCCACGATCCTTAAGAAATCTTATCCAGAGTTGGTGAATTAGTAACTAGGCGAAGTTACCAAAAGCCATCACGATTTTCGCCTCCGCTCCAGAAATAAAACGCCGCACCAGGCAGCTTTTTCTAAAGCAAAGAGAAGCGCGTGCCGAAGTATGTGTGGGGTGAGGATGGCATCGGCACGCGCTTTATTAGTTCTAGTTGAATAGAGAATAGCCAACTCCACAATTCCAGTCGGTGATTTGCGTCACAACCTGAAAGTTTTTTTCCGGGTAGTGGAATCTGCAGGCAATATGAGCCAAATCCGCTGTTTATAACCATTTCCAGCATCTACTCGCAATTCGACCATTTATCCCTCAACCTTCTGTCCTCCGCTTTCACCCTTCTCTCGCCGTTGTTATACTTCTCAGTTCGCAGAGCGGACCAATCTGTAGCCTGTACGACGAAAGGAACTCCTCCCATGTCCTCCACTGCTGTCGAGTTCGCGAATCAGAATCAGCAGAGATTTCTGGACGAGCTGAAGGCACTCTTACGCATCCCCAGTATCAGCACTCTTGAAGAACATAAGGGCGATATCCAGAAGGCCGCGAAATTTGTAGCCGACGAGCTTAAGCGCATCGGCTTTGAGAATGTAGAAGTCATTCCCACCCAGGGCCATCCCCTTATCTACGCCGACTGGCTGCACGCTGCGGGAAAGCCAACCGTCCTCTGCTATGCACATTACGATGTGCAACCGGCCGAGCCTCTCGACGAATGGATCACTCCTCCTTTCGAGCCAACTGAGCGCAACAACAACGTCTATGCCCGTGGCGCCGTCGACGACAAAGGTCAACTGTGGATGGAAGTCAAAGCCTTCGAGTCCCTCTTCAAGACCGGCAATGGCAAACTTCCTCTCAACGTTCGCGTCATTTTCGAAGGCGAAGAAGAAGTAGGCGGCGAGTCCATCGCGGACTTCGTTCGCAAGCACGGAGATCGCCTGAAAGCCGACTTCGCCCTGGTCTGCGACACTGAGCTCTTTGCTCCCGATCTCCCCACCCTGTGCGTCGGCCTGCGTGGTCTCGTCTACACCGAAATCGAGGCACAAGGCTCCTCGACCGACCTCCACTCCGGCATCTACGGTGGGGCCGCGCCCAATCCTCTATTCGCTCTCGTCGAGATCATCAGCAAGCTCAAGGACTCGAACGGAAAGATCCTCATTCCCGGCTTCTATGACAAGGTCAAAGCTCCAACCAAAGATGAGCTCAAGGCCTGGGAAGCGCTTCCCTTCGACGAAGAGGAATATCGAAAGAAGGAAGTGGGTTCGAACGTCCTAACCGGTGAGCCCGGATACTCTGTGCTCTACCGCACTTGGGCGCGTCCCACTCTCGAAGTACACGGCATGCCCGGCGGATTCACCGCCCAGGGCGCGAAGACCGTTATTCCCGCCCGCGCCTCCGCGAAAGTCTCCATGCGGCTGGTGCCGGACATGGATCCCGACGAAATCCTGAAGAAGTTTACCGATTACGTCACATCCCTTTGTCCCAAGGGAATTCAGTTGAAGATCAAAGTACACAGCAAGGGCCCGGCCAGTGTCGTCGACACTGACAACAATTACATTCGGGCCGCCAACAAGGCTCTGCACGAAGTCTTCAACAAAGACACGGTTTACATCCGCTCCGGCGGTTCGATTCCGATCGTCTCTGATTTTCAGAACGAGCTGAAAATTCCGACCGTGATGATGGGCATGGGCTTGCCCGACGACAATCTGCACGCCCCTAACGAGAAGTTCCACATTCCGAACTTCTATCGCGGGATCGAAGCGATCATTCGCTTCTTCACCATCGTCGGCGAAAGCAAGTAGGAGTATCGCCCGGCAACCAATAACAAGGCCCCACAAGAATGTGGGGCCTTCTCATCGAGCCACAATCCACCAGTCACAATTTCAAGGCACCAGAATATTCCCAGTAGGTACGAGCGCACTGGTTGCATACGACATATTCATCGACTCCACAGCTACTCCGGTGGAATTGCACTGCACCGACGACGCAGAAGCCGAGATGTTCGTGATGGCGGCATTTTCATCTATCTGCTGAAGCCAATAATTCGTCTCTCCTCGATCCACCAGAACATGAAGTACGTTATGTCCCCCCCTGAGAGGCTTTTGTGTCACGCCGAAAATCGCCGGGTTCTCGAAGACAATCATGTAGGGATGGTCAGTGAAGAAGTCTACGTTCTGACCAAAAGGATGCTGCTGGAACGGATGGGCCTTCCCGTGACTGATATCAACTTGGCCTGCTATCGCTGTTGGTGGCATTTTGCATTACTCCTTTCATGAGTGCTGCATCCCCGTGTTTAAGTTCCGGCACCCTTTGTCGAGCGCCGCAGTCTTGCTTGAGCCGTTTCGAATACTCCACGAGTCTTCGGGTCCGACATCATCTCCCTCATATCCGGATCAAGATTGAAACCCTCCAGCGTCCGTCCATACTTGAGACTCTCTACGATGTACTTCATCCCCATTTGCCGGTCGCCGAGACCGTAGTAAACCTCTCCGGCGATCTGCAGCACGCGGCCATCCTTAGGCTCTTTACCGTTCGTCGGCTGAAGTGCCAGTGCAGTCTTGATGTGCGTCAAGGCCTTCGCCGTGTCATGGTGCTGCTTCAAATATCGAAGTGCGAGGTCGGCCTGCACCGTAGAGTCGTTGGGTTTCATCTGTACTTGTTGTTCCAGTAAGGCCAATGCATGACTGTACGCGTCGTCTGCCTTCGCCTTTTCCCCGGTGAACTCGTAATACACACCCTGGTTATTCCAGACCATGTAGTTACTCTTCTTGAGTTCTAACGCCTGCGCGCCTGCCTGCGCAGCTTCGGCAAACCGTCCCTGCTCGAAGTAGAGATTCGCAAGGTTCCCGTATGCGGAGTACACCTTTCCGTACTCGAGCGCCTTCTTCAACTCCGCTTCCGCTTCTTGCGGACGGTGCAGTTCTTTCAGCGCGACTGCCATGTTCGTTCGTGCGTACACGTGGTCGGGCACAATCGCCAGTGCCTGCCGATACTGGGCGATGGCCTCCTCATAACGCTGCTGCCCGATCAGGAATCTTCCCAACCGGTAATACCCGTCCCACGATTGCGGGTTGAGCGCGATTCCCTGTTCATAAGAATTCTGCGCATCGCTCGGACGTCCCATCGCCGTATACAGATCTCCTAGCGCGAGGTAAGCATCCGAGCTCTTCGGATCAAGTTCGAGCGCGCGTTGAATTTCGCTCTGCGCCAGCGCATCTTTTCCGTGCGAAAGAAATACGCGGCCGAGGATCACGTGAACGTCGCTGAGCTGATCGTTCAGTGCCAGTGCCATCTTCGCGTGCTTCTCGGTCTCGTCCAGCAACGTTGCTGTCTGATCCAGTTGGTATTGGTAGAAGTACGCTCTAGCCATCGCCGCATAAGCCAGCGCAAATTTCGGATCCGCATTCACCGACCGGTTCAATTCCGCGAGCGCAAGATTGACAGCCTCCGGCCGATAAAAGTGCTGTAGTAGCTCAACGCCTTTCTCATAGGACTCGTAAGCTGCCGGCGTCGTATTCACGGCCGCGCTCTGTGCCCCCACTCGTCCCAGGCTCAACCAATGTCGACCCGGCGGACTGATCAGCATCGCGGATAAAATCACCGCGGCTCCCATCAGCCATTTCGATCTCCGCCCGAACCTTGCTCGGCCGGTCCCAGCCTTTCGCATCCGGAGCTTCAGTTCGTTGGTATCGACGTACGTCGTCGTAGTGCCTTCGAAGCTGCCGCACGCGTCGATCTCTCGGATCACTTCCTGGCAGGATGGGTAGCGATCTTCTGGAAGCTTGGAGAGCATCCTGTATACGATCATCTGCAGCGGCAGCGGAACTTCGTCCATAGACGGCGGAACCGCCTTCGTGATCGCTGCCACCGTAGCCGCAGGGCTCTCCTCGCTGAACGGATGGCGCTGTGTCAGCAATTCGTACAACACCACTCCCAGCGACCAGATATCGGTCCGCTCATCCACTTGCTTACCGGAAACCTGTTCCGGAGACATGTAGGGCAGTGTTCCGGAGACTCCAATGCTCTGCGTAGCGTTTTCGCTGACGACGCGCGCCAATCCGAAATCCACGATCTTTGCGTTTCCGTCCGGACAGAGAATCACATTCGACGGCTTGATGTCGCGATGGATGATGTTGTGCGAATGAGCATGTGCCAGCCCTTGCGCAATCTGCCGAACCACGTTCAGTGCGCCCTCCCGTGAGAGAGGTGCGTGGCTCATCCGCATCGCCAGGTTCTCGCCCTCGTAGAAACCCATCACGATGAACAGCTGGCCGTCCGGAGATTCTTCGACCGCATGGATCGCAGCAATGTTCTTGTGATCCAGCGCTGAAGCCGCTCTAGCTTCATGCAACACGCGTTCCCTGTCCGAATCGCTGAGGTCGCTTTCGTTCAGGAATTTCAACGCGACCGTACGCTGCAGCTTTACGTCGAAGGCCTTGTACACCACGCCCATTCCGCCCGAGGCGAGCCTGGACACAATTCTGTAATTACCTATGAAATATTCAGGAGGCACCAGCGCTGGGAGCGCCATACTTCCGCCTTCCGCTACGCAATCGGATCAAGAATTGGTTTCGGGGGGAACCTGGTGGCCGTGGAGGATCGATCCGACCTGTCGTAGCCTGCGCCAGATCAGCGCAATAGATTACAAGTCTGCGGAATTATAAGCCGGAATCACTGCTGCTGAATGCGCTGAAGGTTCTACATCGCCGCCCGACTGCAGACCGCATTCTGAGTAGCACACAAATTTCCGCCAATCCGCTTGCTTTTGAACTCCGAACCGCGCTACGCTACCTTCCAGCTCAGCGATCTCTCCCTTCCTCTGCAGTGACCTCATCGGACGTCAGAATTGCGCCTGACCATCTTCCTTTGTGAATTTGGCCGTTTGAGACGTTTTCTTCCCGTCCGGTTCCTGCTTTCCTTTCCTCACCTAGGCCGGTTTGCGCATTTGCTGCAACTCTGGTGCAATAGGAAGGGGTTTTCAACAGGACTACACTACATATCGTGTATTCCCGCTTGACCTCGGCGGGAACGCTGGTTACAGTTAGCTCAACTTGCGCGGCGGTTAAGCCTTTGGCGTGGTTGCGCACGACCCAAGGCACTCTACCAGCCACCGTTCGCGACGCGAGAGGGCCCCAGGTAAGTGGCTCGACAGGGTGGGTCCTGAACAGCGGTTCCTGTTAGTCCCCGGTAATTTGGGGGCGATTTTCGGTGTTTTGACCGCCTTTGGCCGGGTCTAGACATCAACAGGGCCATCAAACGGGGTAGGAGATTTCCTCCCCAAAAAGCTCGAAGCTCTACCGGTACCGGTGAGTACCGCAAGGCCGACAGCTAGCGCGAGCACGCAAGGAGTCTGAAGTTGCTGAAACTGAAAAAGCTCCAGATCCTGGGCTTCAAATCATTCTGCGACCGTACCGAACTCAAGTTCCCCGGCGAGGGCATCACTGCCATCGTCGGTCCCAACGGTTGCGGTAAGTCCAATATCTCCGACGCCATCTCCTGGGTACTCGGCGAACAATCCGCCAAGTCCCTGCGTGGCGCCCGCATGGAAGATGTCATCTTCGCCGGCACTCGCGATCGCAAGCCGACCGGCATGGCCGAAGTGACCCTGCACCTCATCGACCCCGAAGTCTACGAGGGCGCGGTCACCGAACCCGAGATCGACATCCAGAACGACATGCCGGAAATGGATGATTGGGACGAAGCCTCCACACGCGCCGAAAAGGCCGAAGAAGTCGAGCAATACACTGAGGAAGTCCGTCCTGGTCAGCGGGAGGAAATCGAGGTTCATCAACCCGCCGCTACCTCGCAGCCGAATTCGGCTGAGGCTTCCGCACCGCAGGACGCAACCGCTCCCGCCGCCGAAACGACCGAAACTGAATCTGCAGCCTCAACCGAAGCCGAGCCCGCCCCTGAAGCCCATGCTTCGCTGCCTGGCCCCCAAGTTGTCCTGAAAATTCGCCGCCGCAAATTCAATACACAGAAATTCGGTAAGGGCGAAATCGTCGTTACCCGTCGCCTCTTCCGTTCGGGCGAAAGCGAATACCTGCTCAACGGAAAGCTCTGCCGTCTCCGCGACGTGCATGACATTTTTATGGGCACCGGCCTTGGACCGGAGTCCTACGCCATCATCGAGCAGGGACGCATTGGTCAGATTCTCAGCAGCAAGCCGACCGATCGTCGCAACATCATCGAAGAGGCCGCCGGCATCACCAAGTTCAAGACGCGCAAGCGTCTCGCCGAGGCTCGTCTCGCTGACGCCAAGCTGAACCTGAACCGCGTCAACGATATTTTCGATGAAGTCACTCGCCAGATGAACTCGCTCAAGCGCCAGGCCGCAAAGGCCGAGCGCTATGCGAAGCTCCGCGACGAGATGCGCGCAAAACTCCGCGTCGTCCTCGCCAGCCGCTTCCACGAGTTGCAGACGCAGGCCGCCGAACTCGAAGCACAGCTCACCGCACTCGCCGACGAACTCCATGTGAAGGCAGATGCCGTCCAGGTGCTCGACAACGAGCACGGCGAACGTACTCAGCGTGGCTATGCCATCGAGTCCGAAGCCAGGCAGACGCGCGAGCGCCTCAACCAGATCAATCTCGAAATCGATCGCGCCACCGCTCGACGCCATAACAACGAAGAGCGTTGTGCTGAACTGGTCGCTCGTTCCGCGGGTGCTGAAGCCGAAATCGCCCAGACCGGCGAGCAGCTTGCCCGTCTTGAGGGTGAGCTTGGCCAGAACCGCGAAGTGCTCGCCTCCGCCGCAGCCGATGTCGCCGCCGCGCAGGAAGAACTTCGCATTCGCCAGGAAGAAGCACGCAATGCCGCCAACACTCTAAGCGAGGTTGAGCGTCAACAGGAGCAGCAGCGTCGCGCCATGATGGAGGCAGTTGCCGCCGCCTCGGCCGTGCGCAATCGCATTACCCAGGCCGAAGAGCGAATCTCTGCCCTTGAGCGCGAAGCCATGCGCCTGCAGAACGAAATCGCCACCGCCAACCAGCAGGTGGAAACCTTCGGCGGCCAGCGCGGGCAGATCGACTTCGAATTCGAATCGTCATCGCAGCGCGTCAACGCCATCACCGGGCAGATCAACGGCACCCGTGCATCGTTACAGGAAAAGCGTCAGGCCGAAACCGAAGGCAAGCGTCACCTTGACACCATGCGCGCTGAGTTCGCCACTCTACAGGGCAAGCGCGCCTCTCTCGAAGCCGTCATCGCCGAGCACGGATACTCCACTGAATCCGTCCGCCGCCTCTTCCAGTCCGGCTCTCTCTCGGGTGGACGCGCTCCCGCCGGCGTTCTCGCCGACTTCCTCGAAGTCGAGGATCGCTTTGAAAACGTCGTGGATGAGTTCCTCCGCGAAGAACTGAACTTCGTAGTCGTGAAATCCTGGGATGCCGCCGACGAAGGCATGCGCCTCCTGAAGACAGACGTCGATGGCCGCGCAACGTTCCTCGTGCACCCGAGCGACTCGCAGGCCAAGTTCTCCTTCAACGCCGACGACACCCACAATTTCCAGGCTACTCGCGAAGGCATCGTTCCTCTGAAGAACTGCGTACGCGTCCTGAACGGCTTCGGTCGCTCTCTCGAGGTCGTGCTGCCTAAGCTCGGCAACGGCTTCATAGTTCCCGATGCTGACACCGGCCGCAACCTGGCTCTCGAGAATCCGGACGCCTTCTTCCTTTCGCAGAGCGGCGAATGCTTCCATAACGTCACCGTTACCGGCGGCAAGCAGCGTAGTGAAGGTCCGCTCTCGATGAAGCGCGATCTCCGCGAAGTGCAGCGCCACATGGAAGATCTTGAGCGCAGCCTGCGCGACCAGGAAGCCCGTGTCGGCGTCCTTGGTAAAGAAATCGCCGAGCTCACTTCCCTGCTCGACAACCTCGAAGCCGATAAGCGCGACGCTGAGAAGCAGGCCATGACCAGCGGCCATTCGCTGCGCCAGCTCGACCAGGAGATGGTTCGCGTTCGCGACCGTATGACCACCTACGAGCGCGAGATGCAGCGCGTCACCTTCGAGCGCACTGATCGCGAAACCTTTATTACTCAGCAGCGCCACGAACTCGACAACTGCGAGCTTCGTCGCATCGAGCTCGAAACCGAAATGGCCGCTGCCCAGGAAAATCTTCAGAATCTCCGCATTGCCCGCGACCAGGCTGCTCAATCAGCTTCTGAAGTCATGGCTCGTGTTGCCGGCCTCGAAGAACGTCGCCGCGGAGCCGCCTCCTCGGTCAGCCGAATCGAGTCGATGGTCACCGAGGTCCACAACCGGGTGAATGCCCTGCGCGGACAGGTCGAATCCGCTGCCGCCGAAAAGACTCAGCGCGAGCAGGAGAACGAACGTCTGGCCACTCAGCTCGTGGAGTGGGGCACGGAGCGCGAGGCCTCTCAGGCTCGCGAGACCGAACTGACCGCCGAGTCCGACCAGGTCCGAGCCCGGCTCACCGCCATCGAAGAAGCGTTGAAAGCAGCTCGCATGGAGCTCGATCAGCTTCGCGACCGTCGCGGAGAACTCTCCGCGCAAGGCGCAAAGCTCCAGAGTGACCTCGGCCACATGGCCGAGACCTGCATCCAGGAGCTCAGCACAACCAAGGACGATCTCCTTGCCGACGAGACCCTGCCCCGCCTGGCCGGCGAAGAGCTCTCGCTCGAGGACACGGCCTACCGCGAAATGCGGACCCGTCTCGAAAACATGGGCCCGGTCAACATCCTGGCCCTCGAAGAGTACAAGGAAGTCGCCCAGCGCCATGAATTCCTCGAAACTCAGCGCAAGGACCTCCTCGACTCCATCGAGAACACCCAGAACACCATCAAGGAAATCGAGGCTGTCTCCCGTCAGAAGTTCGAGGAGGCCTTCACCGCCATCAACGAGACCTTCCAGCACACCTTCAAGAAGCTCTTCGGCGGCGGCATGGCCTTCATGAAGCTCACCGACGAAGAGAATTCGGCCGAGAGCGGCATCGATATCGTCGCCTCGCCTCCGGGCAAGAAGCTTCAGAACGTGCTGCTGCTCTCCGGCGGAGAGAAGGCGCTCACCGCGCTCTCCCTGCTCGTCGGAATCTTCCGCTATGCTCCGAGTCCGTTCTGCATCCTTGACGAAGTCGACGCGCCGCTCGACGAAATCAACGTAGGCCGTTTCAACGAGCTCGTGAAAGAGATGAGCATGGGCACCCAGTTCATCATCATCACTCACAGCAAGAAGACCATGTCGATCGCTCCCGCCATGTACGGCGTCACTATGCAGGAGCCCGGCGTTTCAAAGGTTGTCTCGGTTCGCTTCGGCGGTGAAGAGAAAAAAGAAATTCGTTCAGCCACCGCATAACTTCCAACTGCGGCGAGGCTCGCGTTCGCGCGGGCCTCTCTTTTTTCTAAAACTCTTGCGCGATTCGCGCGCCTTATGCTTGATTCATTTCCGTTGATGTTCCAAGAACCTCCCGATTTTCCACCGACTTCCACAGCCCCGGAACTCCGCTATTGACGCGTCTTTCAACTCACCCCCATTTCTGTCAATACTTTTCAGAGAGACTTTCACGGTAACCACTTTTCCGTTACGGATGTGGCGTTGACAAATTTCGTTTCGTGACTAGAATGACCCACGCTTTCGACATCTAATAAGTCGTGATTACTCAATCGAACAAAGTGCTGCTGCAAACCGACTTTCCAGGCCTCGAGATGTATGCGAGCGGGAAGGTCAGAGACATTTACCGCGTCGACAACGACCATCTCCTCTTCATCGCAACCGATCGCATCTCCGCTTTCGATTACGTTCTTGCTTCGGGCATTCCGGAAAAGGGTCGCGTCCTCACGCAGCTCTCTCTCTTCTGGTTCGACTTTCTCAAAGACGTCATCCCGAATCATCTCGTGACCGCAAATGTCGATGACTATCCCGCGCCGCTGAAACATCACGCCGCGGACCTTCGCGGACGCTCGATGCTGGTTACAAAAGCCGACATGGTTTCCGTCGAATGCGTCGCTCGCGGATACCTCTCCGGCTCCGGTTGGAAGGAATACCAGAAGACCGGCAAGGTCTGCGGTATCTCCCTGCCCTCGGGCCTGCGTGAATCGGACAAGTTACCCGAGCCGATCTTCACGCCTGCAACCAAGGCCGTAACTGGGCACGACGAAAACATCTCTTTCGACGAGATGGTGAAGATTGTCGGTCCGGAGATGGGCGCGAAACTTCGCGACCTCACCTTGAGCATCTATAGCAAGGCCGCCGACTACGCTCTCACCCGCGGCATCATCATCGCGGATACCAAGTTTGAATTCGGTCAAACTGCAAAGGGATTGGTCCTGGCCGACGAAGTCCTCACGCCAGACTCCTCCCGCTTCTGGCCGGCTGATACCTATAAGCCGGGTGGTGCCGTTCAGTCGTACGATAAGCAGTACGTGCGCGACTACCTGGAATCGATCAAGTGGGACAAAAAACCGCCGGCACCCGGACTTCCTCCGGAGGTGCAGGCCAACACGAGCTCGAAGTACGTCGAGGCCTATCGCCAGCTAACCGGCAAAGAACTGCCGGGCTAGAAATGAACTGGCTGGACTGGTTGATCCTGGTTGTCATTGCGCTCTCTGTTGTCGGCGCTGCTGCACAAGGTTTTCTGTTTGAACTGTTTTCCCTGGCGGGGGCGATCCTCGGTTATGTGCTCGCCGCCTGGAACTACAAGCGGGTAGCTCCCTGGTTCCTTCCTTATGTGAAGAACGACTGGGTGGCAAATGCCGCCGGATTTCTGTTGATCTTTATCGTGATAGCGATCCTCGCGGGTTTAGCGGGACGCATCGCGAGATGGGCCATGAAAGAAGTTGGCCTTCGATGGTTCGATCGGCTGCTGGGTGCGGCTTTCGGACTCATCAAGGGCGCTCTGGTCGTCGCTGTCTTCGTCATGGCTCTTGCTGCATTCGGACCAGGCTCTAAGAGTTTGGCCGAATCGCAGTTCGGTTCTTATTTCCTTGTCGTGGGACGTGCTGCCGCCTGGGTTGCCCCGTATGAATTACGCGAGGGCTTTCGTCAGGGAGCAAAGGCGCTCAGCTCGATGAGGGAGTCCGCACCCGAAAATTCCAAGCCTTCCGGCAGTGCCGCCTCTAAATAAGACGGCCGCCGAATGCGACGCAACGGCGCTGGCGCGCCTGTAAAGGTAGAGAAAGGGGTCACTGTGAAGGATCAGCTCGAAGCTCTCATCATGCAGATGTACAAAAGCGGAATCCTCTATTCCGAGGCCGTACGCGAGTTCAAGAAGCGCTTCATCTTGACCGTCCTCGAAGAGAACAATGGGAACCAGTGCAAGGCCGCGCGACAGCTCGGCATGCACCGCAATACGCTGAGCCGAACCATCACAGAACTCAAACTGGATGTGCGTTCCCTGCGCACCGGCGCCCGCAGACCGCCTCGCAGCGCTCGTCCCACACCAACCCTCTTGGTTGAGAAGAAAGTCGCCCGATAGCTCTCCGTATTCCTGTAATCATTCGTATCAAGCGGGCAGCCCACGGGCTGCCCTGCTTATTTGCGGTTTCATCCATGAAGAAAGGCGACCCCTAAGGGTCGCCTTGATTTTGCAGCGAGTGCTTACTGTGCCGGCTTCTTCTTCGGAGTCGGACGGCCAGCCGCCGGCTTCTTCGCCGGTGCTGCCGGTGCCGACTTCTGGAGCAGTGCGCCTTCCGTCATGGTAATCAGGAACGGATTCGGCGTGTAGGCATCCGGCTGCCCTTCGAACAGCAGCGTCTGCCCCTGCTTTGGAAGCAGCTTGGTCGGGATCTCAGCCTTCATGGTCAGCGCGATTTCAGGAGTGTTCGCAGTGATCGCGTCTTCCGTCGCCGCAATCTTCAGCGTCGTCGGCGTCACATCCAGAACCTTGCCTTGCATCTGCAGTTTCTTGCCCTTGATGGCATTCCACACCGTGTCAGAGCACTGCTGGTTGCCGGAGGTCAGGATGAACTCCCACTCGCCGAAACCCATCTTTTCAGGAGTCTTCTGCTGGCACATCTGCGCGGCCTGGTCAGCCGGAGACGGTGCCGGAGCCACTGTGAAGCCCTGCGGAATTGTTGGTGAGCTGGCGGCTGCTGCCACAAGCTGGTCAAAACCGTCTTCTGCGCCGTGATAGCGGATATAGCGGCTGCGAACGTACTTCTGGAACTGCTGTGCCGCGGCGGCGTTGTTCTGTGCCTGGGCAAGCGAAACGGCCTTGGAGCCCCAGAACAGGCCATCGACCACCATCGGCTTCTGTTCAAGATACGCAACCGCAAGTTGATAAGTGGTCACGTAGTCGTTGGGGTTCGCTTTCACCGCCTCCAACAAGTTCGGAACGGCTTCAGCATAATTCTTGTCGTTCAGCTGCTTGGTTCCCAGCGTCGTCACGAAGATAGACTTGAAGCTCTCCTTCATCTTCGCCCAATCAGCATCCTGGTAACCTTCAGGCTTTGGCGCTGTCTGCAGCAACTGCAATCCACGCTGGGAGTACTCGGCACCCTGCTGCAGTTGCTGGGCCGCTTGTGGTCCACCCTGCATCGCCTGGAACCGCGCCAGATACGACAATAAAGCCAGTGCCGTCAGGTTGTTCGGATTCACCTGCAACAGCTTCTGACCGGTCTCCTGGATTTTCGCTACGTTGTTGGCCTGCTGATAGGTCTTCATCAGCAATTCGAGGGCGTCTTCTTTGATAACGCTATTCGGGTAAGTCTGCAGGAACGACTCCAACGACGCTGCTTTCGCGTTGGGATCCTGGCTGTTGACCGCCGCCATATAGGCGTTGTATTCGGCGGGGTCTTTGATTTCTTTCTTCTGCTGGGCAGGCGCGGGCGTTTGTCCCGCGGCGCCTGCCGCCGGCTGTTGACCGGCAGCCGGTTGCTGCGCCGGTGCCGTCTGGGCGAGAGCGCTTGCTGCCACCACGAGCACAAGCAACAACGTGTTCAGCGACTTCTTCATTCGTTGGCTCCTTAGAACTCTTTCAAAACCTGCGACGTACTGCCCTGGCGCTCCAGCGCTGGGCCACACGCTTGCCTGCTTTTTTTGACAGCTCCTACATCAGTGCACTCCACGACAACAGACCCCGGAGAGTCCCTCATTGTTCCAATGAAAAACGTGGAGACGGCGATTATAGGAACGCAAGCCACTTTAAGGCAAGCATCCTAGTTCTCTCTATCTTTATTATTCCTAGAATGCTGTTTTCTAAGATGCACATCTCGGGTGCGTTGGATGTTTTCTGACCCGATCGGGGTAGCCCGGGCAAGGCTTCTGGAGCCGTTCTTGACGAATTAGGAGTCGCCGACGTGGACGTGCGCACCGCCAGCCGATGCCTTCTTTGGTAGGTCCACCGGTCAACAGATCCAACACGCCGACAATTTATGTAACAGGTTTCGGGGAAAGAATTTGTTCCAGCACCTTCCGAGCGACTCGATCGCATCTCGATGCATGAAATTGGAACGCGGCCACGCTAGCTGCTCCCGAGAGGGAATACAGTTCCTTCCGCAGCATCCCGCGCGCCCGGTGTAGTCGAACCTTGAGAGCCTCTTCGGTAAGCTCCAGCGTCTCCGCTGCCTCGGCGGTCGTCATCTCCTCGATGTCCCGAAGCATGATCACCGTGCGGTACTGGGTCGGTAGTGACAACATCGCACGCTCCAGCAGATTCCGCGCTTCTGACAACGCTGCTTGCTGTTCTGGGCTCATCTTTGCGTCCTGCACGATGGTTCCGGACGAGTCGGTCGTCGATTCGAGTGCGTCATAGCGTTTTGCCCGTCCTGCCCTGGCGAGAGCCTCGTGGATTGCGATTCGCCCCAGCCAAGTCGCAAAGCTGCTCCGATGCTCAAACTCCGAGAGGTGCTGATAGGCTCGAACATAGGCCTCCTGCATCACGTCCTCTGACTCCGAATCGTCGCGCAGGATCGAACGAATGATCCGATATACCCGTTGGTTATACCGTCGCATCAGCAGTTCGTAAGCTGCTGTATCCCCTCCGAGCACACGACGAATCACTTCGTCATCCGACCACTCTTGCAGCCGTTCCGCCAATGTAGAAGCCGATTCCATTTCCCTGCTTACATGGAGCGATCAGGTCGGACTGAGGTTACACACTATTTTTCTGTAACCGGAGTTGGCCTCAACACTCCATCGGGTGGAGGTCGTAATGAACGCTCAACTCAATCAGGCCTGGTGGGTCCTCAGGATAGGGCTGGGGCTCGGTCCACTCCTCGCTGGTGCCGATAAGTTCTTTAACATTCTCACGAACTGGGAGATGTACCTCAACCCTCTGGTTCCTCGACTGCTTCACATTCAGGGCGTCACCTTCATGCACATGGTCGGCGTCATTGAGATGATTGCAGGCATTCTCGTCCTGACCCGCTTTACCCGCTACGCTGCCTATATCGTGATGCTCTGGCTCATCGGGATCGCAATCAACCTCGTCTCCCAGGGCGCCTTCCTCGATATTGCGGTTCGTGACATCGAAATCGCACTCGGCGCATTTGCCTTGGCAAAACTGTCCGAGGTACGCGTCGCCTCTGAATCCCGGCTCACTTCAAAAGTGTCCTCAACCCCTTACAAGAACGCCATCGCTTAGGAGAACTTGTGAAGAAACTGCTTATCATTGCCGTTCTTGCTATTGCTTCCAGCGCATCCGCCACGGATTGGAAGAACGTCGTTCTCATCGATCAGGCCTGCGCCGCGAAAGCTAAGGCCAACCCCGACGCTCACACCCGCTCCTGTGCAATCCAGTGTTCGAAATCTGGATACGGCATCCTGACCGAAAAAGGCGAATATCTGAAATTCGACCAGGCTGGAAATGAACAGGCTGCAAAACTCCTGGCCGGCACCGACAAGAAGGACCATCTCCGCGTGAACGTTCAGGGACAGGAGAAGGACGGCGCCATCAGCGTCACCTCTCTCTCCTTCTGAGGAAAAAAAGAGCCAGCCGGTTAGGCTGGCTCCCTCAGCACTGCGATCTCTCCCCCATTACTGGATCGCAGCCTGAAGCCGGTTCTCCGTCGTGTCCGTGAACGAAAAGTCGTTGCTTACGTTCTCGTACTTCTTTCCGTCCGACTCGACATACGGATAAATAAAGTAGTTGAGTGCCTCTCCGACCTGCGCCGGAGTCAACCGAAGGTCCCTGCCTGTCGAGAACTGCACCCGGTTCTCGTCATGTGTGCCGAAGTAATACTCGTGCTTCGATTGATCTTTCCATGCCTCCGAGATGTCCACCGGCACCCATCCTCCATCTGCGTGGAAATCCGCCCAGCAGTGATAGCCCGGTATCTCGCCACCAGGTTTGCCCGCCGGAATCGCGAATCCGATCGAGAACTTCACCGGGATCCCCTGGGATCTCGCCATCGACGCGAACAGCGAGTGGAAGTCAGTGCAGTTCCCACGTTTCGCGTCGCAAGCCCACAGCGTGTCTCCACGACCCCATCCGGTACCGCTCTTGTCGTAACGCATCGTTCGGAAGACATAGTCGTAAATCGCATGCGCCTTCTGCAGCGCCCCGGAAGCTCCCTTCGTCTCTTCCGCGGCGAGTTCCGCCGGACGGCCGGTTATCGGAACCAGATTGTCCGCCGACAGGAATAGCTCCAGCTTCGCCCGGCTCATTCGAGGGGCCGCATTGACGGGCCTTCCGTCCCGAAGCCCGATACGCTCCATGCGAACCACGTCATAGACAACTTCAAAGTGATAGAGCGTTCGGTCGGCCTTCGGCGTGTAGGCGTAATACATCCGATTCCCATACTCGGCCTCGGTAGTCCGCTTCAGAGCCAGATCTCCCTTCGCCGACAGAACACGAACCTTCTGCCACTGGTCCGTCGTTGCAAGCGGAAACCACACCTTCAATGATTTCCCTGGGTCAGGATTTCTCACCGTAAACGCATATCTGAATTTGAAATGCCGCTGGCGTGGAATCTCTGCTTGCACAGGCAATAACGACAGCGCGCCGAAAAAGGCGAGGAACAACACTCTCCGTACCATCTGACTTACCCTCAATTTTTGGAGACACAACTGTGCGGAAACGACCGACGGGCGTTTTAGAGGAGGTTCTGTCAGGTAAAGCCGCGGAGGATCGACATAGAAACTTCGTTGCTAGAAAGATTACCAGAAGTACGGCAGGAGTTTTTTGAACAGACGAAAAAAAACGGCAATCTGTTGCAGATTGCCGTCTCCTTCTAACCTACCTTAATACTAGAAGCGGAACTGCGGTCCCGCCGTAAAGCGGAAGTTGTGGTTGGCTCCATCTTCGAAATACATTTCGTC
>Ga0068863_100001681_pt1 | contig 21903 bp, 17 predicted proteins | sample KBSSwiS62_FD_66596 | JGI IMG/M metagenome (GOLD analysis project Ga0068863, IMG submission 66596) | Switchgrass rhizosphere microbial communities from Kellogg Biological Station, Michigan, USA - KBS Switchgrass S6-2 | ecosystem: Host-associated > Plants > Roots > Rhizosphere > Soil ...
AACTTCGGCGAGCAGGGATCGAGCTACCGCCTCGGCCTCGGACGCGACTTCGTCATCGAAGGGGACGAGTACGACAGCGCGTTCTTCGACAAGACCGCGAAGTTCTTGAAGTACCTGCCGGATATCGCCATCGTCAACAACATCGAGTTCGACCACGCGGATATCTACAAGGATCTGGAGGCCGTCACGCTGGCGTTCCGCCGGCTGATCAATCTGGTGCCGCGGCGTGGACTCCTGCTTGTCGGGGCCGACAGCCCCGGCGCGCGCGCTCTGGCGGACGCGGCGAAATCGCGGGTCGAGACGTTCGGCACCTCAGACCCGACGCCATCGCTCGATTGGCAGGCGCACGATCTCGAGCCTACCTGCGACACGACCAGGTTCAAGGTCCGCCGGCACGGGTCGCCGCTCGGCAGCTTCGAAGTGCCAATGGTCGGCGCGCACAATGTGCGCAACGCGTTGGCGGCGATCGCCGTCGCGACCGAAACCGGCGTCAGCGTCGATCGCATCGTGGAAGGGCTTCGCGCTTTTGCCGGCGTCAAACGCCGGCTCGAAGTCGTCGGCGTGGCCGACGGCGTCACTGTGTACGACGATTTCGCGCACCATCCGACGGCGGTGGCCGAAACGCTCGCGGCGGTCCGCGCGGCCAACCCGCAGGCGCGTATCTGGGCGGTGTTCGAGCCGCGCTCCGCTTCTTCGTGCCGGCGCGTGTTCCAGGACGACTTCGCGCGCGCCTTCGCGGGCGCAGACGAGGTGCTGCTGGCGCCCGTCTTCCGATCGACGCTGCCGGACGACGAGCGCCTGTCGATCCCGCAATTGGTCCGGGACCTCGAGTCGCGCGGTCAGCGGGCACGCGAAGCCGCGTCGATCGACGACATCGTGTCGGTGGTCGTCGGCGAGCATCGATTTGGTGATCTCGTCGTCCTGATGTCGAACGGCGGCTTCGGCGGCATCCATCAGAAATTGCTGCGGGCTCTGGCGTGAACGCCTTCCGGGTCGTGCCGGCCGGCGACGCCGCGCTCGTCGTGGAGTTCGAGGCGCGGATCGATCCGTCGGTCAACGCCCGGGCGATCCGGCTGGCAGAGGCACTGCAGGCGGCGTGCGTGCCGGGCGTCCTCGACGTCGTGCCGACATTCCGATCGGTCGCCATCTATTTCGATCCTCTGCACACGAACAGTGACGTGCTCTTCGCACGAGTCGAGGCGGAAGCGGCGAAGCCGTCGTCCGACACGGGCACTGTCCGGCCGGCCGTCCGCGTGCCGGTTTGTTATGGCGGCGAGCTCGGCCCGGACCTCGCTGCCGTGGCCGCCTTCTCGCACCTGAGCGAGGCTGAGGTGATAGCGGCGCACACGACGCGCACTTATCGGGCCTTCATGGTCGGCTTCGTCCCCGGCTTCGCGTACCTCGGCATCGTCGAGGAGCGCATCGCCATGCCACGCCGCGACACGCCGCGTGTTCGCGTGCCGATCGGTTCGGTCGGCATCGCCGGCGTGCAGACCGGCATCTATCCCATGGAAACGCCCGGCGGCTGGCAGCTGGTCGGCCGCACGCCGCTCAAGCCGTTCGATCCGGATCGCCCGGAGCCGTTCCTCATCAAAGCCGGCGACGCGGTCCAGTTCTATGCGATCGATCACGATCGGTTTCTGAAGATGGAGCGATAAGGTGCTGCTCCCGCCGAAGCCGCCTAGCGAAGGCGGAAGCCGAGCGTCATCATGAGCGGCGTGCGCGTGATTCGCGGCGGGATGCTCACCACCATCCAGGACACCGGCCGATGGGGCTATCAATCGCGCGGCGTGCCGGTGGCGGGACCGATGGATCCCGTATCCCACCGTCTCGCCAACGCCCTCGTCGGTAACGAACGCGCCGCCGCGACCCTCGAAGTGACGCTGTTGGGACCTGAATTGGAATTCGAGGACGAACGCGTGGTTGCCGTGACGGGTGCTGAATTTGAAATCATGCTGGACGGCCGTCCGGCGCCGCATGGGACGCCCTTCCTGGTGGCGAAGGAGTCACACCTCCGGTTCGGACAACGGCGGCGCGGCTCGCGGGCGTACCTGGCGATCCGCGGCGGCGTGTCGGTGCCGCCCGTGCTCGGCAGCCGCTCGACGCATGTGATCAGCGCCATGGGCGGGATGTCCGGCCGCCCGCTGAGAACCGGCGATCGCATCACCTTCGGCGTGGCGGATGCGACTCGGCCAACAGCCGCGCCGCCGGCGGAACCCGTGGTGGAACTGCCATCGCGGCCCGCACGGCTCCGTGTGCTTCCAGGTCCCCAGGCGGACGCGTTCACGAGTGACGCGCTGGAGACTCTGCAATCGGCGCCCTACACTGTGGGCCAGCAATCGGATCGCATGGGGTTCCGGCTCGAAGGGCCACGGCTGACACACGCGCACGGCGCTGACATCATTTCGGATGCCACGCCGCTCGGCGTGTTGCAGGTGCCGGCCTCCGGTCAGCCGATTCTCCTGATGGCCGATCGTCAGACCACGGGCGGGTACCCTAAGCTTGCGACGCTGATCTCCGCGGACATGGCCGTCGCCGGGCAGCTCGGCCCGGGCGATACGATCGCGTTCTCCGTGTGCACACCTCGCGAGGCGATGGCGGCGCTGATCGCGCAGGAACGCGCGCTGATGGTCCTCGAGTTGGGGCGGCAGTGAACAGTTTCGCGGCCGGCATGCAGGAGGCATTCGGCGCCGATCGCCTGCGGCCGAACGTGCCGCTTGCGCCGTTCACGACATTCCGGGTCGGCGGTGCGGCGGAATGGTTGATCGAGACGCGCAGCAGCGACGAACTGGTGACGGCGCTGACATTCGCGCGCGCGGCCGGCGTGCCGGTGACGATGCTGGGCGGCGGATCGAACGTGCTCGTGGCCGATCGCGGCGTGCGCGGGCTGGTCATCCGTCCCCGTGGCGGTGACGTGGTGCTCGCCGGCGACGATGGCGTTCGTGCGGATGCTGCCGTCACAATCAACGGACTGGTCCGCTGGACCATCAATCACGGCCGCGCGGGACTGGAAGCGTGGGCCGGGACGCCTGGCACGGTCGGCGGGGCAGTATTCGGCAACGCGCACTTCAGTGGTCGTCTCATCGGCGAGCTCGTGACCAATGTGCGACTCGCCTCCCGCGACGGCATCGTCACGGACGTCGCGGCCGATGACATGGCCTTCGGCTACGATCGCAGCCGCCTGCAGGACACCGGCGAAATTCTGCTGTCCGCCGTGTTTCGCGTTTCGATTGGCGATCCGCCGGCGCTGCGGGCGGTCGCACGCGCATCGCTCGCGTTTCGCAAGCGGACGCAGCCGCTCGACACGCCAAGCGCCGGCTGCATCTTTCAAAATCCCGAGCCCGGCCGCGATGCCGTGCCTGACGGTATCCCATGGTCGGCGGGCGCCCTGGTCGATCGCGCCGGGTTGAAGGGCGTCGCCACTGGCGGCGCCCGCGTATCGCCGACTCACGGCAACTTCATCGTCAACGACGGGACGGCGACCGCTGACGACATCCGGCGCCTCATCGAACGCTGCCGCGGCGAAGTCTCCGCGCGCTTCGGCGTGACGCTGCGCGAGGAGATTGTTTATATGGGAGAATTCGCCGGCACCCCATGACCCTGATCCCGGGGACGCGCCTCGGCGTGTTCGAGATCGTCGCGCTCGTCGGCGCCGGCGGAATGGGCGAGGTCTATCGGGCGCGCGACACGCGATTGGGACGCGACGTCGCCCTGAAGGTCCTCCCCGATCTCTTCGCGAAGGATGCTGATCGCCTGTCGCGTTTTCAGCGGGAAGCGCAGCTGTTGGCCTGCTTGAATCACCCGAACATCGCGGCCATCCATGGCGTCGAGGATGCCGGCGGCGTTCGCGCGTTGGTGCTCGAGCTGGTTCACGGCGAGACCCTGGCCGATCGCCTGCAGCGCGGCCCCATGCCGGTCGCAGCAGTCGTGGCAGCCGCGCGTCAGATTGCCGACGCGCTAGAAGCGGCGCACGAGCAGGGGGTCATCCATCGCGATCTGAAGCCGGCAAATGTCAAGATTTCGCCCGACGGCAACATCAAAGTGCTCGACTTCGGTCTCGCGAAAGCGCTGGAGTCGGCGCCGGCGGCGTCGCAGCTGACGCACTCGCCGACGCTCAGGCTGGCGGGCACGTTCGCCGGGATGATTCTCGGCACGGCCGCGTACATGTCGCCGGAACAGGCGAAGGGCGTGCCGGCCGATCAGCGCAGCGACATTTTCTCGTTCGGCTGCGTCCTCTTTGAGATGTTGACGGGGCGTCAAGCCTTCCAGGCCGATACCGCGACCGAAATGCTGGCGGCTGTGTTGATGCGCGAGCCAGACCTGGAAACCCTGCCGAAGGATGTTCATACCAGGCTGGTCGAACTGGTGAAACGTTGTCTCGACAAGAATCCCAGACGACGCTGGCAAGCAATTGGGGACGTCCGCTTCGAGCTCGACGCGATCGCGGCGGACCCGGGCGGGCTCGTGAATCGATCGGGCACGACGGCCACGCCAGCCACGACGCGATCGCGGCTGTCGAACGTCGCGTCGCTGATCACGACGGCGGTGGTGGTTGCGGCGGCGGTCGCGATCGCGGCGACGCGGTGGACGACCAGGGCGGCGGATGCGCCGCTCGTCGCTCGCTTTTCGATCGCGCTGCCCGAGGAACAGTCGCTGCTGCGCCTGACGGCGCCGACGCTCGCACTCTCGCCCGACGGCACGAAGCTGGTGTTCGCGGCGAGGGGACAGCTGTTCGTGCGGTCGATGTCCGAGATGACCGCGCGCCCGATTTCAGGAACCGCGCTCGATGTCACCAGTCCGTTCTTCTCGCCGGACGGGCAGTGGATCGGGTTCTTCGCGTTTCAGGATTTGACGATCAAGAAGATTGCCGTCACGGGTGGCGCGGCGCTCACCGTGTGCCAGGCGGAGCCGATCGCCGGCGCCGACTGGCAAGGCGATCACATCGTCTTCGCGCAGCCAATCAAGGGGATCATGCGGGTCTCCGCCAATGGCGGCGAGCCCGAGACGATCGCGCAAATTGCGAACGACGAAGGGGCGTTCGGTCCGCGGCTGATCGATCGCGGAACCGCGGTTCTCTATACCGTGAGCAAAGCGGGCCTGGGGTTCGACCGCTGGGACAGGGCGCAAATCGTGGTTGAGCGCATCGGCACGGGACAGCGAACCGTGGTAGTGCGCGGCGGCAGCGATGCGCGCTATCTGCCGACCGGGCACATTGTGTACGCGCTGGCCAGTTCGGTTCTGGCGATTCCTTTCGACCTCAAGACGAACGAGGCGAAGGGCGGTCCGGTTCCTGTCGTCGAATCGGTGATGCGAGTGCCGAATAGCGCCACCCAGATGGGTATCGCGCATTTTGCAACGTCGGCGACAGGAACGCTCGTGTACGTTCCGGGCAGGGGGAACGGCCCGGACGGGGCCAGGCTGTTGTCGTTCGTCGAGCGTGACGGAAGGACGCAGCCGATCGCACTGCCGCCGCAGATGTACGTGCACCCGCGGCTGTCGCCGGACGGCACGCGAATCGCTGTCGGTACTGACGATGGGCGGGACTCGAATATCTGGGTGTACGACCGTAAGGCCCCTGGCGCATCGCTGCGCCGGCTGACCTTTGCTGGTCACAACCGATATCCGATGTGGAGTCCTGATGGCCGCTCCATCGCCTTCCAGTCGGATCGGGAAGGCGATGGAGCGATCTTCCGGCAGCTCGCCAATGGAAGCGGCGCCGCCGAACGCCTCACGAAACCGGATCCGGGCACGCAGCACGAGCCCGAGTCGTGGAGTCCCGATGGAAAGACGCTGTCGTTCAACAACATCCGCGGCGCGAACCAGGGTGTCTGGACGGTTGGACTTGATGGCAATCGGAAGCCGGTTGTTTTCGCCGACTCGACCGAAAACACGGTCGAGAAGCACTCGGTGTTTTCGCCCGACGGCCATTGGATCGCCTACATGGCGGCCCCGGTGTCGACCGTCGCCGTGAACACAGAGGTCTTCGTTCAGCCGTTCCCGCTGTCCGGCGCGAAGTATCAGCTTTCCAGCGGCGGTGGACGCACGCCGCGATGGTCACCGGACGGCAAGCAGCTCTTCTATCACGAGCCGGCGACGAACCGTCTGTTCGTTGTCGACGTACGCACCGAGCCCGCGTTTTCCTTCGGCCAGCCGATCGCCCTGCCGATCGAGGGAACGATTCACCCTTTCGCGCAGCGGAACTACGATGTGACACCCGACGGCCGGCAACTCCTGGTGGTGTTGCCCGCCTCGCCGAGGGCAGGCGACACCGGTCGATCCGGCTTGCAAATCAACGTCGTGCTCAACTGGGTCGAAGAGCTCAAGGCGCAGGTGCCGGTGACCAAGTGAGTGTTCACCGCCGACCGCGCCTGCCGTCTGCCGACTGCTGACCATCCATGTCCACACTACTCATCGAAGGCGGTCAACGCCTGTCCGGAACCGTCGACGTCGAAGGCAACAAGAACGCCGCGCTGCCGTTGCTGGCGGCGTGTCTTCTCACCGCCGAGGAATGCGTCCTCACGAACGTTCCCCGAATCAGCGACGTCGAGGTGATGGCGCGGCTGATTCTCGATCTCGGCGGCGAGGTCGAGGGCATCGGCAGCACGACGCTCCGCCTGCGGTGTCCCACCATCGTCAAAGACGAGCCCGACCCGGCGCTGGTCGGGCGCTTGCGCGGCTCGGTGCTGCTGCTGGGCCCGCTGCTCGCGCGGCGCGGACGCGCGCACCTGGCGTCGCCGGGTGGTGATTTTCCGGCGCGGCGCACGCTCAACACGCATCTCGAAGCGCTGGAAGCCATGGGTGCGCACCGCGTCGAAGGTAGTGGCCACGCGCTGGCCGCACCGGACGGCTTGCGTCCGACGTCGATCTATCTCTACGAGGCGTCGGTCACTGGGACCGAAACCGCGTTGCTCGCCGCCGCCGGCGCGCCGGGTACGACCGAGATTCGCCACGCCGCGTGCGAGCCGCATGTGGTCGAGCTCTGCGCATTCCTGGAGCAGCTCGGCGTCGGCGTCTCGGGCGCGGGCACCTCGACGATTCGCATCGAAGGAGGCGCCAGACTGCGCGGCGCGGAACACAAACTGTGGGGCGACTACATCGAGGCGGGAAGCTGGGCGGTCGTCGCCGCCGTCACCGGCGGCGACATCGATGTGCACGGCGCCCGGGCGGAAGATATGGAAGTCGTCGCGTCGGTCCTGACGCGGCTGGGGATCGACTGTTCGATGAACGACGACGTTTTCCACGTCCGGCAGTCGCGGCTCCGCGCCGCGGGCCGGATCACCACCAGCCTGTGGCCCGGGTTCCCGAGCGACCTGGTCAGTCTCGTCACGGTCCTCGCGACGCAAGCGGAAGGGCAGACGCTCGTGCACGACTGGATGTACGAGCTGCGCTTGTTCGCGCTCGAGCAGTTGAGCGGGATGAGCGCGGACCTGTTCCTGTGCGACCCGCATCGCATCATCGTCACCGGTCCGAAGAAACTGCGCGGCCGGCCGCTCGACAGCCGCGATCTGCGATCCGGAATGGCGCTCATTGCCGCGGCGCTCGCCGCGGACGGACAGAGCCGGCTGTCGAAGCTCGAGACCGTCGAACGCGGCTACGGCCGGCTCGTTGAGCGGTTGCAGGGGCTTGGGGCGAAGGTAGCGAAGCTGCCGTAGCTGGATAGGGATTAGGGACGCCCGAAGCCCTCTACAGACCGCCGCCAGGTTTCTTGACAGGAGGCGGTTCTTCCTTGGGCGGCTCCGGCGGTTTGGGCGGCTCGACGGGCAGTGGCAGCTCCGCCAGCGGCGACACGGAATCGCGGCCGACTCGGAACGGACGCAGGTCGGCCTCGGTCAGGTCCAGCACGCGGATGATGTGCGGCGTCAGCGTGAGGATGATGTCGGTCTGCTCCGTCGTCTTCTGGTTGCGCGCGAACAGGCGCCCCACACCCGGGATGTCACTGAGCCCAGGAATGCCGTCGAGCGTGCGCCGCTCGTCGTCTCGAATCAATCCAGCCAGCATGTTCGTCTCGCCGTCGCGCAAGCGAATGATGGTGCTGACTTCGCGGTTGTTGAACGTCGGCAGGCCGCCAAAGCCGCTACCCGAGATGCTCGTGACCCCGACCTTGAGGGACAGCGAGACATCGTCGTCGTGGTGGGTCCGCGGCGTGATGTCGATGTTGACGCCGATGTTCTGGTAGTTGAACGACGTGATTGGCTGTTGCGGGGTGCCCCCGGTCGCGATGGGCGCGAACGTGGTCACCGGCACCGGTACCTGCTGGCCGAATCCTGCGTGAGCCGGCGAGCCGTCCGCGGTGCGGAGCTGCGGGTTGGCCAGGATACGCGTGTTGGTATCGGTCTTGAGGAGGCGGTAGAAGAGCGACGGCAACCCCGAGAACAGCAGGTCTGACGCCGTCAGGTTCTTCAGGGCCTGCAGGCTGATCGTTCCATTCGCGTCGGTGGCAATGGAGACACTGCCATTGATGCCAGTGGGGGGATTTCCCGGCGACGCAATCTGGAGCCCGTAATCCATGAGCCGCGTCCGATCCACCTCGAGCAGCTCGACGTCGATGATGACCTCGGGCCGCGCCTTGTCGATCGCCGAGACGACGCGCGCGGCCGCGGCGATGCGCTCGGGGGTGTCCTTGATCGTCAGCGCGTTGGTGGCGGTCGTCGGCGAAATCCGCCGCGCGTCCAGCACCATCCGCAGCATATCCATCGTCTCCTTGAGATCCGCGTTGCTCAGATAGAACGTGCGGACGATCTCTTCCTCGTACTCGCGGCGTTTCGCCGGCGTGTCGGGGATGACGACAATGGTTTTCGGCGCGGTGACGCGGAAGAACGTGCGCGTCGCGCCGGCCACCGTGTTGAGCGCGTCTTCGAGCGATGCGTTGCGCAGGTCGACGCTGACCTGCGCCTCGCGAAACGCCGTGTCGAATATGAGGCTGATGTTGGCGAAGCGCGCGATCGTCATGAACACGTCGCGGCTGCTCGCGTCGCGGAACGTCAGCGACGCCGGCATCTTGACGCCGGCCGGCAGATCCATGCCTGGCGGCGGCAACTCGCGCGACCGTTCGATGATCGTCTGCAACTCGGTCTTGCCCTCGCGGGCGACGACAACCTTTGCGCGCAGTTTGTTGCGCGTCGCACGGAGTTCGTCGTCGATGTCGCCGCTTGAAGGATTCAGCTCGGCCGCAAGCTCGAGTTCGATCAGTGCCTGATCCAGCTTGCCCGTGGCGGCCAGCCGGCGGCCGCGATTGAAATGGTTATCCGAAGCGCGGATTTTGGCGCGATCGAGCGCAAGCCGGGCTCCGCTGCTGTTGGGATCCAGGCGGAGTGCCTTCGAATATTCGATCACCGCGCGGTCGTAGTCCTGGCGGTACTCAGCCGACTCGCCGCGATGGAACGCGCGCGAAGCGGCGCAACCGCCTGCGAACAGGCAAACGACCGCCAGCACTGCCAGGCCATGGCGGCGGAGAAGTTCAGGAGCGGGGGGACGCGCTGACAACATCAACACCGCGAGGTATCTTGAACGTGAAGTCCTTATCGGCCAGTCCGACGTTTTGCTTCAGATTTGTGAACGAAAAGCTCGATTTGCCGCCCTGCGCGTCGATCGTCACCAGCCCGCGGATTTCGAGGGTGGCGGGGTCGACCACCAGCACCAGCCAATCGTAGTCCTGTTGGCGGGTTTTCGGTACGAGCTTCAGCGCCTTCGAGCCGGCGGCCATCCCCGCGGGCAATTCGACCAGGGACGCGGTGAAATCGCGGGTCAGGTTGCCCTTGCCGGCCAGAAACAACGCCGGCGTCGTTGCCTCGTCGTCGGGCGGGACCGTGGACCTGATGACCTGTTTGTCCTCCGGAATGTAGGAATACATCATGGCGCCGTCGGACACGAACAGCTTCTCTTCCGGAGCGGTGTACTGCCACCGCATCTTGCCAGGTTTCTTGATGGTCAGTCGCCCGCGCTCGGTGATCTGCTTCCGCAGCACGCCGCCTTCATACGTGTGCGTGAAGTCGGCGGAGAAATCTTTCACGGTGTCGTACTTCTTTTGCAGCGCCTGGGCGAGCTCCGGCGCCGTCGGATCGGCCGATGCGAGAGCCAGCAACGCTGCGAGCAACCAGATCATCATTCAACCTTACAGCAGTTGCGAGTCACGTAGCGCAGCCTTTAGGGCTGCCGCCGGCCCGCCAGCCTTCGCACGACGTGCTTCGGCTAGGTTTCGCCGTCGCTCGCTGGATTGCCTGCGAGCGGAGGCGGAAAGGCCCGCGCTACGAGAGGCCGCCCGGCGGATTCGCCGCGGATCTCAACGACCAGTACGGATGAGGTAACGCCGCTGCTGAGAGAAGATATTCGCCGCGTACACCGTTCGGATCGCCCGTCCCGTGCGATCAAGTGCCGCGAAGCTGACACCCCGCTCCACAATTAACGCGTGCTTTCGTCCGGCGACGACCTGCCCGAACCCCATCCGGCGGATCGTGTCGGCCGACAGCCACGACTCCATCCTGACCTCGACATCCATCCCATTCAGTTGGACCTGTTTAGTGAACGGAAGGTTTGATCCGAAGACGAGATCGGGCGGGCGGCCGACCAGCCCGGCGATGACGGTGTAGTCGCCTCCGGGGATGACAGTCCCCGACAGCACGCGGAGGGCAGCCGCAAGGTCGTCTGCGTCGAGGCTCATGTCGCGCGATGGCTTGAGGAGGCACAAGACGTACGGCGTTCCGGCCGGTAGTCCAGCCACGCGTTCGGCCAGCGGTGGCACCACGACGCGCGGGTCCGGCATCGTCGGCAGCAGCGGACCGTAGGAGGCATCGATCTCGGACCGCGCGCGCTCGGTCAACGCGATCGCTCGCCCGACCACATGGTTGTCCCTGACGAGCGCCGGCCCATACAGCAGCAGATCGGGAGCGCGTGCGTGGGCGATCGCTGGTTGCCGGACTTTGGCGAAGTACGACAGGCCATTGGCAACCTGCCAGTTCATGTCGGTGAGCAGAATGTCGCGCTGGTCGTCGAGCTCTGCCGTGAGATGGCCGATCACTTCAGCCGGACGCGTGTCGCCGCTTCGGTCCAGCGCCGGAAACTCGCGGTACGCCCTCGCGCCGGCATACGCGATCGTCAGCGCCGCCGCAGGCAGCATCGCCCGCGGCGCGAGCCGAGCGGCCAGCGCCACCCCGGGCGCGACGAGCAGCGCCACCATGAAATGCGACGGCAGATAGAACACGTGCGCGTCGCCGACGTTGTAGCTGAAGGCGAAGGCGACGTTCGTCGCGAACAGTACGGCCATCAGCACGGCGCGACGCGCATCCTGTGTGGCCAGCTGCACGAGGCCTCCGACCGCCAACAACGGCACGATCGGGCCGAACTGCTGCCGCAGGTCGAACCAGTACATCGCCGCGTGGTCGCCGAGCATCGAGCGCGGCACGTGCAGCACCATCGTGTCGCGCCAGTCGGATTTCGTCACGTCGAACCAGAACGTGGAGAGCGCCTCGAGCAGCCCGGACGGCGGCTGCGGTTGGTACCAGAGCGCGCGCAGATTCCAGATGTATTGGGCGGCCCCCAACGCCGCGCACGTGGTCGCCAGCAGTACGACATGAGGCGCGAGCATGGATCGCCAGCCGCCCTTCGCGCCGACCAGAAGAAACAGGGTGTAGGCCGGCGCCAGCAGGACCATCGACAGGTGATTGCCAAAGCCGACCGCAAAGGCGAGGAAGAACAGCGTGAGACGTGTGGTGGTCGGCCGATTCGCCCATCGCAACAGCAGGAGCAGCGTCAGCGCCACCAGCGCGATGTGAAGAGCGTATACTTCCGCGATGATCGACTGGCTCCAGTAGGTGTACGACACCGCAAACAGTAGCGCGGCCGCCATCGCCGCAGCGATCGATCCCGAGAGCTCGATGGCGACGAGGACACTGAGCCCGCACGCCAGCGCCGCCTCGACCGCGGATGCCAGGTTGAGCGCGCGCGCGGGATCGCCTCCGACCACATGCAGCCACAGATTGGCGATCGCGAAGTAGAGCGGGTAGCCGACTCGCGGCGTGATCAGCGTCGAGCCGACGGTCGTCTGCAGCGATCCGGTGTCGCCGAAATCGAAGCCCGGGAGCAGCGTCGCGCGATAGAGCGCCCACGCGGCCAGGGCAACGCAGACGGCCGCGGCGACGGCCAGGATGTCAGCGCGAGGCGCGTTTCGCGGCAATGAGGGCACGGACTTCATCGAGCGGCCGCGCGTTGATCACGTGGCGCGCCTCCACCCATCCCCGCCGCGCCATGACGAGGCCCAGCGTCATCTGACGGTCGAGCCACTCGGCACGGTGGCTGTCGCTGTCGATGGCGACCATCGCCCCTGCGGCGATGGCGCGGCGCGCGAGCTCGCCGTCGAGGTCCAGATGCGACGGGGATCCGTCGATTTCCACCGCGGTCCGGGTCTCGACGGCCATCTGGAACAGCCGATCGTAGTCCAGCTCGTAACCGGGCTTGTGCGGCACCATCCGATTGCTCGGGTGTGTGACGAGCGTGACCAGCGGATGCCGCATGGCGCCCGCATACCGCTTCAGCAGTTGATCGGGCGAGTGTCCCGCCCGTTCGTGAAGCGAGGCGAGCACAATGTCGAAGCGCTCGAGCACGCGATCCGGAAAGTCCAGACGGCCATCGGGTAGGATGTCGACCTCACATCCGTGAAGAACGGCGATGTCCGGATATCGCTCGCGCGCGGCGGCGATTTCATCGGCCTGCCGCTTCACGCCATCGACCGTCAGGTTTCTGGTGGCCGCGGAATGAGGCGAGTGATCGGTGATCGCGACGTACTGGTAGCCGAGCGCGCGGGACGCCTCGACCATCGCGTCAATCGAATCGCGTCCGTCACTCCACGTGGTGTGCATGTGGAGATCGCCTCGAATGTCGCGCCGGCAGACCAGCGCCGGCAGCGCGCCTCTGGCCGCCTTGTCGACTTCGTCCTCGCCGTTTCGAAGCTCCGGTGGGATCGGCGGCAGCCCGAGGGTGTCGTAGATGTCGTCTTCCGCCGCAGCGGGCCGCAGCTGTCCGTCGGGACCGAACAGGCCTCCCGGCTTCAGCTGCCATCCGCGCTCCGATGCGAACGTCTGGACCAACGCGAAATGTGCCGGCGATCCACTCAGGTAGAGGAGCTCCGCGCCGGCGTTCTCGGGAGCTGGCAGGCGGATCCCCACCTGCACACGGTCCGACAGGATGTAGGTGCGGCGCTCGCTCCGATGGAGGAATCGCCTTTCGTCGCCGATGGACAGCAGCTGCCCGACGATTGGCGCCGGATCGGCGCACGACGCCACGATCTCGATGTCGCCGACGGTGTCCTGTCCCCGGCGGAGCGACCCGACGGGATAGGCCCAGTTGGTGCCAGCGGACGCACGCAGCGCTGCGAGAAACGGTTCGACGATCGACGTCGCACGGCCCAGCGGAATGCGCGGAATGGACACGCGCAGCATCGGCAACGCCGCGGCGACCGCGGTCTCCACTTCTGGCCCCACTCCGTCGATCCCGCCGAGCGCGCCGTCGGCTATCGCAGCCGCCAGATCGGCAACAGAGGTCGCTCCGCGCGATCGATAAATCGCGGTGAGCTGCTCGAGCGTCACGGCGCCCGATTCGAACAGCCACCGGAGATCCGCCGGCAGATCGGCGATGGCCGATTCGAGGAGCACCCAGCCGCCGGCTTCGAACATCTGGCGGAGACGCCGGATCACCTCCGGATCGGCATTCTCCGGTGACTGAAACAGCGGACCCAACTGGTCGTCCGAGTCGATGCCGCGTTGCGCGACCAGAGCCGCGGCGCATTGGAGGAGCGCTTCTTCGGCGGCGTCGCCCCGCATCATCGCGAGCGCTGCAAGCTGCGCGAGCGTGCGGGTGAGGGAGGTGGTGACGGCTAGCCTTTCAACGCGCCGGGTTCGGGCGGCGCCTGCTTCGGCGCCTCCTTGGTTTCCGTCGGCAGGCTCGCCGCCAGCCAGTCGACGATCCCGCCCTTGAGCGCCACGGCGCGATAACCGAGCCGGATCAACTCGGCCGCAACGCCCGAGCTGGCCAGTTCGTTGGGATCGGAGTCGTAGACCACGATCTCGCGATCGCGCGGCAGATCAGCGTGCGCTGTCCCGCTGGACAACCGGATCGCGCCCGGCAGCTTGACGGTGCTGTGCTCGTACGGATACTTGAGTCGGGCGTCGACCAGAACCGGCGGCGCGCCGCTGTCAAGACGCTGTTTCAGTTCTTCTTTGGTAATCCGCAGGACGGGCACGCGACTGTATTGTGATCGCGCGCCGCGGACAGTGTCAACAACAGGCGACGCGTCAGCGCGACGCGGCGCGAGTGAACGGCAGCACACGCATCGCGCGTGCGGGTGGCACGTGCACGTGGGTCGCCGTGACTGGCGCCGTCTTGCGTTGAGGCTTTTGGTCGAGTGCCCAGCCCGACGACCGCTTGCCGCAGTGGATGCAGCGGAGGAACACCGAGCCTGGTTCACACCAGGCGCTGAATTCGTGACGTCCCGAGAGGTAGCAATTGAACAGGTTCCACATCGCGAATTCCTTGATCGGCGGTCGTGTTCGTCGGGCGTTGGGTGATTACCCTATGGCAAGCAGGGTGCCGGCGTCTGGGGCACTTGCTGGGCGTAGCCGTAACAGAAAGAACCAACAGCACTTCTGGGAGAAATTTGCGTGCAACGACGCGGCGCGAACCTGCGGGAAGTTCTGCTCGATCGAAGTCGGTTTTTGGTGCACGGCCCACACTTCTGTAAGCGGTCAGACACGAATTCGTACGGCTAAAGCCGTCAAGAGGCACATCCGTTGCTGCATCCGCCGAAAACGGAGGTTGGATGCACCCTATCGAGGACACTGAGACGCTGCGACCATCACGACGCGAATTCTGCGTGCACGCCTGCCAGGCCGCGTCGCTGGTCGCGGCCGGCGCGATGTGGCAGGCATGCGGCGGGAATTCGACGTCACCAAGCAACGCGACGAACCTTCCGGCGATCAATGCCACGGCCGCCGCCGGCACGCTGTCACTCACGATTGATTCGGCATCGCCGCTCGCCGCCGTCGGCAGCGCGGCGCTGGTCAATAGTTCCGCGGCAAACGTGCTGGTCTCCCGCACGGCGCAGGACACGTTCGCGGCCGTCACCGCCGTGTGCACGCACGAGGCGTGCACGATCAATGGCGTCTCGGGCAGTATCTACGTTTGCCCTTGCCATGGCTCTCAATTCAGCGCGACGGGCGGCGTTGTCAAAGGGCCCGCGGCGCAGCCGCTGCGGCAGTTCACGACGCGCTTCTCGGGCAACGTCCTGACGATCACGCTTTAGGCGTGGTTGTCGGCTCGGGCTCGGTTGACGTCGAGTAGCCCGGACAGGCCGTCACGGGCAGCGCGGGGTAGCGTCGGAACGCCGGATCCACCTCGGACAGACGACACAGCACGAACGACGAGCCTTTCGACGAGCGCACCATCTGTACGTGCGTGCAGGTCTCGCAAAGGCCCGGGTTGACGGACGGCACAAATCACTCCGTTGGCGCGTTCGACGATTGCGCGACATTGTACTTCGCGCATAATCGGACCCATGAAGCCGACAGGTCTCCGCGAAAGGAGGGAAGGCTCAGAGCGCTCGCTTCTGACGCCTTGGCACCGGGCCCACTACCGCGACACGAGGTCAACGGCTTCGATGATCCAGCTCTCTCCGATTTTTCGCAGCGTGAAGGCCCATCGTCTTGCCTCGACACGTGCGGCCTTGTTCCCCACACGCGGGACGTAACTTGACTGTCCTCGACACGCTGCCGCCGCACGTTGACCGGCGACCTTCACGTCGCATCCTTCGAGGACGACCTCCTGTCGCTCGAGTTGACCGAAGGCGCGGCCCAGCGCTTTTTCGTCGACGGAAGGCCAGATCGCCTTCGCCTTGCTCGCGTCGAGATGACTGAACGCGGTTTGGTACCGATCGAGCACGGCGCGAACGTCGTCCGTATCGCTTCTCACGACAGCCGGCTCGGGAGGCACGACGGCGGGAGGCGGCGCGACGGTGACTGACGGCATCGCCTCCGCAAGCGCGGGCGGTGGAGTCCTCGGTAACGGTGGAGGCGAGTCGATCGGCGCCGCATAGGGCGCCGATACCGCGGTCGGTGCAATAGTGGCCAATTGCTCGGAGGCTGTCGCCTTCAAGGGGGCAGGATTCGGCTGCATGTCCGTTCGAGGACGCGAAGAGGACCGTCCCGCCGCCGCCACAGTTGCCGGAATCTTCGGGCGGGCGTCGGCTACAGCAGTGACGACCGCTGGTGTCCGACGATCGCTGGGCGCCGGCTGTGGTTGCTCCGATCGAACGTACGAGCGTTCGATGGTCGCCGCTCGGACCGGCGCGATCGGTGGATGGCTGCGGGGGCTTTTCGCCGCGCGCGCTGACGGCATGAAGGTGGCCAAGGCCACCATGACGGCGACCCGCGCTGGAGCCCATGGCATGCGCACGGCTGCTCGCCCGGGTACAACGCGTTCGATGGCCTGGGTCGCCTGATCGATGTCGCTGTCGATCTCGACCGGCGGATCCGGCGAGGTCGCGGTTCCGCAGCCGTTCCAGCTGGATTCATCAGCCGCGCGTTCCTCAGCCTCGGACGGAAAGAGGTCGATCGCATTGGCGATTTCCCGTGCCGACAGGCGCTCGGCGGCTCGTGCCGCCGACCAGTCCGGATCTTCGGCGCCAAAGACGGAAAGACTGTCCGCCCTTTCGTGCGCGTATTCAGCGTCCAAGGGAATAATCCACTGATACAGTCGGAACCCACTGAGCGTTCAGACCTGCTGTCGCGAGTGCGCGAACGACATAGAAGCTCACCAGCCAGGTCGTGGCGGGATTCCACTTGAAGCCGGCGATGGCGGCGGCTTGTTCTGCGGCATGAGGAAGGCTGGTGAGCCGAATGGTATCGACTCCCGGAATGGTCGGGTGCGGTGACACCGTGTCGGTCAGCGTACCCAACCCGTTGACCCGTCGTCCTGCGAGCTCTGCAACCCAGGTCAACCGGGGTGCTCCGACGATGGTGAGGGCGCCTCTGTAGTCGAGCTCGTCAGATAGCCCGCCGATGGTGTAGCCAAGATTCATGTCCCAGGCGATGGCACCCCGTTCGAAGGATCCGATCATCAGAGACTGCAGAGCCGCCGTACCGGCGCCCAGCAGGTCCTCCGATCGGCCCGTGGGTGTCCGCACTTCGGCGCCGAGCGCAACTCCGCCGGCCCTGCTGCGGAACAGATGGTATTTCGCACGGATCGCGATGTCCCCCATGCCGGACGCTGATGCCGAGGCCGTGGCCTGAGGGAACTGACGTCCGCGATACGTGTCGGTGCGTTCGCCGCTAATGCTCAAGGTGACGAACGGAACCGCCACGCCGACGTCCAGGTGATCGAGGACGCCATAGTTGGCCACGAACGTCGCCATGCTCGCGCGCGCGCGGAGCGACAACGTCTCCACGTCGAACGGCTGTAGCTGGTCGCGGAACTTGCTGGCAGTGGCGACCAGGGTCCCATCCCGCAGATTCCTGCCGTCGATGCTGGTAAAACTTGCCATCTGGTAATTGAGTCCGAACGACCCGTGTCTGGCTCCTGCCGTCAACGCGCGCTCGGTGAAGAACGGACCGAAGCTGTCGCTCGACCGCTCGACCGTTCCGAGGCGTGGATTCAGACGATACGTAAACCCGCCGGCCGACGAACTCACGGGCAGTCTCGTCAGCTCAAGGAGCAAGAAGCGGGAAATCGTATCGCGTGTCGCTGCCGCGGCCTGCTCGTCACGCGCGAAGTCGTCCGTCGGAATCGATCGATTGGTCAGCAGGAACGAGAGCACGTCACTCAGCGATCGCTGAGCGAACGCCGACGGTGCGGAAATCATATGGATCGCGACCGCCAGGATCGGCACCACGAATCTTCGTCGAGCAAGCATGCTGTGGGCAACCATGGGATCAGTGTTTCTGCTGCGTGACGGTGAAGGTCTGCCCCGCAATGGTCAGTGTGCCGATTCGCTCGCTGCCGCCGTTTTTGGACACTTTGAAGGTGACGCTGCCGTTGCCGGTGCCGGTCGCGCCCGCCGTTACCTCGATCCAGGCATCGTTGCTGATCGCTGTCCACGAACAGCCAGTTGTGGCCGTCACCTTAATCGACGGGCCGTTTCCGCCGTCCGCCTTGATCGACGCGCTCGACGGGTTGATCGAGTACGAGCAGCCGGCGGCCTGATTCACAGTGAGCGTCTGTCCGCCAATCGTCACCGTACCAGTACGGCTGGCGCCGGCGTTGACTGTGGTCGTGAAGCTCACCGATCCATTGCCGACACCCGCCGATCCTGAAGTCACTGAGATCCACGCCGCATTGGTCGTGGACGTCCATGCGCAGCCGGCCGTCGCCGTTACGGCGATTCCCGGCCCGGCGCCTCCGCCGGCCCCGATCGTGGCATTCGCAGGGTTGATTGAATACGAGCAGTTGGCGCTCTGATTGACCGTGAACGTGAGTCCGGCAATGCTGACGATTCCCGACCGTGCCGCGCCAGGATTCGCGGAAACCGAAACTGTCACGCCAGCGCTGCCGGCGCCGCTGGCTCCGGATGTGACCGCAATCCAGGCGGCCTGGCTCGCCACGGTCCAGCTACAGCCGGACGGCGCGGTGACGGCAACCGTGGTCGAGCCGGCGCTCATCCCCATCGACGCGACGCCAGGGCTGATCGCGTACGAGCAAAGCGGCTGCGGCGGCGGCTGCGGTGCGCTCTCCGCCTGATTGAACGTGACCAGTTGTCCGGCCACCGATGCCGTTCCCGATCGGGCCGTCCCCGTGTTCGGCGTGACGGCGAACGTTACGCTCCCGTTGCCCGCCCCAGTCGACCCAGCCTGGACGCTGATCCAAGGCGCATTGCTCGTCGCGGACCACGCACATCCACTCCCCGCTGTGACAGCGACCGCTCCTGGGCCACCGGTGGCAGCGATGGCCTGGATCATAGGACTGATCGCGTACGAACACGCCGGCACACCCGTCGACTGCGCGATGGTGATCGTTTGATCGGCGACCGTGAGTCTGCCCGAACGAGGCGCACCGGCGTTCGCCTGCACCGTGAAGGCGAGTCGCGCGCTGCCAGTGCCGGTGTCAACCGGCACGCTGATCCAGTTCGCCGCGCTCGTAACGGTCCAGCTGCAGCCACGCGGCGCGGTCACGGGGACCGCCTCATCCCCGCCATCAGCGCCCAGCGTGAAGGCAGACGTCCCAACCGTCACGCGGCATGGAGCGGCACCCTGATTGATTTCGAGTCGCTGATCGCTGACGGTGATGGCACCTTGCCTGGCGAGGCTGTCCGGATTGGCCAGCACGCGAAAATCGAGCTGACCGGGGCCGCGCCCCGTTTGTGACGACGTGAGCGCGATCCAGTCGACGGCCGCCGCGCCCTCCCAGGCACACTCCCGCTCCGTGTTGACCACGATGGATCCGGTCGTGCCAGCAACATCGACAGACAACGTCGACGTCGACAGCGTGACCTGACACTTGGTCGGTGAGGGTGACGTCGAGAGGACCGGAGACGACGCGCAGCCCGCTGCGACAGCCGAAACGGCTACGGCGACCAGCAAGCCGAGGGTCCTAGCAGTGTGATAGGCCACGTGACTCCTGCGATAGCGCACGGATGGCGCACATGAGCAGGTCCGATGCCAGGATGAGTTTAGGCGATGTTCATGACAAACCGAACAGTGTCATATCCTGAGGCGCCCCAGAAATGTCGTTGAGTTAGACAGTCACCGACCCATACCGATACGGTTCGATCAATCCGATGAGGTTGTTTTTTTGCGGCCTCGCAGACTTATCCGCTACCATCAACAAATCCTAAGGACCACTCACATGCGCACACGTGTTGTCTCGATTGTCGGCGCGGCTCTTCTGGTGACGGCCGCCGGCTTTGTCGCAGCCTCGGCCGGGAGCACCGAGCGTCCGGCCCCGGGCGGGCAGCGTTCGGCGGCGCCAGCCCCACCGAAACCGGCGGCTGCTTCGATGGTGGTCTACAAGTCTCCAACGTGAGGGTGCTGCGGCGCCTGGATTGAGCACGTCCGGGCGCGAGGCTTTCAGGTGGAAGCCAATAACGTCAGCGACTCACAACTCGGGGTGATTGCGATTCAGTCGGGCGTGCCAGGCGATCTGACGTCGTGCCACACGGCCAAGGTCGGCGGCTACATCGTCGAGGGACATGTGCCGGCTGAAGACATCCTTCGCATGCTGAAGGAAAAACCGGCGATCGCCGGCATTGCCGTGGCCGGCATGCCGCTCGGGTCACCGGGGATGGAGCAGGGATCGTCCAGGCAGCCGTTCACGACGATGGCGTTCACGAAGGACGGCAAGAGGACGGTGTTCGCCAAGCACTGACCAACGACGCACTCGCCGCGCGCAAGTCGCGGGCGTCTGGCGTATCCTCGGCGGCATGAGCAAAGCGAATGCGGCCGCATCCACCGGAATCGGCTTCGGCAGTGCCCTCGCGATCACGATTTCATGGTCCCAGTGGCACTCGATTCTTTGGGCCGTCATCCACGGGATTTGCGGTTGGTTCTACGTGCTGTATTTCTGGTGGGACGAGAAAGTAGTGCGAACGACGGTTGCCACGGCCGGGGCGTGCGTCACCGATTAAACGGCACCTCTTGAATCCAGTTGAAGCCCCGATTCACGAGCAGGAATCGACTGCGGTCGACGTACGTCGTCTCCATGTGGAGCTTCTTCCCGTCGAGATCACCGTCCAGAATGAGCCGGTCTGCGGCCGGCTGCTGGACTGTGAACACACTCTTCACATTCGAGGGCGGCGTCAGCGTGATCGTCTTCGTGTCGAGGTCGATCTTCCCCTGGTACGTGAGCGGCGTATCGTCCATGCGCCAGAACGTCACGCTGGTGCCGTTCTGGATCACGACACGCCGCCAGCGCTCGTCATCGGTCACGAGCGGCGCCCGCTCGATGCTGTTGATGGTCATCCTGTCGATCGTCCAGATGCCGTAGAACGGCGGCCTGGGCGCGCCGCCGCCGAACGGGCCTGTCCACCGCTGTGCCGATCCGTACGCGGCCACCACGACGAGATACGCGCCGAACACCACCTGCGCAGCAGCCGCGGGCCATTTGACCCGATGGTAGAAGACGGCCTGGCACACGCGCCGCACGTCGGGCGCCAGAAGCACGAGCGACATCAGCACCAGATGAAACGAGAACAGCTTCACCGGCACGTCGTAGGTCATGTTCAGCGCGAATACCTGCACCGTGGCCGCGAGCGCGAATGACGCACCGAGCAGCTGTGTGCGCGGAATGAACAACAGAATCCCGCACAGCAATTCGACACCGCCGGTGAAGATTTCGTAGGACCGCGACGCCCCGATCGAGGACCAGAGCACGCCCATCGGCGAGAAGTTGCCGTAGGGCTCGAGGAGCCGCGTCAGCGGCGGATACGGCATCTGGAGCGGCACCGCCTTCGCGGCGCCGTAACCGATCAGCGTCGAACCGAGCGCGAACCGAAGAAACACCCGGAACGCCCGATGCAGGCGGGTGTATTGCCCGCGGCGGCGATCGAGCACGGACCAGATGGTCGCGAGCAGGGCGGTTGACATCAGTAAGCCGAGCGCGAGCACCCAGTCGTACATCTTGTCGCCGCTGCCGCCGACCATGCCGAGCATGCGGTGGTCGCGAAACACGTGCCGGATGACCCACATCACTGCCGTGCTCACCGGCGGCCTGGCTCCGAAGTTCGGGGCTCCCCAGTTCGCGGTGTGCAGCAGCATGGTGACCATCTGCGTGCAGACGACGTAGAGAATGAAGTAGAGAAAGCAGCTTCGAAACGCGATTCTTGTGAAGAGTCGCCAGTGGCAGGGCGGTGCAGGGCTCCCGGCATCGACAGAACCCGCGAGACCCGCAGAATCCACGTGGGACACAGGCATGATCTCAATCATGTGTCGC
>Ga0068863_100001682_pt1 | contig 21896 bp, 18 predicted proteins | sample KBSSwiS62_FD_66596 | JGI IMG/M metagenome (GOLD analysis project Ga0068863, IMG submission 66596) | Switchgrass rhizosphere microbial communities from Kellogg Biological Station, Michigan, USA - KBS Switchgrass S6-2 | ecosystem: Host-associated > Plants > Roots > Rhizosphere > Soil ...
GTCTTCGACGTGGAGGTGTCCGGTGCCTTACCCGACCGATCGTGAGCGCGACCGCCCGTGGGTGATCCGGACATACGCCGGGCACTCGTCGGCGGAGAAGTCCAACGCGCTGTACCGACGCAACCTCGCCAAGGGGCAGACCGGGCTGTCGGTCGCGTTCGACCTGCCCACGCAGACCGGCTACGACCCGGACGACGAGCTGGCCAAGGGTGAGGTCGGCAAGGTCGGCGTGCCGGTCAGCCACATCGGCGACATGCGCACGCTGTTCGACGGCATCCCGATCGCCGAGGCCAACACCTCGATGACGATCAACGCGCCCGCGATGTGGCTGCTCGCGCTCTACACCGCCGTCGCGGAGGAGCAGGCCGAGGCGTCTGGCTTGGACATCCACGAGGTGCGGGCCAAGCTCGCGGGCACCACGCAGAACGACATCGTCAAGGAGTACCTCTCCCGCGGGACGTACGTGTTCCCGCCCGCCCCGAGCCTGCGGCTGATCACGGACATGGTGGCCTGGTCGGTCACCGAGATCCCGAAGTGGAACCCGATCAACATCTGCAGCTACCACCTGCAGGAGGCAGGCGCCACGCCCGCGCAGGAGCTCGCCTACGCCCTGTCGACCGCGATCGCCGTGCTGGACTCCGTGCGGGACTCCGGGCAGGTGCCTCCGGAGCGGTTCGGGGACGTCGTCGGGCGGATCTCGTTCTTCGTCAACGCGGGCCTGCGGTTCGTCGAGGAGATGTGCAAGCTCCGGGCCCTCGCGCGCATGTGGGACCGGATCACCCTGGAGCGGTACGGCGTCGAGAACCCCAAGCAGCGCCGGATGCGGTACGGCGTGCAGGTCAACTCGCTGGGGCTCACCGAGGCCCAGCCGGAGAACAACGTCCAGCGGATCGTGCTGGAGATGCTCGCCGTCACGCTGTCGAGGGACGCCCGGGCCCGCGCGCTCCAGCTCCCGGCCTGGAACGAGGCGCTCGGCCTGCCGCGCCCGTGGGACCAGCAGTGGGCGCTGCGCATGCAGCAGGTGCTCGCGTTCGAGACCGACCTGCTCGAGTACGAGGACATCTTCGAGGGCTCGGTGGTGATCGAGGCCAAGGTGTCCGAGCTGGTCGAGGCCGCGCAGGCGGAGATCGACCGGGTGCAGGAGATGGGCGGCGCGGTGCCGGCCGTCGAGAACGGCTACATGAAGGGCGAGCTGGTCTCGTCCCTGGCCGAGCGGCGCCGTCGGATCGAGTCGGGCGAGGACGTCGTCGTCGGCGTCAACCGTTTCGAGACGACGGAGCCCAGCCCGCTGCAGGGGGACGCGGCGGCGATCGAGACGGTCGACCCCGCGACCGAGGCCGCGGCGATCGCGGCGATCCGCGAGTGGCGGGCGAACCGCGACCAGGCGGCCGTCGACGAGGTGCTCACGCGTCTGCGGGACGCGGCCAAGACGGACGAGAACCTCATGCAGGTCTCGATCGACTGCGCCAAGGCCGGCGTGACCACCGGCGAGTGGGCAGGCGCGCTGCGCCAGGTGTTCGGCGAGTTCCGCGCCCCGACCGGCGTGTCGGCGGCGGTGGCGTCCGGGGAGGCGGCGGTGGAGATCGCGCAGGTGCGGGATCGGGTCCGCGCGACGGGCGACGAGCTGGGCTCCCGGCTGCGCATGCTCGTCGGCAAGCCCGGCCTCGACGGGCACTCCAACGGCGCCGAGCAGGTCGCCGTGCGGGCCCGAGACGTCGGCTTCGAGGTCGTCTACCAGGGCATCCGCCTCACCCCGGCGCAGATCGTGGCGGCCGCGGTGCAGGAGGGCGTGCACGTCGTCGGGCTGTCGGTCCTCTCCGGCTCGCACCTCGAGGTGGTCCCGGCGGTGGTCGACGGGCTGCGGGCCCAGGGCGCGGACGACGTCCCGGTGATCGTCGGCGGGATCATCCCGGCCGAGGACGCCGCGGCCCTGAAGGAGAAGGGCGTCGCCGCGGTCTTCACGCCGAAGGACTACCAGCTCACGGAGATGATGGACGAGATCGTCACGATCGTCCGAAGGCAGCACGGCCTGACTTGAGCGCCCGAGATCGCACGTTTCGTGCTCTCAGCGCTGCTTGATCACCGGTTGCGGGCTCTCAGCGCGGTGCCGGCAGCAGTGAGAGCACGAAACGTGCGATCATGGAGCCCGCTCACGCTTCGCGGTCGCCGTCCTTCTCCTCGCCCCGCCGCTTGAAGAAGCCGAAGCCGGGAATGCCGTTGATCGCCTGTCGGACGCCCTTGAGCTCGTCGAGCAGGTCGTGCACGTCCGGGCCGACGCGGTCCAGCGTGGTCAGGATCGGCATGATGTCGTCCTCCAGGTGCTCCACGAGCGCCGGGAGCTGGTCCACCATCCGGATCGCGGCCGCCAGCTCGTCCTGGGAGAACTCGTCCACGAAGCGCCTCGCGAGCGGGGCGGCCTTGTCGGCGATCGGCGCGTAGGTCTCCAGCATCCCATTCGTCTGCGTGACCAGCCCGTCCGCGCGGCCCGCGACCGCGTCCGCCTCCGTGACGACCTTGCGGGCCTCGTCCGCGACGATCCCGACGCGCGCGACGAGCTCCCCCGCGGCCCCCGCGGTCCCGGCCATCCGGGTGACGAGCGCCGTGGCCCGGTCCGCCGTCTCGGTCACCGACGCGACCAGCGAGCCCGCCTCGGACGCGGTGTCCGCGACGTTCGCGACGAGCCGTTCCGCCTCGTCCGCCGTCCCGCCGACCCGGACGACCAGCGCGTCCGCCCGGTCCGCGACGCCCTCGACCCGCTCCAGCAGGATCTCGACCCGCTCGGCGATCCGGCCGATCCGCCCGACCAGGCCCGCGACGTCGTCGAGCAGGGTGACGGTGCGCCGCGGGAGCTCGGCCGCGACGCCGACCACCTCGCCCGCCCAGCCCGCGACGCTGCGGGCCCCCGCGAGCACGTCCGACGGGCCGGGGACGTCGATCCCCGCGATGCGCACCAGAGCCATGGCCCGAGTCTCCCGCACCGCGGCCCCGCCCGTCGGGTCGACGACCCTGATCACCCTCCGGGATCACCCGGGGGTTTCGGGTGCGGAGAGTCGCGCTTGTGTTGCGGTCATGTAACGCACCTCACGCTCGTCGGCATCACCCCCTACGTTCGGTCACTGTTGCCGGTCGGTCACCGGCGCACTCGCGGTGCCCGTGCGGCCGGTCGGTGAGACGACATCGTCTGTCACCGAGGGGGCCTCTCATGTCCGGAACAGCGTGGACCCGGCGCGACTTCATCCGCCGCTCGGCCATCGCGGGGGCGGTGGCGATCGGGGGACCGGCGCTCCTGTCCGCCTGCACGCAGGTGCCGTCGACGGGCGGCGGCGGTGGGGGACAGCCGCAGAGCACTCTGGACCGCGCGAAGGCGGCGGGCACGATCAAGGTCGGGATCGCCAACGAGGCCCCGTACGGCTACACCGACCCGAGTGGCAAGGTCACCGGGGAGTCGGTCGAGGTCGGCCGCGCCGTCCTCAAGAACCTGGGCGTGAACGACATCCAGGCGACCACCGTCGACTTCGGCTCGTTGATCCCGGCGCTCAAGGCGAACCAGTTCGACATGGTCACCGCGGGCATGTTCATCAACGCCTCGCGCTGTGCGAACGCCGCCTTCTCCGCGCCGGACTACACCGCGCCCACCGCGTTCCTGGTGCCCAAGGGCAATCCCCAGGGCGTCGCGACGTTCGACGACGTCAAGAACAAGAAGCTGCGCCTCGGGGTGCTCAGCGGTGCCGTCGAGCAGGGCTACGCCCAGCAGTCCGGGGTCCCCGACTCGCAGATCCAGGTGCTGGACGCCCAGAACACCCTGCTCCAGGCGGTCACCTCGAACCGGGTGGACGCCGCGGCGCTGACCAACATCTCGCTGAACGACGTCGTGGCCAAGAACCCGAGCGCGAACGTCCAGGTGACCAAGGGCTTCTTCCCCGTGATCGGCGGCAAGCAGACGGTCTCGGCCGGGGCCTTCGTGTTCCGCAAGGAGGACGCCGACTTCGTCACCGCGTTCAACACCGAGCTCGCGAAGCTCCACCAGAGTGGACAGTGGCTGCAGATCGCGCAGCCGTTCGGGTTCAACCAGGACAACCTGCCCGGCGCGGACGTCACGACCGACAGGCTCTGCGCGGCGTGACGACCCTGCCGCAGATCGTCTCCGGCCTCGCCCAGGGCATCCCGTTCACCGTCGTCGCGACGGTCGGCGGCATCGCGATCACGATCGTGCTGTCCTTCGTGGCCGGTTTCCTGCTGCTGTCGCCGTGGCGGGGGGTCCGGTTCGCCACGCGGATCTACGTGGAGGGCTTCCGGGGCACGTCGGAGATCGTGCAGCTGTTCTGGATCTACTTCGTGCTGCCCATCCTGGTCGGCTACCAGCTCGTGCCGCTGGTGGCGGGCATCGTGGTGCTGGGGCTCAACCACGGCGCGTACGGGGCGGAGATCGTCCGCGGCGCCATCCGGTCCGTGCCCCGCGCGCAGTACGAGGGCGCCGTGGCGCTGTCGCTCACCCCGGCCCAGCGGATGCGCCGGGTGCTCTTCCCGCAGGCACTGGTGGAGATGTTGCCGCCCCTGAACAACCTGTTCATCCAGCTGCTGAAGTCCTCGGCGATCCTGGCGCTGATCACCGTGCCGGAGGTGACCCGGCAGGCCCGCGAGGTGCTCATCCCGAACTTCGGGGACGCCACGTTCACCATCTTCGGCCTGGTGTTCCTGATCTACCTGGTGCTGGCCGGGCTGATCACGCTGGTGATGCGGCTGCTGGAGCGGTGGGCGGCCCGGCGGCTCGGCCGCCGCCCGCTGCGCGAACGACGAGTGCTGGAGCCGGTCTGATGCCCCTGTGGGACTGGAACTACGCGTGGTCGATCCTGCCGGACCTACTGCTCGCGCTGGTCACGACGATCGAGATCACGATCATCGGCTCGGTCATCGCGCTGGTGCTCGGGCTGGTGTTCGCCGTCCTCCGCCGCGCCCGGATCCCGGTGCTGGACCAGATCCTGTGGGCCTTCATCGAGGTCGTCCGCTCGACACCGCTGCTGGTCCAGGTCTTCTTCCTCGCCTTCGCCGTGCTGCCCGCCCTGGGGCTGCAGTGGTCGGCCTTCGTGATCGGCGTCGTCGCGCTCGGCGTGCACTACGCGACCTACACCTCCGAGGTGTACCGGGCGGGGATCGAGGCCGTGCCCGTCGGGCAGTGGGAGGCGGCCACCGCGCTGTCCCTGCCAAGCACCCGGGTGTGGATCGGAGTCGTGCTGCCCCAGGCGGTCCCGCGCGTGCTGCCCGCCCTCGGGAACTACGTGATCTCGATGTTCAAGGAGGCGCCGCTGCTGCTGGCGATCGGCGTCGTCGAGGTGGTCAACGCCGCGCGCGAGGCCGGCTCCCAGACCTTCCGGTACGTGGAGCCCTACACCCTCGCGGGCGTGCTGTTCCTGCTGCTGAGCTACCCCGCCTCCCTGCTGGTCAGACGACTGGAGCGCAACCGATGATCGTGTTCGACAGGGTGGAGAAGCGCTTCGGGGACACCGTGGTGCTCCACGACCTGAGCTTCACCGTGGCGGCAGGCGAACACGTCACGCTGATCGGCCCGTCCGGCTCTGGCAAGACCACGATCCTGCGGATGCTCATGACCCTGGAGACGGTGGACGGCGGCACCATCACCGTGGGCGGGCAGCCGCTGTCCCACGCGCCGAACGAGCGGGCGCTGCGCGCGGTCCGCCGTCGGATCGGGATGGTGTTCCAGCAGTTCAACCTGTTCCCCAACATGACGGTGCGGGGCAACCTGATCGAGGGCCCGTGCCGGGTGCTCGGGCTGTCCAAGGACGAGGCGAACGCCCGTGCGGCCGATCTGCTGGACCTCGTGGGGCTCGCGGACCGGATCGACGCCCATCCCACGCAGCTCTCCGGCGGTCAGCAGCAGCGCGTCGCGATCGCCCGCGCGCTCGCCATGCGCCCGGACGTCCTGCTGCTGGACGAGGTCACCTCGGCGCTGGACCCCGAGCTCGTCGCGGGGGTGCTGTCGCTGCTCAAGGACATCGGGGAGAGCACCGACATCACGTTCCTCTGCGTGACCCACGAGATGGGCTTCGCGCGGGACTTCTCCGACCGCGTGATGATGTTCGACGGCGGCCGGGTGATCGAGGACGCCCCGCCCGACCAGCTCTTCTCCTCGCCGGAGCACGAGCGCACCAAGAGCTTCCTACACGCCGTGCTCGATCACTGACCCGCTCCGTCCACCCCACTGCTCCCACTGCTCCCGGTGCTCACACTGCTTCCGGTGCTCGCACTGCCCCCGCTGCTCACACTGGTCCCGGTGCTCGCACCGCTCCCGGTGATCAAGGGCTGATCGGGCCTTTCGAAGATCCAGTAACCCCGATCACCCCTTGATCACCGGAAGCAGGCCAGGAGCAGCCCACCAGAAGCAGTCCAGGTGCAGTCCAGGTGCAGTCCAGGAGCAGCCCAGCAGCAGACCAGCAGCAGCCCAGCAGCAGACCAGGAGCAGCACAGCAGCAGCCCGGGAGCAGCACAGCTCGGTGATCATGGGAGGATCGGGGTCTTCGAAGATCGACTGGCCCCGATCGGCCCTTGATCACCGGCTGGATGTGGTGAGCAGTCCGAGCAGCCCGCCCGGATCGTCGGTGCAGAGGGTGTCCACGCCGCAGTCGGTGAGCGCGGCGGCCCGGGCCCGGTCGTTGACCGTCCAGACCCAGCTTCTCAAGCCGGCGGCGCGCACCCGGACGAGGTCCGGGGCGGTGAGGCCGGTCTCGCAGAGCGACAGGCCCTCGGCCGCGATCTCGTCGGCGAACGCCAGCGCAGCGTCGGTCACGGCCATGCTCAGCGGGTAGAGCCGCACGTCCGGGTCCAACGCGCGCAGGTTCCGCAGCGCCGCCCAGTCGGCTGCGGAGGCGAACCAGGTCAGGTCGGGGTGGCGGGCGGCGACCGCGAGCGCCGGCCAGGCCGCCACGGGCGTCTTGAGCTCGACGTTCACCTCGGCGTGCCCCGCCGCCAACCCCAGCACCTCGTCCAACGTGGGCACGGGACCGGCCCCCGTGTCCAGCGCGCGCAGCACGGCCAGCGGCAGGTCCGCGACGGCACCGGTGCCGTCCGTCGTGCGGTCCACAGTGGGATCGTGCATGACGACGGGCACCCCGTCCGCGCTCAGCGACACGTCCAGCTCGATCCCGTCCGTCCCGTGCCGCAGCGCCGCCTCGAACGCGGCGAGCGTGTTCTCGGGATGCTCGGCGGAGGCGCCGCGATGCGCCGAGATCGCGGTCGTCCGCAAGGTCGTCGTCACGGCGCCGAGGGTTCGGCGCCCGCATGAGCGCGGGACGATGCGGACGTGACGTGCGGGCGAACACCGGCGTCCGAATCGGTTCCGACTCGGGCGCAGGGTCACGCGCGGGCGCAGACCTCGGCGGTGGTGAGGTCGGCGGGCGGGAGGTTATCCTCGGCGAAACCGAAGGGCCGCACCAGCTCCAGCCAGCGGCCCGACGTCTGCAGGTCGGCCAGGCCCGCATCGAACGCCGTCCGGAGGTCGACGTCGTCGGGGCGGAAGGCGAAGGCGCCCACCGGGTAGACGGGCGTGCCGTCCGGCGTGCCTGCCGGGGCGAAGCCGGGGGTGACCTGCACCGGCGCGCCGGGGTTGCGGGACAGCTCGTCCAGCAGCGAGATCCGGGTCAGGACGGCCGCGGGCACGGTCCCGTTCGCGACCGCGCGGAACAGGGTGGACTGCCCGTCGAACGTGCGGAGGGCGGTGGGGGACACGCCGGCCGCCAGCGCGTACTCCTGCTCAGCGGAGCCCGCGAGCACGCCGATCTCGGTGCGCGTGCGGGCCGCGCCGCCCAGCGTGCGCAGGCCCCGAGGGTTGTCGATGGCGACGAGGAAGGCCAAGGGCGCCAAGAAGTCCGGGCGGGAGAACGCGATCCGCGCGCACCGCGAGGGAGTGATGGTGGTGCCGGCGGCGACGACGTCGAACTGGCCGGCGAGCAGCCCGTCGAGCAGGCCGTCGAAGGGGACCTGCACCGCCTCCAGGCCGCTCACCCCGAGCGGTTCCAGCACGGCCCGGGCGACGGTGGGCGCCTCGCCGGTGACGCTGCCGTCCGTGCCGCTGTAGCCGTACGGACGCTCGCCCGCGATCCCGATGCGCGCCACGCCATCGGCCCGCATCCTCTCGAACGTGGCGCCCCGTGCCCCGCAGGCCCCCAACGCCGCCAGGCAGGCGGCGCCGGCGAGGAACGCTCTGCGGGACACCATCGGCGATCACCCTAGGTGGGGAGCTAGTCCGGCCAGACGGGGGACCGCTTCTCCAGGAAGCTCGCCATGCCCTCCTTCGCCCCCGCGGACTGCGACATCGAGGCCATGACCTCGACGGCGATCGCGTAGGCGTCCGACTCCGGGCGGTCGAGCTGCGAGTAGAGCGTCTGCTTGCCCACCCCCTTCCCGAAGCGGCTGCCGCGGGTGGCGCGGGCGAGCAGCGCCTCGGTGCGGGCGTCCAGCTCGGCGTCCGGGACGGCGTAGTTGACCAGGCCCCACTCGGCGGCCGTTCGGGCGTCGACCGGGTCCCCGGTGAGCGCGAGCTCCATCAGGCGCTTGCGCCCGACGTTCCGGGCGACCGGTACCGCGGGCGTGTGGCAGAACCAGCCGCCCTGGCCGCCGGGCAGGGCGAAGCTCGCCGACTCCGCGGCCACGGCGAGATCGCAGGTCGCGACGAGCTGGCAGCCCGCCGCCGTCGCGATCGCCTGCACCTTCGCGACCACCACCTGCGGTACGGCCTGGATGGTCAGCATCAGCTCGGTGCACAGCGCGAGCAGCTCGCGGACGCCCTTGAGGTCCCGGGCCGCGACGTCCGCGAAGTCGTGCCCCGCGGAGAACGCCTTGCCCTCCGCGCCCAGCACGATCCCGGTGGCCGCGCTGCTCCCGGCGACCTCGAACGCGGCGAGGAGCTCGCGGAGATGCTCCTCGGACAGGGCGTTGCGCCGCTCCGGCCGGTTCATGGTGATCCGGACGGTGTCCCCGTCCTCATCGACGAGCAGGTTCTGGTAACCCATGCGCCCACGGTATGGGACGCGGCGGCATCCGCGGGGAGAACCCATTATGGAACCGTAATGGGTTCTCGTCCTGGTCCAGATCCCGTTATGGCTCCATAATGGGAGAAGGCGGAGGTCGGGGCTCAGCGGGTGCGGCGGTCGTGCAACAGGAGGAGCTGGTAGGCCGCGATGGACTGGGCATCGGTCAGCTCGCCGTCGGCGATCATCCGCTCGAACTCGGGGGTGGTGAACCACGCCTGCCGCATGTCCTGCTCGCTGTGCTCGCGCTGCGGCTCGCCCTCGGTCAGCTCGGTCGCGAGGTACACGTGCCCCCGCTGCGACGACATGCCCGGCGCGACGTCCAGCAGTCCGATCCGCTCCATCCGCCCGGCCCGCAGCCCGGTCTCCTCCGCCAGCTCCCGGACGGCGAGCTCGGCGGGGTCCAGGTCCGCCCGGTCCGGCGCGGTGCCCGCGGGGAACTCCCAGCGGCGCATTCCGATCGGGTAGCGGAACTGCTCCACGAGGTGCAGCCGGTCGCCGTCGCGGGGGATGACCAGGGCGTACGTGGGCTTGTCGACCACCCCGTACACGCCCTCGGATCCGTCCGGGCGGCGGATGTCGTCCTCGCGGACCGTCATCCAGCTGTTCGCGTAGACCTGCCGCGACGAGAGGGTGTCCACCCGGACACCCTCGCAGGTGAGACGATCGACGCCGTGCGCGCCTCCCGGTTGATGGCCCTGCTGTTCGTGCTGCAGCGCCGCCGGGCGGCGACCGCGGCCGAGCTGGCGGCGGAGCTGGAGGTCTCCGAGCGGACGATCTACCGGGACGTCGCCTCGCTCACCGAGGTGGGTGTGCCGATCTGGACCGAGCCGGGCCCGGGCGGCGGGATCCGGCTCGTCGAGGGCTGGCGGACCCGTCTCGACGGCCTGACCGGCAGCGAGGCCGCCGCCCTGTTCACCCTCGGGGCACCCCAGCTGCTCACCGAGCTCGGCCTCGGGACCGCGCTGGCGGGTGCCCAGGCCAAGATCCTCGCGACGCTGCCGGAGGGCCTGCGCGAGCACGCCCGCGTCGTCTCGGAGCGGGTGTACCTGGACGCGCCCGGTTGGTTCCACACCCCGGCCGAGGTCGTGCACCTCGGGACGCTCGCGGCGGCGCTGTGGGAGGACCGGCGGGTCGCGATCGCCTACGGCCCGCGGCGGGTGCGCCGCGAGGTGGCCCCGCTCGGGCTCGTGCTCAAGGCGGGGGTCTGGTACCTGGTCGGGGAGGTCGCACAGGAGGTCCGGACCTACCGCGCCGCAAAGATCGTCGAGGCCGTCCCGCTCGACGAGACCTTCGTCCGGCCCGAGTTCGACCTCCCCGGCTGGTGGGCCGAGTCCGCCGCGGAGTTCGCCGCGACGATGCTCCGCGACCGGGTCCGGATCCGGGTCTCCCCGCGCGGGCTGCGCGCCCTGCCGCACGTGACCGACCCGGAGGCGGCCGCCGCGGCCGTCTCGCGGGCCGGGGAACCCGACGCCGAGGGCTGGCGCGAGCTGACGCTCGACGTCGAGTCCGTCCGGGTCGCGGCCGGTCAGCTCACGGCGCTCGGTGGGGAGGTGGAGGGTGTCGACCCGGAGCTCAGGGGCATGCTCGCCGACCACGGCAGGGCGCTGCTGGAACGGAACTCCGGCGTCCACAGTGGTGGGATGAAGCCCGCGTAGACCCAGTACCACTCCGGGTGTGCGCGCAGCATCCGGCCGACCCACCGCAGCGCCCTCATCGCGCGGGCTCCAGCACCGCGCGGCCGCCGACCAGCACGGCGACCGGGTCCAGCAGGGCCGCGGGATCGGTCGTCGGGTCGCCCGCGACGGCGAGCACGTCGGCGTCGAACCCGGGGGCGAGGCGCCCCTTGCGGTCCCCGAGCCCGACGACCGCCGCGGCCGTGGACGTCCCCGCTCGCAGCGCCGCCCGCGGGCTCATCCCCAGGTCGACGAGGTCGCCGAGCGCGCGGGGCAGCACCCCGTGCGGCTTGATCGGGCCGATGCCCGCGTCCGTGCCCGCGACGACGACCGCCCCGGCCCCGACCAGCCGGGCGACCGTGCGCTGGAAGTCCGGGAGGTGTCGGAGGACGTGCGGCGGGGGCGCGATGCCCGGGATCGGGACGACCCCCAGGGTGGCCCCGACCGCGATGCGCTGCCGCACGATCGCCGTGATCAGCGCGTCCGGCGCCCGGACGCCGTCGGGGGTCAGGAAGGTCGCGTGCTCGATCCCGTCGACGCCGACCCGCACCGCCTGCGCGACGGCCTCCTGCGCGTGGGCGTGTGCGGTCACCGGCAGGCCGTGCCGGTGCGCCTCGTCCACGACCGCGGCCAGGTCGGCCTCGGTGAACTGCGGCGCGAGCATGTCCGTGCCGGGGGTGAGGCCGCCGCCCGATGCCATCACCTTGATCACCCGGCAGCCACGCTCGGCGCGCTCGCGCACGGCCGCACGGACGGCCTGGTCGCCGGAGCGGGTCTCGCCGCCCAGGTAGTGGCAGTGCCCGCCGACCGACGTGATCGGGGGACCGGCGGAGACGACCGTCGGGAGGCCCGGGCCCGCGAGGTCCAGGGTGGAGTAGTCCCGGTCGCCGAGGTCCCGGACCGTCGTGACACCCGCCCGGACCTGCGCCTTCGCGGCCTCCCGAACCGCCTCGTGCTCGGCGGCCCGGGTGCGGGCGGCCAGGGCGCCGACGGGATCGGCGCTCGCGTCGAAGGTCAGGTGGACGTGGGTGTCGACGAGGCCGGGCAGGAGCGTGGCGCCGGGCAGCTCGAGCACCGGGACACCCGGCGGGAGCGGCTCGCCGACGGCGGCGACGCGGCCGTCCTCCAGGAGCAGGGTGGGTTCGTCGAGGCAGGTCAGGCCGTCGAAGAGGCGGTCGGCCCGTAATGCGGTGAAGGTCATGGGAATGGTCTACGGCCGATCGGCGCGCGGGCCATCGTGGAAACCACGGATCCGTGGTACCGATAGCGCTCGTGGAGACCCGGTTCGTCGGGAGGGCGGCCGAGCTCGCCGAGCTGACCGCCCGGCTGGACGCCGCCCTGGCCGGCGAGCCCGGCGTCGTCCTGCTCGGTGGGGAGCCGGGGATCGGCAAGACGCGGCTGGCCACCGAGCTGGGCAGGCTCGCGGGCAACCGGGCGGTGCCGGTGCTGTGGGGCGGCTGCAGCCCCGAGCCGGGCGCGCCCGCGTTCTGGCCGTGGCGGCGGGTGCTGCGGGAGTGGCGGGCCCGCGGCGGGGACGTCCCCGCGGACCTCGCGCCGGTCGACAGTGGACCGCTGCCGACCGATCCCGGCCCCGCGGACCGCTTCGCGCTCTTCGACGCCGCCGCCCGCTTCCTGAGCGCGGCCGCCGCCGACACGGGCCTGGTCGTGGTGCTCGACGACGTCCAGTGGGCCGATCCCGCCTCGGTCGCCCTGCTCGCCCACGTGGCCCGGGAGCCGGGCCCGGCGCGGCTGCTGGTGGTGGGCACCTACCGGTCCGCGGAGCTGCGGGTCCCGCTGGTGGAGGTGCCGGGGCGCAGGCTCGAGCTGCGGGGGCTCGACGCCGCGGCGGTCGCGGAGCTGGCGGGGGGAGACGGGGCGGCGCTGCGGGACCGGACCGGCGGCAACCCGTTCTTCCTGCACGCCCTGCTGGACGACCGCGCCGCGGCCTCCTACGCCGTGAGCGCGGATCCGCGCCGCGGGGACTCTGCTCCCTCCGCACTGGAGGCGGATCCGCGCCACCCCGCCCCGGCTGCTCTGGAGGCGGATCCGCACCGCCCCGCCCCTGCTGCTCTGGACGCGGATCCGCACCGCCCCACCCCGGCCACACTGGACGCGGATCCACACCACCCCACCCCGGCTGCACTGGACGCGGATCCACACCGGCCGACCGTGCCGGGGTCGGTGCGGGACGTCGTCGCGCGGCGGGTCGGGCGGCTGCCCGAGGAGTGCCGCGCGCAGCTCGGGCGGATCGCGGTGATCGGGCCGGAGTGCGAGGTCGCGCTGCTCGTCCGGCTGGGGTGCGCGGACCCGGCGTCGGCGTTGCGCCCCGCGCTGACCGACGGGCTGCTGGAGCGGGTCGGCGGCCGGGTGCGGTTCTCCCACGACCTGGTCCGGGAAGCGCTGCTGGCCGACCTGCCGGACCGGGCGGCACAGCATCTCGCCGTCGTGGAGGTGCTCGCCCCGCGGGCGTCGGACCCGGACGTGCTGCCCGAGCTCGCCCGGCACGCGCTGGCCGCGCTGCCGCTCGGGGACCGCGCCCGGACGCTGGGGTGGGCGCGGGAGGCGGGGGAGCTGGCGCTTCGCAGCCTCGCCTACGAGGAGGCCGCCCGGCTCTTCGGGACGGTCCTCGACGAGCGCGCCGAGCACCCCGCCGAGCGGCTGGCGTTGCTGCTGCGGACCGCCGAGGTGCTGGGCTGGTCGCACGCCGTGCACGCAGCCTCCGACCGGGCCGCCGAGGCCGCCGAGCTGGCCAGGATGCTCGGCGACCCGGCCGGGCTCGGCCGCGCGGCGTTGGTGCTGCCCGGCGTCTCGGATGTCGACTGGATGCTCCGCTCCGGCCCGTGGGCCGCCGAGGCGCTCGACCTGCTGCCCGCGGACGACTCGCCATTGCGCGCCCGCCTGCTCGCCCACCACGCCCACATGGCCTCCATGACCGGGGACCAGCCCCTCACCGAGCGGCTCAGCCTGGAGGCGCTCGCGATCGCCGACCGCCTCGACGACCGCCGCGCCCTCGTCGACGCCCTCCGCGCCCGTCAGCTCGCCCGCTCGGGCCCGGACGGCAACGCCGAACGGCTCGAGCTCGGCACCCGGATGGTCTCGCTCGCCGCCCGCACCCACGATCCGGAGGACGCGCTCTGGGGCAGGCTGTGGCGGTTCGACGCCTTGCTGCAGGCAGGCGAGGTCCGCGCGGCCACCGACGAGCTCGCGCTGCTGTCGCCGCTGGTCGGGCGGCTCCGCAGGCCGGTCGCCGAGCTGCACCTGCTGCGCTGCCGCGTGGCGCTGCTCTTCGGCGAGGGCCGGTTCGAGGAGGCGACCGCGCTCAACACCCAGGCCCACGAGCTGGGGCTGCGCGGCGGCCACGAGGGCGCGCGGCTCGTCGCGACGGCGGTCCGGTACGTGATCGGCATGTTAACGGGCGATGCGCAGCTGGACCGCGCGCAGGTCGAGGTGATGGCCCGGGCGAGCATCGCCCCGCAAGCCGCTCTGATGCAGACGACGATCGCGAACCTCGCCCTGGCCGAAGGGGACCGGGCGGCCGCGCTGCGCTGGTACCGCATGCTCCCGCCGACCGGCTCGCCGCGGATCCTCGCCTTCTTCGCCCTTCCCCTGGAGTGCACCCGCGCGCTGCTGGCCGCGGAGCTCGGCGACCGGACCGGGGCCGAGGCCTGCTACCGCTGGCTGCGCCCGTACGTCGACCTGATGTTCACCGGAGGCGCGGGCGCGGTCAGCAACGGCGGTTCGGTGCACCTGCACGCCGGGGTCGCCGCGCTGGCCGCGGGCAGGCCCGAGGCCGTGCGGCACCTGCGGCGGGCGATCGAGGTCAACGCGGCGGCAGGCCTCGTCCCGTTCGAGGCCACCGCCCAGGTCTGGCTGGCGGAGGAGCTGCGCCGACGCGGGGACGCCGCCGAGGCGGACCGGCTGGCCGACGCCGCGCTCCGCACGGCCCGCACGTTGGGCATGGAACCCCTCGCCGCGCGGATCCAGGCCGCCAGCCCCGGCCCGCTGAGCAGGCGCGAGGCCGAGATCGCCGAGCTCGTGGGGCGCGGACTGACCAACCGGCAGATCGCGGCGGACCGGCACATCTCGGAGCGGACGGTCGAGACGCACGTCGCGCACATCATGGCGAAGCTGGGGGTGTCCGGGCGCAGCGGTATCGCCGCGTGGGAGGCTCGGCGTCGTCGGTAGGCCGGAGCGCCGGAGCGGTGCCGATGGTCCACCGGGCATGGCCTATGGTGCGCCGAGTGCGTCTCGTCATCGCCCGCTGTCAGGTGGACTACGTCGGCAGGCTGACCGCCCACCTCCCCATGGCGCCGCGGCTCCTCCTGGTCAAGGCGGACGGGTCGGTGAGCATCCACGCCGACGACCGCGCCTACAAGCCGCTGAACTGGATGAGCCCGCCGTGCTGGCTCACCGAGGAGCCGGGCGTCTGGACAGTCAGGAACAAGGCGGACGAGTCGCTGGTGATCACCATCGACGAGGTCCTGCACGACTCGTCACACGAGCTCGGCGTGGACCCCGGCCTGGTCAAGGACGGCGTCGAGGCCCACCTCCAGGAGCTCCTCGCCGCCCACCCCGAGACCTTCGGCAAGGGTTACACCCTGGTCCGCCGCGAGTACATGACGGCGATCGGTCCCGTCGACCTGCTCTGCCGGGACGCGGGGGGCGCGCACGTCGCCGTCGAGGTCAAGCGGCGGGGGGAGATCGACGGCGTCGAACAGCTCACGCGGTACCTGGAGCTGATGAACCGGGACCCGCTGCTCGGCCCCGTGGCCGGGGTGTTCGCGGCGCAACAGATCAAGCCGCAGGCCCGCACGCTGGCCGAGGACCGCGGGATCCGCTGCCTCACCGTGGACTACGACGCGCTGCGCGGCAGGGACTCCACGGACCTCAGACTGTTCTGAGCCCCGCCCGCCCCGCTCGGCGGCGAAGCCCGTGTCGTCGTAGGCGACCGCCGCCCGATCCGATGCTGTGCGACGGGGAGGGGACGGTCGGGACGGGGCTCGGGCCGACGGCGAGGCGGCCGTCGTCGAGGGAACGCTCACCGTCGCGCTCGGAGACCGCTCATGGTCGCCCGGGTCGGACCTGTGCCGGGCTGCACGGCCGAGACGCAGGTGGCTCGGTGAGGGTATCGGGCGGTGCGACGTTTGACGAAACGGTGTCGGTTGAGAGAAATGAATGATTCGCGTCCGAAGCATGTGGTTCCGGAGGTTTCCGGTCCCCGGGGCGTCACCGTGCGGGGGAGGATCCGTACGGCGTGTCCGTCGAGGACCCGTGCGGGCGGGGCCTGCGCCGCGCGGCGGTGATCCCGAGGGCGATCGCCAGCCACAGCACGGACAGCAGGTAGGCCGCGAGGGCGAGGGACCCCACCGTCCACGCCCAGGCCGGGGAGCCCTCGACGCCGAGGAGCACCAGGACCGGCGTGGCGCCGACGGGCCCGTCCCCCTGGTCGGGCAGAACGAGTGCGGCGAGCAGCAGGAACCCGGCCGCTGCGAGGAACGGGGCGCTCGTCGCGCGCCTGAGCCGACCCCACCGCAGCACCACCAGGGACAGGGCGGGCGGCACCAGCAGCAGCACCAGCCCGACCACCGTGAAGATCAGGATCGCCAGGAGCCACCCGGGTGCGGTGAGCCGCAGCAGCGCCGCCGCGACGAGCGCCCCGACCTGCAGCGCCACGTTCCACCCCGTCCTCATGCGCCCATCCTGTCCGGTTCGGGGCTTCCGTGCATCAGTGGGTATACACAGAGCCCAGCACACTCGCGACGGCCGACGCCGTGCTCGCGAGCACCTCCGCGGGCAGACCGCGCCGACTCCGGACGGACACGGTGAGCGGTTCCGCCTGCGGCAGGTCCGTGCGCTCGACGAGTCCCTCCGGTGTGTGCCCCATCGTGGCCAGCAGCGCAACCCCCAGGCCCGCCCGGGCGGCGGCCAGTACCCCGGCGAGGTAGGCGGCCTCGCACGCGACGGTGACCCCGCTGCCCGAGGCGTTCAGCGTGGCGACGGCCCGGTCCCGCAACGCACACGGCTCGTCCAGCCCGACGAGCGGCACCGGCCCCGACGGCGGCTCCCAGCCCGGCGCCGCGTACCACCGCACCTCTAGCAGGCCCGCCGCGGCGGACCGCTCGTCCGCGGGCGCGGCGAGGAGCAGTGCGAGGTCCAGGTCCCCGCGGTCCAGTGCCGACCGCAGGCCCGCGCCGCGGTCCAGCCGGTAGCGCACGGTGGCGCCCAGCGCGGTGGTCAGCCGCGGCAGGAGCTGGTCCGCGGCGTGCTCGGTGGAGCCGACCGAGATCTCCAGGGGACGGGGCGCGGCGAGCCGGGCGAGGACGTCGTCGTGGATGGAGAGCATCCGACGAGCCTCGACGAGCAGGGTCTCGCCCGCCGGGGTGAGCCGCGACGCGCGGCCCACCCGCTGCACGAGCGCTGTGCCACAGGCACTCTCGAGCCGCTTCACGTGGTGGCTCACGGTCGGCTGGCTCAGGTGGAGGGCGGCCGCGGCGCGGTGGAAGCCGCCACAGTCCGCGATCGCGACGAAGCTGCGGAGCGGCAGGACATCGAGTGTGCGGGTCTGCGTGGGCACGCGGCCAGTGGAGCAGAACCGATCGGGATTTCCTATCGAAAGTGATCGGATACCCGAGTTGGACGACGCCGGTGACGAACTGTCACGATCGTGGCATGTCCCCGGCCCGCGCTCTCGCGCCGCTCACCCGCACGGGTGGCGTGGCGTCGCGCGGCCGGTTCCTCGGTCTCACCCGGCGGCTCGCGGTCGATCTCTCCCGCACCTCCACCGCCACCTGTCCCGGACTCTCCTGACGCACCCGTCGCCCGCCGTGTCCGCACGGCCGGAGCGACCGAATCGCGCGCCGGACGTCCGCGGGCCCTCCTCGCGGCGCCCGCCCTCGCGCGCCCACCTCCTCGAGGAGCCACATGAGCCGCACCCTCCGTCTCGCGCTGCACCCCTATGGTGTGGGCGGGCCCGGCCAGCACGGGCTGTGGAAGGACCCGACGGTCGCCAAGGACGCGAGCGTCGACATCGACTACTACATCCGACTGGCGAAGACGGCCGAGGCCGCGCTGTTCGACGCGCTGTTCATCGTGGACAGCCAGTTCATCAACGCGACCTATCCCGCCCACTACCTCAACCGGCTCGAACCGCTCACGCTGCTCTCCGCGGTCGCCACCCACACCACACACCTCGGGCTCGTCGGCACTCTGAGCTCGACGTACAACTCCCCGTTCAACCTCGCGCGCCGGTTCGCCTCGCTGGACCACATCAGCCGCGGGCGCGCCGGGTGGAACGTCGTGACCAGCTTCGACACCGGGACCAGCCGCAACTACGGGCTCGACGAGCACCTCGACTACCCGACCCGGTACGGGCGGGCGCTGGAGTCGGTCCAGGTCGTGCGGGGGCTGTGGGACTCTTACGAGGACGACGCCTTCCCCGCGGACGTCGAGCGCGGCGTGTTCCTCGACCCGGACAAGCTGCACGCGCTGGACCACGTCGGCGAGCACTTCCGCGTCGCGGGCCCGCTCAACCTGTCCCGCTCCCGGCAGGGCCAGCCGGTGATCTTCCAGGCCGGCGTGTCGGAGGAGGGGCGGACCCTCGCGGCGCAGGTCGCCGAGGGCATCTTCGCCCCCGGCGGCACCTTCGAGGAGTCCCGCGCCTACTACGCCGACATCAAGCGCCGCGTCGCGGCGGCGGGCCGGGTGCCCGACCACGTGAAGGTCCTCATCAACGGTGCCCCGATCGTCCGCGAGACCGACTCCGCGGCTCGGCGGCGCGCCGCGGAGATCGACGACGAGGACCGCGACTTCGACCGTAGCCTCGCGCTGCTGGGGCGGGCGTTCGGTGCCCACGACTTCAGCCGCTACGACCTGGACGCGCCCTTCCCGGACGTCGCGCACCTCGCGGAGAAGGGCGGACGCACCGGCGCCGCGGCGGTCATCGCGCGCGCGGAGGCCGAGGGGCTGACGCTGCGCCAGGTCGTCGAGATCTTCAGCGTGCGGCCCGTGCCGCCGTTCCTGGGCTCGCCAGCGACCGTCGCCGACACCCTCGAGCGCTGGTTCGCCGCCGGCGCGTTCGACGGCGTCAACCTCGCGTTCCGCAACGACGAGGACCTGACCTGGTTCGTGGACCGCGTGGTGCCGATCCTGCAGCGCCGCGGCCTGTTCCGCACCGCCTACGAGTCGGACACGTTGCGCGGCAACCTCGGTCTGCCGATCCCGGCCAACCGCCACACCCGCGCCCGCGACCTGGTGGCGCGGTGAGCGAGCGCCCGCCACGGTTCCGGCTGACGGTCCGAGCCCTGGAGCTCCTCGCCACGCAGGCCGCGGAGCCCGTGCCGCAGGCTGTGGGCTGAGCCGACCGACCCCCACCCGTCGCCCCGGCGGCGGCCCCTCCTCACTCGGAAAGGACGAGCAATGGCCCGTCACCTGAAGTTCGGCGCGGTGCTGATGGGCGTCGGCGGCCCCGGCCAGCACGACGTCTGGCGACACCCCGAGATCCCCGCGGACGCCAGTGTGGACATCGACTGGTACGTCGCCCGCGCCCGGCAGGCGGAGGCGGCGCTGTTCGACCTCGTGTTCATCGTGGACAGCGCGTACATCACGCCGGACTCCCCGCCGCACTACCTCGCCCGGCTGGAGCCGTTCACGCTGCTGTCCGCGCTGGCGGTGTCGACCACCCACATCGGGCTGGTCGGGACGGTCTCCACCAGCTACAACAGCCCGTTCAACCTCGCCCGCCGGTTCGCCTCGTTGGACGTGATCAGCCGGGGTCGGGCGGGGTGGAACGTCGTCGCGACCGGGGACGGCGGCACCGCCGCCAACTACAGCCGGGACGAGCACTTCGACCACCCGACGCGCTATGCCCGGGCGCTCGAGTCGGTCCGGATCTGCCAGGGCCTGTGGGACTCCTACTAGGACGACGCCTTCCCCCGGGACGTCGAGACCGGCGTCTTCCTGGACCCCTCCCGCCAGCACCGGCTCGACCACGTCGGCGAGCACTTCCACGTGCGCGGGCCGTTGAACCTGGTCCGCTCGAAGCAGGGGCATCCGGTGATCTTCCAGGCCGGGAACTCCGAGGAGGGCCGCGACCTCGGCGCGACGGTCGGCGAGGGCATCTTCACCCACTCCGCCACGCTGGACGAGGGGGTCGCGTTCGCCACCGAGATCCGCGAGCGGGCCGCCGCGAAGGGCCGGGACCCGCGGCACATCGTGATCCTGCCCGGCGTCGAGCCGATCGTCGCGGACACCGACGCCGAGGCGCGGGCGATCGAGGACCGCAGGCGCACCGACCGGGACTTCGCCAAGGACCTCGCCCAGTTCGGCCGCCCCTTCGGCTGGCACGACTTCGGCAAGTACGATCTCGACGCCCCGTTCCCGGACGTGGACCACCTGGGCCACAACAACTTCGGCAGCCAGACCGCAGCGATCGTGCAGACCGCCCGCGAGGAGGGGCTGACCCTGCGGGAGACCGTGCGGCGCTTCTCCGGCCCCCTCCCGGCGCCGTTCGTGGGCAGCCCGACCACGGTCGCCGACCGGATCCAGGAGTGGTTCGAGGCCGGGGCGATCGACGGGCTGAACATCCACGTGACCGTGCCCAGCGCCTTCGCCCGCTTCACCGACGAGGTGCTGCCGATCCTGCGCGAGCGGGGTCTTTTCCGCTCCGCCTACGAGTCCGACACGCTGCGCGGCAACCTCGGGCTGCCCGTGCCCCGCAACGTCCACACCGTCCTGCGCGACCGGGCCGCGAGCCTGAGCGCCTGACGTCCACCCCCACGCCCATCGTCATCGTCATCGGAGAGTCATGAACATCAGGAAGCGGCGCTCGCTCGCCGTCGTCGTCACCGCGCTGGTCGCCGCGCTGGGCACGGTGCTGGCGGGCTGCGGCGGCGCCGCGGGCGGCGGGTCCGGCGGGGACGCCACGATCCGGTGGGGCACCAAGCAGACCCAGGCGAACTGGGACCCGGTGGTCACCGGGTCGACGTCGGCGACGATCCTGCTGACCCCGATCTACGAGTCCCTGTTCACCGTGGACCACGACCGGCACGTGCGGCCGGCGCTGGCGCAGGGCTACTCCTACAACGCGACCGGCGACCAGATCACGGTCACGCTCAAGCCGGGCCTGACCTTCCAGGACGGCTCCCCGGTGGACGCGGACGCGGTGAAGTTCACCATCGACCGGATCAAGTCCCAGGACAACTCGGCGCTGAAGGGGTCGTACAACAACGTCAAGGCGGCCACCGTCGTCGACCCGCTGACGGTGCGCCTGGACCTCGGGCAGACCGACTACCAGATCCCGTACCTGCTCGCGGAGCGCGGCGGGATGCTGCCGAGCAGACAGGCCGCTCAGGACGCCGCGAAGCTGAACACGGCCACGCCGGTCGGCGCGGGGCCGTTCAAGGTGGTCTCGTACGTACCGGAGTCCAAGATCGTCCTGGAGAAGTGGGACGGCTACTGGGACGCGGCGGCCATCCACGTGAACCGCATCGAGATCAACTTCGGGATCGACCCGTCCACGCTGGTCGCGGGCCTGCAGTCCGGCGTCTACAACTGGGCCCAGATCGACCCCCAGCAGGCCGACGAGGCGAGGAAGTCGGGCTTCGACGTCCTGGCGAGCCTGGACCGGCACTGGTCGACCTCGTTCCTGAGCGTCAACACGAACAAGGCGCCGTTCACCGATCCCGCCGTCGTGGAGGCGATCCGCTACGCGGTGAACCCGGCCGAGTTCGCCTCGAAGCTCGGCTTCGGGCTGGCCGAGCCCGCCCACCAACCCTTCCCGACCGGACACCCGGCGTTCGTGGACGCGCTGCAGTCCGAGTACCCGTACGACCCGGCGAAGGCGCGGGACGTCCTGGCCAAGGCGGGTTACGCCGACGGACAGGTGTCCTTCGACCTCAACGGCATCACCGGGAACTTCAACCAGGCGGCGGAGGTCCTCCAGGAGCAGCTCAAGGCGGTCGGGATCACCACGACGATCAAGCTGCAGGATCAGGCCACCTGGGGCAAGGGCTACTACGGCAAGACCGACGCCGCCTCGCTGTTCGGCTACGTCGGGCGGGACTCGCACGTCCAGGCGCTCACCGAGCACTACGACGCGGGCGGGGTGCTCAACCTGAGCTCGCCCACGACCTCACCGCAGTTCCAGGAGGCGCTCAAGGCCGTGCGGGCGACCCCGATCGAC
>Ga0068863_100001686_pt1 | contig 21869 bp, 20 predicted proteins | sample KBSSwiS62_FD_66596 | JGI IMG/M metagenome (GOLD analysis project Ga0068863, IMG submission 66596) | Switchgrass rhizosphere microbial communities from Kellogg Biological Station, Michigan, USA - KBS Switchgrass S6-2 | ecosystem: Host-associated > Plants > Roots > Rhizosphere > Soil ...
GCTCCATTCCGTAAATCCCGTCAAAAATCAATTTTCTCTACACCCCATGACTCCGCCGGTAATCCCGCGGCGGCTGCCCCACCTGGCGCGTGAACACCCGGCTGAAATAGAACGCATTCTCAAACCCGCACGCCTCCGCCACCCGGTCCGTCGTCCAGTCCGTCTCCAGCAGCAGCGTCTGCGCCCGCTGCACCCGCAACCGCGTCCGGTATAAACTGGGGGAAACCCCAAATGCCGCCCGGAACCGCCGCGACAGCAAAAACGGACTGATCACCAGCTCCCTCGCCAGGTCCTCCAGGGTAAACTCCGTCTTCAGGTCCTCCCGCAATTTTGCCGCCGCTCGCAGCATCAGCCGGTCCGGCGCCGCCCGGGCCTTCGCCGTCGCCTTCGACGCCTCGCCCGCCACCTGGTAAAGCAGGTCCGCCACCAGGTGCGCGATCCACGGCTCGCCCGGCCAATGGTCCGGCTTGTTCCGCAACGCCTTCAAGTGCGCCAGCGTCGAGTCGAGCCGCCCCACCTCCCGCAACGTCCACTTCCGCCCCCACGCCTCCGGCTCCGGCGGCTCCCACTCAAACCGCACGAAATAGAAATCCAGGAACTTCAACGCCACCCTCGCCAGCGGCACCCCCGGCGGACACAGGATGAAGTCCCCCGGCCGGCATACGTCCGCCTCCTCGTTCCCCAGCTTGAAATAGAACTCTCCCGCCTGCAGCCCCAGCAACATCCAGTCCGGCAACGTCTCCACCGGATGCGTAAACTGCTTCCGGTTCTCCACAAATAACAATGACAACACCCGCGGCAGCGGCAGCTCCCCCAGCGACGGAGTCGGCAGGGCCCTTCGCCCCGGGGACGGCAATGGAATCGGCGCCTTCATCTGCTAGAAAGTATATATCCATCCGCAAGCCTGTCCATTCCCAGAGGCAGCCTATTTTTATATGGTGCAAGAAAGGAACAAACCCATGACCACCGCCACCCTCACCCAACCCACCCCCATCACCCACTCCGCCCGCTTTGGCTCCGCCCCCCAGGAGCTCGACCCCCTCGCCCGCCAGTACTGGACCGACGGCTACATCGCCCTCCGCGGCCTCTTCTTCCCCCACGAGATCACCTGCTGGTCCGCCGAGTGCGACCGCCTCCTCGCCTCCGACATCGTGCACCCCGACAACATCCGCACCCCCTTCCGCTTCAACTCCGGCCGGCTCCCCGAGCGCATCGATCCCGTCGTCGACATCTCCCCCGTCTTCGCCTCCCTCATCCGCGATCCTCGCCTCGTCAAGGTCGTCGAGGCCATCTTCCGGGACAAGGCGCTCCTCTTTAAGGACAAGCTCATCTTCAAGGCTCCCGGCACCCACGGCTACACCCCGCATCAGGACCAGGCGTGGTGGCAGATGTGCCCCGCCGACGACATCCTCTCCGTCTCCATCCAGATCGACGGCGCCACGGCCGCCAACGGTTGCATCGAGCTGATGCACGGCCTGCACGATCACCTCCGCACGCCCGCGGGAATGCTCACCAACTTCCGCGACGAGGAGATGGCAGAGATCGACAACTCCCTCTGGCAAAAGATGGAGACCCAGCCCGGCGACGTCCTCATCTTCCATTCACTCGCCCCGCACCGGAGCGGTACCAACGTCGCGAACGTCTCCCGCCGCTCGTTCTACCTCACCTTCTCCGCCGGACGCGTCGGCGATCTCTACAACGAGCACCTGGAGAAGTACAAGAGCCGCACCGGCACAGACGAAAACATCAAGGGCAAAGCTTACTTCAAGTAAGCCGCTAGACACCGCGTTGATTCGGCTCCCAGATCAGCTTGTGCATCTGGAGCTGCATGCGCACGCGCGGAATTGCATCGGCCATCACGCGCGTGGCGAGATCGAGCGGCGTCATCTTGCCGAAGACTGGCGAGAAGAGGATTGCGTTCACTCGATCCGCCCAACCGGGAATACCTGCAAGGACCTGCGCTTTCGCCCAGAGATAATCTTCCTCTGAACCGATGACGAATTTGACTTCGTCGCGCACACCGAGCAGCGGCAGGTTCTCCATCCGATTACGCCCGCATTCGCCACTGCTCGGGCATTTCAGATCCATGATGCGGTGAACGCGGACATCGACAGGAGAAATATCGTGCGCACCGCTCGTTTCGATGAGCACAGTGTAACCCGCATCGCACAGTCGCGACATCAGCTTGTGCACCCGCTTCTGCAAAAGCGGCTCGCCACCCGTGATCTCCACCAGACGGCACGGATGCTTCGCGACTTCCTCCATGATATCGCCCAGCGTGCGCCGCTTGCCTTCGTAAAAGGCGTACTCGGTATCGCAATAGTTGCAGCGCAGATCGCAACCCGTCAGTCGGACGAAAATGCAGGGCTGACCCGCATAGGTGCTCTCGCCCTGGATGCTGTAGAAAATTTCGTTGATCGTGAGCGTATCGGTCGCGGCCTGCGGTTGCGCGTATGGGGTCTCGACGTCACTCATGTCGGAACTATAGCCCGAAACAGGCTGGTAATCTATGATGCAATTCCCAGCGCACTACGAATCTCCTTCGCAACCAGTCCGGCGAGATCGTTGCTGGAAAAGAGGTTTCGAGTCACTCCCACCGCAAGGCGATAGGGCACATTTCCGTAACCAGCCGATCCGCCATAGCCGCCATGACCAAAGCCGGTCACACTTCCACCATCGCCCAAGCCATAACCGAGTGCCTTGCGGGGAGTCACGCCCTCGACAAAACCTTCGCCGGGAATGTTCAATTCCGTGGCGATACGAACACGCTCAGGCGGGAGAATTTCTATGCCGTCCACACCGCCGGGCATTAACGAGGCGTAGAGTCGCGCAATCGCCCGCGCATTCATGATGCCATTGGAAGCCGGAATGCAGGCGCGGCGGGCATCAGAGCGGTTCATCCATTCATGCAAAGGTCGCATGAAAGCGGAAACGCCTTCCTCCGCCGGGTTGGGCGGCGGTGGCGGAGGAGCAGCAGGATCGATCGGTGGAAAAATCTCCTCAAGATAAGCAACCCGAGGCTCAAGCTCCGCCGGAATACCCGCGAACATGGTCGCGATGCCCAAAGGTCCGGAAATCTCCGCATCAACGAAAGACTGGAATGGGCGACCATCGACGCGCCGAGCGACTTCACCCAAGATCCAGCCGTAAGTGACCGGGTGATAGACCACCTTTTCTCCGGGAGGCGATGCGGGCTTCAATTGCGCCACCAGTCGGCACATCATGTCCCAGTCACAAAGCTCCTTGTGTCCGATGCCCACGGGCATGAAGGGAATTCCAGAGGTATGTGCCAAAGCGTGGCGGATGGTGATTCCCTCCTTGCCGTTCTGTGCAAACTCCGGCCAGTAATGCGCGATGGGGGCATCGTACTGGATTTTTCCGCGCTCTGCGAGCATGTGCATTACCGTTGCCTGCAGTCCCTTCGTGGTCGAGAAAACGGGAAAGAGGGTATCAGCATCGACAGGCGCGCCGGTTCGGACATCAGTTACGCCCGCCCAGGCGTCGACAATCAATTTCCCGTCGTAATAAACCGCGACTTGCGCACCGCGCTCCTTCCCTTCCGCCACGAGGGTGTTGAGCAAGGTCTGGATCGAGTCTTGGAGTTGATGAGACATAAGGCCGTGTCTAAGAAAAAAACGCGCCCAAGGCGATTCAATACTTCAAAACCCGGCGAAGAAAACCCTTCGTCACCTCGGATTGCGAGGCGCCGAAAATCTGTTCAGGCAGACCGATCTCGGCGATGCGGCCAGCGGACAAAAGTGCGACACGGTCGGCGAGACGACGAGCGAAGCCCATTTCGTGCGTGACGAGGACAAGGTCGCGGCCTTCCTGCTTGAGTTCGTCGATGAGTTCGAGCACCTCGGCGGTCATTTCGGGGTCAAGCGCTGAAGTCGGTTCGTCGAGGAGAACGACCTGGGGCTTGATCGCAATGGCCCGTGCTATGGCGACGCGCTGGCGCTGTCCACCGGAAAGCTCGGCGGGCTTTTTGTGGGAATGATCGAGCAGTTGAAAGCGTCGAAGCGTACCCTCGGCGAGTTCGAGCGCTTCCTCTCTCGAGCGACCGTGCACTTTTTCGAGGGGAAGTGTGATATTCTTCAGCGCGGTGAGATGCGGAAAAAGATTGAAGGCCTGAAAGACGGTGCCGATAGAACGGCGGTGCTGCAGTAACGCCTCGTCGTGGTATTCGATCGGTTTGCCGTTGATCGCGACGCTGCCGTTGTTCGGATATTCGAGCCCGGCAATGATGCGCAGGAGCGTCGACTTTCCACCGCCCGACGGCCCGATTAGGGCGAGGCAATGGACGCCGTCGAGTTCAAGACTCACGCGGTCGATGACCGTGTGAGTGCCAAACCGTTTTACCACGTCATGAAGGCTAAGTTTCATACTTGAAGCGGCGCTCGAGCCAGCGGGACCATAACGCGATCGGAACAGTGAGAATCAGATAACCGACAGCCAGTGGAATATAGGTCTCAAGTGAACTGGCAGTGTTCGAATTGACCTGCTGTGCAGTGAAGGTGAGTTCCTGAATGGCGATATAGGAAAGCAACGATGAGTCCTTGATCAATGAAACCAGCTGTCCGACCAGCGGCGGCAACACCTGGCGGATGGCTTGCGGAATGATGACGTAGCGATAGGTCTGCGCACGGGTAAAGCCGATGGCCCGGGCAGACTCAATTTGCGACTTGCCGACACTCTCGATGCCAGAGCGGAAAATTTCGCTGATGTAGGCGCTTTCGAACAGAGTCAGGATGAAGATGCCCGCGGCGTACCGGTAATCGTTGCCGATCCCAAAGACGGTGCAAAAGCCGTACCAGACGAGGAGGATTAGCACCAGCAGCGGCAAGCATCGGACAATCTCCACCAATACTTTGACGAAATAACGGAGCAGCAGAACTGACGAACGCTGACACAAGGCGAGCAGAAATCCGCCCACCGTGCTCGAGACCAAGGCAACAGCGGTAACACCGACGGTCATTAACCAGCCCTTGAAAAGCGAGTCACGGTAATTCCAGACCGAGCCCCAGACCCAGTTGATGTTCAGCGAAAATAAACATAGCGTGACAGTCCCAATCAGGAGCACGAGAGCCAGCGCGACATTTAATACCTTGGCCAGGGTTGGCGGAGACACATCGCCCCGCACTCCGCCGGGAGCCAAGAACAAGTCGCGCCACGTTTCGATCACACCTGAAACGCTAGGGACGGAGGGCCACCGGGAGCAATGTTTTAGCGGCCCAGGCACCGAGGGTGCGCTCAGACGCCTTTCGTCAATTGAGCCAGGTAATGGCCATCGTCTTCGGAATAGACCAGTTTCGCTGCCCAACTGTGGTTTCGCGCATGAACCGCAAGCGTGGCAAAATCGAGGTGCAACCACGGGAATAGAACGCCCGTTTCCTGTCCGTAGGAAGCCGTGTAGAACTGCTGGCCTGGATACCGATTTTTGCGAATATTCTTTTCGCGATACCGAACGTGGATCGAGTCAGTGGTTTTCGACACATCGATCGAATCGCAGAGCAAACAACCACCTTTGTTGATCAGATGAGCGGCATGGGCCAAAAAACGGTCGAGTTCCGAAGGCGTCCCGACCATGCCGATGCCGTTCATCAACATCAGCAAGGTGTCGAAACTCCGACCTTCTATCGTCATCACGTCGTGCGGCAGCGCCTCGTGGACACCTCTTTCCCGCATGACGAAGACGGCTTCGGGAAGAATGTCGACGGCCGTGACCTCAAGCCTTCGCCGCTGCAGCTCCAGGGAATGTCTTCCCGCGCCCGCGCCGATATCGAGGACTTTACCGCGGCAGAGATCAAGAGCGCGTTGTTCCAGCTCAGGGAAATGGATGTCGTCAAAAAACGAAGCGGTTGCAATCGCTGCCTCAAAGCCATCGTCGCGCCGAAGGATGAATTTTGAATCGACTGCCTTTCGATGATAGTTGAGCAGGGCCTGGCCGTAGGGAGTCATGCGCCTCAACATTACCACTGGAAGCTGATCCTTCGACAAGCTCAGGATGACAGGCGTTTAAAATAGAAGTTTTATTTAGATAAACCACCGGTAATGGCCCACGAGAGTGAAGGCGAAAAGAACGTCCTGGCATTGCGCGCCCGCGCCGATGTTGTGCACCAGGAGCGGACGATGCGAGCCGGGTGCGAGGCGATCCGTGACGAGTCCGACATGGAGCAGTCCCGACGGTAGACGCCATACGACGATGTCTCCGGGCAGATAATCGGATTCCACCTTGGTGACGGGCTCTGTCTTGCCGACACGCTTGAAGTAAGCCATCAGGTTGGGCACTCGCCGGTGGTCGATATTGGCGTCGAGCGGACTTTTGCTCCAATCGCGGGGGTAAGCGTCGGGAGATTTCTTTTTGTCCTCGTGGACGAGCACCTGCAAATCAACGTCGAGCTTGCGCAGGGCGCGGATCACCACATCGGTGCAAACACCGCGGTCCATCGGCACATCGCCGCCCGGATATTCGAGCTGCACATAAGATGGATCGTAGACCGTGGTGATGCCCACCTCAGCAAGCGCGGCATTGGCAAGCGCGGCCCGTTTCGCCGCCACGGTTTCCGCAGGTGGAGGATTGACCTGAGCGGGCAGCAAACCCGAAAGACTGCCCATGACCGCGAAAAGAACGACCCGGGTGCCATGACCAAAAGTAAACGGACTCATGGGGCGCTTAGTTAATCGCAACCTTCGTGGGCACAAACGTCTTCCCCTTCTCGATGTCAGGAAAATGGCCCTTGGCAACGGCCACAGAACCGGCCCCCATGGAGCGCGCCTGAACCATGATCCCATGCCCAAACCAATAGCCCTCGAACCCGAGGAGGAGACAGCAAACCAGCGAAGCCATCCGGCACCAGTCGTTTAATGAGTTCATACAGACAAAATCGCTGTCACTCGCCTCTTTCTGACAAATTACTGCCCCCTTTTGCTCTTTTTTGGTATAAGACAGGGCTCCCCGCTTTCCCATGAATCCGCTCCTGCGCTGGGTGACCAAGATCATCCGTATTTTCCGCCCGGAACCGGCGCCTGTCGCCGCGCCGGAAGTGCCGATTTCCGAAGTGATTACGCCTGCCCGAAAGGAGCCGGCAGTGGAGGTTCCTGCGACGATCACCCTCGCCAAGGTCTGTCATTCCGAGCCTCCCGCCGCAGCAACCCCTGCTGGGAACAAGATCGAGCGAGTTATCGAAAAAACCGCTCCGAAAGAAGAACCGCTCCAAGCGAAACCCACACCGAAGCCGGCGACGGCCACAAGGCCGGAAGCTCAGATTTCCGAGGTTGTCACGCCAGCGCAAAAAGAACCGATCGTGGAAGCTTCCACGCAAATTACGCTGTCCAAAGTCAGTCAACCTGAACCTATCGAAGCCTCAGTCCGGCCTGTCGCAAAAGAAAGCAGAACTGATCTTTCGCCTTCGCTGCGCTCCGCTCTAGATGACAAATCTTCCGAAAAGAAACCAACGCCCAAAGAGCCTGCGGCAGAAATTCTTCCTCCGGTTGAAAAACAGATCGACCGATCCACTCACCAGCCTCGCGAAGAAAAAGCTTCTTCGTCGCTCGCAATCCGGACGGAGTCGAGCTCTCCAAAGGAAGCAAAAGCCGAAATTAAGCCCATCTTCACCGGGCAGGTCGAAATCACACCCGCCCTCGACAACCCGGCCCGTCTGCGACAAATTAAGGGCGTGATTTCTGTTAACGATATTGCCAACCGCGAGCTGCTTGACCTCGTTCCCTACGAACCGGGCAAGCCGGTCGATGACGTGGCGCGGGAGATCGGCCTCGATCCCGCCTCGATCATCAAGCTCGCCTCCAATGAAAACCCGCTCGGTCCCTCGCCGCTGGCCATGGCCGCGATGCATAAGGCCATCGAGAACTGCCACTTTTACCCGGACGGGGGCGGCTTCCACCTGCGCAACGCCATCGCTCATACCTTCGACCTGGGCCGCGAGAATGTCGTGCTTGGCAACGGCTCGAACGAGATCATCGAGCTGCTTTTCCATACCTTCACCCGACCCGGCATCCACGAGATTATCACGGCCCGGCATGCCTTTGCCGTCTACACGCTGATGGCGCAGCTTTTCGGAGTGCATGCCATCGTGGTCGACGACGTGGATTTCACGCCCGATCTGCCAGCGATGCTGAAAGCGGTGACGCCACAGACACGTCTCATTTTCCTCGCCTCACCGAACAACCCGACCGGCACGCGCGTGACCAATGAGGCACTCGACGCGTTCCTGCGCGATCTGCCTCCGCATGTCATCGCCGTGCTCGACGAGGCTTACTATGAGTTCCTCGACAACCCGCCCGACACGGTCGGCCAAGTGAAGAACGGCGCGCGTGTCGTGCTCATGCGGACCTTCTCGAAAATCCAAGGTCTCGCGGGTCTGCGCATCGGTTACGGCCTGGCGGCGGCGGAAATCGCCAATCTGCTCCAGCGCGCCCGGCAACCGTTCAACGCCAACCTCATCGCCCAGGCGGGCGCCATGGCCGGATTGGCCGATGTCGAGCACCAGAAGAAAACCAAGGCAATCACTGACGAAGGCCGGCGCCTGATCGAGGACACCTTCGCGAAGATGGGGCTAAAATATGTCCCGTCCTCGGCGAATTTCGTCATGGTGAATGTCGGCGACGGCGGCGAGGTCTTCAAGCGCCTCATGAAAAAAGGCATCATCGTCCGCTCGATGGTGAGCTATCACCTGCCCGCCTACATTCGCGTCAGTATTGGCACACCGGAACAGAATGCCCGCTTCCTTGCAGAATTGCCCGGCGCGCTGGAAGGGCTCGTTTCCTTCCCACGTCCATGACTTTTGGCACTGTCGCCATTCTCGGCCCCGGCCTGATCGGCGGCTCGCTCGCTCTTGCGTTGGCGGAGCGAGAGCTAGTCGACAAGCTGGTGATTTATGCCCGCTCCGCACGTGCATTGGACGCGATCCGCACAGCAGGAGTCAATGCCGAATTGACCGGCAATCCGAGCGAAGCTGTCCGCGATGCGGATGTAGTCGTGCTATGCGTGCCGATCGAGGCGATGCCCGTACTGGTGAACGAAATTCGCGATGCGCTTAAACCGACCGCATTGGTCACCGATGTCGGCAGCGTCAAAGGCAGTGTGGACCGCGATCTTGCTCCTCTGCTCGATGATCGCGCTCTCTGGGTTGGCAGTCATCCGATGGCCGGAAGCGAGCAGGCTGGATTCACCGCCGCGCGCGCCGATCTTTTTGTGGGAGCTGCCGTTGTTGTCACCCCAACAAAGCATACCCAGCCAGAAGCAGAACGCCGGGCGGAGCAATTTTGGGGAGCGATTGGAGGAAGGGTCTTGAAAAGCGATCCTCAGTGGCATGATTTGGCCGTGGCCCAAGTAAGCCATATCCCGCATCTCATGGCTGCTTTGCTCGTTAATAATGTCTCTGATAAATCGACAGAAGCAGCAGGTTCCGGTTTTCGCGATACTACGCGCGTCGCCTCGGGTTCGCCTGAATTATGGACAGAAATTATTTGGGCCAATCGTGAATCAATTCGAGTCGCCCTCCAACCGCTGATCCTGGAACTCCAAAACACTCAGGAAGCCCTCAAGGGTGAAGACAAATCTCCCTTGCGTGATATCCTGCAATGCGCTCACGATCTGCGCTCCAAATTGATCGAAACCCATCCCTTGTTCAAAAAACGCTCATGAGCCGCGCCCCCGCCTCCACCCTCACCGTCCGCCAGGCCCGCCAGATCGGCGGTGAAATTTCTGTTCCCGGCGACAAAAGTCTTTCTCATCGCGCTGTCCTCTTTTCCGCGCTGGCCGATGGCACCACGGTCATCGACGGCTTCCTGCCCGGCGAGGACTGCGTCTGCACCATGCGCGCGTTGCAGGCGATGGGCTGCGTGATTGAAGTCGAATCGAAGACCCGCCTCATCGTCCACGGCACCGCCGGCAAGCTGAGCCCTCCGCTGGAGCCGCTCGATTGCGGCAACTCCGGCACCGCGATGCGCTTGATGGCCGGTATCCTAGCCGGGCAACCCTTCGCCAGCCGCCTCATCGGTGATGCCTCCCTCTCCAGCCGCCCCATGAAGCGCATCGTCGACCCGCTCGTCAAGATGGGCGCCAAGATCAAGGGCAAAGGCGACAAGCACACCGCGCCGCTCGAAATCGAGGGCGCTTCCCTCACCGGCATCGACTATACCCTTCCCGTCGCCAGCGCGCAGTTGAAGTCGTGCGTCATCCTCGCAGGACTTTTCGCCACCGGCACCACGAGCGTGACGGAAAAGACGCTCTCGCGCGACCATACCGAGCGACTCCTCGCCTACTTCCATGCGCCGCCCGTCATCGACATCAAGGACGACGGCAAGGGCAAGACCGTACGCGTCCGCGGCGGCACACGGCTGCACGGGCGTGATTTCATGGTGCCGGGTGATTTCTCCTCCGCCGCCTTCTGGATCGCCGGCGCGGCCGCGATGCCTGGCTCAGACCTGACCATCACCAAGCTCGGCCTCAACGGCACCCGCACCGGCCTGCTCAGCGTTTTGCTACGCATGGGGGCGCACATCCACGAGACAATTTCCGATTCCTCCTGCGAGCCCTACGGCACCGTCCGCGTCTATGGACGCAAATTGCGCGGCACCAAAATCGCTGGCGCGGAAATCGCCAATGTTATCGACGAACTCCCGATCATTGCCGTGATAGGCGCACTGGCCGAGGGCAATACAGAGATCCGCGACGCCAAGGAACTCCGCGTGAAGGAGACCGACCGCATTGCCGCGATGGCCAATAATCTCCGTGCTTTCGGCGTGGAAGTGACCGAACACGATGATGGCATGACCATCCATGGCGGTTCCCCGATCAAAAGTGCCAAGGTCGGCAGCTTCGGCGATCACCGCATCGCCATGGCCTGCGCGATTCTCGGTCTTTTCGCCAAGGGCGAGACCACCATCTCGGAAACCGGCTGCATCGCCACCTCCTACCCCACTTTCGAGCAGGACCTGCGCAAGATCGTGCAGTTCCAGGAGACCGGCTTCGCCGCCATGCTCAGCGGGAACCGCTAGAGTTAACGAAAGAACTCGCCTGCGCTTCGCACGGAAGCGTTTGCCAAATCGCTTAACTGCGCCAAAGTAAGGAGACCATGGACGACTCGGCGATGCAGGAACGGTACCGCGCGTTGTTGCTCGCTGCGCGGAACCTCTTCTCGCTGACGAACCTCGACGACCTGGTCGAGAACATCCTCAAGTATTCCTGCATCATGATGCAAGCCGAGGCTTGCTCAATGTACCTGCCCGACCGGGCCAAACGCGAATTGATCATCTATTCCGCCCGGGGGAAGGACGATGCGATCAACAATTTCCGCATCCCGTGGGACAAGGGAATCGCGGGTACCGTCTATCAGCAACGCAAGTTCCTCCGCATCGATGACGCCCAGAACGATCCGCGTCTTCTGCGCACCGCCGATCAGAAAACCGGCTTCATCACCCGCGCCATGCTCTGCGCGCCACTGGTCGACAAGGACGATTGCTTCGGCGTGCTCCAGGCACTCAATCCCGTTGATCGCGCCATCTTCGATGCTCACGACCAGGATATTTTCGAGGGCCTGACCAACATCGTCACCGGCGCTCTCGTCCGTTTCGACCGCGAACAAAAGATCAACCTCGAGATCAAGCTGGCCCGGGAAATGACCCTTGCCATGGAAATCCAGAAATCGTACCTGCCTCCCGAGGAGCTCTGCCTGCCCCGCGCGGAATTGCGGGTCCGGTATCGTCCCGCCCGCACCATTGGCGGCGATTTCTACGCCTCGATCTCGTTGCCAGACGACCGGCTCCTCGTGGCCGTCGGCGATGTCAGCGGCAAAGGTATTCCCGCCGCCCTGACTACCGCGCAAATCAGCACCGAGATGCAGGCGCTGTCGCAACTGGCCCAGTCCGGACTCTCCGACTACGTCAATGTCCTCAACGATGCGCTCTGCCAGCGACTCGCCGCCGGTCGCTTCGCCGCCACCACCTTCCTGCTTTACGATCCCAACCGCAGCACCATGGAAATCATTTGCGCAGGCCAGTTCGAACCATGGCGCTGGCACAATGAAGCCTGGGAGCCGGTCAAAGTGCCCCATGCCCTTGCTCTCGGTATTTTTCCTGGGCATCAGTTCGTCACGACAGAAATCTCCTGCCAACCGGGAGAAAGATGGATTCTATTTAGCGACGGAATCAACGAAGGCCGCAACCCCGAGGGCGAGGAATATGGCGTCGAACGCCTGAAAGGCAGCCTCGGCGCCGGCCACGCCGCCGCGACCCTTACCAACGCATGGCATGAATGGGAAAACTTTGTCGACCAGGACCATCAACACGACGATGCGTGCCTCGCCCTCGTCCTCCTCAAGCCTGCCGCAACGCTGGACATAACCTCCTGCCCGAGCAATTGCAAGCAGGCCCGTCAGTTCATTGAGGACTGGGCTCTCACGGCCGGGTTCCCGGACCTCGTGCGCGGCCAGATCGTGCTTGCTGCCGACGAGGCGGTCACCAATGTCATTCGCCACACCTATGGCGGTGAAACCAATAAGCCCATCACCCTTTCCGCCGAGATCACCGATGGTCATCTGCATTTACGCATGCGTGACTTCGGTCCGCATGTGAATCCCGAAAAGTTGAAGGGCCGCCAGCTGGAAGATATCAAGCCAGGTGGACTAGGCCTGCACCTTCTGCAAAGCGTCTTCTCCATTGTGGAGCACAATCCCCTCCCGGATGGCAACGAGTGGCATCTCGCCAAACCACTGGCCTGAGTCGTCCTCTATCCATTTCCTCTCGGTGCTCATCAGCACTACTCCATCAGGTCGAGGTCAAGAACCTCCGGGTGACGACGGCTCTAAAATGGGATAAAAGGGCAAATTATCCCGAATTTTACCTTTCCTTAACAATATTCCCCTTGCTCCCACACTCTGGCTTAACAGGCAAAACTCATAACTAAACCCAATCGAAGGCCCCATGAAAAAACTCCCCGCGATCCTCCTCTTCTCCGCCTTGACCAGCGGAGTCGCCATGGCCCAATCCGCAACCGGCGCCGCCGATCCGGCCCAATTCTGGCAGGCGTCTCTTGGCGCCGAGACGAGCAGAGACTATGACACCGCGCTCAGCCAGACCGCCGCCTACCAAACCGCGGGCGGCGACACCTTCCTGGCTACCCTCCGCACTGCGTGGCTCGCTTACCTGAAGAAGGACTACAAGAATGCCGCCCTTCACTATAACGAGGCGGAGCGCTTGCACCCCTCCTCGATCAATCCCCTGCTGGGGCTGATGTATGTTTCCGTTGCCGAGGGCGATGCGACAGCAACCGAAAAGGCTGCCGAGAACGTCCTCCACGTCGATCCGCTTAACTACCAGGCGCAAATGGTCGCCGCGGCCCAGCAATATGCCTCCAAAAATTATGCCAGTGCACTGGCCAGCTATCGCCGAGTGCTGACCTATTATCCCGACGACCTGACTGCGCTCAGTGGCGAGGCTTGGTCCCTTTATTTTCTCGGGCGCGTCAAGGAAGCCACTACTGATTTTCAGCTCCTTCTCGGCATTAACGCCAGCGATACCGCAGCCCGCAGGGGCCTCAATCTCTGCCTCGGAAAAGCGACCGATTAAATCCCATACATCTATGACCACCCCACTCGAAAACCTGCTCCTGAATGATCGCGGCATTGCCTTCGATCCCGCTTCCGGCGAAACCTACCGGCTGGTCGGGCCCGCAGTGCAACTCGTGCGACTCCTGCAAAAAGGTGCCAATGATGACGCACTTCTCGAGTTCTTGCTCAACGAGTACGACGTGGATGAGTCCACCGCGCGCCGAGACCTGGAAGTCTTTCTCGGCTCGCTCGAGGAAATGAAGCTGCGGGGGACGGCCTCGTGAATGCCCTTCGGATTGCCGTCAGCGGTCTGCATCGTGGTGAAAATCCCCAGCCCGGCGCGGGGATCGTCCGCAGCCTGCGCCGCCGGTTTCCTGATGCCTTCATCGTGGGCCTGAGTTACGACGTAATGGAAAGCGGCATCTACGTGGAAGACGGCCCGGATGAAGTCCATCTCATGCCCTATCCCACAGCCGGCGGTGTGGCTCTCTTGGAGAGAATTGATGCCATTCGCAAACGCACGCCCTTCGATTTTTTCATCCCCACGCTCGATGCCGAAATTGAAGTCTTTGCCAATCTCGCCTATCAATTGACCAGTCGCGGCATCAAGGTTCTTCTGCCCACGGTTGATGTCCTGAAGCGCCGGGCCAAGCAACATCTCCCCGCCCTCGCATCGACCTGCGATGTCCGCATCCCGGAAACACAGCTCGCCTCCGACCTCCAGGGGGCTTACCGCGCTGGAGAGAAACTCGGTTACCCGCTCGTCGTGAAAGGCCCCTACTACGAAGCCAAGATTGTGCATAACGCGGCCCAACTTTCCGCCGCCGCCAGCCACCTTTTATCGGAGTGGGGAAACCCGCTTATTCTGCAACGCTTCGTTACCGGCTCCGAATTCAACGTTCTCGGCGTGGGTGATGGCAATGGAGGCTGGCTCGGCCATTGCTGCCTCCGCAAGACCCAGTTGAGCGACAAGGGCAAGGGCCTCTCCGGCATTACCGTCGCTGATCCGCGCCTGTCCGATCTCTGCGCCAGGCTCATCCGCGAACTCCAATGGCCCGGGCCGTTCGAAATCGAATTGATCCGCGAGGAATCGGGTGGCGAGTACGTTCTTGTCGAGATCAACCCCCGTTTCCCCGCTTGGATCGATTTTCCAGCGATGCTCGGCGCAAACTACGCCGCGCTCCTCGTTGATCTGCTTCGGCTCGATCAACCGCCCGCGCCTTTGCCCGCCTGTGCGCCGGGTTCATTCTATATCCGCCATCAAATTGAAGTGGTCGGCGATATCAACCGCTACGCCGATTTACTGAAAAGCGAATCGGGCGCACTGGCCGGGTTGATCGATGAAACTTCTGTTCCTGCACCCCAAACCAAGGCCCTCTCATGAAATTCCAGCCTTACCTCGCTCCCTCCATCCAACGCATGGGCCATGAACCATGTAATCCGTTCCGCCTCGGCTCGACGCCCCGTTGTTCCGAAATCGACGGCATGTCCGTGTCCAGTCTTGTCGAGGAATATGGGAGCCCGCTCTTCGTTTTTTCGGAAACGACCCTGCGTGATCGTTACCGTGAAGCACACCGCGCCTTCACCCGCCGCTATCCCGATGTCCAGTTCGCATGGTCCTACAAGACCAACTATCTCAATGCTATCTGCCGCGTCTTTCACCAAGAAGGCGCGATCGCCGAAGTCGTGTCAGAATTCGAATACGACAAGGCGAGGCAGAACGGCATCCCTGGTCATGACATTATTTTCAACGGTCCGGGCAAAGGCCGTGAAATTCTCGAGCGCGCTGCGGACGAGGAAGCGATGATCCAGGTCGACAATCTTGACGAACTGCTTCTGCTCGGGGAAATCGCCGCACAGCGCGGGCGTACCCAACCGATTGCCATCGCCCTCCGCGTCCATCTCGATACCGGTACCCACGCAGTTTGGTCCAAGTTCGGCTTCAACGCCGACAATGGCGAGGCGTTGCGCGTGATCCGTCGCGTCCTGCAAATGCCAGGCCTGAAACTGCAGGGTTTCCATGCCCATATCGGCACCTTCATTCTCGATCCCGAGGCCTATCGCAAATCGGCCACTGTCCTCGTTCAACTGGCGCTGGAAGCCGAGCGTCTCGGCTCCGAGCCCATCCGCTATCTCAACATGGGTGGAGGCTTCGCTTCGCGTTCACGCCTTCACTACCAGTACCTCTCCCCCGAACAAGTGACGCCCAGCTTCGACCGCTACGCCGAGGCCATCTGCGACACCATCACCCAGGCCTGGCCCGCGGGACGACCTTTGCCCAAGCTCTATCTCGAGACAGGCCGCGCCCTTGTCGATGAAGCCGGGTATCTCATTTCCACCGTGGTCGCCGTTAAGCGACGCCCCACTTCGTCCTCTCTTCCCGGCGTCCTTGCCGCCTATGGCAAAGCAGCTCCGGCCCAGGGTTCAGTCCATGAGACCGACCGTCCTGCGCTAGTGATCGATGCCGGCGTCAACCTTCTCTACACCACCACGTGGTACCAACACTCCATCCTCCCTGCCAAGGCCTGTGTGGATCTTCCCGCGCCAACCACCGTCTACGGCTGCCTCTGCATGAATATCGATGTCATCCGTGAAGAAACGCCTCTGCCCAGTCTCACCACCGGCGACCAGGTCGTGCTTCATCCAGTCGGCGCTTACAACATTACCCAGTCGATGCAGTTCATCACCTACCGCCCCGCCGTGGTGATGATCGGCCTCGATCACAAGGTGCATATCATCCGCCGCCGCGAAAATCTCTCTTATGTCCAGCAACTGGAAAAGACGCCTCCCCATCTCGCCGCCAAGCCGGCGCCAAGGAAATCCGACGCCTCCTCTCATCCGCTGAAAAGCGAACCTTTCGTCTACGTCATCGATCCACGCAGTGGCGAAGTGCAGGAACCTTCCCTGCTTGCCACCGCCTTCAACGGAGGAGCCCGCCGATGATCTCCATTCCCGATCACGATGCTGTCCCGGCCCGCACAGCCTGGGAGCATCTCTCCCGCGGAGTCCCGCGCGCCTACGCGATCCTCTTCTTCTCGCCCAATGTCCGCTTTGGCTGGTTCCTGCTCGCCATCAGCCTCCTCTCACCGGGCATCGGCCTGTCCGGCCTTGCCGGTGCGTGGGCCGCAGGGGCTCTCGCCTGGGCGCTTGGCTTCGACCGCTCCAGGATCCGCAATGGTTACCTACTCTTCAATCCGCTTCTCGTCTGCCTGACGCTCGGCCTGATGAACCAGACTTACTTTTTCCCGACCACCGTCTTTCTTGCGCTCTGGTGCGCAGCGGTTCTCGGCGGCCTCTTCATCAGCGTGGCCATGCAGCACGCCTTTAGTCAGCACTGGGGCCTCTCCGCGCAGAGCCTGCCCGCGATCACTTTCGCTTACGTCCTTTTCTTCCTCGCCTTCGCCATTGGCGGACCTCCCACCCTACCCGTTTTGTCGTTCAATCCGTGGCTCGACCTCGATTTCCTTCCCCACCAGATCACCTCGTTCTTTCAGGTCTTTGGCGCGATGATCTTCGAGCCCTATCCGCTGGCGGGATTTCTCGTTCTGGTCGCTCTCCTCCATACTTCGCCGCTGGCCGCTCTTATCGCTTCCGCCTCCATCGGAGTGGGTATGGGCATGATGAATCTTCTCGGCGTTCCCATCGGACCCGACGGCCTGATCTGGTGCAGCTTCAACTTTCTGCTCTGCGGGATCTCGCTCGGAACCGCTTACTTTGCCCCCTCCCGTATGAGCCTTCTCCTCGCGCTGGCGGCAGCGTTTCTCTGCGCTCTTGTCACGCTCGCCCTGGCCACGGCTCTGCGCTATTTCGGACTGCCCGTCAGCGCTCTTCCCTACAACCTCATCGTCCTTGTCCTCGTCTACGCGCTCAAACAACGCTCGGCACCCCACGGACTTTATCCTTCTCCCGCCCCCGGCATGTTGCCCGAGACCGCAGGCCGATTTGTGGTCCTTAATGCCTCCCGTTTCCCCGATCTTGCACTCCCAGCACTCGACCTTCCCTTCAAGGACGAATGCGTCATCACCCAGGGCTTTCACGGAACGTTGACCCATCGGGCACCATGGAACTGGGCCCTCGATTTTGAGATCATGCCCAGGGACCGCCGTCACGTCGGCACCGGCGCAAATCTCGAGGATTATCACACCTTCCACAAACTCGTCCTCGCCCCCTGCTCCGGTACCGTCGCCGCCGTTCGGTCTCATGTTCATGACAACATTCCCGGCACCAACAACCCCGAGGAGAACTGGGGCAACTACGTCGTCATCTATCATGACGCCGGGTACTACATCCTGCTTGCCCATCTCGCCCAAGGCTGTCCTCTCGTCTATGTGGGTCAGCGGATCGTCTCCGGCGAACCCATCGGCAGTTGCGGCAATTCCGGGCGTTCGCCGGTGCCCCATCTTCATCTTCAAGTCCAGGATACCGCGTATCCTGGCGGCCCGACTCGTCCTTTTTGCCTCCGCAACTATGTCGAGATCGGTGCAGCCGGCATCCCACAAACCTACCGCATTTCCGGCTCGCCGACGGAGGGCACCCGGCTCGCACAACCAACTCCTCTGCCCGCTCTGCACGCCCTCTTCTGCAACTGGCTGCCTGGCGAATACCGCTACCGTGTCGCCATCGACAACCACGCTGTCCATGAGGAAACCCTCCTGATCGATTTCGATGAGATGGGCCGGTTCCGCCTCCGCTCGCGTCGCTACAACGCGCAACTGACCGCCTTCCTATCCGGCAATGTTTTCTATACCGTCGATTACGAAGGCCCGGGCGATAGTCTCATCGCTCTCATCTCCGCCGGACTCGCCCGCGTTCCGTGCATCGCCGATCCCGGTCTCACGTGGGACGATCACGTTAGTCCCTCGCCGTTCCAGGGAAAAGTCTCCCGCAAATTCCACGATATCCTCGGCCCCTATTTCGGACCTGATCTCCTCGCCTACGATTACTCGATGCAGGCCGGAGAGCACAGTTTCGACATTCGTTGCCAGACCAAGTCCGCGCTGCATGCCTCCGCGCCTGTCGCAACCGCACCGCGCCGGATCGTGACCACCCTCACCTCCCGCGTCGGGGTACAACGGATCGAGGCCCAATTGTGGAACGATGTGACAATTCGCGCCGAACTGGTTCAAGCCGCCGATGGCGCCGTCGCCTTGGGCAGCCAGACCGTGAATTCCGAACCTTGGCCCGGCTCGCTCCGCACGGCAACTTTGCCGTAGTGCGCCTCGACGATCGCCTTGACCAGGCTGAGTCCCAGTCCCAGCCCCCGCTGTGAGCGGCTCTTGTCCCCGCGATAAAGCCGCTCCCAGATACGCGGCTGCTCCGCGGCCGGTATTCCCATTCCATTGTCCTCAATTTTGACCACAATCCGGTCCGCTTCCTCCGTGCAATTGATCTTGAGTTTCCCTTCTTCTGGCGTGTATTTGAGCGCGTTATCGAGCAGGTTGGCAAAGACCTGCCGCAGCCGGATCGGATCGACCACCGCTTCGCATGGCCCCCGGAAATCGGTAGCAACCGTGATCTTTTTCTCTTCGGCCACCAGCTCGTAAAGCTCGATCGTCTTTTTCAATACATCGGTCAGCGACGTCTTTTCCAGGTTTAAGTGCATGACCCCCGCCTCGGCTTCCGTGATGCTCATTAGCGCCGTCAGCATGGTAAGCACACGGTCCGATTCCTCGACACAATCGGACAACGCCTCGCGCGCCACCGGTTCCGTCGCCGCCTGCATTGCCACTTCGGCCGAGCCCCGCAACCGCGTCAACGGTGTCCGCAAATCATGTGCAACATTGTCGAGCGCCTCCCGCATCCCCTTGATCAGCGATTGGTTCTTGTCGAGCATCCGGTTGAACTGCCGCGCCAGTTCCTCCATCTCGCTCTGGTCCACGCTCGCCGGCACACGCGCGGAGAGATTGCCCGTGTCGATGATTGTCCGTGCCGTGGCCACAATCTCATCCACAGGCTGCATTGCACGACGTGCCAGATAGACGCCACCCAATATTCCCAACAACAGTGTCGGCGCGATGATAATGAAAAAATTCCGCCGGAATGGCTCCAGCAATGCCGCCCGGCTGTTCGTGCTCCGGCCCACTTGCAGCACCGCGCCATTAGCGAGCTGTTCCGAAGCGATGACAAAATCGCGCTCCTCATTTTTCGGAATGCGCAGCCAGACCAGGCTTGATGGATTCCCAGCCTGCAGTTCCGAGGCATCGAAATGAATCCAGTCTTCCGGAGCGTTGAGCAGCAGGACCGCCCCGCGATTGCTCGCCATGCGGATGAAGAATGCCTTCGCCTTGTCCGATTGTGCGCTCCGGTTGACCAAATCCTGCAAGGCCGAGACTCCGCCGTAATTGTAAACCGTAGCGCATTCATTCAATCGTGCCTGGATCATCTCCCGGTCCTTGTTTTGCGCCGTGGCGACCAAAATCAGGTAAAAGAAAACGAACAGCATGACGGCGCTGAACGTGAAGATCGCCACGTACCAGGCCCCGAGGCGAAACGCCAGGCTGTGCGTGATTTTAGTCAGCCTTGAGGACATAGCCGAAGCCCCGCATCGTCTGGATGAGTTTCACCGGAAAGTCCTTGTCGATTTTCGACCGCAGACGGCTGACGAGGACATCGACGACATTCGTCTGCGGCTCGTAACTGTAATCCCAGATTCCCTCCAGGATCATCGTCTTGGTGATGGGGCGGCCCGGATGCCGCAGGAACATCTCCAGCAGCGCAAATTCCTTCGCCTGCAAATCGATCTTCTGCCCGGCTCGCGTCACCACCCGCGTCTGCAAATCGAGGCTCAAATCACCTACCGTGAGCGTCATCGGCTCCGTCGCATGCGTCGCCCGGCGGATCAACGCCTGCACCCTTGCCAATAATTCCGAGAAAACAAATGGCTTCGTCAGATAGTCGTCCCCGCCTGCCTGCAATCCTTTGATCCGGTCATCAACGCTCGCCTTGGCACTGAGGATCAAGACCGGCGTCATGATTTTCTTTTTTCGCAGGGTGGTCAGTAACGTCAGCCCATCCACGCGCGGCAACATCAAGTCAAGCACCGCTGCGTCGTAAGGCACGCTCACCGCGAGATCGAGCCCCTCTTCACCGTTGGTCGCGCAATCGACTGCATAGCCGTTTTGCTTCAGCCCATTGGCCACGAACGACGCAATCTTGCTGTCATCTTCCACCACCAGAATTCGCATGCCCGGAGTATGGACAGATTTCCTCCCGCTTTCCAATCGTACCTTTCCATTTTTCCGCAAGGGTCAATTCTCCTCTGCCCCATCATTACGAGCCCCTCTCCACGAGGCAGTTGGACGAGATTAACGGTTTGTAATTTCCCCGACAGAAACCCTCCACCTCCCTCGTGTCTATTACCCACAGAGACCGGCAGCACCACGCGAGACTGGTCATAACCAAAAACCAAAATCGAAAGACAACGACCTCTATGAAACTAAACGTATGGAATCCGCAAACCGCGGAAAGTAATGTCGCCACGCTGCCGGAGCCTGCTGTTGAAGCCGGTGCCCCCCAGTTTGACGAAATCAAGTATCAACCTCGAACCCCCGCCCGCAATGCCACTCCCCCCCGCAACATCCCTCCGGCCACTGGTCAAAATTCCGCCATTCGCGAAATCCAGGAAGCCGTCCGGGAAAACTCCGGCTGGGTCCAGCCCCTGGAACAGGAACTGGGCCGGGTCATCGTTGGCCAGAAACACCTGGTCAATCGACTTCTGGTTGCGCTTGTAACCAACGGCCACGTCCTGCTCGAAGGCGTCCCCGGCCTGGCCAAGACGCTGGCGCTGAAGACCCTGTCCCAGGCGATCAACGTCCAGTTCAAGCGCCTGCAGTTCACGCCAGACATGTTGCCCGCCGATATCGTCGGCACGACCATCTACAACCCGCAAAGCGGCGACTTTAAGGTCAAGCATGGCCCGATCTTCAGCAACCTGATCCTGGCGGACGAAATCAACCGCGCCCCCGCCAAGGTCCAAAGCGCCCTGCTCGAAGCCATGCAGGAAAAGCAGGTCACCATCGGCGACGAAACCTTCGCGTTGCCCGAGGTCTTCCTCGTCCTGGCGACTCAGAATCCGCTCGAACAGGAAGGCACCTATCCGCTGCCTGAAGCCCAGCTCGACCGGTTCATGATGAAGGTCATCGTCGGCTACCCGAATCACGTTGAAGAACGCGCGATCCTGGAAGCCATGGCCACCACCGAGCCCGCCCTGGGTGTTACTTCCGTCGTCTCCGGCGAAGAAATTCTGGCGGCCCGCCGCGTGGTCAACTCGATCTACATCGACGACAAGATCAAGGAATATAT
>Ga0068863_100001689_pt1 | contig 21852 bp, 18 predicted proteins | sample KBSSwiS62_FD_66596 | JGI IMG/M metagenome (GOLD analysis project Ga0068863, IMG submission 66596) | Switchgrass rhizosphere microbial communities from Kellogg Biological Station, Michigan, USA - KBS Switchgrass S6-2 | ecosystem: Host-associated > Plants > Roots > Rhizosphere > Soil ...
GCGCCCCAACAAAAATCCTTCGGAAATGGAGATGACATAGGGATTCGGTATTAAGGCACCCAGCGGGATTTGGCCACTGAAAAGACGGTTGCCAGTCAATTGAGTGCCACCAGCTTACGGCGCGGGCGAGACATACTCCACCCGATGCTCCGCCCACCAGGCTTGGTAGGCCGCGAGGTATTTCTGGGGATCGGTCTTGAACTTCGCGATCAACGCGGTGGGGAATTTCTCCTTCTTTCCACAGACTTCGTACAGACCCATCATGCCAAAATACTGGACCTCGACGTCCGCATTGCTGAGGCACTCTCCCAGCCACGGTACGGCAAGCGGATCCTTGGTCCCGTGGTCGGACATTTGCCAAAACGACCGGGCGATCTCCCGGGCAAGGCGCGGATCACCATTCAACAGCTTGCGGATTTGTTCCGGATCGATTTGCGACAGGTGCCGGGGATTGATGACTTCGGGAATGACTTTGGAGAAAGTAAAGGGTTCTATGGCCTTGGCTTGGTACAAGTCGAAGCCGGTCTTCCAGGCCAGCACGGGATCGATCTTGGCCAGGGCTGCGAAGGCTTCGTCGTGCACAGGCGATCCTGTCATCGACATCACGATCGTCCCAGCGCCGACCATTTGGGTCTGGGAGGTGGACTCACGGGCCCCTAACAGCTTGTTTAAAAGCGCGAGCGTCTGCGCGTCGTTCATGCGAAAATTCTTCACCGTGGCCAGCGCCTGCTTCGCGATGCCAATGTTATGGATTTCATAGGTGCCGCCGATCCCGGAGACCGAATCGATCACCAGGGGAGCCGACAGCTTGACCAGTTTTGCATCCTCGCCGCCCACCGCGTAACTTTCCAAATAATTAAGCGCGCTCATCTTGATAACTTCCTCCGGGATGGTTGATCCGGGAATCTCCTTAGCCGCGGCATTGACCACCAACCAGGAATTGACTTGGTTCACCAATTGATAGGCGCCGCTTCCGGTAGTGTCCTTTTTGAGCGCCAGCAGCAGATTCTCTTGCGCTGGCAGCAACCAGGAGTCGCCCCAAAATCTCTCGGAAGGCTCGAAAAGTGCGACATCGATTTCCTGCGGACTACTTCCTTTCCAATAATGGTCCACGATGAAAGGAATGATCTTTCTTCGGGCTTTGATCTTCTTTCCCGACGCGAAGCCGGCAGCCTCGGACTTGAGTTCAACATTCCAGCACCAGCGGAACGGTTGCCAGTGGCGGGAGAAATGGCCCGAACACAGGATTTCCGCCTGGTCCAGCATGGCCGGGCTCATGCCGGGCTCGCCCCAATAGTTGACCAGCCCGCCGTTGGGCCTGGGCACGGCCCATTGCGCGAGCCAGAACAGCGCGAGGAGGGCCACGGCTGTCCTCAGCCAAAAGCGGAAATTGCCGATGATTGTCCAGAGAGGAAAGGAGGACCGCGGTTGCTGCTCTGAAGGAGTTGGCGTTGCCGAGGGTATCCGGTTCAACCAAAAGAAAGTCGCAGCGGATACCCCCAGGAAAAGCAGGGCGAACACCAGATGCGAAGCAAAGAGATTGGCCGTGGGCATGAAGAGGAACGGCAGGAAAAAGCCTCCGGGGCCACTGACGCTCCAAAGGGCTGTTGCGAGAAAAGCCGCGCCGGATAGACTCCGCGCCCACCTGCCGATTTCCTGCCCAAGGCCGCGCGACAAAAACAACGCGAGGATGAGCAGGGTCAGGGCGGCCATGTCCAGGCCATAGATCACCTGGCTCACCTGCATGAACCCATATTGGTCCACCATGACGATGGCCATCGGCACCACAATCAACGCGGACACCACGGCAAACGGAATCACACGCAGTCCGCCAAAGCGGTAAAGCAGCAGGGCCGTGAGCCCGACAAACGCGGCATAGGCGATCCAGCTCAGGATGAAGATGGACCAAAAGAAAATCATGGTCTGCCCGTACTTGACGCTAGGACCTATTTTCTTTTTGCGCCAAGGGATTTTTCGACGTGACTTTGTCTTCTCATGACACAGAATTTTTCCGTGCCTTCGGACGATAGTTTCTTTTTTGCGCTGGGAAGACCAAGGCCGAACCTACGATGGAGATGAAGACGGGACTGGCAGTTGCCGCCGCGATTTTTGTATTCAACACCGCTGTTTTGAAAGGAGCTGTTTCCGGTCAGGTGCAAAACGGTTCAAAGTTCCCGAAGGAGGGACTGTGGAGCGTGGACGTGATGAAGTACACGAAGGACGTCATGGCCCATCAAATGAGCGATGAGGAGATCGATCAATTGGTGTCGGTGCTCAAGACCATGAACGTTAATTGCATCGCGCTTTCCCTTCCGATGGACGCGAGTGAGGACTATCCCGCCAGCAACCGACCAGCTCCTCGCGATGCCTATGCCGCGACCCAGAAATGGGCCGGCGCCATTCACCGGCAGGGGTTGCGTATCCTGTGGCGGGGCGCCTGGTCGGGCATGGAAGGCATCAGCGGTTTTCCGAAACTCGTCGGCCCGGCCCGGTTCCCTGCGGGGACAGCGGCCTCGGCGGCGACCGACGGCAATTCGACCTGGCTCAGTAAGACATACCAATACATCGTCAACCATCCCGGTTTCTTTGCTAACGGTGATATCTGGGCCCCCATGCCCGAGCGTACCGAAAACATCTTCCAGGACAGTTCATCGTTCCTCCCCGATCCCGGGGACGGCACTAACGCTGCCTACACCCGTTTTTTCAACGATCTGAAGACGATTTCGGACGCCGCTTTTGCCAAAATCGACCGCGCTGTTGTGACCGGCATGTCGACGAACAACTATACCGAGGTCGAGAGCGGTTGGTTGCCGCAGTCCTTTTTCGAGGCACCCGGCCTCGTCGTCATCGACTATTACGGAGATAAACATACTCCGGAGGAAATGGACTGGGATCTTCGCCATATGTACGCCCTGCGACATAAGGCCATTTTTTTACAGGAATGGAGCGACTACTGGAATGGCGGGATGTCCGAGGCCGACCGGATCGCTTATCTCAACCGCATCTACTCCGTGATGCAGAAGCTCGTCGATGATGGCGTGCTCGTGGGCTTCAACTATTGGGGCGGCTGGAGTGACAAGGCGGAAAGTGTGCTGACGCACGACAGCTCCGGCTTCCACGTAAATGACCACGGACGGCTTCTCCAAAAATTCTTCAAGGCCACCCAGAGTTCCCGCTCGCAGTGAACGTTTATGAGCCGTCAGGGCACCGTAACTGACTTCGCCAAGTTCCGCGGCTTGTCGACGTCGCGGCCGAGAATGACGGCCATGTGATAGGCGAAGAGTTGGAGAACGACGACGCTCAGGATGGGCGCGGCATATTCGGGGGCGTCGGGGATGTAGATGACGTCGTCGGCCTGTTGGAGAATGTCCTCGTCGCCTTCGGTGGCGATGGCGATGACCGGGCCCTTGCGTGCCTTGATTTGCTGCAGGTTGTTGATGTTCTTGTCGTACGCGCCGTCCTTGGGGCAAAGGAAAATGCTCGGCGTGTTCTCATCGACCAGGGCAATGACGCCGTGCTTGAGCTCCGCCGTGGGATGGCCCTCGGCGTGGATGTAAGTGATTTCCTTCATCTTCAACGCGCCCTCGAGCGCGATGCCGTAATGCATCTGGCGGCCGAAGAAGAGCATCGACTTCGATTTGCTGTATTTCTCTGCGATGGCGCGGATATGCTGGCTCTGGCGCAGCACCTGGGTGATCTGGTCCGGCAAGGCTTCGACGGCGTCGATGATTTTCTCGCCCTGTGAGGCGGAGAGGAAGCGCATGCGTCCCAGCAACAGGCCGAGCAGCGCGAAAATAATGACCGGCGACGTGAACGCCTTGGTCGAGGCTACGCTGATTTCCGGTCCGGCGTACATATAGACACCACCGTCGGTCTCGCGGGCGAGGGTGCTGGCGACGTTGTTGCAGATGCCGAGGACGCGATGGCCCTTGCGATGGGCCTCACGCAGGGCGCCGAGCGTGTCCTCGGTCTCGCCGCTCTGGCTGACGGCGAGCACCAGTGTGCGCCGGTCGAGCGGGGAGTTGCGCAGACGGAATTCGCTCGCCCATTCGACTTCGACCGGCACGTGGGCCAGGGCTTCAATAATGTATTCGCCGACCATGCCCGCGTACATCGCGGTGCCGCAACCGGTGATGACGATGCGGTCGATCTCGCGCAGTTCCTGCGGAGAGAGATTCAAGCCGCCGAGCTGCGCCGTGCTCTCCTCGTGGTTGAGGCGTCCGCGCACTGCGTTCTGGATGGAGATCGGCTGCTCAAAGATTTCCTTGAGCATGTAGTGGGGGAAATCGCCCAGTTGCGCCTCGTCGGCCTGGTAATCGATCTGGCTGATCTCGAGGCCCTCTTTGTTTTGCGTGAGCGACTTGAGCCGGTATCCGTGGCGGTCGACGGTGACCACGTCGAAGTCCCGCAGGTGCGCGACCGTCTGCGTATGTGCGGCCACGGCGGCGACATCGCTGGCGAGAAAATGTTCATGCGGTCCGATGCCGAGGACGAGCGGGCTGCCGCGCCGGGCCCCGACCATGACGTCGGCCTGGTCCTGGTGAATGGCGACGAGACCGTAGGTGCCGGTCACTTCCCGCAAGGCTTCCATGACAGCCATCTCCAGCCGGTTGTCGGTCGCGGCGTCGAGGGTGTCGAAATAGAACCCGATCAAGTAAGCGAGCACTTCAGTGTCGGTCTCCGTGCGGAATTGGTACCCCTTGTCGGTCAGCTTCTTTTTGAGCGCACCGTAATTCTCGATAACGCCGTTATGGACAATGGCCAGCTTGCCGGTCGAATCGGTGTGGGGATGGGCATTGGTCTCGGTCGCCTTGCCGTGGGTGGCCCAGCGGGTGTGGCAGATGCCAAGCGAGCCGTGCAGCGGACGTAGTCCGAGGGCGCGCTCCAGTTGCTCAATCCGGCCCACTTTCTTGACCACTTCCAGGCCCTGGCCATTGAGAATGGCCAGCCCGCTCGAGTCATAGCCCCGGTATTCCAGGCGGCGCAGGCCCTCCAGCAGCAGGGGCTGGGCTTCCTTGTCTCCGAGATAAGCAACGATTCCACACATAAAAGTTAAAAGCCGAACCTCCTTGTTGCCATGTCAGGCAGGCACCGTCAAGGCTGGGAGGCGAATGAAAGTACCGTCGGACCTGCGGCAAGGATTGGCAAAGCCATTTTATTTGCCTAAGTTACAAACATGGAATCGCCATCCCGCCCCTCTTTATTTCAGGCCCGCGACGTTATTTCAGTTATTTTGGGAGGAGGGGCCGGGACCCGATTGTTTCCGTTGACCAAGGACCGCTCGAAACCGGCCGTACCCTTGGCGGGCAAGTACCGGATTGTCGACATCCCGATCAGCAACTGCCTCAACTCCGGCCTCAAGCGTATTTTTCTCCTCACCCAGTTCAACAGTTCCTCCCTGCATCGGCACATCCAGCAGAGCTATCACTTCGACGAGTTCTCCGCCGGCTTCGTCGAGATCATGGCCGCGCAGCAGACCCCTGGCAGCATGTCGTGGTACCAGGGCACAGCCGATGCCGTGCGGCAGAACCTGAGCCATTTCAACAATGCGCCGCACAAGTACGTCCTCATTCTCTCGGGCGACCAGCTTTACCGGATGAATTTTCGCGAGGTCATCGAGCAGCATATCACCTCCGGGGCCGACGTCACCGTGGCCACCATCCCGGTCAACCGTTGTGACGCCAGCGCCTTTGGCATCATGCAGATCGACGCCGAGGAAAGGATCACCCGCTTCGTCGAGAAGCCCACTGATCCCGCCGTGCTCGACTCCCTCGCAATCGAAGGATCGGTCCGTTCCAAGCTCAACATCCACAGCGACGATGTTTGCCTCGCTTCCATGGGCATCTACGTCTTCAACAAGGACGTTCTCGACAAGGCGCTCGCGGGCAAGCATGTCGATTTCGGCAAGCACATCATTCCCAACCTGATCAACACAGGACGTCTCTACTCCTACGTATACCAGGGCTATTGGGAGGACATCGGGACGATCAAGGCATTCTTCGATGCCAACCTCGATCTCGTCAGTGAAATCCCGAAGTTCAATTTCTTCGACACCCAGGCCCCGATCTACACTCACGCCCGTTACCTGCCGGCCAGCAAGATTGTCCGGGGGCATTTCGAAAAGGCCGCCATTTCCGACGGCTGCATTATCGTCGATGCCCACGTCGAGCGCGCCCTCATCGGTATTCGGAGCCGCATCGATGTCGGGGCCGTGATCAAGGACTCCATCCTCATGGGCCATGACGATTATCAGACCCCGGGGGAAATCCAGGCCGGCCTTGCCCGTGGCATTCCGCCACTTGGCGTCGGCAAAAACACCCACATCGAGCGCGCCATCATCGACAAGAACGCCCACATCGGCGACAACGTCCGCATCTCCCCCGAGGGCAAGCCCGAGAATTTTGACGGCGACAATTACTACATCCGCGACGGTATCGTCGTCGTCCCCAAGGGCGGCGTCATTCGGAGTGGGACTGTAATTTAACAGCAGCCTGTGTCCGGCGGTCTTTGATCGCCCCTACAGGCTGAATAAGGTTCCCACCTCGCTCTCGACTATTTCCGGGATCGGCCCTAGTTTGTGTGGCGATGGAATTCGAGTGGTCCCTTTATAAAGCCGGCAAGCTTACTCCTGACGAGATCTCCGAGAGTTTTGAGGACTCCTTCAGTCTGCGTCTCTTGCCGGACTCTGTCCGCTTTGCCTCGCAGAACCGGTTCTTCAGCCTCGGTTGCAGCGCGAGCGGCAAGGGAATTTTTGCCGTTTACACCTCGACGGGGAAAGTCGTCCGCGTCGTCGCCGCTCGTCCGATGACGGAGGAAGAGACTTACTTCTACGAGCGCAAAAGCCAGGAGCATCTCTGAGCATGAACATGTCCGTCGTCAACGATTGGGAATCGGTACCACCTTTCGCCACTGTGGCGGAAGAGGTCCAGTATTGGGAGAGTCACCAGATCGCACTGCGTCTGATGCAGACCTCACTTGTCAGCACCGATACCAACGAATCGACCACCATCACCCTGCGCATGGACCCACGTATGCTCTCCCGCCTCAAACGTCTTGCCCGCCAGCGTTATCTCAACTATCAGAGCATGCTTAAGCAGTGGGTCGCCGAGCGCCTCGAAAAAGAGCTCGATTAGCCCGTCTGCCTGTTGTGGTGATCCATGACTGCGGGTGCAAATGCAGAGAAAGCTCCCTCAAACCCATCACGTCAAATTCGAATAAATATCGCAAAACCACTCGCGTAAAAGTCGCCAGTGAGCTATTTTAAACTTAAGCAGAAAGCTGCCTCATCCCCTATATCCATGAAACGTTCCTTCTTCTCTTCACGCCAAAACAGGAAATCCGGCTTCACACTCATCGAACTGCTGGTGGTCATCGGGATCATAGCGATCTTGGCCGCAGTTCTTTTCCCGGTCGGTACCATGGTCATCAATGCAGCCAAGCGGGCCAAGGCCAGTGCCACAATCGGCGCAATCCAGACCGCGGTGATGGCCTACAACACCGAATACAGCGTCTGGCCGGTCCCCACGGCGACCACCACGGACACATTGATCGGAGACAGCTCGGCGACCGACGCCACCAATTGGCAGACCCTGATCTGCGTGCTCTGTGGCAACATCCATCCCTCTGATGGTACCGCCTTCACTGCTGTTGCCGCCGGCCCGACGAATACCCGCTCCATTGCCTTCCTGAATTTGAAGAGCTCGGATGTCTTCACCACCGCGACGGGTAAGGACGCGCCCAAGAATCCCCTGCCAACCAGCGCGACGGCGAACATCTATTTTAACATCGCGATGGACAGTGATTATGACGGTCTTCTTGGCACGACTGCTCCGACCAACGCCTCGAGCACAGGTATGCCCAATTTCGCCACCTCGACTACGGGAACTATCACCTACCCTGGCACCAGCACCGCAGGCGTCGTCCTGTGGGGCAATTGCAACGGTTCTGCCTCGAGCCAGAATCCCAACTTCTACGTCAAAACCTACTAAGTCAGCATGCAAAAATTCGCCCCCCCCCGGCCCCACCGGGAGAAAAGCCGGTTAAACTCGTTTACGCTCGTCGAGCTCCTGGTCGTCATGGCGATCATAGGGATCTTGGTCGCGATCACCCTCCAGGCAGCGTCCGGGGTTATGCAGGCGTCGGCGCGGAACCGGGCTGCGGGTGAAATCCAGGGCATGGGAACTGCGCTGGAAAGCTATAAAGCCGACAACGGCGTCTATCCTCAGGTCAACACCATGTTCACGAACAATGCGACGCCGACGCCTTGGTACACCCAATGTGATGGCAGCGGTGGTACCGGTATCCAGACCAACTACATCTACTCCTCCCAGGTGCTCTATCAGGCTCTCTCCGGTCAGACCAACTTTCTCGATACACCGATAACCGGCAGCAAGGTCTATTTCGCCTTCAAGGCCAACATGCTCGGTAATTCGAAGGCCGCGGCGGGCACGTCGGGGACTTCGGGGAACTCGACGTATGTTCAAGATCCCTGGACTTATTCCTACGGGTACAACACCGGCAACAGCACCAATTATCCTTATAATGGCAACGGCTTCTTCGATCTCTGGTCGACGGGCGGCCTGATTACTACCTCTGCCAACAACGCCTTCACGAACACTGCCGCCTGGAAATCGAACTGGCAGAATTAAGGCGTCGGGGGGCTTCCATCCTTCGCTCCACGTCTACACCTCAAAAGGGTCATGCAACAACTCGCCATCCTCCAGGCGAATTGCAAAAAACGGTTGAGTTCCTTTACGCTCGTCGAACTTCTGGTGGTCATGGCCGTCATCGGGATTCTGATTGCTATTACCTTGCCGGCGATTTCTGCGCTCATGCAGATAGCAGCGAGGAATCGGGCCGCCGCTGAAATTCAGGGTATGGGAACATCCTTGGCAAATTATAAGTCAGAGAACGGGGCTTACCCTCAGATCAATACGATGTTCACCAACAATGCGGTGCCTACACCCTGGTATACGACGGTGGATGGCAGCGGGACTTCGACGAATTATATCTATTCCTCCCAAGTGCTCTATCAGGCACTCTCTGGGCAGACTAATTTCCTCGATATTCCAATTGGCAATAAGAGCTACTTCTCATTCAAGGTCAGCATGCTCGGCAATGCAAAGGCTGCCGCGGGCACGGGGGCGACTTCGGGAAACTCGACCTATGTCCAGGACCCCTGGACCTACTCCTATGGATATAACACCGGCAACAGCACCAATGATCCGTATAACGGCAGTGGATTCTACGACCTCTGGTCGACCGGAGGCCTGACTTTGCAAACTCCCAATAACGCCTTCACGAACACTGCCGCCTGGAAATCGAACTGGCAGAATTGAAAAGATATTTGGCGGCACATCCCGTCTGGTCCTTCACCTCTGCAGTCCTCCCTGCGAAACCTTCCCCCCTCCGAATCGTTGCGCCTGTTGCGTCGTTGCACGAAACCTTTCCCCGCCCTAGTCTCAGTCCGTCATGGCCCGTATCGCCCGCGTTGTTCCCGAAGTCTCTCTCGACCGCGCCTTTGACTACGACATCCCCGAGTTCCTCGCCGCCGAAGTCACCCTCGGTGCCAAGGTCCGCATCCCGTTCGGCTCCCGCGAAATCGTCGGCTACGTCGTCGAGTTCCCACCCGATCCCGCCGCGCGCAAACTCAAACCGATCCTGGAAATCCTCAGCAAGACCGCCTTTCTCCCGCCCGTCCTGATCGAGCTCGCCCAATGGATGGCCCAGTATTATTGCGCCCCGCTTACCACCGCGCTGATGGGCGTCCTCCCCAAGGCCGTGCGTCGCGCTGACGCCACCTTTAAGCAGCGCCTGTGGGTCGAGCCGCTTGCCGCTGCACTTCCGGATGAAGCCGCCACCGCCCTTAAAAAAACGCCCGCCCAGCGCAAGGCATGGGACCACCTCCAGCAGAGCGGGCCCGGCTGGCTCGCCGACCTCACGCAGATTTGCGGCCCCGCCGTCTGGCGCGGTCTCGCCGACCGCAACCTCATCTCCATCGAGTCCCGCACGCAGGATCGCGATCCCTTTCTCCACTCGCCCGTTTCGGAATCGGCACCGCACGAAAGTAACGTGGAACAAAGTGCCGCGCTGAAAGTCATCAGCGAGGAGATCACCGCTGAAAAACCGCGCGTCGTCCTCCTGCACGGCGTCACCGGCAGCGGCAAGACGGAGGTCTACCTCAAGGCCATTGCGCAAGTGCTGGCCTTGGGTAAAAGCGCCCTAGTCCTCGTGCCGGAAATCGCCCTTACGCCGCAAACCGTCGAGCATTTCCGAGCCCGCTTCATCGGCCAGAAAGTCGGTGTTGCCGTGCTGCACAGCCATCTCTCCTCCGGCGAACGCCATGACCAATGGCAGCACATTCGCGCCGGGCGCGCCCGCATCGTCATCGGTGCACGCTCCGCGGTTTTCGCGCCGCTGGAAAAACTCGGTATCATCGTTGTCGACGAGGAGCATGAGCATTCCTATAAGCAGGAGGAGACGCCTCACTATCACGCGCGGGATGTTGCGGTCATGCGTGGACATCTTGAGCGCGTCGCCGTCGTCCTCGGCTCTGCTACGCCTTCGCTCGAATCATATCATCACGCCAAGGAGGGCAAATATCGCCTCGTTGAATTGCTTCAACGCGTCGAGGAAGGGCAGATGCCCGTCACGCATGTCCTCGATATCCGCGGCAAGAAAGGCGATCCGCCCGTACTCGTCGCGCCCCGCCTGATCGAGGCGATCCAGGCCCGTATTGACCGCCACGAGCAATCGATCATCTTTCTCAACCGACGCGGCTACGCCTCCTCGCTCCAGTGTCCCCAATGCGGCTATGTGGAAATGTGTCCGAATTGCAGCGTGGCGCTCACGTTTCATCGCCGGGCCGAAAGACTTCGCTGCCATCTTTGTGATTTCGCCAGTGGTGTCCCGCATGCCTGTCCGCAATGCGGTTTTGCTCCCTATAAGTACGCCGGCAGCGGCACCGAAAAAGTCGAGCACGCTCTCGTCGATGCCTTTCCCAAGGCCCGCATCGCCCGGATGGACTCCGACAACATGCGCGGCAAGGACGCCTATGCGAAGACCCTCGGTGAATTCGCCGAAGGCAAGATCGATCTGCTCGTTGGCACGCAGATGATCGCCAAGGGGCTCCACTTTCCGCGCGTGACCTGCGTCGGCGTGATCAACGCCGACCTCGCGTTGCAGATCCCCGATTTCCGCGCCAGTGAGCGCGTCTTCCAGTTGCTCATGCAGGTCTCCGGCCGCAGCGGTCGCGGGCAGGTGAGGGGAGAAGTCTTCGTGCAAACGCGCGTACCGTTCCATCCCTCCATCCAATTCGCGCGCCATCACGACTACACCGGCTTCGCGGAGCAGGAACTTGGCTTCCGCGGCAGCCTCCACTATCCCCCCTACGAACGCTTCGTCCTCATCACCGCCAAGGGACGCAACGAAGAAAAGACCCTCTATGTCTTCTCTCAATTTGCCAAGGAAATCGAGCGGCTCAACCTCCCTGATACCGAGATAACCGGTCCGGCCCCGGCTCCCATCGCCCGCATCGAGGAACGCCATCGCTTCCAGCTTTTCCTGCGCACTCGCCGCATCATGGCCGTCACGCCGAAGTTGCGTCCCCTCTTCATGGATCGCAACTGGCCCGACGACATCCGCTTGACCATCGATGTTGATCCCGTGGATCTATTATAGCGGCGGTCTATGACCGACGACGAAGCGAGCCAATGGATGGCGCGTCCTCAGCTGTCATAGACCGCCGCGACAACAGATCGACAAACTCCCCCCTCTGCGCTTTCCTCTAGGGCAGTGCTCGCCAAGCTCCTGAAGCTTCTCATCGCCCTGGTCCTGCTGCCCCTCGTGGCTGCCGAATTCTGGACGTTGTACGACCTCGTCCGCGCCACCGTCCCTCTCGGCCAGTGGCCGGGAACGCCGATCCTCAGTCTCGTCGGCGGTTTCATCGTGTGGCTCCTGATCTTCTTTTTTCTGCCCAAACCGATGTGGCTTTACGTTCTCGGTCACGAATTCACCCACGCTCTCGCGGCCATGCTCGCCGGTGGCAAAGTCTCCGCCTTCAAGGTTACCGCCAAGGGGGGGCACATCATGACCGACCGCGTTAATTGGTGGATCGCACTCTCACCCTACTTCGTCCCGCTTTACGCCCTCATCTGGATCGCCCTTTGGCTTTCCGTCGATTTCTACTACCCGCTCAAGACCTGGCAGCCCGTCCTCTTCTTCGGCGTCGGCTTTTTCTGGTGCTTCCACGTTTCCTTCACCGTCAGTATGTTCCATCTCCGCCAGACCGATCTCACCGGCCAGGGCATCCTTTTTTCCTTCACCATCATCTTGCTTTTCAATCTCCTCATCTTCCTGGCCTTCTTCAGCCTGCTCACCCACGACTTGAAGAAATCCGGCCAGAATTTCCTCCAGCGTACAGAACAGTCCTACGTCTACACCGGCCAGCAAATCCAACGCGGTGCGGATGCCGCCCTCAAATACTGGCATGATCAGCACCAAGGGTAGCCATTTCCAATAACCTATCGCCTGCATTACCGTCTTAAATGCCGGGTCTTTATTTTTCCCCCAAATCCCGGTAGGCTGATTCTTCCCCATGAATACCCCCCGACAGGAAATGGAAGCCCGCGTGGCTGCCGCCGTGCAGAAACTCTTTTCGCCCGTTCAGCCCGCACCCTATGTGCGTCCCTGTCCCGACGCCCGTCACGGTGATTTCCAGACCAACGCCGCCCTCGTCCAGGCCAAGGAAGCCAAGGCCAACCCGCGCGATCTCGCTGCCAAGCTGGCCGAGGCAATCGACCTCGGCGACGTCGCCGAAAAGCCGGAGATCGCCGGCCCCGGCTTCCTCAATTTCCGCCTCAAGCCCGATTATCTCGCCCGACAGGTCACTCAACGCTGGCTTGATACGCGGTTGGGAGTTTCTCCTGCGGCGCATCCCGAGACCCTCGTCATCGATTACAGCAGCCCGAACATCGCGAAGGAAATGCACGTTGGCCACCTTCGCAGCACGATCTTGGGAGATGCCTTGGCCCGGCTCTATTGTTTCCTGGGTCATACTGTCATCGCCGACAACCATATTGGCGACTGGGGTACCGGTTTCGGCATGATCCTTTTGGGCTACAAGCGCGAAGGCGACCCGAAGAAACTCGAGGAAGATCCCTTCGGCCATCTCGAGGCCATCTACAAGAAGATCCAGGAGGAGGCCAAGGCGGACGCTGCGGTGCAGGAGGCAGCCAAGCGCGAGCTGGTCTTGCTCCAACAGGGCGACGCCGGGAACCGGAAACTCTGGGAGCAGTTCAACAAGTATTCGCTCGAGGCGCTCGACGTCATCTATCAGCGCCTCGGTGTGCAATTTGACCACACACTCGGTGAAAGTTTTTACAACGACATGCTCGCGGGCGTGGTAGAGGACCTTGTCAAGAAAGGTATCGCCCGTGAGAGCGAGGGCGCCGTGGCAATCTTTTCGCAAGGCAAACTCCCGCAAAAGGACGATCCTTTCTTCGTCTCCAAGAATGGCGAGTATGTCGAAAACCCGCTCCTCGTCCGCAAATCAGACGGCGGCTTTAACTACGCCACCACCGACCTGGCGACCATCCGCTACCGGCACAACGAGTTCAAGGCGCGCCGTGTGATCTATGTGGTTGATGGCCGGCAGCAGATGCACTTCAACCAGCTTTTCGATGCCGCCCGCCGCTGGGGCTACGACGACATGACATTCGAGCACGTCTGGTTCGGCACCATTCTCGGCCCGGACAAAAAGCCGATGAAGACCAAGTCAGGCGAGAACATCAAGCTCAAGGCGCTCCTCGCCGAGGCCGAGGAACGGGCTGCCCAAATTATTACGGACAAAAAACGCGAGGCGCAGGCCAAAATGGCAGCAAGTGGCGGCGAGACGGCCCTTGGACGGCATGTGGACATGACGGATGCCCAGCGCACCTCACTCGCGCGCATCATCGGACTCGGCGCGCTCAAGTACGCCGACCTTGCCCAGAACCGGAACCTCGACTACGTCTTCAGTTGGGAAAAGTTGCTCGCCTTCGACGGTAATACCGCGCCCTACCTCCAGAACGCCTACGTCCGCACGCGCTCCATCTTCCGCAAAGCTGGCGAAGCGACCATCACCGAGATTTTTCAGAAAGTCCGCGACGTCGCAGACATCGACTCAACCCGCCCCGCGATCTATCTCTCCGAGCCCGCCGAGCTCGAACTCGCGAGGAAGCTCCTCGACTTCGGCGACTCAGTCCAAATGGCTGCCGAGGAATACCGACCCCACTACCTCTGCCTCTACCTCTTCGAACTCGCGACACTCTTCCACCGCTTCTGGGAACATTGCCCCGTCCTCACCGCCGAGGACGCCGTCCGCAACTCCCGCCTCGTCCTCTGCGACCTCACCGGCCGCACCCTTGCACAGGGACTGAACTTGCTGGGGATCGATGTGGTGGAACAAATGTAGAAGGTCTCATTTTGCTGGTTCCTCTGGATTAACAGTTTCGGGCGTTGGTGACGCGATCGGTTCGGGAATGGGAGATGCGACGATCTGGGCTATCGGAGCCCAGAGATCGCTATAGGGGCATGAATCGAATTGCTGAGGGGGGCCTAGCCCGGTCTTGTCGACAAGATTGTAAGGAGCTCGTGGACTGTCCTGAAGCTTTTTCAATGCCCAAATCATCCAGCCGATATTCTCCTTGGCACACAGGGCCATCAATCCGGCTTCATGTTCGCGGCATACCGTTTCGCTTTTGTTCCAATGCGTTGCCCCGAATTCCGTGCAAAGAACGGGAACTTGATGGGTGTCGCGAAAGGTGGTTACGGAGTTTTTGATTTTCCAGGGGTAATCATCCTGGGGATAATCGTGGAAGGAAAAGATGACGTTCTTCCAGGGATCGTCGACGGACGATGCAAAGGTCCCCCAGGTTTTCTCCATCGACCGCGAATGGCTCCAATTATTGTTTCCCAGGATGACAATATGCCGGGTATCGACCGTGCGGATGGCTTTTAGGGCGCGGGTCAACTTGGCCCTGGCATCCTCGGGAGGGATATCGTGAGGCTCGTTCATCACTTCGTATCCGAGAACGGTGGGGTCGTCGCGATAATGCGCCGCAACCTTGCTCCATCCATCGAGCCAATGTTGAATCTGATCTTCGGTCCAGGAAGTTGATTTTTGTTTTTCGCGGGCTGTGGCCTCGTCAATCTCCGTACTCAGGTACTCATGATCGTCGAGGATGACGTACATCTGGTTCTGTCGCGCTGACTGGACAACGGGATCGATAAACTCACGAATATGCTGCTCGATGTCGATAGGGCGGTCTTTTTTTCCGTTAAAAAAATGAAGATAAAAAGGAAGCCGGACTGTGTTGAGGTGGTGTTGCTTGCAGAATTTCATCACCTCATCATCCTGCGCCTTGATGATCACATCCCTGGCATAGCCGATGCCAACGGGAATGAAGGGTTTCTCTCCACCCATGCAGCTGGGCGAGGTCACAATATCCTTTCCCTTTACTTTGAGCCAAAGGTAGTCGTCGGAAGGAGCCGGGGCTGCTTTGACAGAAAGTGGAAGGCTGACGAGCACAAGGGCCGCAAAGAAACCCAGGCGGAAGTTGGATGCGGACATATTTTCGTTTAGCCGCGGTGATGACCACCTACGGAAATGGTAGGGCCAGTTCAGATCTCCTAGAGGCTGGCCTCGACGATGCGCAGCGCCTCGTCAATTTCCTCGAAAGTGACATTGAGGGGCGGAAGGAAACGGACAGTCTTGTTGGCGGCGGGGATGAGGATGAGGCCGGCTTGGGTGAGCTTGGCGATGACCATGGCGGGTTCGTCTTCGCAGACCATGCCGATAAGGCCGCCATAGCCCCGGACTTCTTTGATGCGCTTGCAGCCGACAAGTTTTTGCAGGCCCTGCAGGAGTTGTTCGCCCCGCGCGTAGATGTTATCGGCGAGTTTTTCCTTCTCGACTACCTCGAGCACAGTGAGCGCAACGGAGCAGGCGAGCGGTGAACCGCCGTAAGTGGTGCCGTGGCTGCCGGGGGTGAAGACATTCTGGTACGGTTCCCGGATCCAGACCGCGCCCATCGGGAAACCGGCGCCGAGCGACTTGGCCATGGCGATGGCATCGGGCGCGAAATCCTTTCCACCGGGCACGCCTTCGAAAATCCGCTGGTAGCTCTGCCACCGGCCGGTCCGGAAATAGCCGTCCTGCACGCCATCCCAGAGGAGGAGTAGATTGTGCTTCTTCGTCAGTTCCCGCAGGCCGAGAAGGTACTCGGGCGTTGCGACGAAAACGCCGCCCTCGCCCTGGATGCCTTCAATCTGCACCGCGACGGTCTTCGGCGTTAAGGCCGCTTCGATGGCGGCGAGGTCGTTGAACGGTACGTGGATGAAACCGGGGACGAGCGGCTCGAAGCCATGCTTGATCTTGTCCTGGCCCGTGGCGGAGAGAGTCGCCATGGTCCGGCCGTGGAAGGAGTTCATCGCGGTGATGATCTCATACCGGCCTGTGTCATGACCGAATTTCCGCGCGAGCTTGATGAGTCCTTCGTTGGCCTCTGCGCCGCTGTTGCAGAAGAAGATCTTGCCGGGGCCGGTCAACTCGACCAGCTTCTGCGCCAGCCGACCCTGCCACTCGTTGTAGTAAAGATTGCTACTGTGGATAAGGACATCTGCCTGCTTCGCCAAGGTCTCCTGGATCGCGGGATGCGCATGGCCGAGGCTGTTGACCGCGACGCCACCGCCGAGGTCGAGGTACTTCTTCCCCTGATCGTCCCAAGTGTACCGACCCTTGCCCTTAGTGAGGGTGAGTCCTCGGTTGGCGAGCGGCACGACGTACTGGTCGTAAAGCGACTGGACCTCCGTGCGCGCCGGGGCCTCCGCGACGGCAGGTTGCGGTGCGGGAGACGGTTTCACAGGGGCGGGAGATGAGGCCAGCATCCGCAAATTATCGGGCAGATGAGGGGAGGGGTCAATGCGACAAATGACGGAAGAAGGTTGATTTTAGGGCTGCCCTTTCCCTTGAGATCATTACGGTTGTGCAGAAGATATGAAAAAGAAATTCAACAACACCCGGCTGCTTTGGTGATATCTCTTTCCGTGTAGATTTTTTTGCCTTGTGCTTCCTCTTGAGCTTCACGTCGTCGTGATGATTTCGACCCTAAAAGCCTTGGGTCACTAGGCCAGACTCTGACCGCGCTCAAGCGCGCCGGTTGGAACGGTGCGCTGATGAAATCAAGCCGGACGCTTAACGCCAGTAACCGGGATAATAGTGCCCGTGGTGGTACCGGGAAGACACATACACGGCGCCAGCGCGAGGAGGATAGGCATAGTAGCCACCAACATAGACCCAGCGGCCATTGACCCATTCGTTGTGCCCGGCGATCCAGACGGCGCTTCTGTAGGGACGGGGCCAAGGCTTATAGACGACTGCGGGCGGTGGCGGAGGAGGTGTGCCGACCTGGATGCTGACACCGACTTGTGCCGAAGCCTGAGTGCTGCTGAAGGACAGGATGGCAAGGGCCGCGCCCGCCAAGGCGACAGTCCGGAGAGGAGTAGTTTTCATATAAACTTGGACTTACTTAACGTCCTAAAGCTTCAAAGTTTTTGAAAACGAATCGTATAAATAGCTTTGGCTACATAAGATGCAAATCGTGTTTTAAGATCACTTTTCACGCAGTCCGTCTTGGTGGAGCGCTTGCTTAGAGATAGGGCGAGGGCTGGAAGTCGGGATACTTGTCTTTGAGCTTTTGTTTCCACTGGGCGGCGGACTTGGCGTCGCCGGCTTTTTCGTAGGACTCGGCGGTGCGGGCGGTGGCTTGGGCGCCGATCTTGGGATCGTCGAAGAGGAGGGCGAGGGTGCCGAACATGCGGGCGGCTTGGGTGTAGTCTTTGGCGGCGAGGGCGGTTTCACCGAGGAGCATGCGGGCGGAGGCGCTGTTGGGGCCTTCGGGCTCCTGGGAGAGGGCCTGTTCGCCGAGGGACTTGGCGGCGTCGAAGTTGCCGGCACCGAGTTGGGCCTTGCCGAGCGCGAGGAGGATGACGGTGGCGTCCTTGGAGTCGGGTTTCATTTTGCGGTAGGTCTCGTAGCTGGTGACGGCGGCGGGCCAATCTTTCAGATGGCTTTGCACCTCACCGAGTTGCAACCAGGCGCCGGCGAGGAGATCGCCCGGATCGGGGTGTGTAGTTACACGGCCGTAGAAGTTCTTGGCCTCGTTCCACTTACCGTCCTTGCGGGCGGTTTCGGCCAGCCAGTAGAAAAGGGCGGCGGGGAGGCGCGCGGCGAGCTTTCCCTGGGCATCGGTGGGGACGGGGAGGGCCTCGTATTCCTTGAGATAGGCGACGGTCTTGTCGTAATTTTTCATCCCATAGGCGCCGAGGACGAGGCGTTGCGTTGCGGGCTGCATCCAGGTTTTCGCGTCTACGGTGCGGGCCTTGAGCAGGTAGGGCTCGGCACCCGCGTAGTCGCGGTCCTTGAAGAGGGCATCGCCGACGGAAAACGCGGCCATCGGTGCGAGCGAGGTCTGCGGGAATTTATCGAGCAACGTGCGGAAGGTCGCGACCTCGGCCTTGTTTTGGGAGGGACCGCCGCGGGAATAGATGAGGCCGAGAGACTCGAGCGCCATCTGTTGTTCCTTCGAGCCGTCGGGGGCGAGCGACTGGACACCTTTCCAGGCATCGGTCGCGGCCATGAGTTGATTGGATTTTTGCAGGCAGACGGCGAGGCGGGCCTGGGCGTTCAGGACCGTCCTGGCGCCAGCCGACTCGCCCTGATGGGAATGCACGTCGTCGAGAAAGGCCTGATAGGCGGAGGCGGCCTTGGGGAAATTCTCGAGAATGTCGTAGGTGCGGGCGAGTTGGAGGAGGATGTCCTGGTGAGGCCAGCCCGACTTGGCCGGTTCGGCGGCGAGAGTCTCCCAGAGCGGCAGGGCGTCGGTGTATTTCTTTTGCGCGGAAAGCTCCTGCGCCTCGAGCAACTGGACGCGCGCGCGGTAGGGTGACTGGGGCCAGGCCTTGAGGAAAGCCTCGCCCTCGGCCAGGGTCTTCGTGTGGTCGAGCTGGGCCGCGGCGAGAAAGCGCTGGTAGGCCACGGTCATGGCCGCTTCCTGCGAGGAAAATTCGGCAAGATATTGATCGAAGGCCGTGACCGCCTCCGCCCAATGCTTGAGGTTGAACTGGGCCTGGCCGAGATCGTAGAGGATTTCCTCGTGGGCGCTGGTGAGGACGTTGTCCTTTTCTTCGAGGTAGAGTTTGAGCCAGTCGCTGTAGCGCTTGTGCTCGAAGAGAATGCGGAGCAGGCCGGTGTTCACGACCTTGCGCGCATCACCGGCGACATTGAATTTGCGCGCGGTCTGGAAGAGTTTTTCAGCGACATCGGTCTGCTTGGCCTGCAGCGCGGACCAGCCGCCGCGCGCTGCGGCAAACGCCTTGGCCGTGGGGTCGGTGGCGAGGGCGAGCGCCTTTTGCCAGAGCGCGAGGGCCTCGGGCCATTTGCTTTGGGTGTCGTCCAGTTCGGCGAGGGCCTCGGCGGCGTCGGCCGAGAATTTGCCGGGCGGTTGCTGATCGACCAAGGCCTGGAGCAGGGCGCGGCCCTCGGGCTCTTTTTGCGTGGCGAGGTAGCAGCGGCCCAGGAGATCGTTCGCGGCTTGCTGCAATTCGCCGTCGCCCTTGGAGGAGACGAGCTGGAGGGGGGCGATGGCGTCGGTGAATTTACCCTGATCGAAAAGGATCGCACCGCGCCGCAACTGGCCGTTGATGAAGAGCTGGCCATCGGGATAGGTCTGGACCTGATAGGTGTAGGCGGCGAGCGCGTCCTCGGTGCGGCCGAGGCTCTTGTACGATTCAGCGAGGCGATAGAGCGCTTCCTCGCGGCGGTTGTTCTGGGGGAAATCGGCGACGAAGCTGGAGAGCGCGGTGACGGCATCGGCGTACTGGCCCGCGGTGTAGAAGGCCATCGCGGTGTCGAAGCGAGCGGCGGCGGGGGTGGTGACGACGATTCCGCCCGCGGCAGGGGCAGGGGCCGTTGCGGTGGCGGGAGCTGCAACCGGGGCCGCCACGGGCTGCGCAACAGGCTGGGCGACAGGAGGAGTGGCGGGGGCGACGGGTTGCGCGACCGGGGGCTCGTTGACCGGTTGGGCCACGGGAGGCGTCGAGGGAGTGGAGGCGGGTTGGGCGACGGGGACGTCGGTTTCCTGGGCGGGAGAAGTCGTGGGGAAAAGAGTCAGGACAACCAAAGCAAGGAGGACGGAGGGGAAAAGAGGGGGAGGCAGTGAAACTGCGCGGACAAGGGCGTTCCCAAGTGCAACTTGGGAACGAGAAGAAGAGCGTTTCATTCCGTTGCGCCGTGGCATGAAACCGTTCCGGCCTCCATCAAGTTATTGGCCGGCACCGGGCTTGGTGGGGCGGTTGGTGGCGAAGGCGATATTGGTCAGCTTGGCCGCGCGGCAGGCGTCGAGGACTTCGACGACGTGCTTGTACTCGACGTTCTCCGAGCCGCGCAGGACGACGGCCTGGTCGGGGAAGACCTGCTGGATGTCGGTCAGTTTCTGTTGCAACTGCGCGAGGGAAAGGGTGGCGCGTTCGAGCTCGACTGTGCCGTCCGATTTCAAGTTGATGATCACTTCGCCGGGCAGTTGCTTGGGCGGCGCGCCGTTGCGGGCGACGGGCACTTTCACGTCGAGATCCTGCTCGTAGCGGGCAAGGTTCCACGTGAGCAGGAAGAAGCAGAGCAGGAACATGATCACGTCGATCATGGGCGCGAGCTGGAGCTGGATCGGCTCCTGGTTGATGCGGCGGCGCAGGTTCATGGCGCGAAACTAGCGGGGAGTCGTCCGGTGGCGTTTGCTGAGGAGGATCAGCTCCTGGGTCAGCAGGGTCCCTTCGGATTCGAGGAGGGAAATGAGGTGGCCGACCCGACCGCGGAAGTAGGCGTAGAAGGCCATCGCGGTGATGCCCACGATCAGGCCCGCGGCAGTCGAGATCAGCGCCTGGGAGATGCCGCCCGCGAGGAGCATGGTGCGCATCGGGCTGCCGTCCTTGTCGGCGATATGGCCGAACGAGCTGAGGATGCCGACCACGGTGCCCATCAACCCGAGCAGCGGGGCGAGCACGCCGACATCCATGATATAGAGCACGCGCTGATTGAGCGCGGCGGCGATCCGGCTGCCCTCGGCCTCGGCCACGGCGGAGATGGAGGCGGCATCGGCATCGGGATGACGTTCCAGGAAGATGAGGATGTTGTCGACCATGCGGGCGGTGGCCTGGGGGCGGTCGGCGACGTAGGCGGCGAGGCCGTCGAGGTCCTCGTTCTCGAAGAAGGGTTCCATGCGCTCGAGCAGTTCCGGCGTCATGATGCTCTTTTCGCGCAGGGTGAAGAAATTGTAGATGATCAGCGTGACGGTGATCATCGAGGCGAGCGCGAGGGGAACCATGACCCAGCCGGCGGCGGCGATCATGCTCAGGACGGAGATCGATTGGACTTCGGAAAGGGTATCGTTCTTGTCGGCCGCTTGCGCGAGCGCCGGTGAAGCTGCGGCCAGCAGGCCCGCGCCGGTGAGGAGGAATCGTTTCATGGAGGGTAGGGGATGCGTGGCCAAGGGCCGTTAATGGAAACTTGGACGCCAAAATGACGTTACAGGTTCAATTGAACTCGGCAAGACGGGGATGGACCGAAGGGGATTGTCGGGGCGCAGGTTATGGGTTACAAGATTTTCATCCTATCGCGTTCCGCGCGATAATTATTACCCAACCCCCGGCTCCCCACTCTTATGGCACAATCCGCACTCGAAAAAGGTCAGCAATTTCTCAAGGACAACGGCAAGAAGGAGGGCGTGACGACGACGGCTTCCGGGTTGCAGTACAAAGTGC
>Ga0068863_100001692_pt1 | contig 21834 bp, 15 predicted proteins | sample KBSSwiS62_FD_66596 | JGI IMG/M metagenome (GOLD analysis project Ga0068863, IMG submission 66596) | Switchgrass rhizosphere microbial communities from Kellogg Biological Station, Michigan, USA - KBS Switchgrass S6-2 | ecosystem: Host-associated > Plants > Roots > Rhizosphere > Soil ...
CCGCCCTGGGGCCCGACCGGCGCGATGAGCCGCCCGCCGGGTGCGAGTTGATCGATCAGGGGCTGCGGCATCCTGTCAGGCGCGGCGGTCACCACGATGGCATCGAAAGGAGCGGCTTCGGGCCAGCCGACGTAGCCGTCGCCGATCCGCACTTCCACGTTCGCAAAGCCGAGCTCGCGCAGCAGTTCGGCGGCACGCTCGCCGAGCGGCCGCACGATCTCGATCGTGTACACCCGGGCGACGAGCTTCGCCAGCACGGCGGCCTGGTACCCTGAGCCCGTGCCGATTTCCAGCACCCGGTCCGTCGGCTTGGGGTCGATCAACTGGGTCATCAGCGCGACGATGAAAGGCTGCGAGATCGTCTGCCCGTGGCCGATGGCCAGCGGCCGGTTCGAGTAGGCAAGCGCAGCCATTCGCGGCGGCACGAAGCGGTGACGGGGAACGTTGGCGATCGCCGCCAGAACGGCGGGGTCGAACTGCGTGCGGCCGGTTGTAGAAGCGGTGTCGCGAAGATCGCTTTGAATCTCCGCCAGCAGACGGGACCGCGCCTGTTCATACTCGTCGGCGGCCCCAACGGAGTCTCCGAGCCCAAGCCCGATGGCGCCGGTAATTGAGGCAATGAAGCAGCGGCGATCCATACCTGCAGCCTTGGGCTGTAGCGATCGGGTGGCGCGATTCTGCGCCTCGTTGGAGCTCGGGGCCGAGGGGCGATGCGACTGCTCAAGTGCAGCGGTCGCTACGTCCAGTCGACAGTCGGCGCGACGGCAAACGGCTGCCACCCCGTCGATGGCCCCGGAATGGCAGATTGAAGGCACAGCCGACGGCTGGAGCCAGATGTCTTGCGGATAGTACTTTGTACAGTATTGCTTCCGCAGGCGATGAGATGTACCACGACCACCTTCGCTACGCCTACAGCCCGAGCCCGATCCACCTGCCCCGCTGGGTGCATCGACTCTGTTCGTGGTTCTGAACCGATCGAGGCGCGATGCGGTCTGCGACGCGGCTCAGGGCGTGAGGGCAACGCCGCTCGGCTGGCTGCCGGTGGCCAGCGCCGCCCCCAGCTGGCTCAAGGCACCGGTGCTGGCATCGATGGCGAAGGCCGACACCGTGCCGCTGCCGAGGTCCGTCACGTATAGATGTGCTCCCGCGCCGTCGAGCGCCAGTCCCTGGGGAACGGTGCCCGCGGGCGTCGCCGCACCCATGGCCGTCAGGCTGCCGCTGGCGGTGATGGCGAAAAGCGTCACGCCGTTGCTGGTGCTCACGTAGAGAAACTGGCCGCTCGGATGGATGGCCACCGCATTCGTTCCCGAGCCCGAGTTGTAGTAGCCCTTGACGCTCAGCCCGCCGGTGCTGGCGTTGACGTTGAAGGCTGCCACCGCGCCGGAGCCTCCGTCGGCCACGTAGGCCAGGCTGCCATTGGGGTGCATCGCCATCGCGTTCGGCGACAGGACGGAATTGGCCACAGTCCCGGACTGCAGCGTCAAGGCGCCGCTGCCGGCGTCGACGGTGTAGACGGCGATCGAGTGCGAGGCTTCGCCGGCGACGTAGACGAAGTTGCCGTTGGGGTGGACCGCGACGGTGCGAGGCAATGTGCCCGTCGCAAGCGGCGCGCCGACGGCGGCCAGTGCGCCGCTGGAGCCGATGGCAAAGGCCGACACGGTGTTGAAGCCGTAGTTGGCCACCCATAAGAAGCGCCCGAGCGGATCGACGGCGATGCCGTACGGGTTGTTTGAAACCCTCGAGCCCGAAGGGATCGGCGCGAGGGTGCCGGTCGCGCGGTCTATGGCGTAGGCCGAGATCGACCCGCCGACGAGGTTGCCGACGTACGCGTAGAGCCCGTTGGGCGAGACCGCGACCGCGTACGGGTTCGCACCCGTCGCGACGCTGCCCAGCGAAGTGAGCGCACCCGTGGTGGCGTCGGCACGCAGGATCGACAGGCTGTTGCCCAGGGAGTTGGTCACCAGCGCCAGCGACCCCGACGCGCCGCAGCTGACGACGACGTTGCTGACCGCCGAGCCGGCCGTGCCGCTGCCGTTTTGCACCGCGCAGCTCTGCCCGGAAGGCTGGCTCAACACGGTCACGACGTACGGCGTCCCGGGCGGCACTCGGGTGGCGAAGCTGAACGCGCCGCTGGCGGTGATGGGCAGGTTGTCGCCGCCATTGTTCTGCAATACCAGGCCGGCGCCGGTGAGACCGCTGACGCTTCCGCCGACCGACACTGGGGCAGGCGTCACGCTCAGCGTCGCGACTTGGCTGAATACCAAGCCGGCGCCGTTGTAGACGACCACGCCGTAGACCGCGCCGCTGTCGGCCAGCGTGAGCGCGGGGGTGGTGTGGCTGGCCGATGCCGCGCCGACAATGGCGACCTGATTGCGCGTCCACTGATAGCGCAGTGCGTCGCCGGTGGCGGCGACCGTGAACGTCGCCGCACCCCCTTCGACGGCGCTTGCAGGGGTCGGTTGTGCGGTGATGGCCGGCGCGCCAACCAGGATGAGTTGCGCAGCGCTCGAACCCACGCTGCCCGCGCTGTTGCTGACGGCGACCGTGTAGGTGCCGGCATCGAGCGTGTTGACGCTGTCCAGGTGCAGCACCGCGCCGGTTGCGCCGTTGACCGGCGCGCCGTTTCGGGACCACTGGTAGGAGAGCGGCCCGCTGCCGCTGGCGGCAACCGCCAGCGTGGCCGCCGAACCGGGCATCACGACCAGGGTCGCGGGTTGGGTGCTTATCGACGGAGCGGTCGGTGCAGCGGTGCCCGCACTCACGATCAGCGTCGCCGCGGCGCTGACGACCGTTCCGATGCTGTTGGTCACCCTGACGGAGTAGGTCCCCGCATCTGCCATCGAAACCGACGCGATGCCCAAGCTTGGGAGGTCGCCTCCCGGTATCGGCGCCTGTAGGCCGTTCTTCATCCACAGGTAGGCGTATGGCCCAGTACCGTTGACCGACACCGCGAAGTTGGCAGCGTTGCCCTCGGCCACGGTGATCGAGGCCGGTGGCGCGGCAATCGTCGGCGGCAGCGCCACGGGCGTGCCCTGCGTGACCACCAGTACCGCCGCCTCGCTGGTCACGCCGCCGGCGCGATTGGTGACCACGAGATCGTAGCGACCGGCGTCGAGCGCGTTGACGTTGGCAAGCGTAAGCATCGCCGAATTAGCGCCTATCAGGTTGGCGCCATCGCGCCGCCACTGGTAGCTCAGCGGCGCGGTACCCGAGACGGTGACGGCGAACACGGCGCTGCCGCCGACGCTGACGTTCAGATTGCCGGGCTGGGATTGCACGAGCGGGGGTGCAAGCTGTTCGACTACCGTGAGCAGAGCCGCCTCGCTGGGCGTGCTGCCCAGCAACGTGGTGGCCACGGCACGGTACAGGGTTGCGGTGTCGTTGAGCGTGGTGGGCGGCGTGGTGTAGGTCGAGAGAATCGCACCGTCAATCGTGGTCCATGTTCCGATGCCAAAGGCCGCCTCGACCAGAGGCCGCTTTTGCCATTGGATGTCGGCATAGGGCAGGCCACCGGTTCGGACCGTGAAACTCGCCGTTTGACCGACCTGCACGATCTGCGGGCCGGGTTGCGTCGTCATCGTCGGCCTTTCAGTGAGGACGACGAGCTGGACCGGCGCCTTGCTCACGCAGATCGACGGCAAGGCCGCAGCGGGCGGGTCCGCTGCGATCGGCTTGGAGCAGGCCCAGGCCCGGTACCACCCTGCCTGGGTGGGCTGCACGTTGGGTATGACGATCGAGTAGTAGTGACCGTAGAGGAAGAAATCTCGGAGCGAGGTGGCCAGACCGTCATCCCGGATGTATTGCGCGGGCACGGGGAGCTTCTCCCAGTTCGCCGCATCGTGCGAATACTCCCAGGCGATCGACAGGCTGGTGCCGTCGAACTCTTCCGCGAACGGCAGCACGGCAGTCAGACCATTGGGCACACTGACCGGAGAATCCATCGCCTGCACGCCGGTATAGGGTTGCCAGGCAAGAATCCGGCTGGCCAGGTTGAGTTGAAACGAGATCGGCACGGCTTCGATCAGCAGGTTGCAGTCGGTGGCAATCGTCGTCTCGATCAGCATCCGACCGTTGTGCTGTTCGCCGTTGAAAAGGATGTGGCCGGACCACATGAGCAGGTCGTTGTCGGCGCTGTTGCCTGACGGTGGCAAGGCCCAGACATCGGGCGCGCCGGCAGGCACGAAGGCGCCGCGGCGTGGCATGTCCTGGCCATAGACGTGCACCGCGCCGAAGCCCGGCAGCACGTCGTCCGTATACAGGCGGCTCAGGCCATCGAAGGATATTTCGCTCTCGACCCGCGGATAGTCGCTCTCTGCGCGTTGAAAGATCGGGAAGTGAAAGACATCGGCTGTCAGGGCCTGGGTTCCGTTGCGCAAGAAGCGCCACGCCGCACCCGTGTGACCCAGCGATGTAGGCATGCAGACGCGCGGCGGCGCCTGGTAGGGCAACCCTGCCCTGACCGCCAGTGGCGGCGCCGGGAAAGTGAGTTTGGCTTGAAGATACGCGGCGGAGTACTGAAGCCACGTATCGCGATTGAACTCGAAGTCAGGGGAGAAGCGGCCGATCCCGGCGCCACCCACGTTGTTGGAGATTCCGGTGCCGATGTCGACGCCGCTGCGTCCCATGGTGGTCGTAAGCGACGGCATCGACAGGTTGGTCAAAACGATCGCCTGGAAGAAGGAGAAGTGCATCACCGGCGCGCGCAGCACACCGTTGGCGTAGGTGGCGCCCGAGAGCACGCGCCACTGCGTGTCTCCGGGTTCGGCGGTGACAAGGAGCAGTTGCTGGTTGTCCGCGATTTCGGTGATCTGGACCGGAATCGACACCTCGGCATGTACGGCGAAGGCCTCGCCGTGCGGCGTGATCGAGAACACGGCGCCGGCGGGTGTTGCTCCGGCTGGCAACGGCGGCGCGCCCGTGGAATCCTTTGCGATGCGCACAGTCGTTTCGGAGCGCAGCGCATCCTTGGGAAACACGACATGCGCCCCGGACTCGCCCGTTGCCATGCCTCCGGCCGTGCCGATGGTCGCGACCTGCAGGCTCGCCGTCGAGACGTCGCTTCCTCCACCACAGCCCGCGATCGAGGCCGCGAGAACCACCGCCACCACACTGTGAATCCAACTCGTCGTCATTGCCGGCCCCTCGGATGGGACCTGCATTGGCCCACTTGACCGACTTTGTACGGATGCGGCGTTAGGAAAGCGTTATGCCGCGCCCGATGCCGGAATGCGGCAGACATCGCGCTCATTTGCGCACGAGCGCACGACCGAATTGCCTGACGGTCAGATTGCGGTGTCATCTCCGGAAATTGCAGGATGCGTCCCAACAGGGAGCAGGCCAGTTTGCTTAATTCAGAAGGGATTGCCCGCCAAGATCTCGCCGGTTGCGGTCGCGGACCAGCCGACCGTTGCCGCCTCTCTGAGCCGCCGGTCAGCGGCCTCTCGCCACCCTCAGGGATTACCGGTGGAATACCCTATCACTGCCAGTTCGAGGGGTGCGAGGTCCGCGATGTCAGCTTTGCGGCCGGCAATTCGATAGTCTGACCGGCAGAAGAGGGTCGAAAGCTGCCCCGCCGAGCGACAGTCGACCGCCACTAGCTTAGCTACTTTCCGGCGCAAAAATCGGCGAGGGTCTGGCGGCCCTGAGTGGGTATGGGCATCGCGTTGGCGATGTTGATGAGGTTGTCGGCGATGACGCCCAGGCCGACCCATCGCCGCATCCCGGCAGTTCCCTTGTAGCGGCAGCGATTCAGTCCATGACGGCGCTTGAGCAGGCTGATGCGGCCTTCGCAACCGGTGCGCCACTTCATGGCTGTGCGGAACCAAGGCTTCTTCTGTAGGACCTTGCGCTCGGCGCTCTTGGTAGCCAGGTTGGGTATGGCCACCCGTTTTACGCCGCGAGCGTAGGCGCTGACCTCGTTGCGGGCGGAGAAGAAGCCCGCGTCTGCGGTCACCAGGCGTGGTACATGGCCGAACTGCTGCTCGTGCACTTCGAGCGAGGGAATGAGCAGCTCGCTGTCGCTGGGCCGCTTGTCATAGACCTCGTAGTGAGTGACGACCTGCCGTTCGGCCTCCTGGAGCTTGATCATCTTGCCGAATTCGGTCGGCTTACCCGCCTTGCCCTTGCGAATGACCTCGGTCTGGGGCTCGAACAAGCTGACGATCTTGCCGGGAGCATGCGTATTGCCCTCGTCAATGCGTTCTCGTGTTTGGCGAATGACTTGTTGAACGCGAGGGACCATCGACTCCAGGTACTTGCGCTGGCGCTCGACCGCCTTGTGGTGATGTCGGCGCTTGCAGCGCTTGATGCCGTCGACAAGCTCGCGCACAAAACGACTGGCTTGGCCAACCACCCGCTGCGCAATCGCCGTCAGCCTGCGGTAACACTGAAACATCCGTTGCCGACCCTGGTCACCTCGGCTGCGCGAAGCGCGGCCGATCTGGATGAGACATCGGCGGGTACTGCGAGTGCGATCCCGAAACGTGGCGCCAGAGAGGATGGTCCGTTCCGCAATTCGCTTCATGGCCCGAGTGAGAACCCGAACGCCGTCCCCGAGCAACGACGCATCGGTCGGGTAGTGGATATTTGCCTCGACGACCGTCGTGTCTACTCGCATCTTGCGGCCGCTGATGACCCCATGCTCTTGAGCGATTGCCACGACCCTCTGGTGGATCTGCTCGATGATCCCCGGGCCCATGGCGATACCCAGCTTGCCCAGCGTCTTGGCATCCGGCACCTTCGCGGCTCCGACCCTTGTGAACTGGCGATACACGAGGTTGGAGCGGACTTCGCGCTCGAGCACGGCATAGCTCCAGTTGCGGATGTGCTTGAGGATCAGAAGACGGATGACGACGTCAACTGGTGTGCCCTTGCGTCCACGGGTGCGACTGTGGGTCCACCGGGATGCCAGGGCTGCGTAGGCCATGTCCAGCAGCAACGCATCCTCGAGCACGCTGTCGACGTTGCGCATCCAGTCCTCCCAGAGATCGCCCACCTCCTCGGCGATGAGGCCGTCGCCGAAGCTGAGTTGGCGGCGACACAGCTCGATCACGTCAAGCCTTCGCGCGTCCCTTGGCCCGATGAGCCTTGGCCGACTGCTTGAATGCCTCCAGGGCTTGCAGGAGACGTTGTCGGTTGTCCGCAGCCATTTGCTCGGCGATCGCATTGAAGCGCTGCCAAGCACGATGGGACTCCCTCAGAGTCTTCTGCTCCTCGGGCGGGACATAGATCGAGTACGACTTGCCGTCGGCGGTGAACTTCAGGTACAGGTGCGGCCCGTGACGTCGCGCCGGATCCGTCGCACACGCGCACGATGGGTCGCCGCATTGACGCGTTACCTCGGACAGCGAGCCATGCACCATGACGTGCGCCAACGCTGCCAATTCGGAGGTCAGAGGATCCTTACTCTGCATCCTGGTTAAGGTACTCACCGGAGGGCAAAAAGTCAAGGCCAACATCTGTGACGCCGGCCCTATCGGCCGCGATCGGCTCAGCGCCACTGTACGGGCTCGTCCCAGTCGTCTGCCCTCGATCGCGGCTGTCGCGGAAAAGGCATATTTGCGCCGGAAAGTAGCTAGCGATCGTTCGTGAGCGTTCGAGTCATCAGTCTTTTGCGCTCTGGTGCGCGAACCACCCGTGGTGCGATCCAGCAGGTCATTGGCACATTGCTCGCCGATGCCTAACCGCTTCATCGGGCGGGCGTTCCAAGGCGCTCATGTCGGACGCCAGGCGTCGATCAGTGGAAGCCCCATAGGAGAGTTACGGGGCGGGACCGATCCTTGCGCACCCTGCGAATCGGTTGTTCGCCTCTTCTCTCGACACGAGAACGACCGGGTCCGGGCGAACTGCTCTTCAAATTCCAAAATACGGGGAGGAAGGCTTCATGAGAGTTGCCGGATTGGTCCTGGCGATGGCCATGCTCGCTCTTGCTACAGGCGCAAGGGCTGGCCCCACACTCGAAGGCGACACCGTCGATGCGGCGATGATCCGAACGATCGACACCGGCTACGGACTGGGGCGAGTCGTGGGCTACGGCCTGGAGGGGCCGTTTGTCGTTGTCAACGGTCCCGCAGACGTGCAGCAGTACAGCGAGCATTACTTGCTAGACATCGACGGCGACCACTTCACCGTGGACTTTCTAGGCCAGTTCACCAGTGGATGGCAAGAGGGAACCGTGCTGAGGCTGAGCGACCTCGACTTCTCTGGGACGAGCTTTCTCTCCGGGCTGAACATCGACACCAACCTGGTGGGCTACACCTTGACCTTCGGCTCGAACTACATCGACATCGGCCTGGGCGGGACCGAGTTTTCGGGCTCGACATACTTCAACGCCACCTTCAAGGTGTCGCAGGTCACCGCAATCCCGGAGCCCGCCACGCTGGCGCTTATGGCGGTGGGATTGCTGGGCGTGGCCTCTGCGGCCAAGCGATCACGGAGGCGGCTTCGCTGAGAGTGCATTCTCCTTAGCGCAATGGGGCTCACCGTCCTCCGGGCACTTCTGCTTGTCGCTGCCAAGGCTCCGGCGCGAGCAGCGGCTGGCCGATAGTCGGCGCGGCGGCAAATGGCCGTCATCCAGTCGATGGCCCGCGAATGGCAGGTCCGAAGGTCACAGCGGATGGCCCAGCTCCGGATCGCTCAACGCCCGGTGCCGGCAACAGCTGTCATCGAGTCGCTGGACTTGAGCGCCAGCAGGTAGTCTGAAGCCAACGCGCAATCGCTGGTCGCCGGCGCAACTTAGGTCACCAGCAAGGCCTCGACCAGCAAGGCCTCGACCAGCAACTCCATCGAGGGTTCCTCTTGGCCTCGCTCGCGCTAGCGCTTCTTCTGCAGAACGCTGGCGGACCATCGCTATGGTCCACCAACACGGCAGTGGTCATGCCGGTGACGTTCGATCCCGCCTACATGCTCTACCGGATGATTTCGCCGATTCCATTCAGCGTCTTCATCATTCTGATGTTCGCAGTGCGGGAAGGTGGACGCGGGTGGTCTCGTTTCATATGGAATCAACATGAGTGATTTTGTCGGGCGGTCCGCCGCGTACGTCGACAAGATCCTCAAGGGCGCTAAATCCGTCGACCTCCCTATCGAGCAGCCGACAAAGTTCGAGCTGATCATCAACATGAAGACCGCGAAGTCACTGGGACTCAGAGTCTCACGGTCACTTCTGGCGCGCGCTGACGAGGTAATCCAATGATCGAACAAGCCCGCTTCATGGCGTCTCGCGATGATCGTCGAGGACCCGTCACAACGACTTGAACGACTCCTTTTGGCGGAGCGAAGAACCGCCAAGGATGGCGGATTCAACTGGTCGATGCAACACACTGACCACTGCGTAGGCAGGAGGAGTGTTGCAGATGAAGTACCGCACACGCACGTACTACACCGACGCCCAGAAGGCCCTGATGTGGGAACGCTGGAAGCAAGGCTGGACGCTGCACCAGATTGCTCATCTCTTCGATCGCGCTCATGGCTCGATTCGAGGCATTTTTGAGCGGACCGGTGGCTTCCGAGCGCGGCAACGCAGCCGGTCGCCGATTGCGCTGACGCTGGCTGAACGCGAGGAGATCTCACGCTCGGTGGCCGAAGGCCAGTCGATTCGTTCAACGGCTGCACGGCTCGGGCGTGCGCCATCGACCGTAAGCCGTGAGATCAGACGCAATGGCGGTCAAGGGAGCTATCGCGCCACTGAAGCGGACCGCGCCGCCTGGGACCGAACGCTCCGTCCCAAGTGCTGCAAACTAGCGAGCAACAGAGCTCTGGCGCAGATCGTGACCGACAAGCTTCGGTTGCTGTGGTCACCCGAACAGATCGCCGGATGGCTCAAGCATGCTCATCCGCACGACGAGAACCATCGCGTGTCACACGAGACCATCTACCGCACCCTCTTCATCCAGGCGCGTGGTGCCCTGAAGAAGGAGCTGCTCCAGCACTTGAGGCGCACCCGCGCCATGCGTCGCTCGCGGCATCACACGCAGAAGACCGAGATCCACGGGCAGATCGTCGGAGCCGCGTCGATCAGCGAACGCCCCGCATCCGCCGACGATCGCGCTGTGCCTGGTCACTGGGAAGGCGATCTGATGTTCGGCGCTCACAACAGCCAGATCGCCACGCTGGTCGAACGCCAGACGCGGTACGTGATGCTCGCCAAGGTGGCGAGCAAAGACACAGAGACGGTCGTCGACGCGTTGATCAAGAACGCGCGCAAGCTCCCCCAGGAGCTATACAGGTCGCTCACCTGGGATCGGGGCAAGGAGATGGCCGATCACAAGCGGTTCACGCTGGCCACCGACGTTCAGGTCTACTTCTGTGATCCACGCAGTCCTTGGCAACGAGGCAGCAACGAGAACACGAACGGCCTGCTCAGGCAGTACCTGCCCAAGGGCATCGACATCTCGAGCTACTCACAAGCCAAGCTCAACGCCATAGCGAGACAATTGAATGAGAGGCCAAGGAAGACACTTGGCTATCAGACGCCGGCGGAGATGTTCAGCCATACCGTTGCGTTGACCGGTTGAATCCGCCGGGCGCTGCTGACTTTCAGGAGACAACAGAACGCCGTCGCGGTCCGCACGTCGACTGAGTGTCGGTTGCTCGGGCCCGCGAACTCAATCACTCGACCCACTGCCGCCGTTCGAGCTCAGGATCGCCGGCGCCAAAGCTGCTAACGGTGAAGGACAAGCGCTGAACCGCCGGCGTTGGCTGACCCAGACGAGGCAGAAGCTGTTCGCATCGGCGAGCAGCTTGTCAACTTCCCCAGAGACCGCCCGCCGCTACCAGAGGCCGAACGTGAACTGCAGGATGAAACGGTTGCCCTGTGCCTGGTTCTCAACGGCCGTCTCAGCTTGCCATTTGAGGATGGCCCCCCAGTCTGGAGACGGGTGATATCGGATGAACGGGCCGATGGTGACCACCTGGCCCTTGTTTCCTTCGCCGACGACTTGTCCGTTCACCTTGTCGTTCGTGACCTGCTTGTACAGATATCCGCTGGCTCCGACCTGCCGGGCCTGCCTCGCGCCGTAGGTCAGGGCCTCCGTCAGTCGGAGTTCTCCCGGGCTGCCTTGAATCCCATCTTATCCAGGAACAGCTGCCAGCGACGATCATTGTGCAGCTTGCGCAGCAGTGGCCACGACTGCATCTGTGGCAAGCCGGAGTCGTGTTGCAGATAGGCGCGATCCAGCCACTCGAAGGCCTGACTCGCATCGCCGAGGTAGGCGAAAGCTTCGGCAATCTGCAGAGCGCCGTTGTCGGCGCACCTGTCGATCAGCTGCCGCATCGTCGCTTCAGATTCGGTGTGCCGCCCGAGGGCGTGCTGGGCCATGCCGATGCCGGACAGTCGCAGCGCCTCGATGCCTTCCTGCTGGAACGCGGCCAGCGCTTCGTCCGGCCGACCCTGCACGAGACGCAACGTGCCAAGCACCGCGGGCAGCAACCCCGCGCGCGGGTTGAGCCGGAAGGCTTCATCGAGCGCGGTGTCAGCCTCGTCCAGCAAATCCGAGTTCAGACACCGAAGCGCAAGATTGCCGTGCGCGATGAAGCTCAAAGGGTCCAGCGCGGTCGCGCGGCGCGCCCACGCCACGGCTTCCTCCTTGTGCCCGAGACTGTCCGCGACCACCGACGCGACGACAACAATGCTCCGGTCGCCGGCGCCCAGTTCCTGAGCGCGCGCGCAGGACCTGGCGGCGGCGTGCAAGTCCCATTCGTGGCACATCTCTATCCAGGACAGTTCGGCATGCGCCTCCGCCAGGTTCGGCTCCAGTTCCAGCGCATGCAGTGCAGCGGCCCGGGCCAGCGCGAACGTCTCGGCCACCGGCGCCCAGCCATAGTCCGCCTGATTGGAATAGGCGCCCGCCAGCCCGGCCCACGCGCGTGCGCATCGCGGATCGATCTGCAGCGCCTGCCGGAGGTAGGAGATGCCGGTGACGGTGTCGTCCGGGTCGAGGCGGTCGACGAGAAAGCGTCCGAGCAGATACCGTTCGTGGGCCTCCGGATCTTCGGTGCGCCCGCGGGTTGCGGCCAGCACTTGCGCCTGCACGCGGGCGCTGGCCGCTGCATCCACCTTCTCGCCGAGCAGCCGCGAGCGCAACTCCTGAACGACAGAGCGTGCGATGTCGTCCTGAACGGTGAGGATGTCGTCGAGCTCACGGTCGTAGGACTCGGACCAGAGATGTGAATCGCTCGCCGCGTGGACCAGCTGCGCAGTGATCCGCACCCGCCGCCCAGCCTTGCGCACACTGCCCTCGAGCACCGCCGCGACATTCAGCTTGCGGCCGATCGTCTGAATATCGTTGCCTGTGTTGCCCCTGAACGAAAAGGCCGACGTACGGGAAGCCACCCGAAGGCCGGGAATCTTCGCCAGCACATTCAGCAGCTCCTCGGCCAGGCCGTCCGCAAAGTGCTCGTTTGCGGTGTCGTCGCTCAGATTCACGAACGGCAGTACTGCGATGGTCGCGGGATCGAACGCAGGCACCACGGATGGCGGAGGCTCCGGGTTCCCCCGGAGAGCCGGCGGAGCCGGCAACGAAACCGGTGAAACATCGGCGAGCCTTTCGAGGCGCCTTTCGCCGCGGGCGATCTCGAGCAGGCCGGCGCGCTCGGCAAAAGGGACCTGCAGGCATGCTGCCAACCGCTCGGTCAGGCGGTGCGAGGGCCGCCGTTCATCGCTTTCAATCTTGCGCAGCGCCGACACCGAGCAGTGCGCGCGTTCGGCCAGCGCGGCGTGGGTCAAGCCCAGAGCCATGCGGCGCCGGCGCAGCCATGAACCGAATGACAGGGAGTTCTCCACTTCAGTCCACTCCGACGAGTGGCCGGGCCCAGGTGATCTCACCAGCACATCGCCGCCTGACAGTGTGTCACTTCTGGGGCGAAAAGCGCCACCTCGGGGCGGCCGCTGCTTCCTACAGTGCGCCTCCACGGGCGGGCACCAACGGCTGTTTCGAGCGGCAGGCGGGATTCGGCCGAAATCTCGGTCCTTAGGGATCGCAACTCTGTCCTTGACCTCAGGAGTGAACTCGATGCAGGAACTTACCGTGAATGAAATGGAGCATGTCAACGGTGCGGGCGGCGGCGTCCACGTTGGCAGCGACGGCGCCAACAACGTGGTCGGCAACGCCGTTGTGACGCCGCTCGGTGGCCGCATAGACCCCGGCGGCGCCAACAACATGCTCTGACCGAACCTGAAGGCGCTCACGCAAGCCTGCGCGGGCGCCCTCCCCCGTGGTCTCTCGGGACCGCAACTTTGTCCTTGATACCTCAGGAGTAACAAATGATTCAGGAACTGACTGCGACTGAAATGGAGCAAGTCAACGGTGCGGGCGGCGGCATCCGCGTTGGCAGCGACGGCGCTAACAACGTTGTCGGCAACGCCGTTGTGCCACCGCTCGGTGGCCGCGTGGACCCTGGCGGCGCCAACAACGTGCTCTGACCGAACTCAAGTGGCGCTCACGCAGGCATGCGGGGCGCCATGCGCATGGATCAACAGGAGTAAGCATGATGCAAGAACTCACGGCAACGGAAATGAAGGACGTCGGTGGTGGCGGAACAAGGATCGGTACCGTAGGTACAGGTGATGGCGATCTGCACTTGGTCGGCTGCAACGATCCGGTGGCCAACGGTGGCCGCCTGGACCCCGGCATCGCCGCGCCGAACTCGCTCTGAGCGAACCCGCTCCCCGGCCGTCGCTAAACCATGCGGTCCACGCTGTTTCGCCAGGAGGCCATCGACTCGCTGCGCGACCGGCATCTCGGCGATGCACTGACGGCGCGGCCCCTGGCGCTTTCGGTCCTCACGGGCCTGAGTGGGCTCGTCGCGCTTGCGGTCCTCTTGTTCGGCTTGATCGCCGAATACACGCGCAAGGCGCATGTCACGGGCTATCTCGCGCCGACGCACGGGGTGATCAAGCTGCATGCGCCGCAGGCTGGCACACTCACCGAAACTCATGTGGAAGAGGGCCGCCGTGTCGCGCGGGGCGATCCTCTGTATGCGCTCTCCTCCGAGCGTTCGTCCCCGGCGGCGCCCGAGTCGCAAGCCGCGGCGATCGCGCAATTGCGGGAACGCCGCGCGAGCCTCGCCGGCGAAATCGAACAACAGGCGGCGCTGGCCTTGCTCGCGCAGCAGGACCTGGAACAGCGCTTGCGCGACGTGGCCATCGAGATCACGCAGGTGGACGCGGCCGTCGCCACGCAGGGCGAGCGCCTGGCGGGCAGCCGCGCGACGCTGGAGCGCCACGCGACGCTCGCACGCCAGGGCTTCTTCTCGGAAGCACAGCTTGTGCAGCAGCGCGAGCAGGTGCTGGAGCAGCAAGCGCGGCTTCAGGCGCTCGAGCGCAGCCGCACGGCCTTGCAGCGCGATCGCGGATCGCTCGCTGCGGCGCAGGCCGCGCAGCGGCCGAAAAGCGCCCGCGAGCGCGCTGCCATCGAGCGCGAGATTTCGGCGCTCGACCAGCAGATCACGGAATACGAATCGCGCCGCACACTCGTGATCACCGCGCCAGCCGACGGTGTGGTGACGGCGATCCTCGCCGGGCGTGGGCAAAGCGTCGCGGCGGGTGCGCCATTGCTGTCAATCCTCCCCGAGGGCGCGGTGCTGCAGGCGCAACTGCTCGTGCCGGGTCGCGCGGTCGGGTTCCTCGCTGCCGGGCAACCGGTGGCGCTGCGCTATCAGGCCTTCCCGTTTCAGCGCTTCGGCAGTTCGCACGGCGTCGTGAAGGAGATCGCGCGCTCGCTGATTGCGCCGGGCGATGCGCAATTGCCGGTGGCACTCAACGAGCCGGCGTATCGCATCACGGTCGCGCTCGAACGGCAGACAGTTCGCGCGTACGGAAAGGACTTTCCGCTGCAGGACGGAATGCTGCTCGAGGCCGACGTCGCGCTCGACCGGCGCCGACTGCTCGAGTGGCTGTTCGAACCGTTGCTCGCGCTCGCCGGCCGCGTCTAGTTCTCGCCGTGGAAACAGCATGAATTTCGACCTGCCGCTGAATTTCACCGGGCGCCGCACCGTGCCGGTCGTTCTGCAAACCGAAGCCGCTGAATGTGGCCTGGCGTGCCTCGCGATGGTGGCGGCCTTTTATGACCATCGGAGCGATCTTGCAAGCTTGCGCAATCGCTTTCCGATTTCGCTGAAGGGCGCCACGCTTGCGCATCTGGTTCAGATCGCCCACCGCCTCGACCTCGGCGCACGCGCGCTCAAGCTGGAACTGCCGGATATCTACCAGCTCAGCCTGCCGGCGGTGCTGCATTGGGATCTCAACCACTTCGTGGTTCTGACCCAGCTGCGCGGTGACCGGGCGGTGATTCACGACCCCGCACGCGGCCGTTGTGTGATGCCGCTGCGGGAGTTGTCGCGCCACTTCACCGGCGTCGCGCTCGAGCTGGCGCCGACGCAAGAGTTCAAGCCGCATGCCGCGGCGCCCCCTCCGGGCTTGTCGCAGCTCATCGGCCGGCTGCCTGGAGCCGGCCGCGCGCTGGGTCAGATTCTGGCGCTTGCCGCCGTGCTCGAAGGGTTCGGCATCGTCGCACCGTTCTTCATGCAGGCGGTCGTCGATCACGCATTGGTAGGCGAAGACCGCGATCTGCTGACCATGCTCGCCATCGGATTCCTGCTGCTCGCGCTGACGCAGGTAGGCGTGAGCGCGCTGCGCAGCTGGGCGGTGATGGTGCTCGCCACCACGCTCAATCTCACCCTGGTCACGCGACTGTTCCGTCAATTGCTGAGGCTTCCGATCAGCTTCTTCGAGAGCCGCCACCTGGGGGACATCGTCTCGCGCTTCGAATCCTTGAGCGTCATCCAGCGCACCCTGACGACCGGGTTCCTCGAAGCGGTGATTGATGGCGCCATGGCGATCGCAATCCTGATCGTGATGGCGTGCTACAGCCGGACACTCACGCTCATCGTGCTCGGTGCAGCCGCCGTGTACGGCATGCTCCGCCTTGCGTCCTATCGCCCGCTGCGCCAGGCGTCGGAAGAGCACATCGTGGCGCTCGCCAAGCAGCAATCCAACTTTCTCGAGACGGTGCGCGGCGTGCAGAGCGTGAAGCTGTTCAACCGGCAGCAGCAGCGTGCTGCCGCTTATCAGAACCTGCTGGTCGACCAGTTCAATGCCGGCGTGCGCGTGCAACGCCTGCAGATGCTCCATCGGGCGCTCAACGGCACACTGTTCGGCGCCGAGAACGTGACCGTGATCTGGCTGGGCGCACTATCGGTTCTCGACGGCGGGTTCTCGGTCGGCATGCTGTTCGCGTTCGTTTCGTACAAGCAGCAGTTCATCGCCCGCATCAATGCCTTGGTCGAGAAGAGCATCGAGTTCAGGATGCTGGGCCTGCACGCTGAGCGGGTTGCGGACGTGGCGCTTGCCGTGGCCGAGCGCGACCCGCCGTTCGCCATCGAGCCACCCGCAGATGCGGCGATCGAGTTGCGCGGTGTTGGCTTCCGCTTCGCCGACCACGAGCCTCCCGTACTGCAGGACGTGAACTTTCGCATCGAAACAGGCGAATCGGTTGCCATTACCGGGCCTTCGGGCTGCGGCAAGACGACGCTCGCAAAGATCATTCTCGGACTCCTCGAGCCCACTGCCGGCGAAGTGCTGGTCGGCGGTGTCAGCCTGCGGCGGCTGGGCGCGTCGGTGCATCGCGAGCGTGTCGGCGCGGTCATGCAGGAGGACCAGCTCTTCGGCGGCTCGGTTGCGGACAACATCGCGTTCTTCGATCCTGCACCCGACCGTGAGCGGATGGAGCGCTGCGCGCGGCTCGCGGCCGTACACGATGAGATCGTGGCGATGCCGATGGGCTACAACACGCTCGTGGGGGACATGGGAACCGTGCTTTCGGGCGGGCAGAAGCAGCGGGTCCTTCTTGCACGCGCCCTGTACCGGGAGCCGGGAATCCTCGTGCTCGACGAGGCCACAAGTCATCTGGACGTGCTGCGCGAACGGCAGGTCAATCACGCGATCCAGCAACTGAAGCTGACCCGCATCATCATCGCCCACCGGCCGGAGACGATCGCCTCGTGCGAACGCGTGCTGATTCTCGGTGCCGGTTCGCCGCAAGCGGATGAAGCACGCCCGATGATGGCGCGGGCCGCCTGATTCGGGGCAGGCCGGGGTGATGTTGCCAGAGAGACGACGGCTCATCCGATCAGGAGCCATGCGCGCGCATCCGACGGTCACTATTGGGGACCTCCTCGCGGACCTATCGCGCAACACGGCGGATCTGAAGATCCTCGCAAGCATGACCAACTTGACGGGCGCTCCGGGCAGAAACGATCGCGCAGTTCACCGCAGAGAATTTCGCCTTCGCTCCTATCGATAGAGAAAGTGGTCGCTCCTAGAGCTATTGACGTGGGCGCGCCGCCCACGCGGCGCGTATCGCGCGGTGCTCAGGGGTCGCTTCGAGGTAGCCTGCGCGCAACTCGAGGTCGGCAATTGCCGCCGCGTGCGCCTCCAGCGCGGCGTGCGCGGCCGCCAGCGCGGCATCGGCCCGTGCGTCGCCCGCCGTCGCGAGCACGCTATGGCAAACCCATCGGATCGCGATCTCATCGGTGCCTTCGAGCAAGTCATCGCCCGCTTCGGTGAGCGCGATCAGGCCTTCGGCGTGCTCGAGTGCCCGGGCGACGTCGCCACGCGCCAACGCCACCTCGGCAAGTCCGGACTTCGCGTCGTGCGCGAAGGGCATGCCGAGCTGCGTTGCTATCGCATGCGCGGCCTTGAAGGCGACCTCGGCGGCGTCGAGGTCGCCACGCGCGAGCTCGACACAGCCAAGACAGTAGAACGTCACGCCTTCGCCGTACGGGTTGCGGATCGTGCGCGCAATCACCAGCGCCGCCTGCGCCGACTCGAGCGCGAGCCTGGTGTCGCCGCGCTCGCCCGACAACTGCGTGATCTGGGTCAGCGTGTTCATCTCCAGTACCCGGTCACCGAGACTACGGGCCAGCCGCAACGCGGCTTCGAGGTGCTCGCTCGCCTGCGCCCAGGCGCCGAACACCGTCAGCAGCGCGCCCAGGTTGCTGAGCGTGGTGGCTTCGGCACGGCGGTCGCCGAGTTCGCGGTTGATCGGCAGTTGCTCGCGTGCCAGCGCCAGGCAGGCAGGGTGATCGTTGTGCGCCGCTGCGACGACCACCATTGCGTTCAGGAACATGCTCTCGAGTGCCCGCAGCCCGAGTGCACGCACCTCGGCCAGTCCGGTGCGGACCAGCGCGTCGGCCTGCGCCAGGTCACCCCGGTGGGTGAGCGCGTAGACGAGCCGGTGCAGGGCACGCAGACGCAGCGCCGTCGCGCCGGCGAGCTCGGCGTACGCGATCGCGCCGCGCGCCGCGGCTTCGCCGGCGCGGAAGTCTCCCGTACGGATCGAGAAATCGCTGCGCCGCCAAGCCGCTTCGGCACGCCGCAGGTCGTCGTCGATCGCCTCGGCCAGGCGCTCGAGACGTTCGATGTCGGCCAACTGCTCGGCGCGCCTGCCGATCAGGTCGAGCGTGCGCTCGCGCACCTCGAGAAGGCGCCAGCACAGCGCCGCATCGTCAGTGCTGCCGGACAGCGCCAGCGCGCTTGCGACGTGGGCAAGCACCGCTTCGCTGGCATGGCGTTCGGCGGCGTAGCTCGCAGCGCGCGCGAAGTACTCGGCCGCCTGCGCGTCGTCACCCGCCTTCGCGTGGTGTTCGGCGATCACGCCCATCAGCTCGCCGGCGTGCGCTCCGCCCAGGCGTGCCAGCCAGTTCGCGACCCGCGCGTGATAGAGCCGGCGCAGCTGCCGCAGCACCGTGGTGTAAGCGACATCGTGCAGCAGCTGATGCTTGAACGCGAACTCGTTGGAGCCTTCGAGCAGCGTGTCCTGGTGCGGCTCGACAAGCCGCCGCTGCACCGCCCCAGGCAGGGCCTGAGGTGCAGCGGCATCGATCGCCGCCAACGCCTGGTCCCAGAACACGACGCCGATTACCGACGCCTGCTGCAGCGCGCGCTTCTCGTCGGGTGCGAGCGCGTCCAGTCGCGCCTGCAGCACGCCGGCCAGTGTCGGAGGAACACGCAGTGCGGCGAGCCGGTCGGCGTGCAATGCCCAACCATCAGCGCGCGCTTCGATCGCGCCTTCGTCGACCAGCATCTTGATCAGCTCCTCCATGTAGAACGGGTTGCCTTCCGCAATGCGGGTCACAAGGTCGAGCAACGCTTCGGGCGGCGCCGGCAGGTGCTTCAACAGCTCGGTCGCGAGTGAGCGGCTGGCACTTCGTTCGAGCGGCGCAAGTTCGATGCGGCGTGCGTCGGCCGTCCCCGGCCAGTCGGCGCGGCGCTCGAGCAGCTCGGGCCGCGCGAGCGCGAGCATCAGCATCGACACGTCGGCGTTCGCCTGCACCACGTGCTGCAGGAAGTCGAGCGACCCCTCGTCGGCCCAGTGCAGGTCTTCGAGCAACAGCAGCGACGGGACGCCGCTCCGCATGCCGGTGCGGCGCAGCCACTGCGCCGCGGCGTGGAAGGCACGCTGACGGATCTGGCGTGCCTCGTCGCGGATGCCGCTCAGGTGCGGGCTCGTGCGATAGTCCAAGCCGATCAGATGGCCGAGCAGGTGTGTGTCTGCCGCCGAGGTCGACGCATCTTCGCCGGCTTCGAAGAACGCGCCGACACCGCTCTCGAGCTTGGCCTTTGCCGCCTCCATCGTGTCGTCGTCGGCGATCTGGAGCCGGCGTGCGACGATGTCGCGCAGCAGGCCGTAGGGCTGACTGCGCGTCTGTGGATGGGCGCGACCGCGGAAGAGGTCGAAAGGCTGCGCGCCCGCTTGCAGCGTCGCTTCGAACTCGCGGCGCAGGCGGCTCTTGCCGACCCCGCCCTCGCCGATCATCGTGACGACGACGAGGCGCCGCTCCGCAAATGCACGCGCAAACTCATTGCGCAGCGTCGCGAGCTCGGCATCGCGCCCGACCAGCGGCGTCCCGACGCCCTCGATGCCGCGCGACTCGGCATCGAAGGTGCGCGCCTGCGGACGCAGCACGAGGTAGGTCGTGACGAGCTCGTCGACGCCCTTGATCGCCATCGGCGCCTCGGGTCTGACTTCGAACATGCCGCGCACCTGGCGGTAGGTCTCTCGGCTGATGCGAAGGCCGCCGGAAGGCGCGGTCTGCTCCATGCGAGCCGCGATGTGCACGGTGACGCCACGGATGCTGCCTTCGGTGTCGACCCCGCCGCCCAGCAGCACGCCGCCTGAGTGGACGCCGACGCGCACGTCGAACCCCGCGTGGCCGTGACGCTGCAGCACACGTGCGCCCTCGAGCCGGCCTTCGGCCAGCAGAGCGAGCCCGGCGCGCACCGCCCGTTCGGCATCGTCTTCTTCCGTGCGCTCGGCGCCGAACACCGCGAGCAGGCTGTCGCCGGCGTATTGCAGGACCCTGCCGCGATGCGCCTCGACGACCGCGGTGCAGCGCGTGAGGAGACCGTCGACGACGGCCTGCAGGTCTTCGGCGTCGAGTTGGCTCGCTAGCGCGGTCGAGCCGACGACGTCTAGGAACAGGACACTGACATGCTTGAGGCGCGACGCTTGCGCTGCCGGTTCAGACTGCAGCGGAGCGAGCTCGGCGCGCAGCGGCGCGATCGCCGCGTCAACGACTCCATCGCCGAGCACGCTGCGCTGCGCTTCGAGCGCGTCGATCGCGGATTCGAGCCGGTGCTTTCGATCGTCCATGCACCGTGTAGTAGATCGGGCTTTGCTGCTGGGTTCAACCCCCCGGCGGCGGCGCACACCGCCCACCCCGGAGCAGACGAGGCGAGATGCCAGGGATGTCCACATCCGGGGCGAATGCCGGATCGGACGACCGCGAGCATGGACGACCGGTGTGGGGCAGGTAGGCCAACGCCTTGAGTTGGCCGGGTCCGGGTATAGGTAACCGTCAGCTGTTAGGTCGGCCACCGCGAGCGGCTGGTTTCCGACGACGATCGGAACCGGGAGGACACGCAGCCGACCCATAAGCGACCTACTCTCCGCCAGTTTGATGGGCCCCAAGCGCAGCAGCGATCAGCTAAGTACCTTGACCGCCACTCCGATTGAACAGATCGCTGCCAATGGCACCCCGAGGCGCCAAAGTCGTGAAGCGATAGCGCTCGTTCAGGAACAGCGCGCCGTGCGCTCGGAGGATCGCGAATTCGGCGCCCCCTGCGTCTGCGGCGCCGAGAACTTCCAGCGGGTGATCGTCGAGCGTGTTTTCGGACGGCTGGTCGTTACCGACCTGGTCGCCTGCGTCGAGTGCTGGTGCGTCCACTACTCGCCTTTGCCAAAGCCCTTGCCGCCCCGAGGCTTCTCGGGGTGGTTGGCCGATGCCCAGCGGTGTTGTCTCCGATGCGCCTGGCCTGCTCAAGGGATGGGGCGGCATCCCCGCCACGTATCGACCGCGCGAGCAGTCGCCGGAGGAGTTGCGGGCCATCCGGGACGCCGCGGTCCGGGCCAGCAAGGGCAAGAAGCGGACTCGCTAACCGATCCACCGGTGTCGAGTCCCCCGCCTATCGCACCTTTGGGGAGTGGCCAAGGAATGGAAACTGCCTCCTGCAGATGTCCCCTCAATAGCGCGCGTCGGGCGGCAATCCGACGCGGGCCAGGAATGCGGATGTCAGTCGCTCCGATCCGAGCGAAGCACCCGGGGCACATCCACTTCCGAACCAACAACAGTGCGAACGTAGAAGTAGCTGTTTAAGGTCTGCATCTCGCGCATGAAGGTGGCGTTGAACGACAGTTCGGTGATCCGCTCGTCGATCTCCCTGACCGTTCGCGGCGTATCGTCGCGTCGCAGCGAGCAGGCTCATGGCCCGGTCATACATCGCTGGCCGATCGAATCAAAGCCTTAGCGATCTCGAGTCCCTCGTCACGCGTAGCG
>Ga0068863_100001694_pt1 | contig 21826 bp, 11 predicted proteins | sample KBSSwiS62_FD_66596 | JGI IMG/M metagenome (GOLD analysis project Ga0068863, IMG submission 66596) | Switchgrass rhizosphere microbial communities from Kellogg Biological Station, Michigan, USA - KBS Switchgrass S6-2 | ecosystem: Host-associated > Plants > Roots > Rhizosphere > Soil ...
GTGATCGAAGTCGACGAACGTGTCCGCCGGCCAGAGTCTGGCGCGCAGTTCCTCACGCGTGACCACTTTTCCAGGATGCTCCAGCAGCGCTGCGAGGACCTGAAAGGGCTGCTCTTGTAGCTTCACCTTCATCCCGCCGCGGCGGAGTTCGCCGGCTCCAAGGTCAACCTCAAAAACCCCGAAGCGAACTATCCGTGAAGAACTGCTACTTAACACGAGAGTCTCCTTGTCGCGGGAATCTAGCACTAATTGAAGGCTAATGACAGGTCAGCTCGGGCGGTAATCATATGAAAAGAATGCCGTTAGTGCGTCACCTTAATTCCCGTTTCTCACCATTGTCAATTCCTTGAAGTAGGCACGGACTCGCCGGATTAATGGCGCCACCGAAAGGTGTAAGCGCCATGAGCCAGCCATTCTTTTACAGTTATTTGTCGTTAATCCACCGATTGTACTTGCGATGCAGACAACACCGTTGCTCTCCAACCAGTTAATCAAACTTCCGATCCGGCTCCACCGAGGTTACTTGATCATTGTTGAAGGTTCCATCAGTGGAATTCCAAAGCTGAATTTACTAGTGGACACCGGCGGCTGCGCTGATGATTGGTTTCTTTTTACTGGTCGTGCGTTAGCCGTGCATCTGTTTCTGGCGTCGTATTCATCACGCATTTGTTACCTTGCCTAGGGTGGGCACACCCCGGTAGCCCTCGAAGAAATAGGTTGATAGAATTTCGTAATCACGATGGTTCTAGTCGAATTCCTGCCAGAGCTGAGATTCAAGGGGTGGATCTTGATAGATATTCCAGGCATTTGTCCGTGAGACTTTTGGTATGAATCCGAGGTTGTTGCTTTCCTTGTGCGCGATATTGGCAAGCTCGCTCCTACTAACCGTGAGCCGCCTGGCTCATGCCTACCAGACAGCAACGAAGCCAATCTACGATCCACCAGCAAACCTCGCAAGGACGGACTATCCCGATTGGCCTTACCCGAAGGGTGTGCACGAATCCTCGAAACCGGACGACGGCCAGCTGTTCCATATTCCCGGAAGCACGCAGAGCTATACGGACACTCAGATTAATAGGAGCACCAGCACGGTAGATTGGTTCCCAGAGCTGCACCCCCCGCCTCCTGCTCCGGTAATTTCGGGTAAGAAAGGCGCGTACAGCGCCTGTGGACAATGTCATCTTATAGACGGTCGAGGCAAGCCCGACACGGCCGATCTTCAAGGGCTTCCGGTCGCCTATTTCCTTCAGCAACTAGCCGACATGAAAGACGATAAGCGACATGCTTCCGTAGTGCACGCAAGCCTTGCCGACATGATCCCAGTTGCGAAAGCGATCGGGGCAGCCGACGCGAAGCTTGCGGCTGAGTACTTTCACTCACTGCCAGCGGTTCGAAGTACGCGCATCATTGAGACTGATACCGTCCCTGTCACACATCCTGGCCCGCATAATGTGCAGCTTGTGGATGCCAGCGGAGCCAAGGAACCAATAGGGACTCGTATCATCGAGGTGCCGGAGGACGTAAATCGGACGTTGTTGCGCGATGCCACGTCCGGGTTTGTCGCATACGTGCCAAAGGAAAGCGTAAAGAGGGGCGAGCTGTTGGCGAAGACTGGTAATGCTGGCAGAACCGTTCCGTGTGCCTCTTGTCACGGCGAAGGCTTAAAGGGAATGGGAGATATGTTCCCGCCTTTGGCAGGCCGGTCTCCTACCGCTACCGCGCGGCAACTATACGACTTCAAGAGCGGCGCTCGCGACGGCCGTAATGCCGCTGCCATGAAACCTGTTGTTGCCAATCTTACAGATCAGGACATCGTCGACCTTACCGCCTACATCGTCTCACTGCAACCCTGAGTTTGTCCTTCGCGATCGGGATACCGTGGAATCGAGCGCGACCCTGGTTTCCGATGACGACTTGCTTTTTCTTGCCCACCAGTGCGGTGGTAATACTTCATTGCATACAACAGGGGCTTGAGAGCTTTCTACTTGGCTAAACCGTTGTTACTGGCTAAAAATCGGGAGTTCGACTCGCGAAGCAGTTGTTGCGTGACGGGACGAACATCGCCGAGGTCTTCGGGCAGATCGGATACTAGTCGGAGGAAAGTGCTGACCGCGGCGACTGCTCTGATGGCGATTTTGGCGCCCGCGGACAATTGGCTGGCGAATTTTTTCGTGTCTTGATCTGCCGCGTCAGATCCCAATGGTCATTTAAAAGCGTACAATGCCTTGGAAATAGTGTCTTTCTGAGCGACCACCTCTGCCTTTGGGCGCCTCCGGCAAGAATCCCGGACGGACAATCAAGTCTCTAAAAAGCAGTCCGCGCATCCTAGATCAAGAGTGTGAAAGGCGCGTCTATCTGAGAGGTCCAGAGTTCCCCATAGACGATAAATTGTTAGTGTTGGCCATTTTGCCAGTCGGGTAACAGTCAAATCGAAAGCTGCATCCCCGCAGAGGGGGCGGACCTGACGTTCGTGTTTGCAATAGCGATGGTCGACCTACGGGACGCATGCCCGCACGCTGATCACCATGCCCAGTCATAAGCTTCCACTCTTGGGTCCGCTCCCGCACTCAGTACGCCCGTCTTCCCATCAATGATGATCCCGGCGCTGGACGCCATTGACCAAGACGGTGCAACACGCAAGTTGTGACCGCGCTTGACAAGCTCCTTCCGGGTCGTCTCGGGAATTCGCTCCTCGACCGCCATCTCGCCCGGAAGCATCGAGTGCGGAAATGGCGAAGCTGGAAAGCTATGGGTGGACCATCGAGGAGCTTCGATGGCTTGCTGAATATTCATCCCGAAATCGATGACATTGATCAACGTCTGTATCGTGATCATCACCTGGTCATCGCCGCCGGGACTTCCAGTAATCATGAACAGCTGCCCGTCCTTCGTGACTAACGTGCTTTGCAACGTACTGCGAGGCCGTTTTCCTGGCTCGAGTGCGTTCGCTTCTCCGCGCACAAGTGAGTAGTAGTCGCCACGGCAGTTGAAAATGATTCCGGTATTTGCCATCACGACTCCGGTTCCGAAAGCGCTGTGGAGGCTGGGTTCGAAGCTCACGGCGTTGCGATCTTTGTCGACGACCTCGAGATAGCTCGTGTCGCCGTCAAAGTCCGCGTCACCATCGAGTACCACATGCATCGGTCGCTCGCCAGAGGCGGCGAAGTTTGCAGGGGAACCGGGGCGCAGCTCCAGCGAGGCTTTCGCCGGATCGATGAGTTTTCGGCGTTCCCGCGCATAGTCTTTCGACAGTAGCCCGTCGTACGGGATTTTGATGAAGTCCATGTCCCCCAAGAATTTTTCGCGATCGGCCATGGCCAGTTTCATGACTTCGACATTGGTGTGGATGAAGTCAGCGCTGTTATGGCCGAGGCTTTTCAGATCGTACCCCTCAAGCAGATTTAGGGCGATCAGCTCCGTTGGTCCTTGGCTCGACGATGGATTCTTATAAACCCGATAGCCACGGTAGTCGAAGGAGATCGGCGTCTCCACTTTCGCCGAGTAATCAGCGAAGTCTTCGTACCGGAATAAGCCCCCATTGGCTTCTGAGAAAGCCGCCATCTCCCGCGCAATGTCGCCTGTATAAAAGCGATCGCGCGCCGCTTTCAGCGCCTCGCGTCGACCCTTTCCCTTGTTAGCCTGTTCCGCCTCGACGAGCTTCTTTAGGGTTCGCGCCAGATCGGGGTTCCTGAAAATCTCACCCGCTTTGGGTGCTTCCCCATTGGGGAGATAGACTTTGACGGTCGACGGATATTTGCGGATCTTTTCGGAGCTCGCGATCATGCGAGCCCGATCTTCACTCAGGGGAAAGCCGTTTTCCGCAAGATCGATGGCCGGCTGGAGCACTTGTTCGAAGCTCATCGTTCCCCAGCGACCGAGCAGGATATACCACGCATCCACAACGCCCGGCAGCCCGCCCGAGAGCAACCCATCACTGCCCGGAATCTTGCCGCCATTATTTCTCTCGTACCACTCGATGGTCGCCAGTTTCGGAGCGCGCGGCTCGGCGTTGATCGAAAGGACCTTCTTCTCCCGTGCATCGTAGACCAGCAAAACAGCATCACTGCCAACTCCGTTCAGCGCAAAGTCCGTCACCGCGAGTGCCGCTTGCCCACCCACTGCCGCATCGAAGGCGTTGCCACCGGCTTGGAGAATTTGCCGGGCGACCTCCGTCGCCTCAGCCTTCATCGATGAGACCGCTGCCCTTCGCCCTCGAACAACGGGGCGCATCGTGTGAGGCAAAGAGGTCCCGGCCGATCCCCCCTGGCCATTTGCCTTGCCGGCAAAGCTCAGGCACAGGAGCGATATGCCGATCGCAAGCGCTTTCACCCAAATAGTCATGCAGAGCTCCAAATCACTTCCGTTGGTTCTTACTCGGAAACTCATATCGCGCGAATTCTATAACGCACTTTGTGCATCGCGTTTACGAAATGTCGCCCCTTGCGGAATATCGCGGCGAACGGCTCAAATAATCGTTGTAGTAGCAAACCGTTCCGGCAAGAATCGAAGAGTCTTCCGTATTGTCCCAGGACGGTCCGCTCGACCAATAGGGTGTCCGCAAGTACATGCGAGACGCTTGGCTGATGCATGAGTGCTGCATTCCTTAGCCATGGCAAAATTCTTGGCCCGTGTGCTTTCTGACTGCATCAAGATTCAAGGAAACGCCTAGTCCCGGCCCCTCCGGTATCGCCAGCATACCGTTGTTCAATTGCCATTTCGTTTCGACCAGGTCGTCAATAAAGGGAGAACCGGTGAGGTACTCCACCATGTCCGTGTTTCGGGCAGCGGACGCGAGTTGAAGATCGGCGGCCAGTCCCAAGGCCGTGTTCCATCCGTGCGGGATGAAGCGAACACCGTTGTCTTCGGCCATCCATGCAATCTTGCGCTCTTCGCTGATGCCGCCAACTTTCGTCACGTCGGGCTGCACAATATCGAGGGCACGACCCTGGAGCCAGGGGACGAACGACTGTCGTCGCGTTAAAACCTCACCTCCTGCGATGGGCAGGTGTGTAGCCTGCCGGAGGAGCACGTAATCGGGCAAATTGTCGGGAGGCAACGGCTCCTCAAACCAATAGACGCCGAAGTCTGTCAACATGCGCGCGGTCCGCAGCGCCCATTTGAAACCGTGAGGCCAGAAAGCATTGCTGGCGCCCGCATCGACCATGAGTAAGACGTCCGCACCGACCGCTTCCCGGGCGCACCGAACAATCTGCTCGTCCAATGCATCACTCTTGTGGCCAAATGGTCCCCAGCCAATCTTGAAAGCCCGGAAGCCCTGCTCGCGGATCGCGATGAGTTGCTCTGCAAGCGCTTTCGGCTCGCGCATCAGTAGCGATGCATAAGGAAGAACACGGCTTCGGTAGCAACCGCCCAGAAGCCTGCCAACCGGCTGCACTGTGGTTTTGCCAAGGATGTCCCACATGGCGATGTCGATACCACTGATGGTGTGCGTGATCGTTCCGCCCCGACCCATCCAAAAGGTGTTGGTGTGAAGCTTTTCGCTCACGCGTTCTGGTTCAAGGGGATTTTCGCCGGTGTATAGCGGTTCGAGGACCCGCAAGGCCGCCTGCACCAATCCCTCGTCGCTGAATACCGATCCCCATCCTGTAATGCCTTCGTCCGTAAAGACGGCAACGAGCGTGTGCACACAGTCCTGGGGCTTGATCTCGTTGGCCCACCCGCCTTCTGGCGTGCCACCGCGCAAACCCGCCGCTTTGATTTTCACTATTTTCATAGCCCGGTGCCGTTCGATAAAGCGCGCTTATACGCTTATGGATGCCTTCGCGAGAATGCCTCCGTCGCAGACAAGGTGTGATCCCGTAACGTAAGAAGACTCCTCCGAAAGTAACCAAGTGACCGCGCAGGGGGCAGCGAGAGTTTCCTCAAGCCGAGGACCTTCGCGTTAAGAACATGCAACAACCTCGTAAGGCAAGTGTGTGGCCGGACGCGCAGTTCGCACTCCCAAATGCGGATAACTCTTATGCCGCTGCACCTTAGACTCCTCCGAATTTGAGAATCCCGCCTCTTGTTACGCGCCAACTTCTTCATCCAATACAAGCTATTCGCTTTAGGTACGTGCCCGCAGTTGGGGCATCCGTGCCAGAAGCATTCATCAACGAAAACTGCCACTCGCTGATTTGGAAAAAAGAAATCGGGAGTACCCAGCACGGAAGCTTCGTGAAGCTTCCAGCCCTTGATAGCATTTTGACCACGAGACCCCGGAATCGCCACTCCGTAGACGCATTTGAGGTTGATCTTATCGCTCGCATTTTTTCGGAACGCTGCTTGGTCGTCTTAAATCTCAACAAGTTCGGTCTCCCCAACAAGTGCAAGGTCGCTCAGACCTAGCGGAATGTAATTGATGGGCTTGTCGGCAAGAGCTTCGGCTCGATGTTGTCATTGAATATGATCGCCGATAAGTACACGCCATTGCCTCTGAGCATACGATGGCACAAAAGAGTCTCGGCTGTCCGCGCCGACGGCTCACGTGCGACGGAACAGCTAAAAAGGCCATTCTTGCACTGGAGGGAGATTACAGTCGCGACCGGGTTTGTGCCAAATGGTGGGAACCATAGGAGGTCGAGGCCACCATCACATTCTTCGCCGAGGATGACGCGTTGTCAAAGCCCAAAGTGCGCAAGTATTTCTTGTACTGAGCAGCTGATTTCAGAGTCGCACGCGGGGCTCCAACATTATGGAGTATCCCGGTAACTCTTTTTTCAGCTGAATGCAAGCCGCGTTTTCGAATTCCTTTGCATATTTTCCCCGGATCGATGTTCGCAAGCGGATTGTTAAGGACCTATGCATAGCGATTCCAAGACCGCGGACTCAAAGGATTCACTGCAGTAAGACCGGCGGGGTCGGGGCAGGGCCAGCGATTCGGGTGGCTCTGCGTGTGGAGCACCACAGGTCGATAGCGAAAGTAGTCCGGCGCGTTTCGTGAGAGCCGCAGTTCGCGCTGATAGCGGGACAAAACCTGCGCGACCCGACTCAGTTCTTTGCTAGCCTTGCGCTGCGGGAAAAACGAAAGCAAATGATTCTGCGTTTGAATCTAGTTGTGCTTTGGCTTGCGCTGAGCGCCGTTCAAGGGGCCACGGGCTCTCCGTCCAAGATTGCCATCACTCATGTCACCGTGATTGATGTTCGGGCAGGAACGATCGAAAAAGACATGACGGTCTTAATCGTAGGTGACCGGATTAGCGCCGTCCGAGCTGCTAAGGAAAAGGAAAGACTGCCAACAAAGGAATTTGAAGTGATTGACGGGCAGGGGAAATATCTGATTCCGGGCCTTTGGGACATGCACGCCCACACCGACGGGGATGATCGCGTGCTGCGCTTGTTTACGGCGTACGGAATTACAGGGGTCCGCGACATGGCGGGAGACGCCGCGGAGCTCGCGGATGCGCGACGGCGCATCACGTCGGGAGAATTAACTGGGCCGCGGCTGGTTTTCTCGGGCCCCATGCTCGAGGGCCCACCGTCACAGGCCAATGATTGGACTTGGATCATTCACTCGCCCGCGGAAGCTCGCAGGGCCATCGACCGCCTCGTGGAGTTGCGCGTTGATTTCATCAAGGTACACGATGGCCTGGCGCGCGAGAGCTATTTTGCAATCGCTGCTGCCAGCAAAGAGAGGGGCATCTCGTTCGTGGGTCACGTGCCAGCATCAATGACACCAGCTGAGGCGTCGGACCTAGGCCAGAAAAGCATCGAGCACCTTGAGTTCGTTCCGAAATCCTGTCACGCGCTCTTTGAGTCCGTTGTTGGAGGCGCTCCACGAAAGCTACCTTCCGGCTGTGACCCGCAATCACTTAAGGAGCTGCTTAATCGGCTTGACCAGAACGGTACTTGGCTCGACCCGACCATTCAGAGTTTCCGTTACTGGGCGCCGACGCAGTGGAGTGCGATCTTTTCGGGTTTTCGTGAACTGGTTCCGTCAATCCGCCAGAACCGCATCTCGATTCTCGCGGGCACGGACTCGAGTAGTGTTCTTGAAAAGAAGGATGATCCACCCGGCACCAGCCTGCATGATGAATTAGCTTTACTTGTCGAAGCTGGCTTTACACCGTCGGAGGTTCTTCGTGCAGCGACCTTGAACCCCGCTCTCTTTTTGGGCCTTTCCGAGTCGCTTGGGACCATCGAGGCTGGAAAAACGGCAAGCGTGGTTCTTTTAGAAGCCAATCCCCTGCAGGACATAAGCAATACCCAGCGTATCGTCGCTGTGATTTCGGAAGGGCGATATCTTAATCGGGACGTGTTGGAGCGCTTGCGTCGCGAGAACTGCCGCAACTGTTCAGCAGGTTCTGCTAACTGATGGCACGAGATTCTTGTTCTCCACGCGTTTAGTCGCCGCCTCCCTCTTGTGCGAAGGCACACCGAGTGCCTGTTTGAACCGGCATCGATCCTCTGGCGCCTCGTTCTAAGTCGGCGCTATAATCGCGCCCATGAACACCCCTAATCGTCAGGTCGCGATTCTCTTGGCCGTGTTTTTCGTGGCTGCGGCTTGTCTGGGGCAAGCGGCGAAGGCGCAGACGCCTGCTCAGTCCGACGATGTGCAGGCGCTGGTGAAACAGGGGCAGAAGCTCAATAGCGAAGGGAAGCACGATGAGGCGCTGAAGCTGTACCAGCAGGTGCTCGAGAAGTCCCCGAACTCCTACGAAGCCCACTTGGAGTCGGGCGTAGCGCTCGACTTGAAGGGCGACTACGCAGCCGCGCGCAAACACCTTCAGAAAGCAATCGATGTGGCTCCTCTGGATCAGAAGAATCGTGCACTGCGGGTGATGGCGTTTTCCTATGTGTTCGAGGGCAATGCGGCCGAGGCCGAAAAATACGAAAAGCAGGCGTTTGACGCGCTGATAGCGAAACCGGATTTCGAAGCCGCGGCTGGAGTGGCCAATGAGCTGGCGCGCATCAAGCTCGAGTCGGGCGATATCGACAGTGCCGCGAAGTGGTACAAAACCGGTTATGACACCGCGATGCGCAAGGCGGATATGAAGGACGCCGACAAGAATTTGTGGGCGTTCCGCTGGGCGCACGCCCAGGCCAGAATTGCCGCGCGTCGGGGACAGCGTGAGGAAGCTCAGAAACAGGTTGCCGTGGCCAAAGCGGCACTCGAGAACGCCAACAATCCAGACCAGGCGCCGTTCTTCCCGTATCTCACCGGATATGTAGCGTTCTATGGCGGCGACTACAAGACGGCCATCGCTGAACTAGGGAAAGCGAACCAGGAAGATCCGTTCATTCTGATGCTGCTCGCGCAGTCCCATGAGAAGGCGGGCCATGCGGCGAGTGCGAAGGAGTATTACGGCAAGGTGATGGCCAATAACAGCCATGGTCCGACGAACGCGTTTGCCCGTCTCGTGGCGAGGAAGAAGTTAGCGGGCTCGTAGTACCCACCCGTCGCGTGCTCGTTGCGAGACGCCCCAACCTCGCAGAGGGAACCAGAAATAGTCCTGTCTCTATCGGCTCAAAATAGTACGCCAAGTTCTGGGATGACCGGTTGTATCCATGTCGGTCTAAACAAGAATTAGTCCAGCAGAGGGAGACCCGATGAAGCGCACGTGGACGATCATAGGGGTAGGCGACGTGCCGGGCAGCTTCAAATGGTACCAGGCGCTGTTCGGTCAGCCGGCAACCCTTCCTGCCCATGACTACTTTGGGCAAATCCTCGATTCAGATGGAACTGTTTTGCTCTGCCTCCACGTGTGGGGCGCCCACGAGCATCCCTCATTGATGAGCCCCGATCATGGGACACCCGGCAACGGGCTCCTGTTGTTCTTCCGTGTCGATGATTTCGACCTGGCGCTTCAAAGGGCACGCTCGCTCGTCCCTCGGCTCGAAGAGGAGCCACACGTGAATCCGAACACGCAAACCAAGGAGTTCTCGCTCCGAGATCCGGACGGATATTACGTTACGATCAGTGCGCTCTCTGCGGCCTGACAAGGCGTGCCGCTGCCGAGCGCTGGCCGGGACTTCATCGAGCAGCTCCGCTCGACCTCGCTCCCCCGCAGGGCGGCTCTTGCCGTCTGATCGCCCATTCCAATAGGTAACCTATCGCGGAGTTTCGATTATCCTGGTCGTGTCACGGGCAAACGGGAAGTACTGCTCTGGTGGAGCAAATTGCTCCCCGACAAACGCCCCTGAAAGGCGAACGAGTCACAAATCGGCGTTTTTTCTGCGATTCTTAGCATCCGCCGCAACACAGCCAGGTCACGATTCACTGTGGCGGCTCGGATCCCCTCCGAAAGACGTGCTTGTTTAAAGGTATCGATTTTTTTCTGAAGTGATTCCCGAAAGATGGGTATTAGCAAAGTGCGCGCGAAGATTCAGTAACAGATGATGCATAACGTTCCCTGGTATTTTCATGCTTGATGGATTGAAGGAAATCTTCCGCAGACTTTTTCGGGCTTGGGTGCATTAGACTTCGGCAGGCTGAACTTGCCTTCGACAATTTCCGATAGCCGTTTGTTCAAAATTCTTGTTGCCAACCGTTTGTTGGTTGTTTTGGTGCTCTCACAATGCCGTTTACCGTCAGAGGCATAACACATCCACCAAATGAAACTTTGACGTAGTTTGCCGTCCCTACCTCTCTTGTTCCGCTGATAGAGCCCCATCAGTCCGCCTCACCGGCGCTACGAGGCTGGCTCTCGGTAGCGGAGGTGCGGCTGTTTTGAACGGCCAAAATTGCGTCAGAAACGTGCCCTGAGGGGTTCCAAGGAAGGAAATCGGAGTATATCGCGGTAAAGACCGGAATCGCACAGAAAGCCTTTGGAACAGCAACAGGCAGGAGATGTCGGATTAACCACTATCTGTTATTTTTGACAATTAGAGCCGCCGTATCCCCGGAACAGGATGGAGCTCCACATAAGCAAGCGTTCGACTGGGCGGCTGGGCACAAGGCTGACCAAACCCGAGTTTATGGCCCTATCAAAGCATTAGTCGAGAGATCGTCGCTTGGTGCGCATCAATGATCAACTTCTTAACGAATCTCAAACTCCGACGAAAATTACTGGTGGCTATGGCTCCCCTGGCCCTGATGGTGGTCATATCAGGCCTTTATTCCTCCATCCAAAGTAAGCGTATTGATACTCGTTACAGTGAATTGCTTGACCAGGATGTTCGGACACTTAAGAACTTGACCCGGGCAAAAGCACTGGCGGCTTTATTTGGTCAGCTCTTATACACGGATATTGCCGAGATGAACCCCGATAAATTGCACACGATCGAGGGCGAACTGGACAAAACTTACGCCGATTACCAAGCACTGATCGCTGAATCGGTACGTCAATCTCCCAATCGTGCCAAGGAGATCACTTCAGCCGAGACCATCTTTGATCGTGCAGTATCCAACTCCCGGGCTGTCCGTGCCGCAGCTTTAGTCGGCGACAATACCAAATCCATGAATCTGATGCGCGGGGGTATTGATGCTGAATTGCAGCGCGGACGACAAGCAATCTCCGATATAGTTGACGAGATTAGCATCTCTGTGGACCAGCAGTCCGCCGAACTAACTAACAAAACCCATCAGGCGATTGTGCTCACATGGTTGGTCATCGGCTTTGGCTTGTTGGCATCCTTCGCCGCTGCGTTCTATATCGTTCAAACCGAAGTAGTTCAAGAGCTGTTGGCCTTGCAGGGCCACATCCAAGATCTCGCCGATGGGAAACTGGACCAATCCATATCCTTTCTTGATCGCCAAAACGAGATTGGAGAGATCAGCCGTGCACTACGGACTCTCCAACTAGGCGCTCGAGAACGCGAAATTCAGAGCTGGGTGAAGAGCGAGGTGACGTCGACGTTGCGGAGTCTGCAAGCAGTGCAGGACTTTACGGGGTTCGCGAAGTCTTTGCTGTCACACTTATCGGAATCCATCCCCGTCATCTACGCTGCCTTGTACGTCGCTGACGAGTCTCATAAGCGGTTCGTGCGTGTCGGTACCTTTGCGATCAGTATCGAGGGCAGTCCGCGCGAGTTTGGACTGGGCGAGGGACTCGCGGGGCAAGCTGCGGTTGAGAAGCGGCAACTCGAAGTTTCTGCCGGAGAAAACGTCCAAATATCTGCTGGCTTGGGCACCGTAAGGCCCGGCAAACTCCTCTTTCTGCCGGTAATCAATCAAGAGTTCGTTACCGCTGTTATTGAATTGGCTCCGGTCGCTTCATTATCCAAGCGGCAGCGGGCTTTACTCGATGCACTCCTGCCATCCGTTGCTTTAAGCGCTGAAATCCTGTCCGGCAGCCTTGAAACTAGAAAGCTTCTCGGGCAGACCCGGGCTCAAGCTGAGGCCCTGGCCGCGTCTGAACGCCAGATCACCACCCGCAAGGAAGAACTTGAAGCCATCAACCAGGCGCTCGAAGCATCGGAAGTGGAACTTAGAAAAGCCAAAGAGGTGGCAGAAGAGGCCACCAGAATTAAAGCTGATTTCCTTGCCAATATGAGCCACGAGATCCGTACCCCGATGAATGCCATCATCGGCATGTCGCATTTGACATTGCGAACCGACCTCAATCCCAGGCAAAAAGACTATGTTCGAAAGATTCAGATGGCCGGACAACACTTGCTCGGCATCATCAATGACATTCTGGATTTTTCGAAGATCGAGGCTGGCAAGTTGTCCGTGGAAAACATCGACTTCGATCTGGAAAAGGTTTTGGAGAACGTCAGTAATCTGATCTCCGAGAAAGCGTCGGCCAAAGGGTTGGAACTGATCTTCGACATCGATTCCGGTGTCTCAACGCAACTCAAAGGCGACCCCCTCCGCTTGGGACAGATTCTGATCAATTTCTGCAACAACGCTGTCAAATTTACCGAGAGCGGCGACATTGTCGTCAAAGCGCGGGTCCAGGACAAAGATGAGAATGGCCAGTTGGTTTGTTTTTCGGTCAGCGACACGGGCATGGGCCTCACCGAAGAGCAGATGGGGCGTTTGTTTCAGGCCTTTGAACAAGCGGATACCTCTACAACGCGTCAGCACGGGGGAACCGGGCTCGGTCTAGCGATATCCAAGAGACTCGCAAAGATGATGGGCGGAGATGTTGGGGTCAGCAGCGAACCGGGAAAAGGAAGCACGTTTTGGTTCACCGCACGTCTACGTAACGGTGCAATTTCATCGCGGCGCACTGCCCGCTCCGACCTTCGCGGCCGTCGCGTGTTGATCGTCGACGACAATCCGCAAGCTCGCGCAGTATTGTCGAGCATGCTCGAGAGCATGACGTTCGTCGTGCATGAGGCTCCGTCTGGCCCAGAAGGAATCGAGATGGTCCAGCATGCCGCTGAAATCGGCGCGCCTTATGAGATCGTTTTTGTCGACTGGCAAATGCCGGGTATCGATGGTATTGAAACCGGCAAACGCATTCGCGCGCTACCCAACCTGACCGCGCAGCCCCAATTGGTGATGGTGACAGCCTATGGCCGCGAGGAAGTTCTGAAGCAAGCCGAGGAAAACGCCTTCGCCAACGTTCTGATCAAGCCGGTCACCCCTTCCATGCTGTTCGACTCTGCCATAGAAGCTTTAGGAGCGAGACGGGAAAAGGTCTACGACGCTCCTGTTGGATCTGCCCATGATCTTGGCCGGCTGCGTGACGCAAGAGTGTTGCTGGTAGAGGACAATGAGCTCAATCGAGAGGTCGCATTGGGGCTGCTCGAGGACGCTCATCTGTCCATAGATCTAGCAGAGAACGGGGAGGTCGCCGTGCAGATGGTGGGCGAGAACAAGTACGACCTAGTGCTGATGGACATGCAAATGCCCGTGATGGACGGCATCACGACAACCAAGGTGATACGGTCTGACCCACGGCTGCGCACGCTGCCAATTGTTGCTATGACCGCCAATGTAATGGCCACAGATCGCGAAAACTGCATCGAGGCTGGCATGAATGACCATGTTGCCAAGCCCATCGATCCCGATGAACTTTTTGCTGTGCTTCTGCGCTGGATTAAGCCGCGCAATGGCGGCATACCGGCAATACCGGTTGCCACCTCGGCACCGAATTTGCCCGCAACCGCCAAGCCGCCTGATTCCAATCCATTGGAGATCGCTGGCGTCGACACCAAATCGGCCCTCAGACGAACGGGCTGCAATCGTAAGCGCTACGAGTCACTATTGCGCAAATTTGCGCAACCATCCGCTGGGGGCATTGAGGAAATTCGTGCGGCGCTGGCCTCTGGTGATACCCCAACCGCCGTCCGCGCGGCTCATTCACTAAAGGGCGCTGCTGCTAATCTCGGCGCGACCTCGCTGGCGGAAGTTGCCGCTAAGGCGGAGGATGCCCTCAGTACTGGAAATGACGTTGAGCAGACACTCCATCAGCTTGCACATTCCTTCGATGTGGTAGTTGGAGCCATACGGGCGGCCTTGCCTGGCAAGGACGTAGCGCAGGTGGTGGATGCCGCGGACGCCGGGGACCCAGTCAGCGTAGTCCAACCTCTGACGCGACTGAAAACATTGTTGAAGAATGACGATGGCGATGCCTCGGATTTCATACTTGAGGCTCGACCCGGGTTGTCTAAGGTGCTGACCCAATCGGAGATTACTGCTCTCACCGATCTGGTTGGCAATTTCGATTTCGAGGCGGCACTCAATACTCTTTCTCGCATTGCCGCTCGCCTGTCTCTCAAATTGGAGTGAAACTATGGCTAAAGCACCGCCACAAAAAACAATCTTGATTGTCGACGATACCCCCATCAATATCGGCGTAATTTCAGGAGCCCTGAAGGACACTTACAAGACAAAAGTTGCCACCAATGGAGAGAAGGCTCTGGCCATAGCCTCCGGCGAAGACAAGCCGGACCTTATTTTGCTCGATGTCATGATGCCGGTCATGGACGGATACGAAGTCTGCTGTCGCTTAAAGGCCAATTCAGACACTCAGAATATCCCGGTCATTTTTCTCACCGGCCAAACGGGCACGGAGGAAGAGACCAGGGGATTCGCGGTTGGCGCCGTAGACTACATTCACAAACCATTTTCTGAGGCGGTGGTGAAAGCGCGTGTGCATACCCACCTGATGCTTCGCGAAGCGCATGAACAAATTGCGCGTCAGCTCGTAGAAATCAATCTGGAATTGGAGATGGCCAGGCAGATTCAGCTTTCTATCCTGCCGCGCGATACTCCGAAAATTCAGGGACTCCACATCGTGGCCCGCTATCTTCCTATGACCTCGGTAGCAGGTGACTTTTATGACTTCATCATCGTGGACGATAAGCGCGTGGGGATCCTTGTCGCGGACGTATCTGGACATGGCCTGCCATCTGCCCTGATCGCCTCTATGCTTCAAGTGGCTCTAACCGCTCAGGCCGCCCATGCCTCTGAGCCAGAACGAGTTTTGTCCGGCCTGAATCAAGCACTATGTGGGAAGTTTGAGCGCAATTTCGTAACGGCAGCCTACGCGTTTGTCGACATGGAAAAGAAGTTGATGACCTACGCCGGTGCGGGGCATCCCCCTCTTCTTTTCTCGCGCAAATCTGCGGGAACAGTGAGTGCAGTGACCGAGAACGGTTTATTTCTTGGCATGTTCCCCGAAGCAACTTATGCCTCCTTGCAATTGCCCGTCCAAGCCGAGGATCGGGTCGTTCTTTACACCGACGGAATCCCTGAAACCAAGAGCCCGTCGGAACAGGAATTTGGGACAGCACGGTTCATCAAGTTTATGGAAAACAACCGCAGCCTGGCAGTAGATCATTTTGCAGACGGTTTGCTCGACGAGTTGTCACGCTGGTCAGAGCAGCCCCGCGGGCAGGGGCAACAGGACGACATTACAGTTCTCACGATAGACTTCAAATGATGGCATGGACCGCATTTCCAGAGAGTATTTGCTAACTGCTTGTTAGCGCCCGATTAGTCCGTGTGAATTCAATAGGTCGATGCAACACCATCTAAGATAAATCGCCTCTTCAGAGGCGGTCTTTCGCACTTCGAACGATCTGCCCTCCTGTCGTTCTTCCGTGTCGATGATTTCGACCTAGCGCTTCAAAGGGCACGCTCTCTCGTCCCTCGGCTCGATCCGGACGGATATTACGTTACGATCAGTGCGCTCTCTGCGGCCTGACAAGGCGCTGCCGCTGCCGAGCGCTGGCCGGGACTTCATGGAGCAGCGCCGCTCGACCTCAAGCATCAAGGGCACAAGCCTGAAGAAGAGAGGTGTTGAAATGAAATTTTGTCACAATCTTGCGTTGCTTGTCTTGGCGGTTGCCGGTGCGCTGTTTGCGACGAGCGTGGTAAGCGACGACGGAGTCGAGCGCATCTTCTACAACGCCAGAATCTTTACGGCTGAGCCCGAGAACCCCTACGCGGAAGCGGTGGCCATTCGCGGAGACAAAATCGTTGCGGTCGGCAGCCGGGTGGATGTCGAGAGGATGGTTGGGAAGCAGGCCGAACGTGTCGATCTTCACGGCCAATGGCTATTTCCTGGATTCATCGACAGTCACACGCATTCCATTCAGGGTGGACTCTCTCTCATCTTTGCCGATGTCGGTGACAAGGTGCAATCCATTGAGGACCTCGTCACTTTTGTTGCTGAGGCGAAGAAAGGCGGAAAAGGAATGCGGGGCAACGTGCTATCGATCAGCGGTATGCCCTTGGCTCTTTGGTCCAAAACGGAGGAATTGAACGCTCATTTCAGCACCGGAATCTACGCGGATCTTCCTGTCTACCTTTCAGGAAGCGACTACCACACCGGATGGGCGAATCGCGTCATGCTGCGGCGGGCGGGAATCACAAAGGATTTCATTCAGCATCTGACCGCAAACGATCGCCAGTATTACGGTGTTGACGCCGACCTTGAACCCAATGGTTTTCTAGTCGACGCGGGATTGCGAAAGATCCAGGAAAACTTGCCGGAACCCACAAAGGAACAACTTCTGGAAGGCGGGCGCGCGGCGCTCGATTACAACCATAGTCTCGGAATTACGTCGTGGCTTGATCCACTAGCGGATGAATCCGTGCTCGAGACGTATCGGCAATTGGCGGAGCGTGGAGAGCTGACGGCACACGTCGTCGCCTTTCCTCAAGTTTTCGCCCGAAAGCCTGCCGAAGAACTGGCGAACGTTCAAAGACTGCGGGAAAAGTTCAAAAGCATTCCTCACCTTACCGTTTCCGGTGTGAAGATTTTTGCCGATGGTGTCGTTGAGTATCCTTCGCAAACGGCAGCCATGACCAGGCCGTACCGCAATTCCGGGAAAAGCGGAGAATTGCTTTTCGAACCAGCACGATTCGCGGAGCTGGTGATTGCCGCCGACAAGCAGGGGCTCATCGTGCACGTGCATGCGTTGGGTGATCTCGCAGTCAAAGAGGCTCTCAACGGAATCGAAAAGGCCCGCAAAGCAAACGGGAACAGCGGACTACCGCACACGCTTACGCACGTTCAGTTCGCAGACCCCCAGGACTTTTCCCGGTTTCGAGAGTTGGGCGTGGTCGCCGCACTGCAGCTTCTGTGGGCGAGCGCGGGAGAAGACACGATAGGACTTGTCAAGCCGCACTTAGATCCTTCGCTATACGAATGGCAGTATCCGGCGAGATCCCTTCTCGACAATGGTGCCGTCATTTCAGGTGCGAGCGATTGGCCCGTGTCGAGCGCGAACGTGTTCCAAGCCATCTATCAAGCTGAGACCCGCAAAGGTCCGCAAGGGGTTCTGGATCCGTCTCAACGAATGCCTCGCGAAGCCATGCTCTACGCCTACACTCGAAACTCTGCGCGCGCGATGAATCAACAGAACGTCATCGGCTCCCTCGCACCCGGAAAGGAGGCGGATCTGGTTCTCCTAGATAGAGACGTGCTAACGGTCTCTCCGGAAGAGCTCAGAGACACGAAAGTGATATGGACGATGGTGGGAGGGAAGACGGTCTATCGCCGTAATTGAATGGATCGAAACTGCAGATGAAGCAAAGGCAGACTGGTCACTCAAAGCAGCAATCGAATTCCATTGCGTCTTGGAGCACCTGTTGAAGGCCGTCTGCAGCTCGGTTCAGATTTTTGGCAAGCACGTAAGCAAGCATTCAGGTGCAAACGAGGAGGTTGCAACGCTAACGAAATAAACGACGATCGATCAGCGCGAACGGGTCAGAGTGCCCCCTCGTTCTGCATTCGATCGCTGTACGATACTGCAATGCGCGCGGCGAGGTCGGCGTTAGCGATAAGCAAAGCAATATTGGTTTGCAAGGTTTTGCCACTGCTGTAGTGGGTTAGTCGCTTCAGTAAGAATGGTGTCACTGATTTGCCGCGAATCCCAGAGGCTTCCGCGTCTGCCACAGCACTGGAGATTAGAGCTTCGACTTGGTCGCGCGGCAGTGCTTTCTCGGCGGGCGGAGGATTGACGATGAGCAGGCCCGCGCTAGTAGCGCCTTGCGCCAGCCTGCCCAGATCCCAGTGAACGCACATCAAGTGGGCGGCTTCATCCGGAGTGTCAACGCGATGCTGGAGAGCCAGGCCGCTTTCGCGCGAGTAAAAGGCGGGGAATTCGTTGGTTGAATAACCTACGACCGGGACGCCCATGGTCTCCAAAATTTCGACGGTCTTCGGCAAGTCAAGAATGACCTTAGCGCCTGAACAAACGACAGCTACAGGAGTGCGGGCGAGCTCGGTAAGGTCAGTTGAGACGTCAAACGTGTTTTCGCTGCCTCGATGCGCGCCTCCAATTCCTCCGGTGGCGATGATGTTTATGCCAGCGCGTGCGGCGATGTAGACTGTGGCGGCGACGGTCGTGGCTCCTGTCCGGCGGGAGGCAAGGATCGCGGCAAGATCGGAGCTGCTGGCCTTGGCTACATCGGCGGTTTCGGCGATGAAGGCGATTTGCGCTTCGCTGAGACCTACCACGAGCTGCCCGTCGAGAACCGCAATGGTCGCAGGGAGTGCCCCGGCTGCGCGAACAGCAGCTTCCATCTGGAGAGCCGTGTCGAGATTGTGTGGGTGGGGTAGTCCATGCGCGATCACTGTGGATTCCAACGCAACTACAGGAGCGTTGGCGGCTAGGGCAGCGGCGATGTCGGAGCGGACAGAAATCAGCGAATCCACACTTCCTCCTTCGTGAAACCTTGGTCTTACCACAAACGCGCGGTTACGCAAACTCGCAGCTAAGTGAAGCTGCGTTTTGAAGTCCATCGTGGTGTTAAGATTCCCCGCGATGCGCAAGCCAACACAGGACAGCTCGGAAATCGTTGTTCTTGGCGACATCAACGCGGACATCATTGCCCGCGTGAAATCCTGGCCTGAGCTGGGTCAGGAATGTTTAACGGAACGGCTGGAGCTTCATTGTGGCGGCGTCGGAGCAAATTGTGCTCTTGCCTTGCGGCGATGGGGCGTTACGGTGCAGCTAATCGGATGCGTCGGCGAGGATGATTTCGGCGGATTTCTGCTGAAAACTCTCGCTGCACGCGGTGTAAATGTGAGTTGCGTGCGGCGGACTGCTAACGCAATGACCGGGATGCTGTACATCAACGTGACGCCCGACGGACAACGAACGTTCTTTGGCAGTCGCGGTGCGAATCAATGGGTTGGCCGCCTAGGAAAGAGCGACTCGAAACTAATCGAGCGCGCTCGGGCAGCCAACCTTATGGGCTACAGCTTTCTGAATGCGGGTAGTGAAGCCGTGGCGCAACAGATTATTGCTGCGGTTCACCGAAATGACGGCTGGGTGTCTCTAGATGCAGGCATGGAGCCGAGTAAGAAAATTCCCAGAAAAATTTTGAGAGCAGCAAGAAGTGTGGATTTCTTTTTCGTAAGCGACCAGGAGGCGGCGTCACTCACCGGCTATCACAAACCGAAGAAAGCATTCGATTGTCTTTTGAACCTTGCAATTCCAAACGTCGTTATGAAACTGGGGAAGCGGGGATGCTTGATTGTCGATGATGGAACGGCGCTGCAGGTTCCTTCCTTCTCAATACACGCAGTGGACTCAACTGGAGCGGGGGACGCATTTACCGCCGCGTTTCTGCAGGCTCAACTACGACGATGGCCTTGTGCCGAAGCTGCGCTTGCAGCGAATGCAGCGGGCGCCGCAGCAGCCAGCGTGGTCGGGGCCGGGGAACGATTGCCAACCCGGCAGCAAATGGTGCGAGTGTTAAGCGCTGCGAGGCTCCAGAAACAGTGGGACGATGTTCGCTTGCGGGTGCTGCTGCGCCTCCGTGGAGAACGTGACGCAGACAGCCGAGGATCATAGTGGCGGGTCTTCGCGCCCAAGAACGTTTTGGGATTGCATGGGCTCAGATTGAACGGGCATAGATGCGATTCGTAGCTGGTTTTCTCAACGGAACTAAAGCGACTACCGTGCTTGCAAACATCAGACTAGAAACAGGCATGTTCCCTGTTAATTCCCTGATCTGTTGGGATTGCTGATCATGCGCGCTCTCATCCATGCTGAGTAACAAGACAGCCTGGATTGGTTCCTGTGCATCGAAAGCCGGATGGCTTGCTCTTTCATAACACCGATTCTCCCACGATGCCATAAATATGGATCACTGTGGTTTAGCCGACCACTCGTCCAAAATCTCGCCTTCCGCTTCTCGCGATGCTGTAAGTGGTGTCCTCGGCGAGCACAGTCACTGGTCGTACCGCCGCAATCGAAGAGAGCACTTCAAGAGTTCTCACCGATCTATCGGTCGCATTCGGCAATCAGACGAGTATAAACTTCGCGGGCGTGGTCATATGCTGCTTTCGCCTCGGAGAGTTCCGCCTTTGAAATCTTCGGAGCCTTCTGCGTCCAGCATTGGTCGACGCCAGCCAGACACCACTGCGCACTCTGACGTGACGCGCGAATGGGTTTTCCGTCTACGAGAACGAAGACGGGATTGGTGTGCGATGAGCCCAGGATGCGCACCGCCAGCCAGCTGCTCCGCTCGATGGTCACATCAAAGTCTATGGACTGGACCGCTCCGTCCGATACAACATTCTTACGAGCCACCGGCTTTCCATTGACCACAAGCTCCACAGGCACCTCGCGAGTGTTTTCGATGCGCGCCCGTTCGATGTGCCAGTATGGCGTTTGATCTATAGCGCGGTCATGGATGCTTCCAGCTGAGTTCGGGGCCTTGCCGTCGTTTAGACTGCTCATCCAGAACTGCTGCCCACGATCAGACGGAATCGTGTCGGCGGTCAGCGGGCTCGGATCCAGATACGCCGCCACTTTTACGCTTGCATGAACCATCCCTTTTTCCTTCAGCTTCACCTCGCTAGCCGCCGTTCCCACTTCAACCCCGTTCACGCTGAAATCCATCAAGTGGCTTCGGCCGTCCGAAACATAACTGCGTCCAGCACGCAGAGCTTCCAGCCACGCGCCGTAACTCAGTGCCGCGTCAACTTTGGCATAAACGCGCCCTTGCCCGACGCGTGCATCGGTAATGCACGGGAAATCGGTCTCACCTGAAATTCGCGTCCGGAATCCAACATTCAGCGTGTGATACCAGATGTTGAGCTCCGAGGGATACGGCGTATCCATCGTGGAAATGAAATCCACCGCGCCGGGATATGTCACGTCCACGATGTACTCGTTGGCGCCAATCGAGTCGAACCCGGGAACTTCGTAGTTCGGAAGGTCCTTCGACTTCACCTGCAGTCCCCACCCTGAGTGGGCAAAACCCGCCAACGCACCTTGAGATTTGGCCCAACGCAGAATCGGCAAATCCCATGTCGGCCACTGGTCGATTCGCACACAATGCGGATAATCCTGATCCGTCAGGCCGAGCAACACCAGATGCCCCGCATGGCTTGACGGAAATCCCGAAACTTCCAGGTCGTAGTGCATCAACTCGTTTGGCTTGGAAAGAGGGTGATCTTTGCCGCTGAAAAATTTCTTTTGGTAGTAGTAGCACGGTCCCCACGTCAGCACAGCTCCCACATTC
>Ga0068863_100001695_pt1 | contig 21824 bp, 19 predicted proteins | sample KBSSwiS62_FD_66596 | JGI IMG/M metagenome (GOLD analysis project Ga0068863, IMG submission 66596) | Switchgrass rhizosphere microbial communities from Kellogg Biological Station, Michigan, USA - KBS Switchgrass S6-2 | ecosystem: Host-associated > Plants > Roots > Rhizosphere > Soil ...
GAACCGCCATCCTCGCTCACTGGTGCCCACAGGCGAGGGCCGGGCGCTGGGAGGGCCACGACCGGCAGCCACGGCTGCGACCGCGCTGAGCAGGGCGGATGACATTTTCGGCATCCACAGTCGCACCCGCCGATCTGGAGGAGATCCGCCGCCGGCTGCTGCAGGAGCCATAAATTCGGTCCACCGCCGCGTGGCTTCGAGGACAAGTTTGGCTCTGTCGCAAAGTCGGTGGTGACCCAGAGTGGCGGGTATGTGGCGTCCGCCGGTGTCCGCTTCGGTGCAGTTGCGTGACCGGACGGATCAGGTCGCGGCCGGGCCGAGGCCGAAGACCTCAGGCGATCTGACCGGTGGCCTGATTGGACAACCGGTCGGAACTCTCAAAGCGTTGGTGACGCACAGCTACCACCGAAGGTGCGACAGAGCCAGCTTTCAGGAAGCGGCGACATCCCGGGAGGTCGTGCCCACCGGATTTCTTTTTTCCTCGATTTATAACGGCGCTACGTACTGATTGCCCATCCGCGGACTGTCGTCAGCCGATGAACAACCGTCCGCCGACGGCGGTGCGCGGGGACCGGGGGTGGCAGACGATCTACCGGCGGCTTCCCGACGATCGGACCTCTACCTGGGAAAACAGCCTCAAGGCGCCGAGCTTCACACCGCTGCTCGGGCACTCTTCGGCGGCCATCCGCCGTCGGTCGGGGCGCCGGCCTACCAGGGGCTGGCGACGCCATGGCCGGTTGGCGGCCACAATGGCCGGTGCATGACCAGCAGTGAACCTTTTCCATCTCACCGAGACCCCGGCCGGCGAGGCCCTGGTCGGCGGCGACGATGGAAAAGCCTCAGTCGTGCGCCGCGCCCCGACCGGGTGCCGCGGCGCGGCTGGATCGGGTGACGAAAGGCGCGGAAATGATCAAGGTGATGGTCGTGGATGACGAGGCGCTGGTGCGCTCCGGGGTGTCCATGATCCTGGGTACGGCCGAGGACATCGAGGTCGTCGCCGCGTGCGACGGACCGCGGGCGATCGACCTGTTTCTGCGGCATCGGCCACAGGTAGTCTTGCTGGACATTCGAATGCCGGTGGTCGACGGGTTGACGGTGCTGACCGAGTTGCGGTCGCGGCCCGATCCGCCGGCGGTGGCGATGTTGACAACATTCAGCGCCGATGAGCATGTCGCGGCCGCGCTGCGGGGCGGCGCGGCCGGATTCCTGTTGAAGGACAGCGAGCCGGAAGACCTGATCCAGGCGGTCCGCGCGCTGGACCGCGGCGGGTCGGTGTTGTCTCCGCGGGTGGCGGGAACAGTGATCGCCGGGTTTGTTGGCACGCGGATCAGTCCGGAGGCGCGGCGGGCGGTGGACGCTCTGAGTTCGCGGGAGCGGGAGATTATGGCGCTGCTTGGTGAGGGTTTGTCGAACGTCGAGATCGGTCAGCGGTTGTTTCTTTCGGTAGCGACGGTGAAGGAGTATGTCAGCGCGGTGCTGGCGAAACTGGGTGCGGGTAACCGGGTGCAGGTCGCCGTGTTGGCTTATCAGGCGGGCCTGGTCCGGCTGCCATGACCTCCAAGGTACGGATCGCTTTGCTTGCCGGCGGCGCTGACGCACTGTCCGCAACCCCGTCCAACAGCCGCCCGGCGCGGGCCTGGACGTCGGCTTGGAGCGAGTGGTGGCGGCGTCGGCGGCAGCGGTGGTGGCTCGGCACGGCGGTCGAGGTGGCGCTGCTGACAGTTGCCACAATCGATGCCGTGCCTTACGGCACGACCAGTTGGACGTGGGGCTGGACCTGGTCGACAGTGGCGGTGGCAGGGCTGGTCTTTCGCCGCCGGTGGAGTGTCATCAGCTGCGCGGCCTGTGTCCCCGGACTGGTCGTGGGTTACGTGGTCGTCGCACCGCTTATCGCCACGTTCACAGTCGCTGACCGGGCGCGTCGGGGTTGGGTGATCGCCGCGGTCGGCCTTGGGATATTCGGGGCTCAGCTGGCTGGATACCAGTTGAATGGCTTTTCGGGATTGGGCTCGATCGCCCTGCTGCAGGCCATCGTCTACGCCGCGGTCCTCGCCAGCGGTCCGATAGCGGGTGGGCTGCTGGTTCGGGCTCGCCGCCGGATCACCGCTCAGTATCAGCAGCTGGCCGCCAGCCAGCACAGGCAGCAGCAGGCGGCCATGGAGGCGGTGTTGGCCGAGGAACGCGCCGGGCTCGCCCGCGAGATGCACGACGTGGTGTCCCATCAGGTCAGCCTGATCGCCTTGCAGGCCGCGGCCTTGCGGATGACGACCACCAGCGAGTCGACACGCCACACCGCTAACACCATTCGCGAGCTGGCGGTGCGGACTCTCGAGGAACTCCGGGCGATGGTCGGGGTGCTACGCGGTTCCGCCGCGCTCGAGCTAGCTCCCCAGCCCCGACTGGTCGATGTGGATCGGCTCGTCGCCGACAGTGGCACCGGCGCGGAGCTGGAGTGGCGGATCGCCTCGTCGCGGCAATGGCCGGAAGCTGTGGAGCGCGCCGCATACCGCAGCGTGCAGGAAGGACTGACGAACGCCCGCAAACACGCCCCCGGGGCCGCCACGCGGGTGACCATTTCCACGACCCCCGACACCCTCACAGTGCAGGTTCACAACGGGCCCCCGGTGCCGACCGGGACTGCGTTGCCGCGGGTCATCCCACCCAGCGGCGGCCACGGCCTCCTGGGCCTGCGCGAACGCGCCGAGCTGCTCGGCGGCGCCCTGCAGGCCGGCCCAACCGCTAGCGGCGGATACACCCTGACTGTCACGCTGCGGGCCGCCTGACCAACTCTCGGCGGGGCACGACCCGTCCTCAGTCGGTAGTCCGCGCCGGCGTCGAAGCGGACTGTAGGGCGCGTGTCGACACCAACGAGGTCCCTGACATGGCACGACAGTCATCTCAGTGCCACCGGCGCGCTGGCCGACGGCACGGATCGGACTGCCCGGGACGGCGCGCGCACCGGTGATCAGGGGCGTCCCAGCGCCGCGCGGCGCGATGAGCGGCGGCGGTTGGTGGCGCGATCGTGCTGGGTGTGGGCGGTTGCGTCGTTGGCGGCGGAGTTCACCCCGCTGGGTTACTGGCTGGACGACCGGCTGCCTGATGACGCCGTGGCGGCAACCTGGCTTCTGGCGACACCGAGCGTGGGTCTGGCGCTGTTGCTGGTGGTGCTGGCCAGCGGGTTGCGGCGTGGCCGGCGCCTCGCGTTCTGGCTGCTGACGACCTGCCTGGTAGCGGTCGGGCCGCTGGGGTGGCTGGGCTGGTCCTTGCTCGCCGGGGCCGCGCCGGGCGCCTGGCCTGGCTGGTTCTGGGCCGCGGTAACCACACATCTGGTCCTGCTGAGCTGGCTGGTTCGCCAGCGCTGGGCATTTCAGGTGCCTTCTCACCGGCTGGGAGCAGCCCGGACGGGGGCGATGCTCACCGGCGCGGCCGGGGTCAGTGTCATGCTTGGCGTGAGCGTGGTGGAGCTGACTGACCAGGGCCACGCCTCGCGCTGGCAACGTGCCCTGTACGGGGCGCAGCGGATGGTCGCCGACACCGGCCTGTGGTCGGGCACCGGCGCGGTCCGGGTGCCGTGGTGGACGAATCTGCTGGTCAATCTCATCGCCGCGATAACCCTCGCCGTCATGCTGTACCTGCTGTTGCGCAGCCCGCGGCCGGCCACGGCGATGAGGGTCGGCGACGAGCAGCGGTTGCGCCAGCTGCTGGACCAGCATGGGGGGAGGGATTCGCTGGGCTACTTCTCGCTGCGCCGGGACAAGCGTGTGCTGTTTTCCGCCTCGGGTAAGGCCGCGATCTGCTACCGGGTGCTCGGCGGGGTGAGTTTGGCCGCCGGCGACCCGATCGGGGACCCGGAAGCGTGGCCAGCGGCAATGACGGCTTGGGCCGCTGAGGCCGAGGCCCACGGCTGGCGCTCGGCGGTGCTGGGCGCCAGCGAGCAGGCCGCGACTGTCTATCGGCGGGTCTGCGGTCTTGACGCGCTCGAACTGGGCGACGAGGCAATCATCGACACGGCCACCTTCAGCATCGGCGGACGGGCGATGCGCGTCATCCGGCAGGCCCACGCCCGAATCGGGCGTGCCGGCTACACCGTCACCCTGGCCCGGCAATCCCAACTCACGCAGCTGGAACGCCGCGAGATCATGCAGAGCGCCGAGACATGGCGCCTCGGAGGACGCGAACGCGGTTTCTCCATGGCTCTCGGCCGCCTGGGCGACCCAGCTGACAGTGAATATGTCGTCGTCCGCTGCCGCGACGACACCGGCCAGCTGCGCGGCGTGCTCGGGTTCGTGCCCTGGGGGCGGCGCGGGCTGTCGCTGGATCTGATGCGACGCGACCGGACCGCCGACAACGGCCTGTTCGAGTACATGATCGTCGAACTGCTCCTGCTCTCCCACGACTGGCAGGTCGAGCAGGTGTCGTTGAACTTCGCGATGTTCCGCTCGGTGTTCGAAACCGGCGCCCGCATCGGCGCCGGCCCGGTGCTGCGCGCGCAACGACGCCTCCTGCGCCTGGCGTCCCGGTGGTGGCAACTGGAATCGCTGTACCGCGCCAACGTCAAGTACCAACCTCGCTGGCAACCCCGCTACATCAGCTTCGGGGCGCCGGCCGACCTGCCAGCGGTGCTGACCGCCGCCGGGCGCGTCGAAGGCTTCCTCCCATGACCGGCGGTCGCTGGCCGGGCGGCCACCCGCGGCCGCGTCACGGCGGATCGAGCCGACCATGTCGCTGACCGGTCCGTGGACGGTGCTCGTCGCCGTCCTGCTGTGTGTGAGCAGTCCTGCTGTCCTGCTGTCCTGCTGGCACCGCCCGCGCCGTGCGTGGCTGCGCTGGCCCGTCCGCGGTCTGATGGTCATAGCCGCGCAGCTCAGCGCCGTCCTGCTCGTGGCGGTGCTGCTCAACGACGCCTACAGCTTCTACCCCTCCTGGCGAGAAGCGATCGGCCTACGCCAACCCCAGGTCTCCAGTCCATCCGCCCCGGCGGGCATTCAGGACGGCGCCATCGCCGCCCGTACGGAGCAGGCCGCCCACACCGGTCACGGCACCATCGTGCAAATCACCATCCCAGGCACCACCAGCCACGTCGGAGATCATCCAGCCCTGGTGTATCTCCCGCCGCAGTACGGCGACCCCGCCTACCGCACCCGCGCCTTTCCCGTCGTCGAACTACTTCCCGGCTACGTCGGCCACCCGCGAAACTGGACCGACCAGCTTGGCGTGGCGGCTGTCCTCGACCAAGCGTTCGGCGCCGGACAGGCAGCCCCACTCATCGCGGTCATGCCCACCACGATCGTCGCGCCGCCTCGCGATACCGAATGCGTCAACGCCGTCCACGGCCCCCAGGTCGACACCTATCTCACCACTGACGTACCCACGACCATCACCCGCGCGTTCCGAGCCCAGTCCGCGGCCAACGGCTGGGCCATCATGGGCTACTCCACCGGCGGTTACTGCGCCGCCAACCTGGCCCTACGCCACCCTGACCACTACAGGGCCGCCGTCTCCCTCGCCGGCTATGCCGCCCCCGCACACGACCGGACCACCGGCGACCTGTTCGCCAGCAGCCCCACCCTGCGTGACCAGAACACCACCACCTGGCGCGTCCAACATCTACCACCTCCACCCCTCGACCTGCTGCTCATCGACACACACGACGACATTCACAGCTTCCAGGACGACCACACGCTCGCGAACCTTGCCCGGCCACCACTCAACGTCGCCGTGCTCAGCCTCGCCCACGGCGGCCACAACTTCGCCGTCTGGCACGCCGAAGAACCCACCGCCTTCGCCTGGCTGTCCAGCCGCCTGGCCCCGCCCCTTGCCCCCATCCCCGCGATCGACGGCCAAGCCCCACCTCAACAACGCACCGACGATCACCCCGCCCACGTGGTCGTCGCGCTGGTCGGCGGGCAGGGTCGGCAGCCCGCGGCGCAGGTAGATGACGTACACCCCGGCCGAGGAGACCGTCCATCCCGAGACGTCGACACCGAGACCGCACCCAGGTCCAGGAGCTGCTCGCCGGGCGAGGACGGGGCCCCGGCGACCAGAGGCAGCCCCGCACCCGCCGGCCCTACGCACTGCGCGAGGAAATCGTCGCCTCACTCCACGACCAAGCCGGCGACACAGACCTCACGCGGCGCCGGACGGACCACGGGCATGGCCTCCGTCGACCAGCTGAGCCTCGTGGACCGGCATGCTTACAGAGCCTCAGGATCGAGCGCCAGCAGGAGGCCGTCGGACGCCGTCAGCACATCCAGCATGTAATCGATCCTGGGCAGCTCGCGCGTGATGAAGTACCGGGCGGCCAGCCGCTTGCCCTGGTAGAAAGCGTCCTCCTTACCGATCGTGGCGACCCATTGCTCGAGCCAGAGCCAGGCGACGACGAGGTGACCGGCGGCCTCCAGGTAGGTGGTCGCTTCGGCCAGGACAGAGGCCCGGTCGTCGGCCGCGACGAGCAGCTCGGTCGTGCTGACCAGCCGACCGACGGCAGACTTGAGATGCCCGGCCAGCGCCGCGCCGTCCGGGCCGCTCGCCGCGGCTCGCTCGGCCGTGCTCAGGATGCGGTTCGCCAGCAGGGCGAGACCGACACCGCCGTCCGCGAGCACTTTGCGGCCCAACAGGTCCAACGCCTGGATGCCATGTGTCCCCTCGTGAATCGGGTTCAGCCGGTTGTCGCGGTAGTGCTGCTCGACGTCGTAGTCGCGCGTATATCCCGCGCCACCCATTACCTGAATCGCGAGATCGTTGGCCGCCACGCACCACTGCGACGGCCAGCTCTTGGCGATGGGCGTGATGAGCCCGAGTAGGCGCGTGGCGTCCTCTGCCTCAACACCCGTGAGGGTAGCGGCGTCGTCCACCAAGCGGGCGCTGAACAACGACAGAGCGAGCGCGCCCTCGACGTAGGACTTCTGAGCCAGCAGCATGCGGCGGACATCCGGGTGCGCGACGAGGGGAACCTGCGCAGTCGTCGGCGAGGCGCCGGCCGGACGGCCCTGCAGACGTTCACGAGCGTAGGCAAGTGACTTGAGATAGCCGGTGTAGCCGAGCGCGGTGGCGCATAGACCGACGCTGATCCGTGCCTCATTCATCATCGAGAACATCACTGGCAGGCCCCTGTGCAGGTCGCCCACCAGATACCCGACGGCGCCGTGACGCCCACCGGGAGCGAAGGCACCGTCGCCGAAGACCGGCGCCGTGTTGACGGTGCCACGGAAGCCCATCTTGTGATTGATGCCGGCGAGGGTGACGTCGTTGCGCTCCCCTCGGCCGCCGTCGTCACTGAGCAGATACTTGGGCACCAGGAACAGTGAGATCCCGCGGGTGCCGACGGGCGCGCCGGGGCACCGAGCGAGGACGAGGTGGATGATGTTCTCGGTCAGCTCGTGGTCACCCCCGGAGATCCACATCTTCCGACCGAAAATACGGTACGTACCGTCGCTCTGCGGTTCGGCGCGCGTGGTGATGTCGGCAAGGTTCGACCCCGCATGCGGCTCGGAAAGAGCCATGGTGCCGAAGAAACGGCCCGCCATCATCGGCTTAACATAGCTTTCGACCAGCTCAGGGCTTCCGTGGTGCGCCAGCAGATTGCCGGCCGCGAGGGTGAGCAGCGCGTACCCCGACGTGCCCGTGTTCGCTGCATAGAACCACGACATGCAGGCATTAAATACGGACGACGGCATCCCGAGACCGCCGGCCTTACGGGGCAGCGGCGCCGCCATGAAGCCGGCATCGGCAAACTTTTCGAGAGCGAGTCCGATCTCCGGCAACACGGTCACGGCGCGGCCGTCGAAAGTCGGCTCGTTCAGATCGGCTGTGCGATTGTGCGGCGCGAAGGCCGCGGTTGCGAGATCCTCCGCGAGGTCCAGGACGGCGTCGACGGTTTCACGGGATATCTCGGTGAACGGTGTTCTGGCCAGCAGCCCGCCCGTGTCCAGCCACTCGTGAAGCAGGAAGTCGATGTCCCGGCGGGACATCGTTCGACTCGTCATCATCAGAGATTTCCAATCCGGCGCATCTGGGGCCAGCGCAACGTCCACAGCTTGATTGAGCCTTTTCCATCGTCGCCGCCGACCAGGGCCTGGCCGGCCGAGGTCTCGGTGAGATGGAAAAGGCTCATTGATCACACGGTGAGACATGATCGCGGGAGGCAGCGCCGTCGACGATGAGCCGGTGGTCGAAGCCGCGGTCAGCGCGGTCATCGAACGGTACCCCAGGTTCTTGGGCCGGTGATCTCACCCCAGTCGTAGCCGACCTCAAGCAACGCCAGTTCCGTGTGCTCGCCGTGCTTGGGGGCGCGAGACCGGGCGTTCGGTTGCCCGCCGAATCGCACTGGGCTGTCAACCAACGCGAAGGTCGAACCATGTTCCGATGTCGATCGCCGGGAGGTACCCGTGCGCAATCGCTTGCTGGTCGTCGTGAGGCTCGAGCGGAGCCTAGACGACATCCCATACTCCGTCGTCATCAGCCAAGAGGGTCGCGCAGTGCTCGAGCGGCTCCGCCCGGAAGGCGGTGCGGACGAGGTTCTCGCGGGTCGATCCGCGCGCAGAGACCTGGCCAGATGCGGTCGCCTCGCCGCAGAAAGAAGATGATATGGCGGCCGTCGGGACGAAGGACCAGGCCGCCACCTCGACGACCTTGATCCTCGCCGTCACGGGAGCGGAACCCGCACCTTCAGATGTCATCGAACACCTTTGGTCGTCCGTCCGTCCGTCATTCCACCGTCAGCGCCCGCTCCGGGCACGCTTGGGCGCCGGCCACCGCCTCCCGGAGCAACGCATCTGGCACCTCGCCGGAGGTCTTGCAGTAACCTTCGTCATCCAGTTCGTACACCGACGGCGCCGCCGCCTCGCACAACCCGTGTCCGACACAGAATTTTTCGATCAGAATGATCTTAGCCATAGTTTCGAATCCATCCCTTCGGCCGCGGGCCGAATCGCACGGCCGCCTCGCCCTTCCTCGGCGCCCGACGCTTAGCGGGGAGCCATCCTGATGGCTCCGTCAAGCCGGATGACCTCGCCGTTGATCATCGGGTTCTCGACAATGTGCACCACCAAGGCGCCGTACTCCTCCGGATGGCCGAGTCGTGACGGATGCGGCACCTGCGCCTCGAGCGAACGCCGGGCCTCATCGGTCACCGTCGCGAGCAACGGCGTGTCGAACAGGCCAGGCGCGATCGTGTTCACGCGGATGCGGACCCCGGCCAGGTCGCGGGCGATGGGCAGCGTCATGCCCACCACCCCGCCCTTGGACGCGGAGTACGCGGCCTGTCCGATCTGCCCCTCGAAGGCAGCGTTCGACGCCGTGTTGATGACGACCCCGCGCTCCTCGCCGTGCAGGTCCGTCTTCGCGATGCGCTCAGCGCCTAGGCGCAGCACGTTGAACGTCCCCACCAAATTGATGTTGATCGTCCGGATGAACCGGTCGAGCGGGTGGGCTCCCTCGCGACCGAGGACACGGATGGCTTCGCCCGTGCCTGCGCAGTTGACGACGATCCGCACGTCGCCGAGCTCCTCGGCGACGTCAAAGGCCGCCGTGACGGCTTCGGTGTCCGTGACGTCCGCCGGGACGAAGCGCACATCCTCCCCGAGGTCGGCAGCGACGTCGGCACCCGGAGAGGTCGGCAGATCGAGGATGACCACCCTCGCCCCGCGCTTGACCAGTGCTCGGCTGGTGGCCAGGCCCAAGCCGGATGCGCCGCCCGTGACGACGGCGACGGCGTTCTCGATCTGCATCTGTACGAATGTCCTTCTATGGGTGGGAAGAGTCGTCGGTGAATGGCTGGTGCAGGTGGTCATGCTGACTGAAATCGTGATCCACCTCGACGCGCAGTGAATTCACGAAGAAGGCGACGAGATGGTATTGCCCGACCACGAACGGCACCTCGAGCATCTGCTCGGTGGTATACCGGCGGTTCAGCTGCTTCCAGGTCGGGTCGGTGAGGGTGCTCAACGAGCGCAGCTCGTCCGCGGCCGTCAACAGCACCGCGTCGAACTCGGACCAGCCCGGCGCTGACGGCCCCCGTCGGACCCGGTCGATCTCCTCTGAGCTCAGACCGGCCTCGGCGCCGAGCACCTGGTGGTGGGCCCACTCGTAGCGCGCGCCGCAGTGGAACGCTGTCCGCAGGATGAGCAACTCGCGGTCCCGCGCGGGCAAGGCGCCGGTGAGCAGGCCTCCGCACAGGGGGATCCACCGACGGAACAACCGCGGGTATCGAATGAGGGTGGTGAACAGGTTGAGGTCCCGCGCCACGCCCACCTTGGCGAGCAGCTCGACCTCGTCGTCGGAGCGCTCGGAAGGCGGGAGCGGTGGGATGCGAGCGGCGCCCATCAGAGCCGCCGGCCGGCCGGCTGCCGTCCCTGGGTCAGACGCGGACATGAGTGGCGATCCCAGGTACGTCGCGGTCGGCGTCGACCAGCTTGAGGCTCGGCAGCACCGACTTCGCGAACAGCGCCTGGTTGGCGCACGCCACTTCCTCACTCATCCCGGCGTAGGACAGGACGGCCAGCACGCCGGCGCCGTCGAGGCGCCGGACGTTGGTGGTGATCTGTTCGATCACCTGCTCAGGTGTGCCATGCACCTGGAGGTCGGCGAGATGCCGGACGAAGCTGTCGGACCCGTGCTTCTGGATGTTGCCCTGGAAGTTGGCGTAGTACTCGTAGCCCGGGATCTCGGCTAGTTTGGGGTTGTCGAACTCGTACCAGTCGAACGTCGATCGGGCGTAACGGACGTTGTACTGCTCGTGCATCTCCTGGGCCGCGGCCTCGGACTCGTGGACGCAGATGAACGCGAGCAGAAGCGGCTTCGGCGGGGCGTAGCCGTGCAGACCCAGGAACTTCTCGGTGTAGGCGGCGATATCGGCCTCGGTCGCCTTCCACGGCTTCTGGGCGATAGCGAGCACGCCAAGGCCGAGCTTGGCCATGATGTCCATCGAGTCGGGTGAGATCGAGGAGGCGTAGGCGCGTCCGCGCAGCGGGAACCGGGGGGCGGGGCGGAGCTGCGCCCGCGGCTGCTGCAGCAGCGGCCCGTCGTGCACTAGCTCCCCGGTCTCGAAGCCGTCGATGATCATCTCGGCGTACTCCTGGAAGCGCTGGCGCGACTCACCCTGGTTGAGCCGGAACGCCTCGAACTCGTGGCGGCCGAGCCCACGGCCCAGGCCAACCAGCAACCGGCCTTCGGAGATCTGGTCCAGCACGGCCAGCTCCTCCGCGATCCGGGCGGGGTCGTGCCACGGCAGCACGATCACCGACGTACCCAGCCGTACGCGGGTCGTCCGGCCGGCCAGGTAGGTGAGCATCTGGACAGGGTTGGGAGCCATGTGGTAGCCGCCGAAATGATGCTCGGCAACCCACAGCGACTCGAAGCCCAACGGCTCGGCCTGATCTGCGAGGGCCAGTTCGTGGCGGAAGACGTCGGCGTCGCTGCGGTCGTTGTCGAGGTTCTGCAGGAATACGCTCTTGCCCACGTGCATGGCTTCCCCTTACTCACCTGTCGACTAGAAGATAGATTCTGTCCACGAACAGAAAAAGTCAAGTCCGTGGAGGCGGGGAACCGCGAACGTGACGATCAACGCTGTGGCGAACCCGACGAGCACCATCGGGCTGACCAAGGTGCCCGAAGCCGAACGTCGCGCGCTTCCCTATGGCGCACGATCGGGCGCGGGCTGGCGTGTGCCGCGTGACGCCGGCCTGTTGCCGCTGATGAACAGCGCGTACTACGTCACCCGACGTGACGATGTACCGCGGTCGCCGCGCGATCCGGGGCCAGAGGTGGTCCTCTCGGCCAGCGCCTGAGCCGTATCCCATCCGGACGCGCACCGCACACGGATCGCGCTACCTTCTTCGTCGGCGAGTGGCTGCGTCGCCTCCCGGACCTTCACGTGACGTCCGGGTACGTTGGTATCGATCCCCTCCCGGCACGTGGGCCGGATCAAAGCCCGAGGTCCATATGAAGGTCTTCGACCCGTTGAAAATCCAGTCGTCGCCGTCGCGCACGGCCGACGTGCGGATTCCGGTCTCCCACTTCTCGGCGTAGGGCAGCACCTCGCGCTGGATGTAGGTGCGGACGGTGGCGCGCCACTGAGCCTTTTCCATCTCGCCGAGACCTCGGCCGTCAGGCCCTGGTCGGCGGCGACGATGGAAAAGGCTCACTCCTCGTGCACCGGTTCCAGCAAGGCGCGCTACATCGTCACCTCGTCCCGACGCCGGTCTGCGCCCTGACCGGGGCCGGCAGCCTCCGTGGCCCGGTCATCACAGCAACTCGATGATGGTGGCGTTGGCCTGCCCGCCGCCCTCGCACATGGTCTGCAGACCGTACCGAATGCTCTTGCTGCGCATGTGGTGCAGCATCGTCGTCATCAGCCTGGCGCCGGAACCGCCGAGCGGATGCCCGAGGGCGATCGCGCCGCCGTTCGGGTTCAGGCTCTTCTCGTTCGCCCCGATGTCGCGCAGCCAGGCCATCGGCACCGACGCGAAGGCCTCGTTGACCTCGAAGACACCGATCTCCTCCAGCCGCAGACCGGAGCGCCGCAGCGCCTTCTCGGTCGCCGGGATCGGAGCGGTGAGCATGATGACCGGGTCAGCGCCGGCGAGGACCGCCGTGTGGACGCGCGCCATCGGCTTCAGCCCGAGGGAACGTGCCTTCTCCGCGGACATGAACAGCAGGGCCGCCGCACCGTCGGAGATCTGGGACGCGTTACCGGCATGGATAACGCCGTCCGCGCGGAACGCCGGCTTGATCTGGGCCATCGTCTCGAGCGTCCCACCCCGCCGGATGCCCTGGTCGGTGTCCACCACGACGCCGTCCCCGGTGTGGATGGGAATGATCTCGTCAGCGAACGAGCCAGCGTCCTGAGCCGCCGCGGCCTTCTCGTGTGAGGCGAGGGCGAACCCGTCCAGCGCCCGCCGGTCGAAGCCCCAGCGCTCGGCGATCATCTCGGCGCCCGTCCCCTGGTCAGGATCGACGCCGTAGCGCTCGTGAAACTTCGGCCCCCCGAAGGGGTTGCCGAGAATGGAGCTGGCCGATCCCATCGGGACCCGCGACATCGATTCCACCCCACCGGCGATCGCGACGTCGTAGTGACCAGCGACGACGCCCGCGGCGACGAAGTGCACCGCCTGCTGGCTCGAGCCGCACTGCCGGTCGATGGTCACCCCGGTCACCGTCTCGGGCCACCCGGCCGACAGCACCGCGGTACGGGCGATGTCGCCGGTCTGCTCGCCGACCTGCCCGACGCAGCCCCAGACCACGTCGTCGACCAGCGCCGGGTCGACACCGGCCCGGGTGACCAGCCCGTTCAGGACCTGGGCGGACAGGTCGGCGGGATGCAGACCGGAAAGAACACCATTGCGCTTGCCGACGGGCGAGCGGACGGCTTCGACGATGACGGCTTCAGGCACGGCTTCTCTTCTCCTCGGCGCGGCCGGCCGCCAAGGACCGGTGCGGGGACGCGAACGTGTGCTCTCGGAGGTCAGGTACCTCAGAGAGTGATCTTTCCTCGCAACAGGTAGTTGGCGATGGATCGGTACTGGATCTCGGTCGAACCCTCGCTGATCCGGCACATGCGTAGGACGTGCCAGCCGTTGATCATTTCGGCCTCGTTGCTGATACCGAGGCCGCCGAAGATCTGCATCGACCGGTCGTACACCCGGTACATCGCTTCCGAGATGTAGGCGTGCGCCATGGCGATCTCGCCGCGCGCCGGCAGACCGGCGTCAAGCTTGGTGGCCAGGTCGCGCGCCATCAGCTTCGCCGCGTGCAGCTCGATGCAGTTCTCCGCAAGCATGTTCTGTACGGTCTGGTGCTCGGCCAGGGTCTTGCCGAACGTGCTGCGAACCTGGGAGTAGGCCACCGCCTTGCCGTGAGCCCACCGGCACAGTCCGATCAGGCGGCCGAGCTTGGTCATCTTGAGCGCGTTCGAGCCCTGCATCGCGACCGGGAAGCCCTGTCCCACCGGCCCGAGCCGGTAGCTGTCCGGGATTCGTGCGTCAGTAAAGCTGAGCACGCACTCCTCGCCACCAAGCTCGTCGAAGATCTTGATCACCGAGTCAAGGGAGTAGCCAGGGGTGTCCGTCGGGACGTAGAAGGCGGTCAGGCCGCCCTTACGTGCGGCGAAGCGGTCAGGGTCGGTGACGGCGAAGGTGATCACGAAGTCCGCCGTCGGCGCCCACGAGGCCCACTGCTTGGAGCCGTTGAGGATCCAGTGATCACCGTCGGCCACCGCCGTCGTCTTCATCATCCAGGCGTCCGAGCCGGCGTCAGGCTCGGACATCGCGAACGATCCCTGCAGCTCACCGCGCCGCAACTGCGGGAGCACCTCACGGCGCAGCTCCTCCGAGGCGTGCGACCAGAGCGCTGTCGGACCCGTGCTGGTGTGCGCGAGGACCTGGAAGGCCAGCCGCGTCTGGGGCGACCCATAGCGATGACACAGGGCTTCCCAGACCTCGAAATACAGGCGCGCCCCGAGTCCGCCGCCCCCGAGCTCCTCGGGGCAGAACATCGTGTAGAACCCGGCACTGGCCGAGGCCATCCGCACCTCGCGGCGCGCATCGACGATCACCTGCGACAGGCGGCCGTCCTCGCGCCAATACTTCCGCGGGTCGGTGAAGCTGTCGCCGAGCTTGGACTCGATGGCCATGACGTCGCGGTCGATGAACTTGAACAAGGCGTCGCGGATGTCGGCCGCGTCGACGTCCTGGGAGGTCATATTCTGCTCCTGTCGGGCCACACGGGCATGGTCAGGACAAACCAGCAGGAGCTTCGACGTGGTAGAGCCGGGCCGCGTTCTCGAAGAAGATCTTGCGACACACCGCCTCGGGCAGCTCCTCCAGCGTGTCGTTGACGACCTGCCGCGGGCCGCGCGCGGTCGACGCCGGTCCGGGCGACAGGCTGGTCGGGTGCGGGAAGTCGGTCTCGAACATGAGGTTGTCCTGGTAGAGGTCGGCCATCCGCTTTACCGTCTCACGCTCGAACCAGTAGGTGCTGTACACCTGCCGGCGGAAATAGAAGCTCGGCGGCTCGCGGTCCGGGAACTGCTTCTGGGCGCCGGAGTTCATCCAGTTCCAATCGGCGCTCTCGAGCAGGTACGGGATCCACCCGAAACCGCTCTCGACGTTGATGAAATTGATGTCCGGGTACTTGTGGCACACCCCACCGAACAGGATCTCGGACACTCCCTCGGCCAGTCCCATCAGCGACAGGGTCGTCTCGTGCGCGTAGTCGGCCGGGTCGTTCACCTGCTTGATGAGCCGCTTCCAGTCGTCCTGGTTCTGGGACTGATAACCGACGTGGAAGTTAACGGTCATTCCGCGCTCCTCGGCGGCGCGGAGGATCGGCGACCAGTGGTCGTCACTCAGCCGTGGCAGCCCGAACTTGTAGGGCTTGGTCATGAAGACGATGCCGCGATGCCCCTTGTCGTAGCAGCGCGCGATCTCCGCGACTGAAGCATCGAGATCCCAGAAAGGCAGAGTCGTCAGCAGGACGAAGCGGTCGGGGCTCACAGACGCGAACTCGACCAGAAAGTCGTTGTACGCCCGCACGCACTCGAGTGTGAGGGCGGGGTCGAGATCCATGAAGGCATCCATCGAGAAAGCCAGCAGGTTCGGGTACAGCACCTCGGCGGCGATGCCCTCGCGATCCATGCGGGCGATGCGGTCCTTGGCGTAGAAAGCCGCTGGGTCCGCCGCTTCGATCGTCTTCGGGTGACGCGGCGGGTACTCGTGCCAACCTGCGTTCGCGTAGCCGCTGACGCCGGAGGTGCGTCGGTTGCCGATCACCCAGATCTCCTCGCCGCGGCGCTCGTCGAAGATCGGACGCGGGATGGCATCGCCCCACTTCTTAGCCGAGACGCGAGACGTCCACAGATCCGGCAGCTCGCTCAGGTGCGTATCGGTATCGATGACCGGGATAGCGGTCACGGCCGTCCTCCTGTCTCGTGGAACTAGTGCGGTGCCCGTTGGCCCACATCGGCGCGGGAGCGCCCGTCCCGGGACCGGGGCGTGGGCCGGCCGGTCGCGTCCGGCTGAGCACGTGGCCTCGGTGTGCCGGTCGAAACCTTCGGATGCCGTTCCGGCGACCGATGCCGCTGGCCTCATGACCGCCGTGGGGAGCGTCCGCGTCGTACCAGACACTGCCGTTGACCGACATCGAGCCGGCCCGGATGCACCCGGCGATACACTGATTTTCTTTCTCTGGACAGATTCTAATCACAGACTGAGAGATTGCAAGGCCCTACTCGATGAGCCACCCACAGCGGCCGACCCTGCCGATCAGCGCAGTCGCCAGCGCGGCTTCTTCAAGGTCGCCCCGAGGGTGCCGGAGGTTTGGACAGATCCGCCCGTCGGGTTCGCGAGCTGGGTGTAAAGCAGACCGCGCTGCATGGCCGTGGAGCGACCAAGGTCGCGTGACTCCCAGATCGCTCGCACCGAGCCCTGGACAACGGCTGGCGGCTTCGCCGCGATGAGCGCTGCCAACTCCGCTGCGCGTTCCCACAAGGCCTCGGGGGCGGTGATCTCAGTGACCAGGCCGATCTGGAGCGCCCGTTCGGCGGACACCCGCTCGTCGAGCCCGAGCAGGGCCATCCGCAACACCTCGCCGAAGGGTATCCGGTCCGCCAGTCCGATCGACTCCAGCGAGGCGGTCAGCCCATAGCTGACGTGCGGGTCAAAGAAGGTCGCGCCCTGCGAGCAGATGATGAGGTCCGACTCGTTGATCCAGTAGAAGGCACCGCCAGCTGCCATCCCGTTCACCGCGCACACCACTGGCTTCCACACCGCGTTCACCTTGGGCGACAGCGCGCTGCTAGGATCTTCCTGGCTCCAGATGTTCGGGCGGAAAGGCATGTCGACACCGTCCTTGACATCCACCCCTACGGAGAACGCCCGATCGCCGGCCGCCCGTAGGACGACAGCATGGATGTCGTCGTCCAGACGGATGGCCTGCCATATCTCGGAGAACTCGTCGCACATCTGCTGGTTAAAGGCGTTCAGCCGCTCCGGCCGGTTCAAGGTAATAGTCGCGACATGGTCGGCCGTGTCGAACAAAACTGTGGAGAATTCCATGTCACCCTCGCCAGACTCAGTGGTGGCGCCCTAAATGCCAACCAGAATACCAAACTGCTCAGTACATTCTGTGCGTCGATTCAAAACCTCGATACGGCCTATGAACCAGGCTGTCAACCTAGCAGCCGCCTCAGGTGCGCTATCGAGGCGGCCGGGTCGGCGCCTACAGGCGTCACGCTGAGGCACGTGACTCCCGCTTCGGCGAACGCCGCGACACGCTCGCGGATGTAGGAGGGCGGACCGACCAGGTTGCCGGCCTCCAGCAACTCGACGGGCACGAGCGCCTCAGCCTCGCGCTTCTTGCCGGCGAGGTAGAGATCCTGGATCTGCTCGGCCTCCCGCTCGTAGCCGTACTGGCGGGCCAGGTCGTTGTAGAAGTTCTTCCCCCGGGCACCCATACCGCCGATATACAGGGCGTACATCGGACGGGCGAGGTCGAGCAGTTGCTTGACGTCGCGGCCTTCCCCGATCGCCAGTTTGCCGCCGGCGACGATGTTGAAGGGACCGAGCTCCGGGGATCGGGCGGCAAGGCCCGCCTTGATCGCGTCACCCCAGACGAGGCTGGCCCGCTCGGGATGGAACAGGTGCGGCAGCCAGCCGTCCGCCCGTTCCGCCGCCAGCTGAACGTTCTTCGGGCCGAGCGCTCCGAGATAGATCGGTAGGTCGGCGCGCTCCGGGGAGGTGAGCAGTTTCAGCGGCTTCCCGAGCCCGGTGACGGCGCCGTCAGCGACAGTCAGGGGCAGCTTGATGACGCCATCGGCCGACAGCACCTCCCGGCGAAGACCGCTGCGGATGATCTCCAGGATCTCGCGGGTGCGCGCGAGCGGGCGATCGTAGGGCACGCCGTGGAAGCCCTCGACGACCTGCGGCCCCGAGGCACCGAGCCCAAGAATGGCGCGTCCCTGGGAGACGTTGTCCAGACCGGCCGCTGTCTGCAACAGCGCGGCCGGGGTCCGGGAGAAGATGTTCAAAACGGCGGAACCGATCTCGACGCGCTCGGTCTTTGCGGCCAGGTAGCCCATCAGCGTGGGGGAGTCGAACCCGTACGCCTCGGCCACCCACACGATGTCCAGACCGGCGCGCTCGAGCTCGACGACGCGGTCGGCCGCGGCGCGCGGATCGCCGTCGTAGGCGAGGTTCGTCGATATCTTCATGCGTTCTCTCCGACGTGAGACGAGGCGGGCCGGGGGGTCCATGCGCTCTCGGTGGGCTTCACTGGTATCCGATCCGGCTCGCCAGCCTGGGCGGGAGCACCGCGACAGCCGCGACCAGCGGACGCCAAGGCCAGGGAGGCACCGTGGCGAAGGCGGGTTCCCGCTCGATCGCGCTCACCATGGCGCGGACGCCGACCTCCGTGCTCACCATCAACGGCGTGCTCGCGGCCTTGGCCGTGATCTCGGATTCGATGTAGCCGGTACGCAGGGTGGTGACCGCCAACGGTCCGCCCCGGTGCTCCGCGGCCAGCGACTGCCCGAGGGACGTCAGCCCGGCCTTGCTGGCGGAGTAGGCGGCCTTGACGCCGGGCACGCCCTTCGTGCCGAGGACGGACGAGACCAGGACCAGGTGACCCCCGCCGGCCTCCCGGAAGATCTCGACCGCCGCTTCGATCTGCACGAGCGCCGAGACCAGGTTGGTCTCGATGGTGGCCTTGTTGGCCCACAAACGGCCTGACCCGATCGAGGCTCCCTTGCCCACGCCGGCGTTGACGATGACGCGGTCGATGCCGCCGAGCTCGTCCCGGAGGGCGGCGAAGACCTCCGGGACGCGCGGATGGTCGTTGACGTCGAGGGCGCCGATCGCGACTCGGATGTCCGGATAACCCTCGGTGAGCTCGTCGCGCAGCTCCTTGAGCAGATCGAGGCGCCGTGCGCACAGGGCCAGGTGCCGACCGCGAGCGGCGAAGGCGCGGGCCATGCCCGCGCCCAGGCCGGAGCTCGCCCCGGTGATGAGGATGTGTGACCTGACCGTCCGCACCGCTCGCCCACCCCTCGCCATTCCGGTTCGCGATTAGAATCTAACCACTGGTAGAGTCTGCGGCAACACGGCGGGGACGCCCCGGTTCGACGGAGGAGCGCATGCCAGGCAAGGTCGCGGTCATCACCGGCGGTGCCAGCGGGATCGGGCTGGCGACGGCCGAGCGGCTCGCGCAGCGCGGCGAGCGGCTCGTGCTCGCCGACATCGAGGAGGCGGCACTTGCCTCGGCCGTCGACAGGCTACGGGCTACGACCGACGTGATCGGCGTGCGCACCGACGTCGCCGACCGGTCGTCGGTGGAGCAGCTCGCCGCGCAGGCCTACGCGACCTTCGGTGCGGTCGACATCCTCTTCCTCAACGCGGGCGTGGGGACGACCGGCCCCCTGGTCGAGGCCTCGCACGCGGACTGGGAATGGATGATCAACGTCAACCTTTGGGGCTGCATCCACGGGGTGGAGGCCTTCCTGCCGCGCATGCTCGAGGCGAAGCGGGGGGGCTCCCTCGTGTTCACGTCGTCCTTCGCCGGACTGGTGACGAACGCGGGCCTGGGGCCGTACTCGGTGGCGAAGTACGGCGTGATGGCCCTGGCCGAGACCCTCGAACGCGAGCTTCGGGGTACGGACATCTCGGTGAGCGTGCTGTGCCCGATGATGGTGCGGACGAACATCGAGAGCTCGCACCGCAACCGACCGACCGAGCTCGGGGGAACAACGGCCGGCAAGGACGTCGACTTCTCTGACCCGGCGTTGGCCGGCGCGGTCGTCTCGGCCGAGCGCGCCGCCGAGATCGTCGTGGACGGCATCGACCACAGCCGGCTCTACCTGTTCACCCATCCCGAGTGCCGTTCGATGATCACGCGCCGCTTCAATCGGATCGACGCCGCGTTCGACTGACCGGCGGCGAGACCGGCCGGCCTCAGCCGGCGTCCGCACCCTCCCGGAGGCGGAACTTCTGAATCTTGCCGGTCGAGGTCTTCGGTAGCTCGCCGAAGCACACCGCCTTGGGCGCCTTGAACCGCGCCAGCCGCCCGCGGACATGTTCGATGAGCTCGGCTTCGGTGACCTGTCCGGCCCGCCCCGCGCGCAGGGTCACGAACGCGATCGGAACCTCTCCCCACCGCTCGTCAGGTCTGCCGATGACGGCGGCCTCGAGCACGTAGGGGTGCGTGCAGAGGGCCTGCTCGACCTCGATCGAGGAGATGTTCTCGCCGCCGGAGATGATGACGTCCTTCGCTCGGTCCTTGATCTCGAGGTAGCCGTCCGGATGCAGGACGGCTAGGTCGCCTGTGCGGAACCAGCCATCGGGAATGGCCGCGGCCGTTGCCTCGGGGTCCTTGAGGTAGCCGAGCATGATGGTGTTGCCTCGCAGCGCGATCTCCCCGAGCGTCGTGCCATCGCTTGGGACGTCGTCGCCGTGTTGATCGACGACCCGGGCACGCTGCCCGACGATGTTGGCGACGCCCTGGCGAGCGCGTAGCCGGGCTTGGGCCGCTGGATCGAGCGTGTCCCATCCGGGCTGCCACTCGCACACCACCGAAGGGCCAAAGGTCTCGGTGAGGCCGTAGAGATGCAGGACGTCGATGTTGAGCTCGCGCAGGCGGTCCAGGATGGTCGGGCTCGGCGGGGCGCCGCCGGTGCCGATCAGTAGCCGGCTGGTCGGCGGCAGTGGTGTGGCGTGGTCGTCGTAGGCGAGCATCGTGAGAACGGTGGGAGCTCCGTTGAGATGCGTGATGCCCTCATCGGCGATGAGACGCCAGGCGGCCGCGGCATCGACCTGTCGAAGGCACACATGGGTGCCGGCCGCCGCAGTGACCGCCCAGGTGAAGCACCAGCCGTTGCAGTGGAACATCGGCAGTGTCCACAGCATCCGGCTGAGGGGGTCGAGGTGGGTGTGAGCGACCATCGCCAGCGACTGCAGATACGCCCCCCGGTGGTGGTACATCACCCCCTTCGGGTGACCTGTGGTTCCGCTGGTGTAGTTCAACGAGAGCAGCCCGAGCTCGTCCTCGACCGCGAGAGCGCACGCCTCGGCCGCGCCGAGCATCTGCTCGTACTCGTCGTCCGCTCCGCCGGAGCGGATCAGCGCGAGATCGGGGCCGACGAGCCGGGCGATCGCCCGCGCTGTCGGCTCGAGCTCGTGGTCGTAGATCAGCGTGCCGGCCTCGGCGTGCGTGATGATGTAGGCCTGTTCCTGGGCGGACAGCCGCGTGTTCAACGTCAGAAGCGGCACGGCGGCCCAGGGGACGCCGTAGTGCGCCTCCAGCAGGACGTGGGTGTTCGGCGCCAGGACGGCGACGGGGCGGCTGCGCGCCGGTGCCTGGAGGGCGCCGGCCAGCCGCTGCGCGCGGTCACGCAACTGGCGGTAGGTGAACCGCAACTGTCCGTCGATGACGGCGATCCGGTCACCGTGCGCCGCGGCCGCCCGGTCGAGGAAGGCGACCGGCGTCAGCGGTTCGCGGACGGCGTGCTGCACAGTGACCTCTGGATGTGCTCGTGGAAGTGGATCAGTGCGACTTCGTTGCGGCCCAGCACCAGCGAATCGACCGCGCCGCTGGCCAGGCCTTCCTGGGTCTGCCTGCACAGCGCGAAGTCCTCGTCACCGGTGACCGACAGGACGATCTCCAGGTTGCGGTGCCACTTCTTCAACGCGCGGTCGTCGGGCGGCTCTTCCGGCGCGTAGATGCTCGTCTCGACCACGGCCTTGCCGGGATCGTCCTCGGCCGGGAAGATCCGCCAGACCTCGAAGTGGTCGAGCTGGTGGACGATCAACACGTTCGGATAGATCAGATAGTGGATGGTG
>Ga0068863_100001696_pt1 | contig 21824 bp, 16 predicted proteins | sample KBSSwiS62_FD_66596 | JGI IMG/M metagenome (GOLD analysis project Ga0068863, IMG submission 66596) | Switchgrass rhizosphere microbial communities from Kellogg Biological Station, Michigan, USA - KBS Switchgrass S6-2 | ecosystem: Host-associated > Plants > Roots > Rhizosphere > Soil ...
GCCGATCACGCCACCGATGAATCCGGATGGCTCGATCGAGCCGTCGACGACGGACTTGAAGCCGAGCATCTGCGCGAGGAATCCGCCGACGAACATGCCCGCCACGCCGAGCAGTCCGGTCACGATGAATCCGCCAGGGTCTTTGCCCGGCATCAGGAACTTCGCGACGATGCCGACGATCAGGCCGACGATGAACATCCAGAGATAGTGCATGGGTAACTCCTCTTCGCGGGCGAATGGGCGGGGCGACTGTAGCGCACGATCGTGAGCGAATGCTTGCTGCATCGCGACGGCATGGTGCGGAGCGCCTGCGGGCCAGGGCGGAATCGACGCTGTGCTAGAATTTGGGGCTGTCCGGCTCGCTGCGAGCCCACTGATTCCTGCGAGGAATTCCATGCTGACTCTCGCCGCGCGCATGAGCCGCGCCAAGCCCAGTGCGATCATGGCCGTGGCCGAAAAGGCCAAGCAGCTCAAGGCTGCGGGCCGCGATATCGTGAGTTTCTCGATCGGCGTGCCCAACTTCCTGCCGGGTGAGCACGTCTACGCGGCGGTGCGCGACGCGTTGGGCAAGGACAGCGGCCAGTATGGTTCCAATCGGGGTGCCGACGCGCTGCTCGATGCGTTCCTGCATCACCTGGAGGGAACCGGTCTCAAGGGCTATACGCGCAGGAACGTGGCGACCGGCATCGGTGCCAAGCACGTGCTGTACAACCTCGCCGAGGCGTTGCTCGATCCGGGCGACACGATCGCGTTCGCGGTGCCGTACTGGACCACCTACGTCGACATCGCCGAGATCGTCGACGTGAAGATGCGCCTGATGCCGTGCCCGGCCAGCCAGAACTACAAGCTGACGCCGGCACAGCTCGATGCGGCGTTGCCCGGCGTGAAGGTGTTCCTGTTCAACAACCCCAACAATCCGACCGGCATGGTCTACACGAAGGACGAGATCGCCGCGCTCGCCGACGTGCTCGTCAAGCATCCGGATGTGTGGATCATCTGCGACGACATCTACAACCGCATGGTGTTCGACGGCATCGGCTATCACAACTTCGTCAATGCGCGGCCGGAGCTGCGCGAGCGCACGATCCACGTCGATTCGATTTCCAAGACCTACGGCATGCCGGGCTGGCGCGTCGGCTTCATCGCCGCGCCCGAGCAGGTCGCGCAGGCGTTCGTCACGCTCAACTCGAACCACATCACCAACGTGCCGGAAATCGTCACCGCGGCGGCGGTCGCCGCGCTCAGCGGGCCGCAGGACGTGCCGACGCAGAAATGCGCGGAGTTCCAGGCCAAGCGAGACCAGGTGCTGGCGGTCATGAATGCGATCCCGGGCGTGGTCTGCCCGCGACCGCAGGGCGCGTTCTACGTGTTCCCGGACATCTCGTGCGCATTCGGCAAGAGCCACAACGGTGTGAAGATCGGCAACGACGTCGACCTGTGCGATGCGTTGCTGCAGGCAAAGGGTGTCGCCTGCGTGCCGGGTTCGGCATTCGGCGAACCGAACGCATTGCGCATTTCCTACACCTGCCCGACGGCACAACTGCCGGAAGGCCTGAAGCGCTTCCGCGAGTTCTTTGCCGAACTCGCCTGAGCATGCCGGTGCGTCGACTCCCATCCGCGTTGGCGTTTTCGGTCGCGTTTGCGGGTCTGGCGGCCTGCGCGCGACCGGCGCCGATCGACCGCCAGGCGCTGCGCGCCGCGATCGGGGATGCGCCGGTCGTGATGCTGTCCGCGTCATGGTGCGGCTACTGCCGCAAGTTGCGTGCGGACTTGCGTCGATGGGACGTCGCGTTCTCGGAGTTCGATGTCGAGGACGACGCTGCGGGCACGCAGGCCTATTCCCTGCTGCGCGGGAATGGCGTGCCGATCCTGCTGGTCAACGAACATCGCGTCTCCGGTTATGCGCCATCGCGAGCACGCGAATTGCTGGCATCCGCGGGCCTGCTGCGCTCCGGCACCATCCACTGAAATTCCATTGAACGCTCCTGCGAGGTTGAGACCATGAAAGCTCCCGTCCGAGTTGCCGTCACCGGTGCCGCCGGCCAGATCGGCTATGCCCTGCTGTTCCGCATCGCCGCCGGCGACATGCTCGGTGCGGACCAGCCGGTGATCCTGCACCTGCTCGAGATCACCCCGGCGTTGCCGGCGCTGCAGGGGGTCGTGATGGAGCTCAACGACTGCGCGTTCCCAACCCTCGCTGGCGTCGTCGCGACCGATGATGCGAATGTCGCGTTCAAGGACGTCGACTACGCGCTGCTGGTCGGCGCGCGCCCACGCGGTCCCGGCATGGAGCGCAAGGACCTGCTCGAGGCGAACGGCGCGATCTTCGCGCCGCAGGGCAGGGCGCTCAACGATCACGCCAGGCGCGACGTGAAGGTGCTGGTGGTCGGTAACCCGGCCAACACGAATGCGCTGATCGCACAGCAGAATGCACCGGATCTCGATCCGAACTGCTTCACCGCGATGGTGCGTCTCGACCACAACCGCGCGCTGTCGCAGCTCGCCGAAAAGACCGGCGCGCACACGACCGACATCAAGCGCATGACGATCTGGGGCAATCACAGCTCGACCCAGTATCCGGACATCCACCACGCCACGGTCAAGGGCAAGGCCGCGACCGACCTGGTCGACCCGGCCTGGTACAAGGACACCTTCATTCCGACCGTGCAGCAGCGTGGCGCCGCGATCATCAAGGCGCGCGGCGCGTCGTCCGCGGCATCCGCCGCGTCCGCCGCCATCGACCACATGCACTACTGGGCGCACGGCACGGCCGAGGGCGACTGGGTTTCGATGGGCATTCCGTCGGAAGGTTCGTATGGCATCAAGCCGGGCGTGATCTACGGTTATCCGGTCACGGTCAAGGGCGGCAAGTTCTCGATCGTGCAGGGCCTCGAGATCAACGCGTTCTCGCGCGAGCGCATGGACGCGACCGACAAGGAATTGCGCGAAGAGCGCGCCGGCGTCGAGCACCTGTTCTCGAAGCGTTGAACAGGCCGGACCCCTCCGGAGCCGCTCACGGTGAATCCTGCATCGCGCACGCTGGCGTACGCCGGCATGCGCGATCCAGGGCCGCGGCCGACAGCGGTGCGGCAATGGAAGCACTGCGCGAGGCCGGAATATCCGCTCCGGGCTGACCGGACACGCTTTCCGGCCGCCAGCGTACCGTCGCCGGCACTTCACGCCAGTCCCTGGCTATTGACACCCGCAGCCGCGCGCGCTGCACTGGCGCAGGCCGGCCCCGCCGCCGCGGGTCGCCCGGCCACGGAACGCTGGCGACGACTGCACTTCGGGGAAGCATGAGTCATTGTTCCACCACCGCGACGTCCGCCGACGCGCTCCAGCTGGAGTGCCTGCTCCGCCTGGTCGAGCTGACCACGCCGCGCGAAACCGCCCAGGCCATCGTTGAGCTGGCACAACGGCATTTCGGTTGCAGTGCGCTCGTCGTCATGTGGCTCGACGACACGCCCGAGGCGATCCGTGCGGATGGCCATGGCAAGCCTTCGCGCGAGGACCTGCGCCGTGTGGGTGCGCTGATGCGCGATACTCAGGCGATCGTCAGCGACGGCGCGCAGGTCGACGTCCGCCTCGCCGAGGATCGCGCCGCGTTGCTGCTGACCTTCGCGCCGGACGCCACGGTTCCGCCGCTGGACGCGTTCGCGCCCTGCATGAAGCTGGCCGCCCAGCACCTGCGTCGCGCGTTGCAATTGGCCGACCTGCACCAGTCGCACAAGCAGCTCGAGCATTCGGAAACGCTGCAGCGTGCGCTGTTCGCGATTTCCGACCTGGCCGGCTCGGATCGCGACATGCCGGAGCTGCTGCGTGGCATCCACGCGATCGTCAGCACCCTGATGTACGCGGAAAACTTCTTCATCGTGCGTTACGACGCCGAACTCGACAGCCTGCGTTTCCTCTACTTCGCGGACACCGAAGACACCGAGGTGCCCGATCCCTCGGACGATATTCCGATGGACGGGCTGCGCGGCACGCTGACCTGGTACCTGATCACCGACGGCAAGGCGCTGATGGGCAGCATCGCCGACCTGCACCGGCAGATTTCGGGCCCCCTGCTGCCGGTCGGTCCCGACAGTGTCGACTGGCTCGGCGTGCCGATGTTGCGCAACGGCAAGGCGCGCGGTGCACTGGTCGTGCAGAGCTACCAGGAAGGCTTCGGTTTCACGGCCGAGGATCGGGCCCTGCTCGAATTCGTCGGCACGCACATCCTGACCGCGCTCGAACGCAAGCGGAACCAGGAAGACCTCGAGCAGGAAGTGCGCCTGCGCACGCTCGAACTGGCCGATGCGAACCGCGGGCTGCAACTCGAGGTGATCGAGCGCCAGCGCGCGGAGCGCCTGCAGGCGGCGCTGTTCCACATCGCCCAGCTCGCCACCGCGGACATCGACGAGAACGAGTTCTACGAGCGCCTGCACGCGGTCGTTGGCGAGCTGCTCAATGCCGAGAATTTCTTCATTGCGCTGCTTTCGGACGATCGACGCATCCTGGCGTTCCCGTACTACGTCGATGCAGGCGCGCGGCGCACCGTGTCGCGCGAGGTCGGGCGCGGCCTGAGCGAGTACGTCCTGCGCACCGGCGTGCCCCTGCTCGGCGACCACGAGCGGATCGACGAACTGGCGCGCGACGGCGAGATCGATCCGGCGCGGATAGGGCGACCGGCAAAATGCTGGCTCGGCGTGCCGTTGCGCGTCGACGATCAGCCGATCGGGGTGGTTGTCGTGCAGAGCTACACCGAGGCGGTGAGCTATGGTCCGCCGGACCAGGAGCTGCTCAGCTTCGCTGCCCTGCAGATCGCCAACAGCATCCATCGACGGCGCTCGGCGGTCTCGCTGCAGCGCGCGAACACCGAACTCGAGCAGCGCGTCGCGGAACGCACGCACGAGCTGCGCGAACAGATCCTGCAGCGCGAACGCGCGCAGGAACAGCTCCGCCACCAGCTGATGCACGATGCGCTGACCGGCTTGCCGAACCGCGGCTTCCTGCGCGAGCGTCTCGACCACGTGCTGGCGCAGCTGCGGCACGATCCGCAGCGAAGGTGCGCGCTGCTGTATCTCGACGTCGACCGCTTCAAGGTCATCAACGACAGCCTCGGCCACCTGGCCGGGGACGACATGCTGAAGGCGGTGGCGAGCCGCCTGCTCAAGTGCGTGCGCGCCCCCGACATGGTTTCGCGCCTGTCCGGCGACGAGTTCGCGATCCTGATCGAGGACATCGGCGGCACCGAGGCGGCCGGCGAAGTCGCGCGCCGCGTGCTCGACACGCTCGGCGTGCCACTGCAACTCGTCGGTCGCGAAATCGATCCCTCGGTCAGCATCGGCATCGCGATCGGCGATGGCAACTACGTCGTTGCGGACGAATTGCTGCGTGACGCCGACCTCGCGCTGTACCGCGCGAAGGAACTCGGGCGCAAGCGCTTCATGCTGTTCGACGAGACCCTGGCGAAGACCGCGATCGACGAACTCGCGATGGAGGGCGAGCTGCGCCAGGCCCTGCGCAAGGGAGAGTTCGAGCCGTACTTCCAGCCGTTCTGCCGCCTCGCCGATGGCGAAGTTGTCGGCTACGAGGCCTTGCTGCGCTGGAACCACCCGCGCGAGGGCGTGCTGCCTCCCGGCGACTTCCTGCGCGTGGCGCAGGACAGCGGACAGATCGAGGCGATCGACTGGCGCGTGTTCGAGATCGCCTGCAGCGTGATCCAGCAGCTGCCCGAGAGTTCACCCTTCCTGACCATCAATGTCTCGGCCCTGCACCTGCAGCACGCCGACTTCGATCGCCACCTGGTGCGCCTGCTCGAGCGCACGAACTTCAATCCGGCACACCTGGTCATCGAAGTCACCGAGGGTTCGCTGCTGGATGATCCGGAACGCGTACGCGCGACGCTGGAACGCCTGCGCGGGATCGGCATCGGCGCGGCGCTGGACGACTTCGGTACCGGGTATTCGTCGCTCAGCTATCTGCACTCGCTGCCGTTGCGCATGCTCAAGATCGATCGGTCCTTCGTGCACGCGCTCGACGAGGGAACGCCGGCGACGACGACGGTGGTCGCGGCGGTCCTCGCGCTCGCCCGCGCGCTCGGCATCCAGGTCATCGCCGAAGGCATCGAGACGCCGGCGCAACGCAATGCCCTGCTCAGGATGGGTTGTGAATTCGGCCAGGGTTACCTGCTCGGTCGGCCGGCGCCGCTCGGCCACTGGATTCCCGCGCGGCCTGTCGTGCTGGAAAACAGGTAGTGGTGCCGGGAATCGCGGCGGGAAACGCAGGCCCGCGACCTGTCGGATGGAACGCGATCGATCGTGCGTTGGCAATGCTTTACGGCGATCGGCAGCCCAGGCACTACGGCACTGCCCTTTCCCATGCCCTGGGTGGCAACGAGCCGCTGCAGGGCGTCAGCGCCTACCACTGTGCCGAGCCCATCCCGCATTGGCATTTCGTGACCTACGGGTTCTCGGAGCTCCACGAGAAGGAATCGGGCGATCCCGAAGTCAGCGGCTACGGATTCGAGTTGACGCTGCGCCTGCGCGACGATGGCGATTCCGCGGAGCCGCCGATGTGGGCGCTGAATTTCCTGCAGAACCTCGCCCGTTACGTCTTCGGCAGCGGCAACGTGTTCGAAGCGGGTCACTACCTCAACGCGAACGGACCGATCGCGCTCGGACGGGAAACCCGCATCCGCTCCGTTGCCTTCGTGCACGACCCGCTGCTGGCGCCGATCGCCACCGAAAATGGCCGTGTCGAATTCCTGCAGGTGGTCGGCCTGACCGACGACGAAGAGGCTGCGCTCAAGCGCTGGTCGGCGGACAAGGCGCTGGAGGTGTACCTGCGGCAGATGCCGTCCGGCGTGATCGATCTGACGCGTGCCTCGCTGCTGGAGGACCCCGCGATCGCCGCCCTGCTGCACGCCGGTGCGGCGCGCGATGGTTCGAGCACTGCGCATATCTTCATCGGAGGATTGTCGTGGCGGCGGCGCAAGCGATGGCTGCGCGCTTCGGTGATCGAGGTGGGAATAGGCGCGCGCGAAGTACGCGAGCTGCGTGATCTGCTGCCGTTGCGCCTGGCGCATGGCCGTTCCTTCGACCTGATCGGGGATACGGCGCGCGTATCCTTCGTCGCGGGGTCAAACGCCGTCCTCGCGACCGATGAAGGCCTGCGGATCGCCGTGGACGAACGCACTGCCTGCGAGATCGCCACCCTGCTGCAGCCTCGCGCCGGCACCTATGCCCCGGCGTCCGTGGCCGGGCTGACCTTTCGCGTCGATCGCAGCGAAATCCGCGATTCCACCGGCCGGATCGTCGAGACGATCGGTTGATCCCTGCGCTGGGTTAAAATGCGCGGCTACCATCCGATCCGGAGCCGCGCATGAGCCGCCCATCCGCCGGTGCGAATTTTCGCGCCACCGTCGCCGAAGAGCGTCCGCTGCAGGTCGTCGGCGCGATAACCGCCTATGCCGGCCTGATGGCGAAGCGGGTCGGTTATCGCGCGCTGTACCTGTCCGGCGGCGGCGTCGCGGCGAATTCGCTCGGTATTCCCGATCTCGGCATCAGCACGATGGAAGATGTGCTCACCGACGCACGCCGCATCGTCGATGCGACGCAAATGCCGCTGCTGGTCGACATCGATACCGGTTGGGGCGGGGCGTTCAATATCGCGCGCACGATCCGCTCCTTCATCAACGTCGGCGTCGCGGCGGTGCACATGGAAGACCAGGTCGGCCAGAAGCGCTGCGGCCACCGACCTGGCAAGGAAGTGGTGCCGAAGGGCGAGATGGTCGATCGCGTCAAGTCGGCAGTCGACGCGCGCACGGATGCATCCTTCGTGATCATGGCGCGCACGGATGCTGCGGCGGTCGAGGGCATCGACGCGGCGATCGAGCGCGCGTGCGCCTACGTCGAGGCAGGTGCCGACATGATCTTCCCGGAAGCGATGAACACGCTCGACGACTACCGCCGCTTCAAGCAGGCGGTGAAGGTGCCGATCCTTGCCAACCTGACCGAATTCGGCTCGACGCCATTCTTCACCACCTCCGAACTCGCCGACGTGGGCGTCGACATCGCGCTGTACTGCTGCGGTGCCTATCGCGCGATGAACAAGGCGGCGCTCAATTTCTACGAAACCGTGCGTCGCGACGGCACCCAGAAGGCGGCCGTACCGACGATGCAGACGCGCGCGGAGCTGTACGACTTCCTCGGCTATCACGCCTACGAGCAGAAGCTCGACGCGCTGTTCGCTGACGGAAAGGCGGACGAATAGGCCGTGTCCACGTCGTCGACCGCGCCGGATCCGCGCCGTGGGCGCAACTGGGATGCGCTCGCGGCGATCATCGCTGCGCTGATCGGCATCCTGGCCCTGCTCGTGTCCGGCTACACCGCCTACGTGCAGCGCCAGCAGGTGCGCGCGCAGGTGTGGCCGTACCTCATGACGGCGAACTACGACAACGAATCGGCGATCAAGCTGCTCAACAAGGGCGTCGGTCCCGCGATCGTGAAGAGCATGCGCGTGCTGGTCGACGGCAAACCGCAGCATGGCTGGCGCCAGGTGACGACGGCACTGGGCCTCGAACACGTTCCGCTGCGCACGTCGACGATCACCGACAACGTGATCAGCGGCGGCGAGGTCGTGCAGATGCTCGTGTTCGGCGATGCCGACGCCTATCACCGCTTCCGCAAGGAGAGCGCCAGCCGCTCGGGCATCGAGATCTGCTATTGCTCGACGCTGGACGACTGCTGGGTGTACGACGCCGTCGATCCCGCCGCGCGCGCCACGCAGAAGCAGGTCGATTCCTGCCCGGTGCTTGACGAAACCGAAGCCTTCGCCGATTGATGCGGCGGCGCATACAACGAGACCACGATCGAGAGAACGCCATGACCGACACCGCCACGCCATTCAAACCCAAGAAGTCCGTCGCCCTGTCCGGCGTCGCTGCCGGCAACACGGCGCTGTGCACGGTCGGCCGCAGCGGCAACGACCTGCACTATCGCGGCTACGACATCCTCGATGTCGCGACGACCTGCGAGTTCGAGGAAATCGCGCACCTGCTCGTGCATGGCAAACTGCCGACGCGCGCGGAACTCGCGGGCTACAAGGCCAAGCTGAAGTCGCTGCGCGGGATCCCGGCTTCGGTCAAGGCGGTGCTGGAGCAACTGCCGGCGTCGGCACATCCGATGGACGTCATGCGCACCGCGGTATCCGCACTCGGTTGCGCGTTGCCGGAGAAGGACGACCACAACCATCCGGGCGCGCGCGACATCGCCGATCGGCTGATGGCATCGCTCGGCTCGATCCTGCTGTACTGGTACCACTACGCGGTCAACGGCAAGCGTATCGAGGTCGAGACCGACGACGATTCGATCGGTGGGCACTTCCTGCACCTGTTGCACGGAGAGCGCCCGAGCGAGCAGTGGGTGCGCGCGATGCACACCTCGCTGATCCTCTATGCCGAGCACGAATTCAACGCGTCGACGTTCACCGCGCGCGTGATCGCCGGCACCGGCAGCGACATGTATTCGGCGATCGCCGGCGCGATCGGTGCGCTGCGCGGGCCGAAGCACGGTGGCGCGAACGAGGTCGCGTTCGAGATCCAGAAGCGCTACGACACGCCGGACGAGGCCGAGGCGGACATCCGCGCGCGGGTCGAGCGCAAGGAAGTCGTGATCGGCTTCGGCCACCCGGTCTACACCGTGAGCGACCCGCGCAACAAGGTGATCAAGGAAGTCGCGCGCGAGCTGTCGGCCGCGCAGCAGAACATGAAGATGTTCGACATCGCCGAGCGGCTCGAATCGACCATGTGGGACGTCAAGAAGATGTTCCCGAACCTCGACTGGTTCAGCGCGGTCAGCTACCACATGATGGGTGTGCCGACCGCGATGTTCACGCCGCTGTTCGTGATCTCGCGCACGTCAGGCTGGAGCGCGCACGTGGTCGAGCAGCGCATCGACGGCAAGATCATCCGCCCGAGCGCGAACTACGTCGGCCCTGAAGACCTGAAGTTCGTGTCGATCGACGAGCGCAAATAGCAGGCAGGGCGCGGTTGGCATTCGGCTTGCATGATCCTGCGCAAGGATGCGTTGAGGAGAACTGCGATGGCCAGTCCTGACGTTCGTGGCAACCCGGAAGAGTGTCTTTATTCGAAGACCGAGGCCGGCCGCGCCGAGATCCAGACACGCGCGAACAAGCTGTCGCCGGCGCTGCGCTCGACCCTCCTGCTCGTCGACGGCAGGCGTGACGCGGCGACGCTGCGTACCATGGCCGCAGGCCTGCGTGCGCCGGCCGATGCACTCGAACAACTGGTCGCACTGCGCCTGATCCGCAGCGTCCACGATGTCGTCGAGGCGACGGTCGCGCGGCCATCGTCGGCGATCGCCCACCGCTTCCGCACCGTCAGTGGCCTGATGTCCGCGGCCGTGCACGAGCACCTCGGCCTGCTCGGCTTCTTCATCCAGCTGAAGATCGAGCGGTGCACCGACATGACCGAACTCGAGGCCCTCCTGCCGGACGTCGGCGAGGCCGTCGCCAAGGCGCGCGGTTTCGATTGCGCGCGGCAATGGGAGCGGGGCATCCGCGTCGCGCTGGCAAGCTGACGCTGCCTGGCGGCGCTCGAAAGTGACAGTCCTCGGCGGCCGATCGCTCGGGCGCCGAAGATCGTCCAGTCGTCAGGCGAGGCCTTCCTCGACGAGTACCTTGCGCACGCCGGGATCGGCTTCGATGCGCGCGAAAAAGCGCGCGAGGTTGTCGAGGCCGGTCAGGTCGACGCCGGTCGCCCTGGCCCAGCGCAGGGTGATGTAGAGATACGGGTCGGCGACCGAACGCGTACCGGCGATCCAGTCGTTGCCGGCGAGTTGCGCGTCCGCGCGGGTGAACAGCGTGCGCAATGAAGCCTTCGCATTTTCCTTGGTCTTCTCGATCGCTGCGGGATCCTCGAGGTATGCAGTCGCACCGAACAGCGGCTTGAACGCCGGGTGCACGTCGGAGTTGACGAATGCGAGCCAGCGGTTCACTTCGGCGCGTCCCTTCGCACTGCCGTCGCCGCCGAGCTTCGCTTCGGGATTCGTGTCGACGAGATAGTTGAGGATGGCCGCATTCTGGGTCAGCACCCAGCCGTCGACTTCGAGTACCGGTACGGCGCCTGCCGGATTGATCGCCTTGAATGCCGGCATCGCGCGTTCCTCGCGGCTCAGCCGTTGTGTCTGGTACGGCTTGCCGATCCATTCGAGCACGATGTGATCGGCTGAGGCGCAGGTATTGGGCGAGTAGTACAGCTTCATGGCAACTCCATTCGGTTGGACGGGGCCCGCCATGCTGACGCTCGTCGACACGCGATTCAAGTCGCGCGCGGAAACGCTCTGTTCTCTGGAAGAAGCTAGTGCGCAGCGCGGATCGCCTCGAAGCGCTCGTTCTGGATCGCATACGACGTCCAGTCGCGGTAGTCGAAGTGCCACCACTCGGTTTCGAAGACCGCAAACCCTTCGGCTTCCATGCGACGACGCAGGAGATCGCGGCGCGCGCGTGCGCCTGCTTCGCCGCCGGCGTAGGTTGGCCAGGCGCGCTCGGACATCTCGTCGTACAGGCTCGGCATCTCGACCGCGCGTCCGCTGCGCAGGTCGTACAGGGTCAGGTCGACCGCACAACCGCGATTGTGGCGCGAACCCTTGGCGGGGTCGGCGACATAGGCATGCTTGTCCGCGGGCGTCGCATCCCAGAACAGGCGCGTCACGTACCACGGCCGATACGCGTCGTGCACGAGCAGGCCATAGCCGTCGCGCGCGAGTGCGTGTTGCACGCGCACCAGCGCTTCGGCAGCCGGTCGCTGCAGGAACGCGCGCGCCTGGCTGTACAACGGCGTGCCCAGGAAGTTGCGCGAAGTCGCGTAGCGGATGTCGAGCCTGATCGCGGGGTCGAGCCGGGTCAGCTCGACCAGGTCGTTCGGCTTGAACTCGCCGGACTCCACCGGCGGCGTCGCGGCGAGAGCGACAGGCAGCAGTTCGGAGACAGGGCGTAGCGGTTCGATGTGGAAATACGCGGGCGTGGCGTCGCTGCGAGGCTGCTGCGGCGAGGAAGCACAGGCGCACAATGCGAACGCGCAACAGAGCAGGGCCAGGCACAGGCGACGCATCGGCAGTTCCTCCGCATGGGCAACCGGGCCAAGCATCGCACGGCGACACCGGTTGACGCGTCTGCTAGAGCCTTGCCGCGAGCCGCGTGCCTTGGTCGATCGCGCGCTTCGCATCGAGTTCGGCCGCCACGTCGGCGCCGCCGATGAGGTGCACGCGTGCATCGCCAGCGAATTCCGCATGCAGCGCGCGATTCGGCTCCTGCCCGGCACAGATCACGACCGTGTCGACCGGCAGCACCTGCAGCCCGTCGCCGACGCGGATGTGCAGGCCCTCGTCGTCGATGCGTTCGTAGCCGACGCCACCGAGCATCGTCACGCGTTTCGCCGCCAGCGTCGCGCGGTGCACCCAGCCCGTGGTCTTGTTGAGACGCTTGCCGGGCTTGCCCGGCGTGCGCTGCAGGAGCCAGACCTGGCGCGCGGGTGGCTCCGGCGCTGGCTTGGCGAGGCCCGCGCGCGCGACGAGCGTCATGTCGACACCCCATTCGTGCGTCCAGCGCGCGACGTCGGTGCTCGGCGACGGCGCCGGCTCGACCAGGAATTCGGCGACGTCGAAGCCGATGCCGCCAGCGCCGATGATCGCGACCTTCGCGCCGACCGGCGCGCCGTTGAGCAGCACGTCGAGATAGCTGACGACATTCGGTCGATCGCTGCCCGGGATCGACGCCGCGCGTGGCGTCACGCCGGTCGCGATCACGACCTCGTCGAAATCGCGCAGCAGGGATGGCGTCGCGCGCGTACCGAGGCGCAGTTGCACGCCGGTCTGCTCGATGCGACGGCCGTAGTAGCGCAAGGTTTCGTGGAACTCCTCCTTCCCCGGCACGCGCTTGGCCATGTTGAACTGGCCGCCGATCTCGTTCGCCTGTTCGAACAAGGTGACCGCATGACCGCGCTCGCCCAGCGTCGTCGCGCAGGCGAGGCCGGCCGGCCCGGCGCCGACGACGGCGATGCGCTTCTTCACCGCGGCGCGTGCGATCACGAGCTCGGTTTCGTGGCACGCACGCGGGTTCACCAGGCAACTCGCGAGCTTCTTCTCGAATACGTGGTCGAGACAGGCCTGGTTGCAGGCGATGCAGGTATTGATGTCGGCACCGCGATCCTCGCGCGCCTTGCGCACCCAGTGCGGATCGGCGAGCAGGGGCCGCGCCATCGACACCATGTCGGCGTCGCCGTCGGCGAGGACGCGCTCGGCGACTGCGGGCATGTTGATGCGATTGGTCGTGATGAGCGGAATGCCCACTTCCGCCTTCATGCGCCGGGTGACCCAGGCGAAACCGGCGCGCGGCACGCTGGTCACGATCGTCGGCACGCGCGCCTCGTGCCAGCCGATCCCCGTGTTGAGCAGGGTCGCACCGGCGGTCTCGATCTTTTTCGCGAGCGCGACGATCTCGTCCCATGCCTGGCCGCGCTCGACCAGGTCGAGCATCGACAGGCGGTAGATGATGATGAAGTCGCGTCCGACCGCGGCACGCATGCGCCGCACGATCTCGACCGGAAAGCGTTGGCGCTTTTCCAGCGTGCCGCCCCAGTCGTCCTCGCGCTGGTTGGTGCGTTCGGTCAGGAACTGGTTGATGAGGTAGCCCTCGGAACCCATCACCTCGACGCCGTCGTAGCCGGCGTCCTGCGCCTTGCGCGCGCAGTTGACGAAATCGGCGATCGTGCCTTCGACGCCGCGCGACGACAGCGCGCGCGGCGTGAATGGCGTGATCGGCGACTTGATCCGCGACGGCGCCACCGACAGCGGGTGGTAAGCGTAGCGGCCCGCGTGCAGGATCTGCAGGCAGATGCGTCCGCCTTCGGCGTGCACGGCACGTGTGATCCGCCGATGCGGCGCGACCTGCCACGGCATCGACAGGCGGCTCGCGAACGGTGTCAGCCAGCCAGCGATGCTCGGCGCGAAACCACCGGTCACCATCAGGCCGACGCCACCGCGCGCGCGTTCGGCGAAATAGGCGGCGAGCTTGTCGAAGTCGCGTGCACGATCCTCGAGCCCGGTGTGCATCGAACCCATCAGCACGCGGTTCGGCAACGTCGTGAAGCCGAGGTCGAGTGGAGCGAGCAGGTTCGGATAGCGCACGGGCGTTCCTGGCGGTTCAAACGATCGTATGAAGATGCACGGAATGCGCGCTCCGGACAAGCGCGGCGTTCAATGCGCGATGCGCAGCACCGCCAGGGTCTGGTCGTCGCTGCCGATTTCGCTGCCCTGGTGCTCGACGAGGCGCTCGCGCAGCAATGTCAGAAGCTCCGCCGGCCGCGTCGGACCGGTACGCACGAGTTCGGCCAGGCGTTGCTCGCCGAACGGTTCGCGCTGCGCGTCGCGCGCCTCCACCACGCCGTCGGTGTAGAGGACGAGCAGGTCTCCGGAGGCGACCTCGAACGTCTCGTTCTGCCAGACGTGATCGCGCAACACGCCGAGCGGGATCTGCGTGCCGGCGCCATGACGCAGGATGCGATCGCCGCGTCGCTGGAGCAGTGGCGGATGGCCGGCATCGACGAATGTGGCGCGCCGGAGATCGGGGCGGTAGAGCAGTGCGAACGCGGTCAGGAAATGGCCGCGGCTGCGGCGCGAGAAGAAATGGCGGTTCGCGTAGGTGAGCGCTCCCGCCGGGCCGGCACCCTCGTCGCCGTCGTAGGTGCGCAGGATCGCGTCGAACTGCACCGCCTCCATGGCCGCCGCGGCACCGTGGCCGGAGACGTCGGCGAGCATCAGCGCCCAGATGTCGGCGCCGGAGTCGACGAAGTCGGCCGGCGCGAGGGCGGTCAGTGGCATGAGGTCGTAGTAGTCGCCGGCCGCGGTTTCCGCCGGTTGCCAGTGCACCGCGTATTCGAGTCCGCGGATCGCGGGTTCGTCCGGCAACAGCAGTCGCTGCACGTCGGCGATGCTTTCGATCGCCTTGCGCTGGCGCGCGCTTTCGTCGCGCAACGCACGCGTCGCCAACGGGCGCACGATCAGGTTCGCGGCGAGGTTCGCGCGCACGAGCAATGCCTGCCGGTCGAGCGCGTCGAACGCGTGCACGTCGTCGCTGCCGAACGCGAGCCAGTGGCGCACCTCGCCGCCGTTCGCGATCGGAAGGCCGAGCACGGACGCCGGCGAGTCCAGTGCCTGCGCGAACGGCGTATCCGCGAGCGCAGCATCGACATGGACGATGCGCGCTTCGCGCGATGCCAGCAGTCCGGCGGCGAACGCGTCGGCGAACGGCGGCGCACGATCGCGCAGGCCGAGCGGGTCGACGTTCGCGAAGCGCTCGTCGCCGGTGCCGTCGATCAGGCCGGCGATGCGGCACTGGCCGGGCGCGTGGCCTCCGACCTGCAGCAGCGCGAGCGAGCATCCCGGCAGCGATGCGCCGAAATGCGCGTGCAGCACGCGCAGCGCGGCGACGGAATCGCCGTCGAATGCGCCGAGCGCGAGCATCTGGTCGAGCGAGATGGACATGGCCCGATTGTCGACGACTCGCGGCTTGCGTGCGAGCGCCATCGCCGCGACAGGCCGCCGGAGCCTTCGACGGATGCCGTCCTCGAGGAACTGCGCCGACGCGCCTGAATTCGGTCGATGTGATCGCCTCCGCGGTCGCGGTGATCACATGCGGGCATAGTCCAGGCCTCCCGATCAGGCATGCGCATGCGTGGACTTTGCGGACTGGCCTTGCTGTGCTCGATGCCGGTCGTCGCGGCGGAGTGCGCGCGCACCGGCGACACCTTGTTCGCCTCCGGCTTCGAGCGGCCGCCCGTGCAGGCGTTCTACGTCGCAACGAGCGGCGACGACGGCCACGACGGCAGCGCGACGGCGCCGTGGCGGACCATCCAGCACGCGGTCGACGCGGTCGCCGCCGGCGGCGCGGTCTGCGTGCGCGCCGGCGTCTACAACGAACTCGTGACGATCACGCATTCGGGATCGGAGGCGGACGGGCCGATCCAGCTGCAATCCGTGCCCGGAGACGCGGTCGTGATCGACGGTGCCGGGCTGTCGATTCCGGATGGCCAGCACGGCCTCGTCACCCTCGTCGACGTCAGCGACGTGGTCGTGCGTGGACTCGAACTGCGCAACTACGCGACGGCATCGGCGTCGAACGTGCCGATCGGCCTGTACGTGACCGGCGCCGGCACGCGCATCCGCGTGCAGGACAACCACATCCACGACATCCGCACGATCGCAAACGGCTGCGCGGCGAATGCATTCGGCCTCAAGGTCGACGGCACGCGTGCGCCGGCCTCGATCAACGACCTGACCATTGCCGGCAACGAAATCGACCATCTCGTGCTCGGCTGCAGCGAATCGTTCTCCCTCGACGGCAATGTCGAGCATTGGACGATCGCCGGCAACGTCGTGCACGACACCAACAACATCGGCATCGGCGCGATCGGTTTCGAGGGCGTCGCGCCGGAGCCCGCCTACGACCAGGCGCGCGACGGCCTGATCAGCGGCAACACCGTCTACAACATCACCTCGTACGGCAATCCGGCGTACGGCAACGAGTATGCGGCAGACGGCATCTACGTCGATGGCGGCACGCGCATCGTGATCGAGCGCAACCGCGTGCATCACGTCGATTTCGGGATCGAGATCGCCAGCGAGCATGCCGGCCGCTCGAGCAGTTACGTTACGGTGCGCAACAACCTCGTCTACCTCGGCAATTCCGCCGGCATCTCGATCGGCGGTTACGCCGCCGGCGTCGGCGGCACCGACCATGCGACGATCGTCGGCAACACGCTCTACCGCAACGACCAGGCGAACACCGGCGAGGGCGAGTTCCAGATCCAGTACCACGCCGGCAACAACGTGTTCGAGAACAACCTCGTGTACGCCGGCGCTGCCGGCCTCCTGGTCCATGCCTATGCCGGAGACACGCCTGCGCCTGCCATACTCGACCACAACCTGTTCTTCACCGATGCCGGTGCGACCGACGCGTCCTGGGTGTGGCAGGGCGTCGAACACGTCGGCTATACGGACTATCTCGCCGCGAGCGGCCAGGATGCGCATTCCCTGTTCGCCGATCCGCAGTTCATCGATCCGCTGGCGCCCGACCTGCGCCCGCAGCTCGGCTCCCCGGCGATCGACGCGGGCGCGATGCTCGGCGTCGGCGTGGTCGGCGCGGTCGACTTCGCCGGCCATGCACGCGCGAATGGCGCGGCGGTCGATATCGGCGCGTACGAGCGCTGAACGCAGGCGAGCCGGGTTCGCGCACGGTCCGCGTGGCTCCCGTGTGCGTCCGCGGTGACGGGGTGATCGGGCATAATGCCCGCCTGCGCGCGTCGGTCGGCGGACCGCGACCTGTTCCGTTCGCGACGCATCGTCCCGCGCTGCCGTGGCCGCGTGCCTGGGCCGCCCTTTCTTCGAAAGAACCAGCCATGAATACCGAATACCGCAAACCGCTCCCGGGCACCGCGCTCGACTATTTCGATGCGCGCGCCGCCGTCGAAGCGATCCGGCCCGGTGCGTGGGACACGCTGCCGTACACCTCGCGCGTGCACGCCGAAAACCTCGTGCGCCGCGCCGAACCATCGATGCTGGGCGCGTACCTGACGCAGTTGATCGAGCGTCGGCGCGATCTCGACTTCCCGTGGTTCCCTGCGCGCGTGGTCTGCCACGACATCCTCGGCCAGACCGCACTGGTCGATCTTGCCGGCTTGCGCGATGCGATCGCGGACAAGGGCGGCGATCCGGCACAGATCAACCCGGTGGTGCCGACCCAGCTCATCGTCGACCACTCGCTCGCCGTCGAATGCGGCGGCTACGATCCGGACGCATTCGCGAAGAACCGCGCGATCGAGGACCGCCGCAACGAGGACCGCTTCCACTTCATCGACTGGACGAAGAAGGCGTTCCGCAACGTCGACGTGATTCCGCCCGGCAACGGCATCATGCATCAGATCAACCTCGAGCGGATGTCGCCGGTGATCGGCGTGCAGGACAGAGTCGCCTATCCGGATACCTGCGTCGGCACCGACAGCCATACGCCGCACGTCGATGCGCTCGGCGTGATCGCGGTCGGCGTCGGCGGCCTCGAAGCCGAAAGCGTGATGCTCGGACGCGCCTCGTGGATGCGCCTGCCGGACATCATCGGCGTCGAGCTCGCCGGCAGGCCCGCTGCCGGCATCACCGCGACCGACATCGTGCTCGCGCTGACCGAATTCCTGCGCAGGGAGAAAGTCGTCGGTGCCTATCTCGAGTTCTTCGGCGAAGGTGCCGCCGCGTTGACCCTCGGCGACCGCGCGACGATCTCGAACATGACGCCGGAGTTCGGTGCGACCGCCGCGATGTTCTCGATCGACCAGCAGACGCTCGACTACCTGCGCCTGACGGGGCGCGACGAGCAGCAGGTGCGCCTGGTCGAGACCTATGCGAAGCAGGCGGGACTGTGGGCCGACGCGCTGAAGTCCGCGCAGTACGAGCGCGTGCTGCACTTCGACCTGTCGGACGTCGTGCGCAACATGGCCGGGCCGTCGAATCCGCACAAGCGGTTGCCGACGAGCGAACTCGCCGCGCGCGGCATTGCCGCTGCATGGGAGGAAGTGCCGGGTCGGATGCCCGATGGCGCCGTCATCATCGCGGCGATCACCAGTTGCACGAACACCTCGAACCCGCGCAACGTGATCGCCGCCGGACTGCTCGCACGCAATGCGAATGCGAAGGGCCTCGTGCGCAAGCCGTGGGTGAAGTCCTCGCTGGCGCCGGGATCGAAGGCGGTGCAACTGTATCTGGAGGAGGCCGGGCTTCTTTCCGAGCTGGAGCAGCTCGGATTCGGCATCGTCGGTTTCGCCTGCACAACCTGCAACGGCATGAGTGGCGCGCTCGACCCGGCAATCCAGCAGGAGATCATCGAGCGCGACCTGTATGCGACGGCTGTGCTGTCAGGCAATCGCAACTTCGACGGCCGCATCCATCCGTACGCGAAGCAGGCGTTCCTCGCTTCGCCGCCGCTGGTGATCGCGTATGCGATCGCCGGCACGATCCGCTTCGACATCGAGAAGGATGCGCTCGGCCACGACGCGAACGGCCGGCCGGTCACGCTGAAGGAGATCTGGCCGAGCGATGCGGAAATCGACGCCGTCGTCGCCGCGAGCGTCAAACCGGAGCAGTTCCGGAAGGTCTACGGTCCGATGTTCCCGCTGCGCGTGGAGTCGGGCGAGAAGATCGATCCGCTGTACGACTGGCGTGCGCAGAGCACCTACATCCGCCGCCCGCCGTACTGGGAGGGCGCGCTCGCCGGCGAACGCACGTTGCGCGGCATGCGTCCGCTCGCGCTGCTCGGCGACAACATCACGACCGACCACCTGTCGCCGTCGAACGCGATCCTGCCGACGAGCGCGGCGGGCGAGTACCTCGCGAAGATGGGCTTGCCGGAAGAGGACTTCAATTCCTACGCGACGCATCGCGGCGACCACCTGACCGCGCAGCGTGCGACGTTCGCGAATCCGAAACTCGTCAACGAGATGGCCGTCGTCGACGGCCAGGTCAAGCAGGGATCGCTCGCGCGCATCGAGCCGGACGGCAAGGTCACGCGCATGTGGGAAGCGATCGAGACCTACATGCAGCGCAAGCAGCCGTTGATCATCATTGCCGGCGCCGACTACGGCCAGGGCAGTTCGCGCGACTGGGCCGCCAAGGGCGTGCGCCTTGCCGGCGTCGAGGCGATCGCCGCCGAAGGCTTCGAGCGCATCCATCGCACGAACCTGATCGGCATGGGCGTGCTGCCGCTCGAGTTCAAACCGGGCACGAACCGTCGCACGCTCGCGCTCGACGGCACCGAGACCTACGACGTCGTCGGCGCACGCACGCCGCGAGCCGACCTCACGCTGGTGGTCCACCGCGCGGACGGCGAGCGTGTCGAAGTGGCCGTGACCTGTCGCCTCGACACCGCCGAGGAAGTCGCGATCTACGAAGCGGGTGGCGTCCTGCAGCGCTTCGCGCAGGATTTCCTCGAATCGTCGAAGGCCGCCTGAGACCGCACGATGAACCATCCTCCACAAATCAGGATTCCCGCGACCTACATGCGCGGCGGCACGTCCAAGGGCGTGTTCTTCAAGCGTGACGATCTGCCCGAAGCGGCGCGCGAGCCTGGTCGCGCGCGCGACGCGTTGCTGATTCGCGTGATCGGCTCGCCCGATCCCTACGGCAAGCACACCGACGGCATGGGCGGCGCGACGTCGAGCACGAGCAAGGTCGTGATCATCGCCAAGGCCACGGTACCGGACCACGATGTCGACTACCTGTATGGCCAGGTGCCGATCGACGGCGACTTCATCGACTGGAGCGGCAATTGCGGCAACCTGTCGTCCGCGGTCGGACCGTTCGCGATCGCCAATGGCTTTCTCGATCCTGCACGCGTGCCACGCGACGGCAGCTGCACGGTGCGCATCTGGCAGGCCAACATCGGCAAGACCATCGTCGCGCACGTGCCGATGACGAACGGCGAGGTGCAGGAGACCGGTGATTTCGAGCTGGACGGCGTGACCTTTCCCGCCGCCGAGATCGCGCTCGAGTTCCTCGACCCGGCCGACGAGGGCGAAGACGGTGGCGCGATGTTCCCGACCGGCAACCTCGTCGACGAGCTCGTCGTGCCGGGCGCGGGAACGTTCAAGGCCACGATGATCAATGCCGGCGTGCCGGCGGTATTCGTCGATGCCGCGGCGCTCGGCTACGACGGCACCGAACTGCAGCCCGCGATCAACGACGACAAGGCCATGCTGGCGAAGCTGGAGGCGATCCGCGCCATGGCCGCGGTGCGCATGGGCCTGGTCGCGGACGTGGCGAAGGCCGCCGCGCGACCGTTGACGCCGAAGGTGGCTTTCGTCGCGCCGCCGAAGGACTACGTTTCGTCGAGCGGCAAGGCCGTGCGCGCGACCGACATCGACCTGCTCGCGCGCGCGATCTCGATGGGCAAGCTGCACCACGCGATGATGGGCACCGCCTCGGTCGCGATCGCGACCGCGGCGGCGGTGCCGGGGACGCTGGTCAATATCGCGGCCGGCGGCGGCACCCGCGACGTGGTCCGCTTCGGCCATCCGTCCGGGACGTTGCGGGTCGGCGCGGACGTGAAGGAAGTCGACGGGCGATGGGTCGCGACCAAGGCGGTGATGAGCCGCAGCGCACGCGTGCTGATGGAGGGCGCGGTGCGCGTGCCGGCGACATAGGCGTGCTGCGCCGTGAAGTGGCCTGATGATGGACCTGCTGTGGCGTGCCACGTGATGCTGTGCGGGCAAGCTGCCGGGCTCGACGATGCCGAGGATGTTCGATGAGCGACCGCGATATCCGCTCGGCCGAACGGCCCGCTCCCGATCAGGCGATGGTCGACATCGCCGACTACGTCGTCGACTACCGGATCGACTCGATCGAAGCCTACGACACGGCCCGCTGGGTGCTGCTCGATTCCCTCGCCTGCGCGATGCTGGCGATGAAATTCCCCGAGTGCGTGAAGCATCTCGGCCCGCTGGTGCCTGGGGCGACGCTGCCGGGCGGCGCACGTGTGCCGGGCACGGAATGGGAACTCGATCCTACGCAGGCCGCCTACAACATCGGCGTGCAGGTGCGCTGGCTCGATTTCAACGATACCTGGCTCGCGGCCGAGTGGGGACATCCGTCCGACAACCTCGGCGCGATCCTCGCCGTCGCCGATTACCTGTCGCGCAAGGCGGAGCGTGAAGGCGGCCAGCCGTTGCGCGTGCGCGACGTGCTCGGGCTTGCGATCAAGGCGCACGAGATCCAGGGTTGCTA